>ERZ1066138.101-NODE-101-length-27888-cov-9.118061_pt1 | contig 27888 bp, 21 predicted proteins | sample MGYA00382785_ERZ1066138 | MGnify/ENA primary metagenome ERZ1066138 (study PRJEB33369, sample SAMEA5778368) | biofilm metagenome | biome: Industrial cooling water; feature: Water cooling tower basin; material: Biofilm | place: United Arab Emirates | collected... | reverse complement strand
CCAAAATCCATCGGAAATTTAGTTCAACTTAATTACGGAACACCACACTAGTCCTGAATAGCCGGCGCGACGGCGCCGGGGCGGTGCTGGCCTCAGGGTTGTTTCGAAGCCACTGCGCCACGTCGTGGCCGTGGAACGCTGACCAGCTCGTTGCCGACAGCGGCTCCGTCGAGCTCACCCTGCTGACCACTGAATTCTCGCCGCGAGCACGCCAGCCCGCGCAAGCTGCAAAGCCATCCCGATGCGTTTCATCACATCCCTTGAGTCTTTGCATCGACTGCCGACCAACCCGCTTGGCCTCCAGGGCCTGCCCCTGACCCAATCGCATCCTGTCCCATCTCACTGCTCAAGCCAGATAGCCGCCATCCACCGGCAGCGCGATGCCGGTGACATAACCGGCCGCAGGGCTGGCCAGGAACAGCACGGCGGGGGCGATTTCGTTGGGTTGGGCCATGCGTTGCAGGGGGATCAGCGGCAGGATCATCTTGAGGATGCTGGGTGAGCCGGTGATGGCGCTGGCGAACTTGGTGTCGGTCAGGCCGGGCAGCACGGCGTTGACGCGGATCCCGGCGGCGGCCAGTTCCTTGGCCCAGCCCTGCGTCATGTTGACGATCGCGCCTTTTGTCATCGAATACACGCCCTGGCCATAGGCGGGCCGCTCGGCATTCACGCTGGCCACGTTGACGATCGAGCCGCCGGCTTGCATCCGCTTGGCCGCCTGCTGCGTGGTGTACCAGTAGCCGCGGATGTTCACATCCACGGTCTTGGCGTAGGCGTCCAGTCCCATGTCCAGCATCGGGCCGAAGTAGGGATTGGCGGCAGCGTTGTTGACCAGGATGTCCAGCCCGCGGCCACGACGGTCGAGTTCGGCAAACAGCGCGTCGATGGCCTCTACCTCGCCGATGTGCGCGGCCAGCGCTTCCGCCTTGCCACCGGTGGCGACGATGCCGCGCACCACTTCCTCGCAGGCCTCCAGCTTGCGGCTGCTGACGATCACGTGGGCACCACAGGCGGCGAGCAATTCGGCGATGGCGGCGCCGATGCCGCGGCTGGCGCCAGTGACGAGGGCGGTCTTGCCGCTGAGATCGAACAGCGCAGCGTTCATGGCAGATCCTGGATTCGTTTGGATGCCCGCGAGTCTGCATGCTTGAACGCGCGCTTCCAATCCCGGGTAAGGGCTTGGGGCTGGAGTGTGTGTCAGTGCAGGTCGTCTCAAGCCGCGCAGCGGCGGAGGCGACGTCTCCACAGCCCACGTCGCTTCTGATCTCTCACTCGAAGCCGCTGGCGAACAAGCCGTCCTCGCTCAAGTAGTACACCTGACTGATGCCCGCCGGCGTGCCGGCCGCGTAGTTGCTGGCCGAGGTGGAAAAGACATAACAGGCGCGCTGTGCGCAGAAGTTGCCCGTGCCGTGATCCGCATCGCCCTGCACGCCACCTGCGCCGCGGCTGAGCAGGCGGATCTGGCCGCTGCTGGTCTCGCGCAAGACGATGTCCCAGCGCTGATTGTTGTCGTTCGGGAACAGATTGGTGGCGGCCGTGATGAAGGCCACGGCACCGCCATCGGGCGTGAAGTGCGCGGCGCTGCTGAAGCCATTGGCCTGCACGCCCGGCAACTCGCTGATCCGCTGCAAGCTGCCGCTCAGGCGGTCGTACAGAAAGATGTCGTTCACGCCGTTGCTGTCGCCCGGCACGAGATTGCTGGCGGAAGAGGAAAAGGCGACGTAACGCCCATCCGCAGAGATTGCCACCGCGCCGCTGTTGGCATCGCCGATCGCCCCCGAGGCGCTGCGCGAGAGCATGAGGGTATCGGTGCTTTGGCGGTCGTGCAGGAAGACATCGAAGCGATTGTTGGTGTCGCCCGGTGCGAGATTGCTGGCCAGACTGGTGAAGGCCACCCAGCGACCGTCATCGGACAGCGCCAGAGAGGTGGTGTCGTGATTGGCTTGCACGCCGCCGGGCCCAAGCGTCACGCGAGTCAGCGTGGCGCTCTGGCGGTCGTAGGCAAAGCCGTCCTGCACGTTGTTGGTGTCGCCGGAGACGAGATTGGTGGAAGTCGACAGGATCAGGCCGAAGCGATCGCCCGCCCAGCCCAGAAAAGCGCTGGCACGATCGCCTGGCGTGCCCGCGGGACTGGTGCTGATGCACACGGTCTGGCCGGTCTGCCGGTCATGCAGGAAGGCGTCGATGAAGCCGTTGGTGTCGCCGGCGGCGAAGTTGCGGGCTTCGGAGCCAAAGCCGATGTAGCGGCCGTCGGCCGTCGGAAATCCGGCGTAGGAGAAATCATTGCCCTGCACGCCGGCACTGGACACGCTCACCCGCGTGATCACACCGCTCTGGCGGTCGCGCACGAAGGTGTCCGGCGCGTTGTTGGTATCGCCAGGCACCAGGTTGTTGGCGTAGGAACGGAACACCACCCAGCGACCATCCGGAGTCACCCGCGGGCCGTCGTTGATGTCATTGCCGTAGGCGCCTGCAGGCGTCCGGCTTTCCACGCTGAGACTTTGCGCCTGCAGCACCATCGGCGCGAGGCAGCTCAAGGCCAGGACGAGCAAAGATGTCGACATCGAGGGATGCATGAGTGGCCACCAGGCGTGTGCTTGCGCATACAGGCGCAACGCGGCGCCGAGTTGTCGCATCGCTGGCGGCGCCGCCCGCTTGGCAGTGCGCGGTCGAGTCTGCATGCTCGGCCGCGTGATGGGATCTGGGATTGAGCCGATGAGTCGTCGCGTGTTGATCACAGGCGCTGGCAGTGGCCTGGGGCGTGAACTGGCGCTGCGCTTTGCCGAACGCGGCGATCGCGTGTGCTGTGTGGACCTTTACGCCGATCGTGCCGAGGAAACCCGCGGCATGCTGCGCGGCGGCGGGCATCTGGCCCTGGTCGCGGATGTGGGCTCGGATGCGGCCATGGCAGCGCTGAAGGCGCAGGTGATGGCCGCCTGGGAAGGCCTCGACGTGCTGGTCAACAACGCCGGCATCGCCTTGGGCGGCGAGATCGCCCATGTGGTTGCCGCCGACTGGCAACGCACCCTCAACATCAACTTGATGGGCGTGGTGCGCGGCGTGCGCGAGTTCGTGCCGATGATGGAAAGGCAAGGCGCGGGCCTGGTGATCAACACCGCCTCCTTCGCCGGCCTCGCCGGTGCCCCGGGCCTGGGTGCTTACGGCGTGGCCAAGGCCGCCGTGGTGGCCCTGTCGGAAGGCTTGCGCGCCGAACTGCATCCCAAGGGCATCCACGTGGCGGTGGTCTGCCCCAGTTTCTTCAAGACGCGATTGCTGGAGAGCTTCCAGGGCGCGGACAGCACGCCGCTCAAGCACATCGCCAACAAGCTGATGGAGCAAAGTCCGATCGACGCCGCCGCGGTATCGCGCATCGTGGTCGATCAGACCAGCCGCGGCCGCTTCATGATCCTGCCGCACCGCGACACCTGGATGCGCTGGCGCATGAAGCGCTGGTTCCCGGAGTTCTACTTCCGCCAGGTGCTGCGCTATGTGCAGCAGATGACGCGGCAGCGGGGCTAGCCTGACCTCGCCAGATGGCCCGATCGCGCGCCAGCGCACTCCCCATCAATCCTGAGGCGTGCCCACGAGCCGGACTTCGACTGGCTCAGTCGCTCAAGGAGTACGCCGTCATCGACAAGGAACCGTGGGCGTAGCCATCGACCAGCACGGCCGGCTTGCTGCCGCTGCCCACCGCCCAGCCGGCGAAGTAGAGCAGCGGCAGAAAGTGCTCGGGCGTGGGCGCGGCGCGGGCGTAATCGGGATGCTCGATCAGCGTCGCGGCATCTTCGGGACGCGTGGTGATCAGCTCGCGCGCGTGCTCGTTGAAGTCTCGCGCCCAGTCGAAGACGGCACCCGGCCGCTGCCAGTCTATCGCGCGCAGGTTGTGCACCACATTGCCGCTGGCCATCAGCATCACCCCGCGCTGGCGCAGCGTCGCCAGCCGCAGGCCCAGTTCGAAGTGCTGCGCTGGCGTCAGCCGCGTGTCGATGGACAGCTGCACCACCGGCACATCGGCCGCCGGGTAGAGGTGCCGCAACACCGACCAGCTGCCGTGATCCAGCCCCCACTGGCGCGCATCGGCCAGCACCGGCGTCGGCCGCAGCAGCTCGGCCACTTCCTCCACCAGCGCGGGCATTCCAGGCGCCGGATAGCGCACATCGAACAGCGCCTGCGGGAAGCCGCCAAAGTCATGGATCGTGCGCGGCTGCGCCATCGCGGTCATCGCCGTCGCCGCGATGTACCAGTGCGCCGACACCATCAACACCACCCGCGGCTTCGGCCCCGCCGCCCCGAAGTCCTTCCACGCCTCAGTGTAGCGATTGCGCTCCAGCGCATTCATCGGACTGCCATGGCCGAGAAAGGCGGCGCGAGTGAGGGCGCTTGGGGCGGCATCGGTCATGACGTCATGCGGGTTCCGATCGGGATGGGTCAGCCTTGGATCGCGGCTCCCTTCACCACCCCCAGCCCCAGCACCAAGGGCGCGGCGCCGAGGGCGCGGAGGCGGAGGTGGGTGGCTTGGGGTGGGCGGTCGAGGCTGAGTTGGTAGATGAAGAGTTGTTCGCTGCCGCCGCCGCGTTCGCGGGATTCGGCGGTGCGGACGATGAGGGCGACTTCGGCGAGTGGGCGGTGGGCGCGGGAATCGTCGTGGATGGCGCCGTCCCAGGAAGGCGGGAGCTTGTAGGTCTCGACTTGGATCACCGCGCCCTGGGCGTCCAGCCATTCCAGCGCGAAGCCGGGATCGCGGGGGAGCTGGTTGCCGAGCAAGAGACGCAGCTTGCTGCCTGCGGGCAGCGGCCATTCGGCCTCGCTGGGGAATTCGGCGGCGCCGAGTGCGGTGCCCGGCGGCGCCAGCTGGATGGCCGGGCCCAGCTGGTAGTCGACGCCGCGCAGGCGCAGCGGGCCTTGCGGCCAGCCGGCGCTGTCGGTGATGCCCAGGCCCTTGTGACTGCCTTGGAAGCGCTGCCGCGGCGCCACGTTGTAGGGTGGCGTGGGAGCGGGCGGCGCGCTGCTGAATGTGGCGCTGGGCAGGCCCGGATCGCGGCTGGCGCGATCGGCGGCGGGTGGGCTGGCTTCACGCGGCGGCAGCACATCGGTGGCTTCGGCGCGCAGCTCTGCGATGGCGCGGCGCTCCGGCGCCAGTGGAATCACGTGACGCAAACCGTAGTGGCTGAGCACCACCAGTTCGGCCGCGCCGAAGGCCATCTCGGCAATGCCGTCCTGCTGGGCCAGAGGCAGCGCCAGCGGCGCCAGCAAGGGACGCCAGTCGTCGGTGCTGAAGATCTGCACCTGGCCGCGGGTGGCGAAGGCGGCGAGGCCGAGTTCTGCCGACAGCGCGGCGGCCTCGCTCCAATCGCTGCCGAACTCGGTGATTTCGCGGCGGCTGCCCTGGTAGACGGCGACGCGCGCGCCGTGGCCGATCCAGGTGTCGCCGAGTGCGTAGACGCGATCGTGTGCGCTGGGGGTGTCCAGCCGACGCAGGCGCTCGGCGCTGGCGCCGAGTCGCCATTGCTCCAGCGTGGCCGGCTGCAGGCGGCTGCGCGCCACGGTGGCGACCAGCACCTCGTCGGTGCCGAGCAAGGCGACATCGGCGATGCGCAGATCCGCCTCCGGCAGGCTCAGCGCGCCGAGTGGCTGGCCATCGTCGCGATAGACGCGCAAGTGGCGGCCTTGCCACAAGGCAAAGCCGGCTTCGCCGAGGCGCAGATCATCGACCAGGCCCACGCTGGGCAGCACCGGCGAGCGCCACTCGCCGCTGACCAGATCGAGCACGCGCCAACCCATGTTGAGCGGACCCTCGGCTTCGATCCAGCCGAGCACGGCCCATTCGGCGCTGGGATGCACGCGCAGCGTCTGCACGCTGTGCGGCAGCTCGATGCGGCGCAGCGTGTCCGTGGCCAGATAGACCGCGTCACCGGCCGCCAGCAGCACGCGACCGCCGCGTGATTGCTCGACGCGATACGGTGGCGCGGGCAGCGCGTAGCGGCGGCCGTCGGCCATGCGCAATTCGCCATCGATGTACTCGGCCGCAGGTGCCGGACGTTCGCCGCCGCCGGCCAGCCAGGGCACGCCGCTCGCCCGCTGCTGTGGCAGCCGCAGCAGCTTGATCTCGCCCTCGCTGCCGAAGCTGGCGAGCAGGCCGCGCTCAGCGTCCAGGGCCACCGCATGCATGCCGATCAAGGCGCCGCGATGGCGGATCACCGCCAGCGGCGCGGGGCGCTCGGCGCCCGGATGCTGGAAGGGCCAGACCACGATGCGACCGTCGTTGCCGATCAGCCAGCCGCCGCGACCATCGAGCATCACCGCGTTCATGCGATCGCCGCCCGAGGGCTGACTGCGCGTCAGCCAGCGCCCGGCTGCGTAGTCGGCCACGCGCACCGAGCCCAGGTTGTTGCTGACCGCCAGCCACCGGCCATCGAAGTTCAGATCGTTGATCGGGCCTTCATCGCTGAGCCGCTGCTGCACGCCGCTCTCCATGTCGATCAGCAGCACCTCGCCGGCGCTGCTGCCGAAGGCCCACCAGCGGCCATCCGGGCTCGGCAACCAGGCGCTGAGCTCGGCACCGCCGCTGAAGTCCACACGCTGCCAGGCTTCGCCGCGCTTGGCATCGAAGAGCACCACGCGCTTGAAGCCTTGCTCGGCACAGGCGGCCATGCCGCGCAGGCTGAGTTGGCAGTAGAGCGAGTCGTGCACGAAGGGCTGGCCCTCCGCGGTCCACGGATCCAGCCGCCAGCGTTGCCAACCGGCGGCAGTCTTGAGCAGGGCGCTGCGCCCGTCGGCGGCATAGCTGTGGGCCTCGGCCGCCACCGGCAGCGGATCCAGACGACCGTCGCTGAGTCGGACGCGATGCATCGCGCTCACATCCGGGCGGGCGATGCCGGAACTGCCACTGGAATGCAGCAGCGCGTGGCGCCCATCCGGCGTGGCCAGAATGCGTCCGGCAAAGCTGTTGCCCCAGGCGGTGGGCGGGAAGGGCGGCACGATCCGCCAGCGCTCGCGCGTCGAGGCCACTTCGATCGCCACCAGCTCGCCATTGCGCAGACTGGCCAGCAGCAGTCCGCCGTCTTCGGCGAAGGCCACCGAGCGGCCCTCGCCCAGGTTCGGGATGCTGGCGATCTGGCGTGGCATGCGCGCCAGCAAGGCACCCAGGCGCAAGCGATCAAATGCGGCTTCGCTGGCGCTGTCGGCCTGCTCGGCCTCGTCGATGTTGTCGATCAGCGGCGGCAGGGCGAGCAGTGGATCGCCGCGCGACTGCGCCTCCAGTGCGCTCTGCCGACGTGCCTCATACAAGGTGCTCTGCGCATCGACACGCAGGCCTTCGGCTTGGCGCCACAGGCCCAGCGAGATCGCCAGACCGCCGAGCAGGGTGATCGCCAGCACGCCGGTGAGTGCGGCGGTGCGCGGATCGCGACGCATCCACAAGTGCACGCGCTCACCGGAGGAGGGCTCGCGCACGCTGACCGGCCGGCCGTCCAGGAAGCGCTGCAGATCGTCGGCCAGCTCGCGCGCGCTGGCGTAGCGCTGCGCCGGATCCTGCGCCAGGCAATGGCGGCAGATCGCATCCAGATCGGCCGGGATGGACGGGTCGCGCAGGCGCGGCGGATCGGGCGGCTGCGCGCGGCGCAGGCGCATGGTGTCCGGCGTGTCCTTGCCCTTGTACGGCGGTGTGCCGGTGAGCATCTCGAAGAGGATGGCGCCCAGCCCCCAGATATCGGTCTGCACCGTCAGACGCGCGGCCCGCGTCGCCTGCTCGGGCGCCATGTAGGCCGGCGAGCCGGCCGCCAGCACGCGGCCTTCGGCGGCCTCGCTGATGCGGTGCGCGAGGCCGAAATCAGCCACCTGCGCCGCGCCGCGCTCATCGATCATCACGTTGCCGGGCTTGAGATCGAGATGCAGGATGCCGACCTGGTGCGCGTATTCCACCGCTTCGGCGATGGTGCGCATCAGCCGCGCCAGCTCCTGGTGCGTGCGCGGCGCCTGCTTGAGATAGCGACCCAGCGTGGGACCGCGCACCAGGCCCATGGAGAAGTAGTGCAGGTTCTCGTGGGTGCCGATTTCGAACACCGGCACGATGTTGGGATGCTGCAGACGTCCGGCGTGCCGCGCCTCGCTGCGAAAGCGCGCCAGCATGTCCTCGATGGCGAAGGGATCGTAGGCGAAAATCTTCAGCGCCACTTCGCGATCCAGACTGATCTGACGCGCGCGATAGACCACGCCCATGCCACCGCCGCCGATGCGTTCGAGCAGCTCGTAGTCGGCGAACAGGCGATCACGCGGGTCGGCCAGGTCGAGGTTCAGCGCGCGATGCGGCTGCTCCTCCTTGCCCAGCGTCTGCGTGGCTTCGCCGATCTGGCTCATCGCTGCCTCTGACCCAAGTGCGTCATCAGCTCGTGGCCGGGCCCTGGAACAGATAGACGTTGCCGTCGTCGCTGCCAGCGGCGATGAGGCTGGCATTGGCCGCGATGTCGATCGGCCAGCACATCTCGCTGGTCGGATAGAACCAGGTGGGCGTGGTGGACGGCGGCTGCCAGAAGCTGAAGCCGCCGCTGCTGGAATGGCCTTCGGCGGCCGCGAAGTAGGCGCCGGTGGCATCCATGGACACGCCATTGGGTGACTGCGTGGTGGTGCTCTGCCATTGCAGCGGGCCGCTCTGGCCCTGATTGCTGAAGATCGCCACCACGCCACCGGTGTGCAGATTGGCGGCGGCGCCGACCAGGCTGCCGTCGTCATTGCAGGTGACGCCGTAAATGGTGGTGGCGCCATCGGGCATCGTGTTCGACCAGGCCGGCTGCGGATTGCTCAGGAAGCTGGCCACTTCCAGGGCGTACAGCGTGCCGTCGTTGGCGCCGACAAAGAGATAACGGCCATCGCCCGACAGCGCGCCCGCATGCACATAGGCCGAGTTCGGCACCTGCCAGCGCTGCACCGTGGTGATCTGCTGCTGCGGCATGCTGAACACGATCACTTCGCCGTGGTAACTCAAGATCGCGCCGGTCTTGCCTTCCGCATCGACCAGGGCCACCAGCGCCTGCTCCGAACTGCTGGTGTTGGTCAGCGGCAGGATCTGCGGCGCGGCGAAGCTCAGGCCCGGCGCACGCACGAACACATAGCCCTGATCGGCGGCCGCCACCAGCACCGTGCCATTGGCATTCAGGCTGACCATGTTGCCGCGCTTGGGCACCTTGTAGAACAGCGTGGGCGTGCCGGTGCTGACGTCGCAGGCGCCGATGAAGCCGGTGTATGCCGGTAGCGCCTGGTACCAGCCGCAGCTGGCGACGCTGGTGCCATCGGCCGCCAGATCCACCCAGTACACGCCCTGCCAGCCTTCGAAGACCTGGCTCATCAGCAGATTGCCCGCCGCATCCCACACGTAGGTGCCGAACTCACCGAACTGGCTGGGCGTCTCATCCGGCTCGCTACTCAGCCGGCGGGCCGCACTGGCATCGGCACTGCTCTGGCTGTAGTCGTGGAAGAAGGTCCCGGCCGCGATGCGCTGACCGTTGGCACTGATCGACACCGAGTTGATGAAATAGCCGGCAGTCGGCATCCGGGACCAAAGCAGCGGCGGGGTGGCCATGGTGGACTCCATCCGAAAGAGCGCCGGCTATGGTGCCAGTTCGGGCGCCCGGCGATCCACCGGGCAGTGTTCGCGCTGGCGCTGCCGTCCTGTCACCGGGGCGCAATGCTCTTGCAACCAGCTGGCGACAGCGTACCGCGCTCTTTGCCGACGACGATCTGCCAATGCGCCGCTCCAGCCTTGTTTTGCTTGCTGTGCTCAGTCCATGTCTCTTGCAGGCCCAGAACACCCAGCTCAATCGCCTCGGCGGCTACAGTTCGGGACTGGGCGCCGGCTCGGTGGAGATCGTCGCCTTTGATCCGGTGTCGCGGCGTGCTTTCACCGTCAACGGCGTCAATAACAGCTTCGATATTGTCGATCTGAGCACGCCCGGCACCCCCACCCTGGTGCAGCGGATCACGATCGCCAATGGCTCGCCGAACAGCGTTGCCGTGTCCAATGGACGTGTCGCGGTGGCGATTCAAGACAGCGTGACGCAGAACCCCGGACGGGTGGATTTCTACAGCACCGCTGGCGCGCTGCTGGGTAGCGCCACGGTTGGCGCCCTGCCCGACATGGTGACCTTCACGCCGGACGGCCGCTATGCGCTGACCGCCAATGAGGGCGAGCCGAACGCGGCCTACACGGTCGACCCGGAAGGCTCGGTGTCGATCATCGATCTGGCCGCCGGCCCAGCCGCGGCGACTGTGCGCACCGTGCGCTTCAACGACTTTAACCTCGGCGGTCCGCGCGCCGGTGAAGTGCCGGCCAATCTGCGCATTTTTGGTCCCGGCGCCAGCGTGGCGCAGGACCTGGAGCCCGAGTACATCGCCGTTACGCCGGACAGCCGCACCGCTTTTGTCTCCCTGCAGGAAAACAATGGTCTCGCGGTGATCGACGTCGTCGGCGGCAGCGTCACGCGCCTGATTGCTCTGGGCTTCAAGGACCACAATCTCGCCGCGAATGCCTTCGATCCCAGCGATCGCGATGGCCCCAGCAACGGCACCGCCATTTCAATCCGCAACTTCCCCGTGTTTGGCATGTACCAGCCGGATGCCATCGCCGTGCTGCCCAATGCCAACGGCCAGCCCATCGTGTTCACCGCCAACGAAGGCGACGCGCGTGACTACGCCGGCTTCAGTGAAGAAGTCCGCGTCGGCGCGGCTGGCTACGTGCTCGACCCCACAGTCTTTCCCAACGCAGCGAACTTGAAGCAGAACGCGAACCTCGGTCGGCTCAATGTCACCAACCGCCTGGGTGATCTGGGTGGCGACAATGACTTCGATGCGATCTACGCCTTTGGCGCGCGCTCCATGTCGGCCTTCAACGGCAGCAGCGGCGCGCTGGTTTTCGACACGGCCGGTGACTTCGAGTCAGTCACGTCCACGCAGGTGCCCACGCTGTTCAATTCGGAGGGCGCCACCGCGACCTTCGACACACGCAGCGACAACAAGGGTCCGGAGCCGGAAGCCCTGGTGATCGGCGATGTAGGCGGTCGACGCTACGCCTTTGTCGGAATGGAACGCATCGGCGGCGCTTTCATCTACGACGTTACCGATCCAATGCAGCCGCAGCGGCTGAGCTACAGCCCAGGCCAGGGCGGCGACATCTCGCCAGAGGGCTTTGCCTATGTGCCGCCCGGCCAGAGCCCGAATCAGCGTGCGTTGCTGCTGGCTGCCCATGAAGTGAGCGGGACGCTGGGTGTCTACGAGGTGCAGACCTGCGCAGTGTCGGCGGTCAGTCTCAGCGCACCTGCACAGATCACAGTGATTGGCTACTGCCCAGGCGGTGTGGATTTGCGCTGCCGTCGGGGCGGGAACAACACGGCCGTCGCCACTGGCCTGAGCCTCAACACGGTGATTCAAGCCACCGCCAGCACGCCCTTCCAGCCGGGCGATGTGTGCTTCGCCGCTCTGCCCGGGCAGACCAGCGCCATCAATGGCGTGGAAGGCGGCTTCAATGCCTTGGCCGTCGACGGCTTGCGTTCCACCGTGCAGGTGCTGCTTGCAGTGGTGCTGTTGAGCATTGGCTTGGTTGCGCGCTCGCGGTTGGACGGCTGATCCGGAGCCGGAGACCGGCGCGCGCAGCTCAGCGCAGGGTCGGCTCTGAATCGGCCGCCACCGCGTCGCCGCGGGTTGCCGCAGGATCCGGCTCAGCGGCAGCGGCCTCCCAGTCGATCGGCGTCATGCGCTCGATGATGCGCTGGAACTCGCTGTCCCAAGGCGCTACCACAGCCTGCGGCTGGCCGCTCTCCGGATCGGTGAAGTGCAGGCGCCAGGCATGCAGCAGCAGGCGGTGGATGGCGAGTTGCATGCGGAAGGCGCGGTTGTGTTCGCCACGGCCGTAGTTCACGTCGCCGATCAGCGGATGGCTCAAGTGCTTGAGATGGCGGCGGATCTGGTGGTAGCGGCCGGTCTCGGGCCAGGCCACCACCAGCGAATAGCGCGCGGTGGGGAAGGCGCCGATTGCCCAGGGGAACTCGACGGCAGCGATGCGGCGCACCACGGTGCGTGCCTCGCGCAGCGGCCCCTTGCCCTCGGCGCCGGCCAGCGGATGGTCGACCAGGCTGTCATCCGGCGCGTAGCCGCGGACCACGCCCAGATAGGCCTTGCGCACCTGGCGCGACTCGAACTGCTGCGACAGCTCGGCCGCCATCGCCGGATCGCGCGCCAGCAGCAACACGCCGCTGGTGGCGGTGTCGAGGCGGTGGATGGCGTGCAGCTTTTCGCCCAGTTGCTCGCGCAGGCAGCGCAGCAGCGTCTGCTCGCGCGGCCCGGTGTAGTTGGACTCGTGGACGGACAGGCGCGGCGGCTTGTTCACAGCCAGCCAGCGCTCGCCCTGGGCCAGTACCTCGATCAGTTCGGCCACGGACGGCACAGCCGCGAGCCGGTCACGCGCACGCATTCATCGATGGCGGGCGTGCTGGCCGAGGGTGCGCCGAGACGGAAATCGAAGCGCTGCTGCAGTTCGCGACCGGCCCACAGCGCAGCGTCGGCGGGCTGGTAGCGCCACGCGTTCAAGGCCGCTCGCGCGGCGCGCTCGAAGGCCTGATCGCGCGGCGCGGAGACCACGCTGATGGCGTAGACCTGGCCCCGGCGATCCACCCGGTAGCGCAACACGACCTCGCCCTCGCTGCCCTTGAGCTGCGAGCGACCCGGGTAGACCGGCTGCACCATCGTCACCGGCAAGGGGCCTTCGGGCCGTTGCGCGATGCCGGAACTGATCGGCGCGCTGCCGACGTTGGCGCGACGCGGCGCGGCGCTGGGCCTGAGCGGATCCGCGGCCAGCGCCAGGCGCGCCGCGGCGGGATCCAAGGCCATCGGCTCGATCAGCATGGCGCGCGGCAAGGCGATTGCCTGCGCGGGCGCCGGACCGCTCGCGCTCAGCGCCACCTCGGCGCTGGGCGCGGCCAATGGCAGCTCGGGCTGCAGTTCCAGGCGCAACAGCTCGGGCAGGGCCAGGCGCGGCAGGCTGGCCAGCTCTGCCGTGTTCAGGCTCAGCCGCCATGGCGCGAGTGCCAGCACGCCCAGACTGGCGGCCAGTACCAGCAGCGATTTGCGCCACTTGAAGCTGAGTTTGCGCGGCTCGCCGACGATGCGCTCGATGCGCAGCAGCAAGGCGCCGGCGGTGGCCGCCGGGGCGGTCAGCGGCGTGTGCTGGCGAAAGGCTTCCAGCTGCAGCAGGGCGCGTGCGTAGTCGCCACGACGCGAGCCCAGGCTGAGCACGGCGTCATCGCAGCAACGCTCGCGCAGATCGCGCAGATCAGCGCTCATCCAGCGCACCGCCGGATGGAAGAACAGCAGCAATTCGCAGCCGATCTGCAGCCAGTTGATGATCACGTCGGCGCGCTTGAGATGGGCCAGTTCGTGCGCCAGGATCGCCTCGATCTGCGGCATCGGCATGCCGGCGGCCACGGTCAGCGGCAGCACGATCACTGGCCGCCAGTAGCCGAGCACGAAGGGCACCTGTGCCAGCGCCGAACCCAGCACGCGGACCGGCGCGCGAATCCCCATGCGCTGCGCCCAGCCGAGCGCCACCGCCTGCCATTGCGGCAGCGGCGTCGCGGCCATCACCAGCCGGCGCAGCGCGATGTGGGCGGTCAGCACACGGTAGCCATGCCAGCACACACCCAGCGCCCATGCGCCCACCAGCAAGGCCCACCAGACATCGCCGGACAGCGTGCCCGCCGCGGCCACCACGGGCAGGTCGGCAGCGACTTGTCCGGGCATCGGCAGTGCGGCGCGCGCCGCTTGCAGGGCGGCCAGATCCAGCGCCGCGTGGCGCTGATCCCACTGCAGCAAGAACACCGCGCCCAGGGTCAGCACCAGGCCCAGCATCAGCACCACGCCCACCAGATAGGCACGCTGCGGCGCGCGCTCGCGCCAATGCGCACTGACCAGTCCCTGGATGGCGCCAGCCAGCGCGGCCAGCCACACGCTGTGAATCAAGGTCCAGGCCAGCGCTTGGATCAAGGCTTCGAGTTTCATGCCTGCGGCCCTCCCAAGCGTTCCAGCAGGGCGCGGATCGCGCGCAGCTCTTCGGCATTGGCGGCTGGCGTGTCGCCCAGCGCCTGCAGCACCAGTCGCGAGGCGGAGCCATCGAACAGGCGCTTGATCAGATCGCCGACGAAGGCCTTCTCCGTGCTTTCGCGCGAGTGCACCGGTGCATACACGTGTGCGCGCTGTGATTCGTCACGCGAGACCAGGCCCTTGCCGTGCATGACTTGCAGCAGCTTCAGCGTGGTGGTGTAGGCGTAGTCGCGACCCTGCGATTCCAGGGCTTCGTGCACATCGCGCACCGAGGCGGGACCGAACTCCCACAGCACTTTGAGGATCTCAAGTTCGGTTTCGGTGGGACGCCAGAGGTTCTTGCTCATCGACCGGGGCCCTGGGTTGGGAGCGCGCAGTCTATCAGCGAGCATCGTACGTGCGACTTCGTAGTGTCCCGCGCCACAAAGCTTGACCGTCGGCGCAGTTTTTACTGAATCCAACGTTCTCCTAGATGAAAACTTAGGCTAGACTGGCCGAAGCCTAGGGGAATCAGGCAGATGGCCATCATGCTTAAGCAAGCACTTTCAGTAGTGGCTGGACTCATGCTCTCGGCTTCGGTTTTTGCCGCTGGCCCGGAGCTCCGCCCCGATCATCCAGACCAGTATGTCGTCAAGCGTGGCGACACGCTGTGGGACATCTCTGCCAAGTTCCTGAAGAGTCCGTGGTACTGGCCTGAGATCTGGCAGGCCAACCCACAGATCGAGAACCCGCATCTGATCTACCCGGGCGATGTCATCAGCCTGGTGTACATCGACGGCAAGCCGCATCTGGTGATCAACCAGGCGGCCAGCACACCGGCAGCGGCCCAGGACACCGGCCCGCGCATGCGCGACGAGGGGCCCTCCGACGCCATCGCGCCGGTGCCGCTCTCGGACATCAAGGGCTTCCTCGATCGTCCACGCATCCTGACCGAAGACGAGTTCATGAAGGCGCCCTATGTGGTGGCGCTGGAAGAGGATCGTCTGCGCGGTACCGGCATGCAGCTCGCCTATGTGCGTCAGCTCGACCCGGCAGTCGCCGTCGGCACCCGTTATGTGGTGGCGCGCCCCACGCTGGTCTACACCGAAGTGCCGGAGCGCTATCCCTGGCAGGGCATCCCGAAGAAGGTGGTGGCCGAGACCTGGAGCCGCGAGCGCGTGGTCACGCTGGGCAATTTCTGGCACTGGGCCTTCCGCAACTGGGCCTATGAGGCCTACACCGAAGTGCTGGGCTACGAGTTGCTGGAGATCGGCAGCGCCGTGGTCGCGCGGCATGCCGAGGACAGCAAGGAAGCGGGCACGGTCTACCTGTCCTACTCGGACATGGAAGTGAAGGCTGGCGATCTGCTGGTGCCAGTGGAAGAGGAACCTTTCGATCTGAGCTACGTGCCGCACGCGCCCAAGGCGGTGCCGGAGAACATGCGCGTGATCGCCTTCACGGATGCCTTCACTGCCGTGGGTACGCGTCAGGTGGTGGTGCTGTCCAAGGGTGACAAGGACGGCATCGAGAATGGTCAGGTCTATTCCTTGTGGCAGCCGGGCGAGAAGATCCGTGACCGCGTGGGCTATCCGGAAGGCGATCTCAAGGCCTGGGTCAGCGTGCGCAAGCGCAACGTGGTCTTGCCGGAAGAGTTCATCGGTCACGTGATGATCTTCCGTACCTTCCACGGCGTCAGCTACGGTCTGGTGATGAATGCGGTGAAGCCGGTCAATCTGAAGGATTTGGCGCGCGAGCCCACCGAGCTCTGAGTTCGCGCACTGCTGCGATGTCGCCGAAGCCCCGCCCGCGCGGGGCTTCGTCGTTTTGGACGATGGCATGGACGCGCCGGTCGCAAGCGCGCACAGCTGGAGGTGGCAAATGTGGGCCCCTGATCCGCACGCGAACTGGTGTCTGCCGCAGGTGCTACGCCGGGTGGCCGCCGAATCTGGCGACGCGCCCTGGATCCAGATGGTCGACGGCGAGCCGCTGAGTGCAGCCAGTTGCCTGGCGCGGGCCGAACAGACCGCCGCCTGGCTGCATGCGCAAGGCGTGTCGGCCGGCACCCATGTGGGCGTCATGCTGGGCAACAGCCTGGCGCTGATCGATGTGTGGTTGGCGCTGGGCTTGCTGGGCGCCGTGCACGTGGCGATCAACCCCGAACTGGAGGGCAAGTTCCTGCGCCATCAGCTTGAACTTTGCGACGTGCGCCTGCTGATTGCCGAGCGCACTGCGCTGCCGGCGCTGCGCGAATGCGCGCAGCGGCTGCCGCGGCTCGACAGCCTGTGGTGGGTGGGCGAGGACGCCGATGCCCTCGCGCCCGGACTGCCCTGGCGCCAGGGTGATTTCGCGCAGCGCTGGCAGCCGTGCGCGATGCCGAGCTGGCCCAGCGTGAGCCCCGGCCAGATCGCCATGATCATGTGCACCTCGGGCACCACCGGCCCGGCCAAGGCCGTGCTCATGCCGCATGCGCACTGCTATCTGTTTGCGCTGGGCAGCATCGTGCATCTGGGTGTGGATCGCAGCAGCGTCTACTACGTGGTGCTGCCGCTGTTTCACGCCAACGGCCTGCTGATGCAGGTCTATGCGAGCCTGGTCGCTGGTGGCCGTGCCGTGCTGCGACGACGCTTTTCGGCCAGCGCCTGGCGCCCGGAATTGGCCCGCCATGGCTGCACCCACACCCATGTGCTGGGCGCGATCGGCGCCTTTTTGCTGGCCCAGCCCGAGCAGCCTGAGGATCGCGTCCACGCGCTGCGCGTGATCGGCGCCGCGCCCAATCCGCCGGCCCTGGATGAGGGCTTGCGGCGGCGCTACGGCGTGCCCGAGGTGGTGCCGATGTACGGCATGACCGAGGTGAACATCCCGCTGTGGGGCCGCCTGGGTGAGGTGCGTGCCGGCAGTTGCGGCCGGCTGTGGGCGGAGGCTTTCGAACTCGACATCCTTGACCCGCAGAGCCAGCGCCCGGTCGCTGCCGGGCAAAGTGGCGAGATCGTGGTGCGGCCGCGCATCGCGCACGGCTTCATGGCTGGTTACCACCGCATGCCCGAACAGACCGTCGAAGCCTGGCGCGGGCTCTGGTTCCACACTGGCGACAGCGGCCGCCTGGCGGCCGATGGCCATGTCGAGTTCCTCGACCGCATCAAGGACTGCATCCGCCGTCGCGGCGAGAACCTGTCCAGCAGCGTGATCGAGGATCTGCTCAGCGGCCATCCGGCCATCGCCGAAGTGGCGGCCGTGGCCATGCCTTCGCCACTGCCCGGCGGTGAGGACGAAGTGCATCTGGTGATCGTCCCGAGCGCGGACCCGGCCCTTGGCGCCGCCGAACTGGCCGCCATCGCGCGCCAGCGTCTGCCGCGCTGGGCCTGGCCCTATGCGGTCAGCGTGGTCGATGCGCTGCCCAAGACGCCCACCGGCAAGCCTCGCAAGCAGGCCTTGAAGGCCCTGCAGGAGTGGCGCGAGCGTTGGATCGCGAGCACGGACTGAGGTCGCGCTTGCTTCGGCGTGGCAAGCCTGCCCCAGCGCGCACTGTCATTTTTGCTTTGTGTCAGTGCCAAGAAATCGTCACAAACGCTGCCTAAGGTGCGAGGCCCCAACCGGCTGCGGCCGGCGTTGGCTTCTTTCCCCTTGCACCGAGGACGTCATGCGCAATCTCTTTTCCACCAAGTCGCTGCTGGGCATGGCCCTGGCGGCCGCGATCGGCACCCAGGCTCAGGCCGCGATGCTGGTGAACGAGAACATCGAGGGCAACTGGTACAACCCGCAACAGGGCGGTCGTGGCGTGATGGTCGACTACCTGCCGACCGGCCCCGGCGCTGGCGTGCTGTTCATCGCCTGGTTCACCTATGACGAACAGGGCAATGGCATCTGGCTGATCAGCCAGGCGAACGTGGCCGAAGGCCAGTTCCGCTTCAACAACGTGCCCACCGGTCGCTTCAACGGCGGTCGCTTCGGCAACACCTTCACCGCGCCCACGGCGGCCCAGGTCGGCACCACCAACATCGTGTTCAACAGCTGCTCCGACCTGCGCATGGACTTCACGCCGGGCACCGGCTCGAACCTGCCGCCGGTGAACCTGACGCTGCAGCCGCTGGGCTCGCTGGGTGCCAAGTGCGCCTACACCACCGCCTTCACCAGCTGCCCGGCCGGCACCGCCGCCGTGCCGAACGCCGAGCGCACCTGCCGCCTGCCGAACACCATCACCGGCAATCTGCGTCTGCCCAACAACGCCACCTACGTGATCGACGGCCCGACCCTGGTCGGCGGCGGCTTCAACACCGGACAGGCCACGCTGACCATCGATCCGGGCACCTTGCTGATCGGCAGCGGCGCGCCGAGCAGCTATCTCGGCGTGCAGGCCGGCTCGCGCATCTTCGCCGAAGGCACCGAGAACGCGCCGATCATCTTCACCGGCCCGACGCCGACCAACGGCTCCTGGGCGGGTCTGGCGATCGCCGGCAACAGCGTGTGCAACGACAGCCAGGGCGGCCAGCCTTGCCAGTTCGAAGCAGCCCCGGAAATCCGCTTCGGCGGCACCGCGACCACCGAGTCCAGCGGCGTGCTGCGCTACGTGCAGATCCGCTACGCCGGCCAGGAAGTCCGTCCGAACGAAGAGTTCAACTCGCTGACGCTGCTCGGCGTGGGCTCGGGCACCACGGTGGAATACGTGCAGGTCTACGGCGGCAAGGATGACGCCTTCGAAATGTTCGGTGGCACCGTCAACGGTCGCTACTGGGTCTCGATCGGCGCGGAAGATGACGCCTTCGACACCGACCTGGGCTACTCCGGTCGCGTGCAGTACTTCTATGCCAAGCAGACCACCGGCATCAACAACGACTCCAACGGCATCGAGTCGGACGGCAATCGCAACAACAACGACCTGACGCCGCGCACCAACTACACCTTGACCAACTTCACGCTGATCGGTGCGGCTGGTGGCAATGAAGGCATCCGTCTGCGCCGTGGTTCGGGTGGCCAGCACTTCAAGGGTGTGGTGGTCGGCTTCAACGGTGAGAGCCTGAACTTCAACGACGCCGCGACCTTCGTGCAGGCGGGCACCCCGCAGGCGCTGGGCACCGGCCTGACCATGCGCGACATGTTCCTGTCCAGCAACACCAACTTCGAAGACTCGACCAGCGATCCGTACCTGATCAGCGACTGGTACAACGCCGGCGGTCAGGCGCGCAACAATCGCGTCGGCCCGAACCCGCTGATCGTCAATGGCAATGTCATCTCGCCCTTCCCGAATGGCAACACGCTGAGCCTGAGCACCACCAGCGCGCCGGAGATCTACTTCAACGCCACCAACTTCATCGGCGCCTTCCCGCCGGGCTCCACGGCCATCAACAACTGGGCCTCGGGCTGGACCTACGACTTCCAGTAAGTCGCAGCACGCACGGATGCGGCAACCAGGGCGGCGCAAGCCGCCCTTGTTGTTTAGGGAAGGTCTGAACAAGTCCATCCTGGACTTGTCAGCCCACGCCAAGTCCGGCACAGGTCCGGACTTGGCTCCGCCTTTGGCACAATCCGTCCTCCGCATCGGCACGCGCAATCTGGAGGCCCGCCCATGCATCAGCCTGAGGCTGCAGCGGATGTCCACGCCGCTGCGATGGCGGCCATCGAAGCCCATATCGAGCAGCACCTGGGCCGCATCAATCTCGTCTACCACTCGCCACTGTCGGAGGACGCGCACATTGATGTGCTGCGGATTCCGCCCAGCGAGTCCTTTCCCTACGTGCGCTTCGTCACCTGCGGCATGAGCAGCTGGCGCATGAACACCGCAGGGCTGGATGTGCCGGCGCGCGCCGAGCTGATGATCACCCTGCCCGCAGACTGGCCGGTGGTGCAGAACTCGTGGGAGGACCCCGAGCACTATTGGCCCATCGACTTGCTGAAGTCGCTGGCGCGGCTGCCGATGCAATTCGACACCTGGCTGGGTTGGGGCCACAGCGTGCCTTACAGCGACCCGCCGCAAAGCTATGCCGACAATTGCGCATTCACCGGCTGCATCCTGCTGCAACCGGTCAATGCCGGCCCCGATTTCGACTGGATCGCTTTGCCCGGCGGCGAAGGCGCGGCGGTGTACTCGGTGGTGCCGCTGTATCCCGAAGAGCTGGCGCTCAAGCTGGAGCAGGGCGTGGATGCGCTGCTGGCCGGCTTTGGCGCACACGGGATCAGCGACATCGTCTGGCTGGATCGTGCCAACGCGGCTTATCATGCGTCCCCATGAATGCGACCCAAGCGATAAAACTCGCCGTAACTCAGTGACATACCTTCGATACCTAAGGTGACTTATGAAACGCTACGCCACCCTTGCAGCGTTGACGCTGCTCCTGGCTTCGGCTTCCGCCCAAGCTGCCGTCACGGTGATTGCTTCCTATCGCCTGGGCGATGCGGATCCCGGCGCAGCCAACACTTTGCCGGGCGCCGCCCAGACCCTGCCTTCAGTCGGTAGCCAGCCGCTGGATCGCTTTGGCAGCCCCACCTACAGCAGCGAAGGTCCGCCGCGCGGCGTGTTGAGTCGTTTGTCGATGAGTTTTGATGGCAGCACAGCTCGCTACATGGGGCCGGTGCTCACCACTGCGACCAACAACTTCGGCATCGAGGCCTGGGTGCGCTCGAATGGCCGTGTGACCAACAACGCCACGATTGCCTACAACGGAAACACCGCCTCCAGCGGTTTCGGTCTGTTCCGGCTGGGCAACCAGTGGGGCTATCTGCAGGGTGGCGTGGTGCTGGGCGGCGGCGCGCCGGTCAGCACCGATTGGACGCATCTGGCCCTGGTGCGTGACGCGGGCGTCAGCCGCTTCTTCGTCAACGGCACCCAGGTCACCACCACCGCAGCGGCGCCAAATCCGGCGGTCGGCAATTTTCTGGTTGGCGGCAATCCGCTGGTGGCCACCGAGTGGTTCGACGGCTTGATCGACGAAGTCCGAGTGTTCACCTTCAATCCTGGCGAGTTCCAGGTGGGCGATCTGAACTACGCAGAGCGTCCGGCGCTGCCGGTGCCGACTCAGAGTCCGCATGCCTCGGTCGCGCTGGCCGCCTTCCTCGTCCTGCTCGGCCTGCTGGCCTTACCGCGACGTTGAGGGCTTGGCCGCGCCGCGGCACAAGCTTCCGTACTGATTGAAGGCCGGCCTGGCGAAAAGCCAGTCCGGCACGTCGGCGCTTGCATTATTGGCCCTGGTCCCCACGTCCTGGCTCCATGGACATCCGACCTCTGGCCGACGAGGCCTTTGCACCTGCCGCGCTGAAGCGCGATCGGCGCCGTCTGGAGACGGCGATCATTCTGGCTGCAGTGGCGGTGGCATCGCTGTGGCTGGTGGCTGCCTTCGAATGGCTGGCTGGCACCCCTTTCCGCGCCCTGGGCCTGGCGCCGCGCGAGTGGAGCGGGCTGCTCGGCATCCTCGGCGCGCCGCTGGTGCACGGCTCCGTCGAGCACCTGATCAGCAACAGCGTGCCGAGTTTCGTGCTGCTGGCGCTGGGCTTGTACGCGGTGCCGCGCGCCACCTGGCGGGCCATGCCGCTGATCTGGCTGCTGAGCGGCGCGATCGTCTGGCTGTTCGGGCGCGAGTCCTTGCACATCGGTGCCAGCGGTCTCACCCACGGGCTGATGAGCTTTCTGTTCCTGATCGGCATCCTGCGCCGCGACCGCCGCACGCTGGTGATCGCGCTGGTGGTGTTCTTCCTGTACGGCTCGATGCTGTATGGCTTCCTGCCGCGCGAGGCACAGGTGAGCTTCGAGTACCACGGCGCGGGACTGCTGGCGGGCTTCATCGCCGCGCTGGCCTTCCGCAAGCTGGATCCGCCCTTGCCGCAAAAGCGCTACAGCTGGGAAGACGAACCGGATCTGGGTCCGGTGGCCGAAGGCGACGACCCATTGGAGCCGCCGCGCCCCGCCGAAGTCACGCCGATCTGGGATGGCCCGCGCACCACACGCTACGGCGTGGTGCTGAAGTTCCCCGGCCCGGCAACCCGTCCGCCGCCGCCGGAAGACCCGCCGCAGCGCACGCTGCATTGAGCCCTGCGTTTTGAAATCTGGCGCGCCGGATTGTGCGTCATGCCGTATCGCGCGACCGCCGCTGCCGCCATCATCCGCCTCGCGCTTCAAGGGGGCACGGACATGCAGAGCTGGATGCGTGTGGGTAAGCAGAGCCGGCGGGCAGCTCGGCGCTGGCGTGGCTGGGCAACCGCCTGTTTGCTGGCTTGCTTGACGGCGGTCGCAGTGCCGGCTGCCGCGCAGACCTTCTACGTGGCCAGCAACGGCACCGATACGCCCGCCGGTGGCACCCTGGCCGCGCCCTGGGCCACCATCACCTATGCCCTGGATCGCGTGCCCGACGGCAGCCTGATCCTGGTTCGGCCGGGCCTTTACACCGGTCGCGTCCGCATCCGCGGCAATTTCGCGCAGGGCGTGACCGTGCGCTCCGAAGTGCCCTATCAGGCTCGTCTGCGCGCAGCGGAAACGGTGCTCACCATCTACAACGATGCCGCCAGCATCGAAGGCATCAGCATCGAGGGCTTCGACATTGCCCACAGCGGTGCCGGGGCCGGCGCGCTGGTGGTGCAGATCCAGGATGGCTTCAACACCGAGACGCGCGGCATCACGCTGCGCGACAACATCCTGCATGACTCCTTCAACAACGACATCCTGAAGATCAACAACGGCGCCAGCGCGATCCGCGTGGTCGGCAACATGTTCTACAACCAGCAGGGGTCGGACGAGCACATCGACATCAACAGCGTGGACGATGTGGTGGTCGAGGACAATGTGTTCTTCAACAACTTCGCCGCCAGCGGCCGCAGCAATCCCAATGACACCGCCAGCTACATCGTGGTCAAGGATTCCAACGGCAGCAGCGACGAGTATCTCGGCGCCAGCAACGTCACCATCCGGCGCAATGTCTTCCTGAACTGGGAAGGCAGCATCGGCAGCGGCTTCATCCTCTACGGCGAAGACGGCACTGCCAACTTCGAGGCCTACGATGGCCTGGTGGAGAACAATCTGCTGATCGGCAACAGTGCCAACACCATGCGCGCACCGCTGGGGGTGAAGGGCAGCCGCGACATCGTGTTTCGCCACAACACCATCGTCGGCGATCTGCCGGCCAATGCCTACGGCACACGCATCAATCGCGAGGGCAGCAATCCGCCGATCGAGGCGATCCGCTTCGTGCACAACGTCTTCGCCGATCTGCAAGGCACGATGCAGGATTTCTCCGACACCCTGCCCGCCGATCTGTCCACCCTGCGCCCATCCAGCCTGCAGCGCAACGCGTACTGGAATGGCGGGATCGCCTTGCCTTTCGACGGCACCGATGTGCTCAACATCGCCGGCGATGCGCAGCGCGTCGAGGCCGATCCACGCCTGCCCGCGCAAGCCGGCCTGGCCACGCCGCACTGGCTGCCGGCGCAGAACCAGTTCAACGGCGGGCATGCCAGCATCCGCGCGGCCTTCCTGGCCTTGGTCGAGGCTTACGCGCGACCCGCCGCCGGCAGCAGCCTGCTGGATGCGGCCACGCCCGGCGCCGATGTCCCCGACAGCGACATCCGCGGACTCAGCCGACCGGCTCAGGGCGCTGATCTCGGTGCCTACGAGCTGCTCGGCAACATCTTTGCGAATGGTTTTGAGTGAGGAGCCCCGCATGGAAGCGCTGGACATCGCCATCCCGATCCTGCCCAGCCGCTCGATTGCGGCCACGCTGAGCTTCTATCGCGCACTCGGCTTCGAGGGTGAGGCGCACGAGCACAGCGCCGAGTACGCGATCTTGAGCCGCGGGCCGATCGAGCTGCATTTCTTCGCCCACCCGGAACTTGATCCCGCCAGCTCCTGCGCCGGCTGCTACCTGCGCGTCAGCGATGTGGCGGACTGGCATCGCGCCTGCAGCGCCGCCGCGCTGCCAGCGCGCGGTACCCCGCGGCTCGATCGCCTGGAGGACAAGCCCTGGGGCTTGCGCGAATTCGCCCTGATCGACCCCGACGGCAATTTGCTGCGCATCGGTCAGCCGCTGGACTGAGAGGCTATCGGCGCACGCGGCGGGCCGCTGGCCGAAAAGCACAGCTGATTGCGATCGGCGCCAGTGCCGGCGCCACCGATGCATCGCTAGAGTGCGGGCGATGGCCGGCGTGATCCGGCGCCGCGGTTCCAGTGCCGATGTCGACCCCGCTTGCCTCCCTGCCCGCCGCGGAACACCCGCTGACGGCCACCGATGTATCGACCCTGCTCGCCCTTGCCGCGATGTGGGGCATCAGCTTCATGTTCATGCGCGTGGTCGCGCCGGCGATCGGATGGGCCTGGGCGGCCGACCTGCGCGTGGCCATTGGCGGTGCCTTGATCGGCGCGATCATGGCGTGGCGCGGCGTGCCTTTGCACTTGCGACGCGACTGGCATCACTACGCCATCCTCGGCCTGATCAACTCGGCCGTGCCCTTTGCCCTGTTTGCGGTGGCGGCGATGTACATCCCCGCCGCGTACTCGGCGATCGGCAATGCCACCGCGCCGCTGTGGGCGGCGCTGCTGACCTTGACCCTGGGCCTGGAGCGGCTCGACTGGCGCAAGGCGCTGGGCTTGGCACTGGGTCTGGCCGGCGTGGTGGCCACCACTGGCGCGGGCAGTATTGGTCTGGGCTGGGCCAGCGTGCTGGCCTTCGCCGGCACCTTGCTGGCCGCACTGCTGTACGCCTTCGCCGGCCTGTACATGAAATCGCGTGGCCGCCACATCGATCCGCTCGCGCTGGGCTGTGGCAGCCAGCTCGCCGCCACCCTGTGGCTGTTGCCGGCGCTGCCCTTCGCACCGATGGGCGAGGTGAGCTGGAGCCCCATCCTGATCGTGTGCATCCTGGGTTCGGGCTTGATCAGCACCGGTCTGCCCTACGTGCTGTACTTCCCGCTGATGCGCCGCATCGGCGTGACCCGGGCGATGACCGTCACCTTCCTCGTGCCCTGCTTCGCCATCGGCTGGGCCTGGGTGTTCCTCAACGAAGCCGCCAGCCTCGGCTCCCTGCTCGGCGTCCTGTTGGTGCTGGCCGGCGTGTACCTGGCGCTGGCTCCGCGCAAACCACTCACGGCGGTCAGCTGAGCCCGCCTGGGCGGGAAGCTCAACCAGGAGGGCGCCGCTCCCGCGGCGCCGCTGTGGCTTTGGCTTCGTTCACCAGCACGCGACTTACGATCAGCGTGGCTCCGGTGCTGGCGGCATGTAACGGTAATGCCCGGTGATCGGATAGCGGCTCAGCATGTCCTCCTCCACCGGGCCGGCGCCGATGTTGTGCAGGATCAGCGGCCGCTCGCCATCGGCACTGCGCTGGTCGGAGACGATGCCGATGTGCGGCAGGTTGCCCGGCAACATCCAGGTCAGAAGGTCTCCCGGACGCAGCGCCTGGATGCGCACCGGCATGGCCAGTGCGCCACCCGCGCGGCTGAAGTAGGTCTGCAAATTGGGTACGCGGCGATGGTCGATGTTGCGATCGGGGGCGCGCAGCCCCCACAGCGCCGGATAGGCGCCGAAGTGTGCGCGCATGTCCTCATGCACCAGCACCTGCAAATCGATTCCCAGCCGTCGATAGCTGCGGATGACGAGATCGGTGCACACGCCGCGATCCTGCGCCACATCGCCCAGCGGATAGCCGATGCGCTGGTAGGAGCCATCGTAGATTTCGGAGCGCAACGTGCGTTCGCGCGCCGCGTCCACGAGTTGCTGGGCGGGGTCAGCGGTGGCGAGGGTGGCACACAGCAAAGCCAGGCCGGCGAAGCCGTGGACGATCGATCGGCGCATGCGGCGACTCCCAAGCGAGGGAAGTCCATCTTCCCTGCCGGCGCGCGGCCGCGCTACGCACCCCTGCCTTCTCGTTCAGCGACGCTTCTCGACCAGCACCACTTTCGGCGGCGCCAGCGCCACGCGGTTCTTGCCCTCGCGCTTGGCGCTCAGCAGGGCGTGATCGGCAGCGCGCGTGGCTTCGTCGAAGGCGCCGCCCTGACGCACCGCCAGCCCCAGCGACAAGGTGACCTCGATGCCGCGGATCGGCGTGCCGGCCACCGCCAGCCGCAGGCGTTCGGCGACCAGTCCGGCGGCCGCCGCATCGCAGCGCGGCAGCAAGAGCATGAACTCCTCGCCTCCCCAGCGCGCGGCGCGATCCTCCGCGCGCAGCTCGGCTTGCAGCCGGCGCGCCACTTCGGCCAGCACGGCATCGCCGATGTCATGCCCGTGGCCATCGTTGATGCGCTTGAAGTTGTCCACATCGGCCAGGATCAGCGCCAGGGACAGCTGCGCGCCTTGCGCCTCGACCCAGTCGCGCAGCCCACGCCGATTCAACAGGCCAGTGAGCGGATCGGTCTGCGCCGCCTGTTCCAGGTCGCGGCGTGCCCGCTCGCGCAGGCGCAGCTTGGAATAGAGCAGGGCGAGCACGGCCAGCGCGAGCACGCCGATCACGATCGCGGTGTTGCGCTGCAGCCGTTGCCGGCCCAACTCGGCCTGGGCCAGTTCCTGCGCATGGCGGAGCTGCTCCAGTTCGTGATCGCGCTGCTGGTTCTCGAATTCGCGGGTCAGCGCCTCGATGCGCAGGTCCATGGCCGCGCGCTCGCGCTCGGCGGCGATGCTCTCGGCCAGCCGCGCATGCTGCAGGGCGGCCGGCGCTCGTCCCAGCGCCTCGTTGATCGCGGACAGGTCGCGATGAAAGCGCTCGCGGTCTTCCAGTTGCTTGCCCGCCTCGGCCAGACGCAAGCCCTCGCTGGCGGCAGTCAGCGCCGCATCGAGGTTTCCCAGCTTGCGCTCGGCATCGATGATGCGCTTCAACGCCAGAACCTCCTCGGCGCGGTCGCCGATCTGCCGCGCCAGTTCCAGCGCGCGGCGCAAGCCGCCCAGCGCCTGATGCAACTTGCCCTGCGCCAGCTGGATCGAGGCCAGGTTGGACTCTGCTTTCTGCACACCACGCGGGATGTTCAAGGCGCGGAACACGGTGCGCGCCTTGCGCGCTGCGGCCGCGGCCTCCTGCCGCAGAGCCTCCGCTTGCGCGGCATCCACATCCTCCGCGCCCGCCTGCGCCGACAGGACCGCAGACAGATTGAGCGCCGAGCCGGCAATGCCGAGTGGCGAGGGAACACTCTCGAAGGCCTGCAATGCTTGCCGGTGCGCGCTGGCCGCGCGTTCCAGATCGCCGTTGATGTAATGCACATTGGCGATATTGGCGCGCGTCTTGGCCACTTCCTCGGTGGCAGCGGCCGCCTCGAAGATCGCCAGTGCCTGCAGGTAATGGCTCAGCGCCAGATCGCGCTGCGCGAGGTCGAAATAGACCACGCCCATATGCCGCAGCAGCAGTGCACGATCCACACTGGCATCGGGCGGCAGGCTGGCCAGGGCGGCCTGAAATGCCGCCAGCGCCGCCTCGTTATCGCCACGCACATTCAAGGAACGCCCCAGAACGCGTTGCGCAGTGCCGATGGCAGCCGTATCGCCCACCGCCTCGGCACCCGCCAGAATGGCGCGCGCCTCGACCTCGGCCGCCCGCGCATCCTGATTCACCAGCGCTTCGGCCTGAGCCAGCCGCTCGGCGAAACTCATTTCCGCGGCAAAGCTCGGACCCGCCGCGAGTGCCGCAAGCAAGACCCACACCCCGCCCCGACCCAGCCAATCCCAAGACCCGTGCATACGGCATGCCCCCAAGTCTGCTCGCCACCGTCGCGGACGAGGAGCATCGCGCAAGCCGGCCACGGAGGCTGTCGCGGGCGTTGCAGGGGGTGTTGGTGGGGTTGCGGGGTTGGGGGTGGTGGGTGGGTAAGTGGTGAGTGGTGAGTGGTGAGTGGTAAGGCGGGGTTGGGGGTTGGGGGCTGGGGGCTGGGGGG
>ERZ1066138.100-NODE-100-length-27934-cov-7.814556_pt1 | contig 27934 bp, 29 predicted proteins | sample MGYA00382785_ERZ1066138 | MGnify/ENA primary metagenome ERZ1066138 (study PRJEB33369, sample SAMEA5778368) | biofilm metagenome | biome: Industrial cooling water; feature: Water cooling tower basin; material: Biofilm | place: United Arab Emirates | collected... | reverse complement strand
AAAGCAGCGGTGTTACGGCAGCACCGTCACGCGTACCGCGCGAACTCTCCAACGCAAACCACGCGCACAAAGCCAGCAGCGCGCCGCCAAGCAAAAGAGCCTCGGAATCAAAAGCCCAGCTTCGGACGAGCCGCGGCCAAGCCCCCGGCTGACGCAGGCCCTGAACAGGCCTGGGCTCGGGACGACGGGTGCCGCGCACATGCCGTGTCGCGCGCGCATCGGCTGCCGGCATGAATGAACCTCGCAACGCCTGGACCGGCATATGGCCGCCGGACGAAAGGATGTAGGACCCGGTTTGCAACCAATGCCGGACATATTCAAATCTAAATTGAAGTAGAATCGAAACGGCCTGAAGAGGTAGTAAAAATCTCAGTAATTATTGCCATCTATTGATCCAATATGAAAATAAGCCTCGTCAGAAAAGACTCGATCCAGAAACAAATATTTACAGCAATATCAGAGAGTTGCTTTGCGTCTAATGATTGGCGTAGAATTCCATGGTTATTCCAATTCGGAGCCTTTCGAAATTCGGCCTGCGGTTTTGGCTACGGTTAATGCCATACTCATTCTGCTGATCGGATCTCGGCAAATTGCGCCATTTGAATTGCATGAATTTAGAGCACCGTTAACCACTTGTTAACCGGCATCGCGAAACCTTCTCTTAACTGAGACGGGGGAAGCGAAATGATTCGTCAGCTCTACGAACTGGAAGATTGGCTGTTCTACCGGTCCCGCTCGCTCGATCCGGCCCTGCGCCGCATCATCGAGAATTCGTCCTGCCTGGTCGGCCATTTCGCCGACCGTCTGAACGCCATCGCCTGGCGCAGCCGCGCCACCTGAGATGCGCAGTCGCGCCACCTCACATTAGCCGGCCGGCTTCTTTGCCCTAAGGTCGGGCCGCCGCTCGGCCGTGATCCGCTTCGCTTCCGCCTGCCGCCACGCCGCGATCGCCCTGTGATCGCCCGACAGAAGCACCTCGGGGATCAGGTGCCCCTCCCAGTCCCGCGGCCGGGTGTATTGCGGATATTCAAGCAAACCGTTCTCAAAGCTCTCATGCGCCAGACTGTCGGCCGCCCCGAGTACGCCCGGCAGCAGGCGCACGCACGCATCGATCAGCACCATGGCGGCCAACTCCCCGCCCGACAGCACGTAGTCTCCGATCGAAATCTCGATCAGACCTCGCCCACCGATCACTCGCTCGTCGATGCCTTCGAACCGCCCCGCTAGCAGGACCACGCCGGGGCCGCCAGCCAGCTCCCGCGCCAGCGCCTGATCGAAAGGACGCCCGCGCGGCGAAAGATAAATCAACGGGCTGCCGGCATTGCTATCGCTGGCCGCGTCGAGCGCCGGCCCCAGCACATCCGCGCGCAACACCATCCCCGCGCCGCCGCCCGCCGGCGTGTCGTCCACCTGCCGGTGCCGCCCCAATCCGAAGTCGCGGATCTGATGTGTAGTCAGAGACCAGAGACCCGCCTGCAGCGCCTGTCCCACCAGCGATATGCCAAGCGGCCCCGGAAACATTTCCGGAAACAGCGTCAGGACACTGGCGTGCCATGCCGGCCTCTCGCCTTTGGTGGGAAAGTGCGCCATGCTTTGCCCTAGACGCCCTCCACAACCGTGATGTCGATCGAGCCTGCGCCCTGCCGCAGCGCCTTGGCCTCGGCATACTCCGAACTCCGGGCGTAACCGATCGCGTGCTCGAAGCTGGGAAATTCCAGCACGACGTTGCGCGCCACGCCATTGCCTTCGACGATCTCGCATTTGCCCCCGCGCACGATCGGCCGGCCTTCATACTTGTCGAGCGCGACCTTGGATTTGGCGACGTAGAGCCCCCACTTCTCGGGGTCGGTTACGGTGGCGTGCGCGATCACGTATCCCTTCGGCATTCGTCTCGAGTCCTCTATTGGGGAATGTTCAGCGCGACTGGCATAAGCCGTGGGCAATCCGCCTGCAAGCAGCCCACCCTGCAAAGCCCCGCGCCACCGGCCTATACGGCCTGCCTGATGTGATGGTGGAAGATCTGCGCAGCTTGTGCCGGGTCGTCGGCCTGGGTAATGGGCCGCCCGACAACGATATGGTTAGCCCCCGCACCCACCGCATGTTCGGGTGTCATGACCCGCTCCTGATCGTCGGTCGTGCTGCCGGCGAGCCGGATGCCCGGCGTCACGATCAGAAACTCCGGTCCTGTCGCGGCCCGGATCGCTGCCGCCTCCTGGCCCGAGGCAATCACGCCGTCAAACCCCGCCTCGAAGGCGAGCCGGGCCCGGTGCAGCACGAGTTCACTGGGCGAAAGCCGGCTGCCCTGCTGCTTCAGGTCTTCCTCGGTCAGGTTCGTCATGACGGTAACGGCCAGCAACTTGAGTTGGCTCGCGCCCCGCCCGGTCACGGCTGCGCGCAGCGTTTTGAGATCGTGACCGTGCACCGTCAGAAAATCGACGCCCAATTCGCGCGCGTTCGACACGGCCCTCTCGATCGTGTTGCCGATGTCGAGCAGCTTCATGTCGAGGAACACGCGCTTGCCTTGCGCTTTCAAACTGTCTGCGAGATCCAGTCCACCTGTGAACAGAAGTTCGAGCCCCACTTTGTAGAAAGACACGGCGTCGTCGAGTTTCGCGACGAGCCGCTGCGCTTCCTCGACGGTCGGCATGTCGAGGGCAACGATCAAACGGTCTTTGATGGGCGTTTGGGTCATGAATTCGGCATCCGCCATCCGGAACAGGCATCCGGCGTAAGCTGTGGCATTGTGGATCCGGGTGCCGTTCGCCGGCTGCCGGATCATGCTCTATCCATGCAGCACGTGCGCCGCACGGGCAAGCTTCTGGATCAACCCCTTGAACTGCTCTTGGCTGTCTTTGTTTTTTAGGTGACCGTTCTCGTCGTAGGCGTCCATTGCACGCGGCACGGCGAACTGCTCGGGCAGCACCAGCGCCCCCAGGCCAAGTTCAAGGACTGTCCGCGCGGTATTGAGGCCCCGTAAACCGCCCATGCCCCCCGGCGATGACGATCCAAGTGCGAACACGCGGGTCTTGAAGACATAAAGCGGCTCCTCGCCGTCGTTTCGTATCCGGCTCAGCCAGTCGAGCGTGTTCTTGAGCAGCGGCGTGATCGAGGCGTTGTACTCCGGGCAGGCAATGAAAATGCCCGTATGAACTCGCATCAGCGCTTCGAATTTGCGCGCGTTTTCCGGAATGCCGTCTGCGTTCTGCAAATCCTGATTATAGAGCGGCAGCGGGTAATCGCCGAGGTCCGCGAATGTGGCCGCGATGCCGTTCGCCTCGGCTATTGACGAGCCGAGCCTTGCAAGCCGCAAATTGTGTGAACCGCTCCTCGCCGAACCGGCAAAGAATAAAAGGCGCGGAGCATTCGGCGTTGCGGACATGTTTTCCTCTAAGAGCTGGCAAGCTGCGTGGAATGTATGAACCAGAGATCATAGGTCACCGTCGAGACGCGGGAAACGGGCCTCTGGTTCCGCGTTGATTCCCGCTCAACTCTCGCCGCCGAACAAATCCTTCATGCGTGCAAAAAAACCCGCACTTTCCGGGCTTGTGTCCTTGGCGCTCAGGCGTTCGAATTCTTCCAAAAGTTCCCGCTGCTTTCGCGTGAGGTTCTTCGGCGTCTCAACTTCGACCTGGATATAAAGGTCGCCCGAAGCGTTCGACCGCAGCACCGGCATGCCTTTGCCCTTAAGCCGGAACTGCTTGCCGCTCTCGGTGCCTTCTGGAACTTTCACCCGGCTCACGGTGCCGTCGAGTGTCGGCACCTCGATTTGACCGCCGAGCGCGGCCGTCGTCATGGAAATGGGAACGCGGCAGAACACGTCCGAACCATCGCGCTGGAACAATTCGTGCGGCTTGATCGAGAGAAAAATATAAAGATCGCCGGCCGGACCGCCACGCGAGCCCGCTTCACCCTCACCGCTGAGGCGGATACGGGTGCCGTCTTCCACACCGGCTGGAATGTTGACCGACAGCGTCCGCTCTTTGACGACGCGCCCCGCGCCGTTACATGCCGGGCAGGGATCGGCGATCGTTTCGCCGCGCCCCTGGCACGACGGACACGTCCGCTCGATGGTGAAAAAGCCCTGGCTGGCGCGCACCTTGCCTGCGCCGCCGCATGTCGCGCACGTGACCGGCTTGGTTCCGGCCTTCGCGCCTGAGCCCGAGCAGGTCTCGCAGGTAACGCTCGTCGGCACGCGGATCTGCGCCGTCTTGCCGGCGAAGGCATCGTCGAGCGAGATTTCCATATTGTAGCGCAGGTCCGCCCCGCGCTCGCGCCCCGAGCGACGCTGCTGGCCCCCGCCGCGCCGTCCGCCCATGAACTCGCCGAACAGATCGTCGAAAATATCCGACATCGACGACGCGAAGTCCGGCCCAAAACCGGCGCCGCCGCCACGGCCGCCCATGCCGCCATCGAACGCCGCGTGTCCGAACCGGTCATAGGCCGCGCGCTTCTGGGGGTCTTTCAGAACCTCATAGGCCTCGTTCAATTCTTTGAAATTCTGCTCGGCGCCCTTGTCGCCGGGGTTGCGGTCCGGATGGTGATCCTTGGCGAGCTTGCGAAACGCGGACTTCAAGTCCTGTTCGCTCGCATTCCGCTGCACCCCAAGAATGTCGTAGTAGTCGCGCTTGGCCATTGGGGCGTTTCATCCGAGGCGGGAAGGGCGGGCACCGGTCGTGGGGCGGCCTTCGCATCCGGCCTTAGTAAACCTAAGTGAAATTGAGTGCCGCTTCGCTGCGGCAACAGCGGGAATGGCGGCTATCCGGTTGGCATCGCCCCGCCGCGATGTGCGGCGGGGCGTACTCGCCGGCTGTTTAGCCGGCCTTTTTCTTGTCGTCCTTCACTTCCTCGAAGTCGGCATCGACCACGTTGTCGTCCGCCGAGGCGCTGCTGGCTGACGTATCGTCTGTCGCATCGCCGCCGCCTGCGCCGGCCGAGGCACTGTAGATCGCTTCGCCGATCTTCATCGCCACCTGCGCCAGAACGTTGGTCGAGGCTTTGATCTTCTCGGCGTCCTCCGAACCAAGTGCGTCTTTCACGCCGGCAATCGCGGCTTCGACATCGCCCTTGACGGCTGCCACGGCGGCATTCGCCTCGTTGTCGGCGAGTTGCTTCTCGGTCGCGTGAACCAGAGCTTCAGCCTGGTTTCGCGCTTCAACCAACTCACGCTTCTTCTTGTCTTCCGAAGCATGAGCCTCGGCGTCTTTCACCATGCGTTCGACCTCGGCGTCGGACAGCCCGCCCGATGCCTGAATGCGCACGGACTGCTCCTTGCCTGTCGCCTTGTCCTTGGCCGAGACATGCACGATGCCGTTGGCGTCGATATCGAACGTCACCTCGACCTGCGGCACGCCGCGCGGCGCTGGCGGCAGTCCGACAAGGTCGAACTGGCCGAGCAGCTTGTTGTCCGCGGCCATCTCGCGCTCGCCCTGGCTGACGCGAATGGTGACCGCCGTCTGTCCGTCTTCCGCCGTCGAGAACACCTGGCTCTTCTTGGTCGGAATGGTTGTGTTGCGGTCGATGAGCCGCGTGAACACGCCGCCCAGTGTTTCGATCCCGAGCGAAAGCGGCGTGACGTCGAGCAGAAGGACGTCCTTCACCTCACCCTTCAGCACGCCGGCCTGGATCGCAGCGCCAACCGCCACCACTTCGTCCGGGTTGACGCCCTTGTGCGGTTCCTTGCCGAAGATCTCCTTGACGGTCTGCTGCACCTTGGGCATGCGCGTCATGCCGCCGACGAGAACGACTTCGTCGATCTCGGCAGCCTTGAGGCCGGCATCCTTGATCGCCTGCAGGCACGGTCCCTTGGTCTTTTCGATGAGATCTTCGACCAGACTTTCGAGCTTGGCGCGCGTCAGCTTCATCGTGAGATGCTTGGGTCCCGTCGCATCGGCTGTGATGAACGGCAGGTTGATTTCGGTCTGCGCCGAAGACGACAGCTCGATCTTGGCCTTTTCGGCAGCTTCCTTGAGGCGCTGCAAAGCGAGTTTGTCCGACCTGAGGTCGATGCCGTTCGACTTCTTGAACTCGTCCGCGAGATACGACACGAGCTTCATGTCGAAGTCTTCGCCGCCAAGGAACGTGTCGCCGTTCGTCGACTTCACTTCGAAGACGCCGTCGCCGATTTCCAGGATCGAAATGTCGAACGTGCCGCCGCCGAGGTCGTAGACCGCGATCGTCTTGGCTTCCTTCTTCTTGTCGAGGCCATACGCGAGCGCCGCAGCCGTCGGCTCGTTAATGATCCGCAGCACCTCAAGCCCGGCGATCTTGCCGGCATCCTTCGTGGCCTGCCGCTGGGCGTCATTGAAATACGCGGGCACCGTGATGACGGCCTGCGTGACCGTCTCGCCGAGCTTGGCCTCCGCCGACTCTTTCATTTTCTGCAGGATGAAGGCCGAGATCTGCTGCGGCGAGTAGGACTTGCCATCCACCTGCACCCAGGCATCGCCGTTCGGACCCTTTACGATCTCATACGGGACGAGCTTCTTGTCCTTTTCCACCATCGGTTCATCGAACCGGCGGCCGATCAGCCGCTTGATCGCGAACAACGTTCCGGTGGGGTTGGTGACAGCCTGACGCTTGGCGGGCAGGCCCACGAGCCGCTCGCCGTCGTCCGTGAATGCGACGATGGACGGGGTCGTATTGGCCCCTTCAGCGTTTTCCAGAACACGCGGCTTGCCACCCTCCATGACGGCGACACACGAGTTCGTGGTGCCGAGGTCGATGCCGATCACTTTAGCCATGGTAAACTTCCTCTTTCGTTGTGGCGGACCGCCAGGACCCACGTCATGGCATCCAGTGCTGACCCGTGCCCGTTAGAAGAGGGCCGGAGCCGTTGCGGTCCCCAGGGAGTTAATGAGACGTCGTGCTGACCTATATAGGGCCGTTTCGTGGGGGTGCAACGGGATGGCATCACCCATCCGTGACTAAAATCCGGTCAAGCCAGCATGCCGCACGGAAAGGAGCCGAACGATCGCCGCTCGACCCAAAAGTAAACCCTCGCCAAGGGCTTCCGGCATGACGGGTGAGCGCCTTCCGGACGGCTTTCGCCTGATCGCCGGAGCCTTGTCCCTGCCTGAGCAGAAAGCCCTGATGAGCGCCATTCAGGACGCAATCGCGTCCGCCCCGCTGTTTCAGCCCCGGATGCCGCGGTCCGGCCGGCCCTTCTCGGTCCGTATGACCAATTGCGGGCCGCTGGGTTGGGTCTCTGACAAGGAGCGCGGCTACCGCTACCAGCCCGTCCATCTGGAAACCGGCCGTCCCTGGCCGCCCATTCCAGAGACGCTTCTCGAACTCTGGCGCACCTATGCACGCGTCCAGGGACTTCCAGAAGCCTGCCTCATCAACCATTACCCGGCCGGGGCGAAGATGGGCTCGCACCGTGACGCCGACGAACAGGAGCCCCGCGCCCCGGTCCTTTCGGTCTCGCTCGGCGACGATGCGGTGTTCCATGTCGGCGGGACGGACCGCAGCGACCCCAAGGTGCGCGTCACGCTTCGCTCGGGCGATATTTGTATCCTGGGCGGACCGGCGCGCTTTGCCTATCACGGCATCGACCGCATCTTGCCCGGCACGTCCGGCATCGTGCCCGGAGGCGGACGGATCAATCTGACGCTCCGGCGCGTAACGCCGTTCGATTGAACCGCGGACCGATCTGCACCAGCAGGACCGCTGCAATCATCAGGCCGGCTCCAAGCCACGATACCGCGCTCAACCGCTCGCCCAGCATGATCGCCCCGGCAGCCGCCGCGAACAGGCTCTCCGCAGAAAGAATGACGGCCGCTTCCGGCGGCGTTGTGTGCCGCACGGCGATCGCGAACAACGTGAACGTCACGGCCGTCGAAACGAGGCCGACGAAGAGGATCGGGACGGCGGCCGCCTTGAGACCCTCAACTGTCGGCTGTTCGGTCGCAAACGCCGCGACCACTGCAAACGCCGTCACCACGCCGAACTGGATCGCCGTGAAGGTCAGTGGCCGCTGATGCTGGGAGGCTCGCCCCGTCACGACGCAGTGTGTTGCCCAGAACAGCGCGCTGGCGGCGACTAAAAGATCGCCATGGGCGAGCCCGCCGAGCGATCCGCCGCCCAGCAACCACGTTCCCGCGAACGAGAGCGCAATCGCCGGCCAAACGATCCGCGGCGGCGCGATCCGCAACCAGAACCACGCCACCAGGGGCGTGAAGACGACGTACAGCGAAGTGAGAAACCCGGTGTTCGTGACGGAAGCCGTCACCAGCCCGGCCTGCTGCAGATAAGCGGCCAGCAGAAACACCAGGCCACCTAGGATCGCGATACGCTGCATCCCCGGCTTATCGGTTGTCGGCACCGCGCGGCGATGCTCAAGTATGGCCAGCGGTGCCAACGCCACCGCCGCCAGCCCGGCCCGCGCCGCAATGAAGGTCCACGGCCCGATGTGCGCCATGGCCTCTTTCTGAAAATAAAACGCCGTTCCCCACAGCGCCGCCGCGAAAAGCAGCACGAAATCAGCCTGGAGGCGTGTCATTCCGCCATCGCGATTTGAACCGTCACGCGCCGTTCGGCGGATCGCCTGGGGCGTCCGTCGCAGCCCCGTTGTCCGCGTCCGGCTTCGCCGCCTTCGGCCCGCCCCGCGCGACGACGACAACTGCCGGCCGTATAACCCGCTCGTCAATCACGTAGCCGGCCTGGAACACTTGCAAGATCGTGCCATGGGGAACGTCGGGGCGGTCCTGCTGCATCATCGGCTGGTGCAGATGCGGATTGAACAGGTCGCCTTCCGGCCAGATGCGCGTCACGCCGTGCCGTTCGAGCACACTCTTGAGCTGCCCATCGATCATCTCCACGCCTTCGACAAGGCTCTGCAACGCAGGGTCGGCTTCGGCCGCGCCGGCCGGCACGGCCTGCATGGCGCGCTCGAAATTATCGGCCACGTCAATGATGTCGATGGCGAACTTGGAAATGGCGAATTTCGCCGTTTCCTGCTTCTCCCGCTCCGTCCGCTTGCGCAGATTGTCCATATCGGCCACGAGACGCAAAATCTCCGTCTTGGCTTGAGCGAGGTCTTCGTTGGCCTTTGCCAGCTCGTCCTGAAGCGCGCCGATGATGGCCTTGATTTGCTCAGCGCCATGTTCAGCGGCGAACATGTCGGAATCCGGCCCCGGCGCGGCGGCATTGGGGTCGGGAGACTTATTCGGATCGGACATAGGGGGCTCGATCGCTCTCTACAAATAGGGTTTTTCGCGGTCGGTCGGGGTATCGGCTGCCGGGCCAAAAAAATCAAGAGACGAGCAGGATCAGGAGATGAGACGCGAAATGATCTTGGCGGTGTAATCGACCATCGGAATGATGCGGGCATAATTGAGACGGGTTGGTCCGATCACGCCGAGCACACCCACCACTTTTCGCGATTGGTTCTGGAACGGCGCCACGATCAGTGATGACCCTGACATTGAAAACAGCTTGTTCTCCGAACCGATGAAGATTCGCACGCCCTCTCCGCCTTCGGCAAGTCCCAGGATCTGCGAAAGTTCCGTCTTGGATTCCAAATCGTCGAACAGCTGGCGGATGCGCTCCAGGTCATCGATCGCCGTCAAATCCTTGAGCAGGTTCGACTGGCCCCGAACGATCAGGCTCTGCCGCTCGTCCAGCGCGCCGGACCATTCGGCAAGACCGGCTTTCACCACCTTTTGCGTCAGCCCGTCGAGCTCCGCGCGTGCATTGGCGAGTTCTGCGTCCACACGCTTGCGCGCTTCGGAGATCGTCAATCCGCGGATGTGCGCATTGAGGTAGTTGGCCGCCTCGATCAGCGCCGTGGCGGAAAGTCCGGGCGGCAGGTCGATGATGCGATTCTCCACATCACCATCCTCGCTGACCAGAATGGCCAGCGCCTTGGTCGGTTCAAGCGGAACGAATTCCACCTGCTTCAGCCTGGCGACCTGCTTCTCCGCCAGCACCACGCCGGCGCAGTGCGACAACCCCGAAATCATCTCGCCCGCTTCGCCCAGAACCTTGTCGAGTGACGTCGACCGGCTGGCGGCGATCTGCGCTTCGATCTGCTTGCGCTCGTCGTCGGAGAGCCCCCCCGTCTCCAAAAGGCCATCGACGAACATGCGCAGCCCGGTCTGCGTCGGCAAGCGGCCAGCGGATGTGTGCGGCGCGTAGATCAACCCCAGCTCTTCCAGGTCCGCCATGACGTTGCGGATGGACGCCGGCGAAAGATGGAGCGGCAGCACGCGCGACAGATTTCGCGACCCCACGGGATCGCCCGTGGAAAGATAGCTTTCCACGATTTGGCGCAGGATGGCTCGGGAACGGTCGTTGAGCTTGACAATCACGGACATCGGCTTTTGCGGAACGGCCTCGGGCGTCTTGCCCGGTTTTCACCGTGAATGTAGGGAGCGCGGGGGGCGTCCGTCAAACCAGCACCGTGCCCTCTCCCTCGTTCTCTGCGCAGGAGGGCAGCAAGCGGCCTGTCCTTGCTGATCCGCTCCAAGTGCAGTTGCACCGGATCAGCCCCCGGACTAGGGTCGCGCCGGATTCCAGAAATTCGAAGGTATCGACCACCCATGCGCCCCTCCAAACGCCAGCCGGACGAGCTTCGCCGCGTCTCCGTCGAACGCGCCGTCTCCATGCATGCGGAAGGGTCTTGCCTCATCAAGTTCGGCAACACCCATGTGCTCTGCATGGCGAGCCTGGAGGAGCGCGTGCCGCCGTGGTTGAAAGGCCAGGGTCGCGGCTGGGTCACGGCCGAATATGCCATGCTCCCCCGCGCCACCTCCGAGCGGACCCGCCGCGAGGTCACCGCCGGCCACCCATCCGGACGCACCCAGGAAATTCAGCGCCTCATCGGCCGCGCGCTGCGTGCCGTCGTCGATCCCCAAAAACTCGGTGAGCGCCAGATCACCGTGGATTGCGACGTCATTCAGGCGGATGGAGGCACGCGCACGGCTGCCATCACCGGCGCGTGGGTCGCGCTCCACGACTGCATCCAGTGGATGAAAGTCCGCGACATGGTGAAGGACGGCGTGCTGCGCGACCACGTCGCCGCCGTATCCTGTGGCCTCTATCGCGGCACGCCCGTGCTCGACCTGGATTACGCCGAGGATTCCACCGCCGATGCCGACTCCAATTTCGTTATGACCGGAGCCGGCGGTATCGTCGAAGTCCAAGGGACCGCCGAGACGACCGCCTTTTCACAGGAAAGCTTCGACAGCCTCATGGTTCTGGCCCGCAAAGGTATCTCCGAACTCGTCCAGCTCCAGAAAATCACGGTGGCCTAAGGCTCGCCGATGCGCACCCTGCAACGCGGAATGACGCTCGTCGTCGCCAGTCACAACAAGGGTAAGGTCTGGGAGATCAACCAGCTTATCGCGCCATATGGGCTGAACGCCGCTTCGGCGAGTGCTCTCGGCTTGGCCGAGCCCGAAGAAACCGAACCCACCTTCGAAGGCAATGCGAAATTGAAGGCTGTCGCCGCCGCAGATGGCTCTGGCCTGCCCGCGCTCGCCGACGACTCTGGGCTGGAGGTCGCCTGCCTCGGCGGCGCGCCGGGTATCTTTTCCGCGCGCTGGGCAGGCCCGCAGAAGGATTTCGGCCTCGCGATGGAAAAAGTGGCCAAGGAAATCACTGCCCGTCACGGCTGGTCCGCACCCGGCCCACGCGCCAACTTCGTGTCCGTCCTCTGCCTCGCCTGGCCCGACGGTGAAACGGCAACCTTCGAAGGCAAAGTGTTCGGCCGCCTCGTCTGGCCGCCCCGCGGCGGCAACGGTTTCGGCTACGATCCGATGTTCGTTCCCGATGGCCACGACGTCACGTTCGGTGAGATGGAGCCGGCCGGCAAATACGCGATCTCACATCGCACCCGCGCGTTCGACGCCTTCCGCAAATCCGCCCTCGGCGACGTCTCGCCTGAACCCGTCGCACCCAATGCCGACCGCGATGCGGATGGCCTTCGTGCCGCTGCCGCCAATATTTCCACGCGCGACGAACTCAAAGTTTTCGTCAAATACTTGAGCGCCGATCTGGAGCGCCGTGGTCAACCGCGCGTGAATCTCGGCACCCTCATGGTCGCGCTTGAAGATTCGGTCGGCGAAAGGAGCGATGAACCACGCTGGCGCACGCTTGCGAAGGCGTTGCTGGCCGCCACGCAGGTCAAGCAGCCGTGACCGCGTCCCGGCAGCGCCCCGACGCCGACGCGCTGTTCGGCGTCTACATCCACTGGCCGTTTTGCGCGCAGAAATGCCCCTATTGCGATTTCAATAGCCACGTCCGTTTCGGCGGTTGGGACGAAAGCCGCTTTCTGGCAGCCTACCTCCGCGAACTCGATACCGTGCGCGCACGCGTCGGTCGCCAGGAGGTGGTCTCAATTTTCATCGGCGGCGGCACGCCCTCTCTTATGCAGCCCGCAACCGTTGCCGCGATCCTCGACCACATCGGTCGACTGTGGAGTGTATCGCCCGGCGCCGAAATCACGCTTGAAGCCAACCCCAACAGCGTCGATGCGGATCGCTTCGCCGGATATCGCGCCGCCGGGGTCAACCGCGTGTCGATTGGCGTGCAGTCTCTGCGCGACGATGAATTGAAACGCCTCGGTCGCCTCCACTCGGTGGCCGAAGCGCGCGCCGCGATTGAAATCGCGCGGCGCACGTTCGACCGGTTTTCCTTCGATCTCATCTATGCGCGTCCCGGTCAGACAGCCGCAGCGTGGCGCGCCGAATTATCCGAAGCGCTCGGCCTAGCGGGCGGACACCTCTCTCTCTACCAACTGACCATCGAACCCGACACGCCGTACGCCGATTTGCATGCGCGCGGAAAACTCGTCATTCCCGATTCCGACGCCGCGCTCGAATTGTACGCCCTCACTCAGGATTTGACCGGTGCCGCAGGCCTGCCGGCATACGAAATCTCCAACCACGCCGTGCCGGGCGAGGAAAGCCGCCACAACCTCCTCTATTGGCGCTATGGCGCGTATGCCGGTGCCGGCCCCGGAGCCCACGGCCGCATTGTCGTGCCCGGCGGCACCCGGCTTGCGACCGTCACCGAACGCAATCCTGAGCTTTGGGTCGAGCGCGTCGAGAAGTCCGGCCACGGTTTTGCGGAGGAAACACCGCTCACCCGCGAGGAACAGGCCGACGAAATGCTTCTCATGGGCTTGCGCCTCTCGGAAGGGATCGATCTCGATGACATGGCGCGCCGCTTCGGTTTTGCCCCCAGTTCGGCGGAAATCGCCAGTCTGGCTGAAATGGGCCTCATCAAGGTCTTCTTGGACGATGCCGATTGCGACCCCGACCCCGGCTTGATTCGAGCCTGCGTGGGCCCCGGAATGAGCCCATCCGCCGGCACCGGCTACACCCCGCGTCACCCCATCATAAGCGCGGTCGGCGAAGGCCGCTTCGTCCTGAACGAACTGGTCCGCCGCCTGTCTCTCAAGACCCGGCCCGCCAATCCTGCGCAAAACTCCGCTGCAACACTTCGCACATAGACACGTGTCGCAACCCCCACTAATGACCCCGCGATGATGAAACGCCTTTATGACTGGATCATGGGCCTGGCCGCCAGCGACCGCGCGCCATCGGCGCTGTTCTGGGTGTCGTTCGTCGAAAGCTCGTTTTTCCCGATTCCGCCCGACGTGATGCTGATCCCGATGGTGATCGCGCAGCGTCTGAAGGCTTGGTGGTACGCGACGATCGCGACCGTCGGCTCGGTCATTGGTGGCGCGTTCGGCTACGCCATTGGCTTTTTCGCCTTCGAAAGCGTCGGCAAGCCGATCCTAGAATTCTACGGCAAGGCCGACAGCTTCGGTGAATTCACCCAGTGGTTCAACGAATGGGGCGTTTGGATCCTGATCGCCAAGGGTTGGACACCGTTCCCCTACAAGGTGCTGACGATCACCGCCGGTGTGACCCACATGCCGTTCATCGAATTCATGCTGGCGAGCATCGTAACGCGCGCCATGCGGTTCTATCTCGTTGCCGGTCTGCTCTACTTTTTTGGCGAGCCGATCCGCGACTTCATCGAAAAGCGCCTGACGCTGGTCACGACCGTGTTTGTGGTCCTCCTTGTTGGCGGATTCGTTGCAGTGAAGTATTTGTTCTAAGTCCTGTGCGCGGAAGGAGAGCGATGCTCGAAACGACAACCCGCCCCGATCGTGCCGACGCCTACCGGCTTGGCGGACTGGCGCTGTTGATCGCCACCGGCATCATCCTCGCGGCGCTCGGCTTCGAAGTCCTCGGCGGCTATGCACCCTGCCCCCTGTGCCGGATGCAGCGCTATGCGTTTTACGCTGGCATTCCTCTGACCTTCGTGGCCATGGCGCTTGTCGCGGAACACGCGCGTATCGCGGCGCTGCTGTTCTTCGCCGTCGCGCTGGGCTTCCTCGCGAATGCGGGCCTCGCGGCCTATCACACCGGCGTCGAGTGGCACTTCTGGCCGGGTCCCGACACCTGCGCGACAGCTCAGAATTTGCCCACCAATCCGTCAGAGCTGCTCCAAGGACTGGAAAACACCCGCGTCGTGCGCTGCGATGAAGCCCCCTGGCATCTTTTTGGCCTCTCGTTTGCGGGCTGGAACGTCATAATCTCGCTGGCCCTCTTCGCGATCTTGCTGCAAGCCGCGTTCGCGGCCGCGCCCCGCGACTGATTTTCAAATCAGTTCAAAGAACTAGCCTTGCATCGCAAGTCTTTGCGCGAGCCTACGCCACCTATCCGGCGGCGGGAACTGATCATGAACAGAATGCAAGCGAATTTCCTTGGGACGGGCCACTCTCCGCCATTTTTGCGCCTGAGTGTGGCAGTTAATTCACACCAAGCGCGGAACACAAATGGAACGTCAAGCCATATGGCCACGATCCAAGACGTTCCCAGCGGAGTGAAGGAGTGGTCGCGTGCCGGGGGTTTCAGTCGCGTTTTCCCCGTCGTCTCCCAGGCAGGTTTTGTCGCGTTGTTTGCGTCCTGCCGGCGTCACGGAGATGTCCCTGACCGAAGAACCCGCGCGTGTGGGTCCGCCAATTGGTCTGCGTCAGCGTTGCGTACCTGTTGCGTTAGTAGCGTCCCCTGTTGCGTCTGCGTCGCACAACCCCAAGAGCGTGCTGAAAGGTGCGTTCCAATCTCTGAAGCGAGCGGTCTGGCGTGAAAAATTCATGCGTCTGGCCAGACTGCTCCCCCCGGAACCGCTCCCTGAGATCCCGCCGGCGTCGCAGCTTGTCCACAAGTGGGTTGCTGAGCGCCGGAACTGAAGTCCGATCGTGACGCGTTGTTGCAGCGGTCGGCACGTCGAGTAAGTGCAAGTTGCGTTGCGTACCTGTCAGCGTCTGTCGTGTTTCAGTTGCGTGAGGAGTGCAATGCCCAATCCAGAAATCCAAAGTCCGAAGTTTGCGTTCCTCGCGTCCGGGCTTTCAGACACGCCGGCAACTTGGCGGTCTTTGTCGGAAGTTGTGTCCCGTGTCGTGCGTGATGCCGAAGTCAAGAGCGCTGCTGCAGCTTGCGCCCGTACTGAGCGTGAACTGCCGAAAGCAGCGTGAACCCTCTCGTAAGTTTCGCGGGAGCGCCCCAGCGGGCGCCCGCTTCCGGAACGGCAGGTGCATCGAGTGAAGGACCGGTAGTCCCCAACGGCACTGCATCACACAGTTTTGCGTCGTGGTGCCTTCAGCACTCTGTGCGCCTGCCACCGTTTCGTTTCGCGTGATTTCAGTATTCGTAAGGAGCACCCCATGGCCCACGTTTCGATCCCCGGTCACGTCAACCCCATTCAGTGGCAGCACGCGCAGGGCATCGCCCGCCAGACCTGCGCCCGGTTTTTCCGGGACGGCGGCACACCCAGCGATGCACTGCAAGCGTTCGGCGTCGCAACGGGCGAGATCACGGTGTTGGACTGGAGCCGTGCGGTCGATGAAATCGCTCACACCCTTTGCGCCGCACCGCAGCGCCACGCTGCGTAGCCGTCCGGCGGCGACCAGCGCGAAGTCGGCTTAGCAGGCACAATTCGTCCGATTATCTAAAGGCCCCGCGCGCAAGCACGGGGCCTCTTTTTTCCTGTAGGCGGCGAATTACTGCAGGTCGCGGCTCCAGCGATCCACCTCTTCGCGGGCCTTGTCCTTGCCGTACCCGTAGCGCTCCTGAATGACGCCTTCGAGCTGTTCGCGCTGGCCGTTGACCTTGGCGATGTCGTCGTCGGTCAGTTGACCCCACTTCTCCTTCACGCGACCGCTGAACTGCTTCCAGTTGCCTTCGATGCGATCCCAGTTCATTGCGTCCTCCTAAGGTGTGTTGACGAGTGTGGCGGAACGCCGGGTTTGCGCATCGGTTCCACTTTTCAAACGCCCCAGGACAAGTATGATTGCGTTGCAATTTGACGAATTGCCAATTCCAAAAAACGCGATAAGTTCGGATCATGCCCTATGCCGGCGAGTTTCCGTAAACGGAAACAATGCAGGCGGAAAATTGGCCCAAATCATACCGCGCGGTCGCTCAACAACGAGGCTCGCCATGAAAACGCATTGTGCGCTTCCCGCAATCTTCGCCGCCGCCCTTGTGTTGGCAGCACCCGTCGCGCAAGCGGAACGCTTCGACGGCGGCTGGTCGATGGTGGCCAAGACCACGCGCGGACATTGCGGGGTCATCCAGGTCGGCCTGAGCGTCAATCGCGGCCGCATATCCTCGACCGGCGGTTCGTTTGCATTCTATCCCATCAATGTCGGCGGCCGCGTCACCGCCAACGGCCGCGCCAGCCTGAAAGCCGTGGCCGGACCCAGAACAGCGCACGGCACCGGCAGCTTCCGGCGCGCGCAGGCCATGGGAACGTGGAAAGGGCGTGGTCCGTCCGGATTGTGCTCAGGCGTGTGGACTGCAAAGCGCGTTTGATCGCGAACATTCAGACCAATCAGAATAGCGCCACCCAATCGCGTTTCTCTCACCAATGAGAAATGGCGAAAGCGCGCGAGCGGTTGTTCCCATCAAGCGCAATATCGCGAGCTCAAAGCACTGAGAAGTGCCCGCGCCGTCAGTTATCTGAGCAGGCTACATCGCACGTATTGCGCCTAATCTTTCCCGGAACCGGGTCGGTCCTTGGTCGTTCTTCCCACTCATCGAAATGCCAAGGAGGAAACCATGAAGAGACTGCTATGGACCATTCCGGCGCTCGTCGTTGGATCGACAGCCGTTCTCGCCGGCGCGAGCAGCGAGAACAACTTGAGTGACAAGGCGCTCAAGGGACCGGACGGCGCCGGTGCTCACACGACCGATCCTGGAACCGACCGCACGGGCGGCACCGGAACCGCAGGCCCGGATGGCGCACAGAAAGCGCCTTCGTCCAAGTTCAACGACTACGGCACAGGTGCACCGGCCGGCTCCGTTCGTGAAGGCGGCGGTGGTGATGCTGCCGGGATGAAGGGCGACGCCGATACCGGATCGCAGAACGATGTCGCTCCGTCGAACCCGGCGGCCAAGACCCCATCCGAAAGCGACATGCGCTAAGCGAAAACGGCGCGTGAGCGATCGGGAAGGCAGAGCTTTCGAGCTCTGCCTTTTTTGTTTGTGTGCACAATCCCGGGGCAAGTCGAATCGGGCTGATATGTACCGGTCGACAGCCAAGAAACGACAACGCCGCCGGGAGAATGCCTGCCAATTGACGGCAAGTGATCCAGACAATTTCCCGGGTATGTCTTCCAAACTTTGCAATTGGCTCGGGTTCGGCCCGTGCTTGAATTGCCGCGCTGGGCGGACAAGTGAAACTCCAGTGAGTTGAATTTGTCCGATTGTCTCCAGCGACCGCTCGGACGTCGTCCGCTTCGAAGCGGAGCCGGCCACCGGCGGCTCAGCACGCCGGCATCAGCCGGCCACGAACGCTCCAACACATCAGAACCGAACTTATGGGAGAACGTCCATGCACCGACGCGTAAGCATCTTGCTACCGTACGCGCTGCTCGCCTCAGCCGCTTCGGCGAGCCTAGGAACGACAGTTGCGACGGCCGCGGATGTACCAGTACTGGCCAACACCACCATACTCACTGGACTTGAGAACCCGTGGGACATCGCCTTCCTTCCGGACGGCACGATGTTCTTCACTGAGAAGTGCAAAGGGCTCTCCGTGCGCAAGGCCGACGGCAAAGTCAGTGCACTGCTCGGAATGAAGGGCAGCAAGGACTACGCCGAGACCGCGGACGATCTGTTCTGCGAAGGCCAAGCGGGCATGCAGGGTGTCGCGGTCGATCCGGACTTCGCCAAGAACCGCCAGATCTTTGTTTACTCGACGTCGTCGATGACCGCCCCTGGCACCAACCGGGTGTTGCGCCTCAAGGTCAGCGACGATTTCAGCAAAGTGTCCGATCGCACCGACATCGTCGCCGACATTCCCTACAAGCCGAAAGCGTCTGATCATCCCTTCGGCGGACCCGGCGCGCACAATGGTGGCCGTCTGCGCTTCAATCCCGGCGACGGCTTCCTTTATGTCACCACGGGCGACACCCACAATGGCGAGGTACCGCAATCGCCGACCAAAATCGGCGGCAAGGTGCTGCGCATCGACCGCGACGGCAAAGCCGCTCCCGACAACAAGGCGCCGGAAGGCTTCGACAAGCGCATCTACACCTACGGCCATCGCAATCCGCAGGGCATCACCTTCCGCCCTGGCACCAACCAGCCCTACACGTCTGAGAACGGACCCTGGCACTCCGACGAAATCACCGCGCTCGTCAACGGCGGCAACGCCGGCTGGGATCCGCGTCCAAACATGGCTGGCCGCGACGATTGCCCTGACAAGTACTGCGGCTACTCGCCCAATCAGATGGGCGCCGTCGATCCCAAGGAACGCGCCAAGTTCATGCCGATGACGGACACAGCGACGTATCCCGATGCCATGAAGCCGGCCTGGAACAACGATGGCCTCTCGCAAGGAACGTTTGGTTCGACGTTCCTCAGCGGCAAGCAGTGGAAGTCTTGGGATGGGCGTATGGTCGTCGGCCTGACGGGCATTGGCGTTCACGGAACGCCCGTCGGCAACCGGCTTGATGTGCTGGATATCGCCGCTGATGGCTCGTCGGCAACGCGCACGATGGCGAACTTGCCGATGCCCGCCGGGCGGTTCCGCTCCGTCGTACAGGGGCCGGACGGCAATCTCTACACCGCCGTCGATGAAGGCAGCATCATCATGCTGAAACCGAACTAAGCCTGTGCACAGCCGCATCGCCTTGGGGCGGTGCGGCTGAATTTCCACCACCCCACTACACCGAAGTGGTCAGCTTGCCCCCCTATGCTGAGCAAAAAAAGAATTAGGGAGTGCCATGGCTGACGAGGACCATCAGGCAGCCGGCACACATGCAGCAGACCATGACGATCGCTTTGGCGACGACAATCACCTTGATGTCGGCCTTGTACATCACGTCTCCAGCTAACGCGGTCGAAAATGCGAAGGGCGGCGCGGCAACGACGCCGATCGAACGCCTAACAGCCACCGAAAAAGGCCAACTCAAGAACCCGCTTACCCTCATCCCCGAAATGGTCACCGCCACTTCCGTGCCCAACGTCATCGCCGTCATCTGCCTCGCCACGCGCCGCGTCCACCACAAGCTGAGCAGTAAAGACGAGAGCAAAACATGATCACTGGGGAGCGGCGGCTATGGGCCATAAGCGACCGATCTAAGACACGGACGATCAGCGCAAGTGTGCTTTCTTCGCACGGCGTTTCCTGCTCTCATGCCTCGTCTGTCTTCTTAAGGTGACGCTTAATCGCCGCTAATGTGGATTGGTCGAATGAGTTCTCTGATCGGAGAAGACTAGCAAATGCTGTTATGAGACCGTCAGCTTCATCCCACTCGTCATCAGCATAGATCGCTTTAGCCTCTTCACAGACAATATCGGCCAATCTAGTTGCAGTAACCAAGTTTTCTGCTGCGGTAAAAAGCTCATAAGGGTCTTTTGATAATCCTCGTCCACCCATAAGTTGATTTAGAACAAAATACACACCGAAAGAAATCGTCTTCTCATCGCGCCAACCGTGTGCCCGAAGATAACTTGGGAAGACAACTTGGGAGCAATACATCTCATGCTCGCCATCCCGACTAGCGACATATCTGCGAATTACATCGAGCGAGTCTGCTTCCGAGAGCGCTAGCGCATTAAGCGCATATCCTAAAGCTTCAACACCCTTTTGACCATCACACCATGGATTGCGGCTATCCCCGGTACCTATTTTTTCGGAAAATGTGAGCAAGAGCTTCCGCAATGAGGAAGCAGCAGGGCATCCAATTTCCATGAGATTTTGATAAAACAACTCCTCGCTGCAAACTTTCGTTGGTGTGCTGAACCGAAATTTAAGCGTGCCCCAAATAATCAAACGATCGATCTGCCACTCAATTCGGCGCGTCATTTCCTCAATAGCTTGAAGGCACGAACTCGAAGACAAGTCGGGCAGCTCGATTGTTACTGCTTGACGCTCATGACCTAAGTCCTTGACAATCGTGATCAGGGCGGGGTCGCGGCTACGGGTCCATGACGTGGTCGTTGGTACGCACCGTGAGGTTCTCTCGATCACACCCGTCTCGATATCCAAATTTATTCTGGAACCATTAGGTACGGCAGCACATGGAAGGAACTCTCCCCAGTTTAATTGCGACGTCGTATGCACTATCTTGTCGCCGGCATAAGTTCCGGGTGCCGCCAATCGAGCAAACGTCAATCTTTGCGACAACCTTAGCTCGTCATATCGAGTGCGAAGATCAGGCGAGTGAAATACGCGCCGATCCCCGCTGGGCGTCGCAGCTCCCCAACCGAAGAACTCGCTTGTTTTCGCTAGTCGAGCCCGTTGGAAGTCAGATTCCCAAATAATCAGATCGAACCGTAACATTTTGCACTGTTCATTCAAGTCGATGATATTAACTCCGCTCCGGCTCAGCGACACGAGTTTATTTCTGTCGCTACACAACAGAAGCTCTGCAAGATGGTCTAGTTCCGCTTTATGCAAATCTGAGAACGCGTCGTTTGTAATTGAATAGGTCGCCAGGTGAGCGTTTGCGGAGGCCGCATATGAGAGAATTATCTGATCATCTGAAAGCCAGTCAGCAAAAGATATTCTCGACGGAACAGGTGGAAAAACAATAGTTGGTGTATCTATTTTCGGGCGATTGATTATCAAGACAGATTGAAACGGTTCATCGATGTCTACAACTTCCAATGTGCCGCGCATTTCAACAACAAACGCCTCTCTTCAATTGGTTGTCGACAGCCACTCTGGGCCAGATGAGAACTAAAGCGTACTTTTGAAGCAAGGCGCCTTCACTGCTCCGTCAGTTGGAGTTGAGGTTATTGCAGGGCGACATCTCTCGTCGCTGTACTTTGCATGTCTCTAACGCAACTGCATCATGTCCGCTCAGGGCCAAAAGCAGCCACGCCCGCATCACCAACGAGCCGCAAAAAACCAGCCGCGCCGCTATTCTTCCAGTTCCGTATCCCAGTACAGATAGTCCATCCAACTCTCGTGCAAATAGTTGGGCGGGAAAAGGCGGCCGTTACGGTGGAGTTCGAAGACCGTTGGGCGGTAGGGCGGCTGTAGTGGCCGCATTCCAACTGCCTGGAGTGACTGGCTGCCTTTGCGCAGATTGCACGGTGCGCACGCCGTCAGAACGTTTTCCCACCTCGTCATCCCGCCGCGTGCGCGGGGCACCACATGGTCGAAGGTGAGATCGTGCTTGTCGCCACAGTACTGGCAGGAAAACCGGTCGCGCAGGAAAACATTGAACCGCGTGAAGGCGGGATAGAGCGCGGGTTTGACGTAGGTCTTGAGGGATACGACGCTCGGCAGGCGGATTTCGAAACTGGGACTTCGGACGGTCGTGTCATATTCGGAGACGATGTTGACGCGGTCCAAAAACACCGCCTTCACCGTCTCCTGCCAACTCCAGAGCGACAAAGGATAGTAGCTCAGGGGGCGGAAGTCGGCGTTCAGAACCAGGGCCGGACAGGAGTCCGGCAAGGCAGCATGAGCATTCACAAGCTTTGCTTCCAGTCGGTTCGCCGCTCGAATCGGTGTTTCAGACCGCTTCGACGCGCGGGATACTAACCGCGCATGTCAGCGATGTGAAGCCTTGCGAACCACGCGCGCAATTCGCACACAAGTTTCTGCCAGAACTCGCTTTTTTGCCGATGATGATGCTTTATGAGGTCGCAGCGGGTTCCCGCAATGTGGCCCCGTGGTGACGTGTGGCGACACCGCTTGCAACGGTGAGCCGTCCCCACGAGTATTTGTCCATGTGCCCGACCAAACCCGCTCAACCCCCCGCGAAAAAGGCCGCTGCGAAGCGTCCCGCGCCCAAACCCATCATCTCGACGGGCTATTGGCTCTTCAAGTCGGAGCCGGATGTCTTCTCCTGGGAGATGCTGAAGTCGAAAGGTGGGAAGGGCGAGCCCTGGACCGGCGTGCGCAATTTCCTGGCTCGCAACAACATGCGCGCGATGGCCGTTGGCGATCTGGGATTCTTCTATCATTCCAACATCGGCAAGGAGATCGTGGGAATCTGCCGTGTCGCCGCCCCTGCCCATCCCGATCCAGACGACGGCACGGGAACTTGGCAATGCGTCGATGTCGTCGCGCACGCGGATCTCAAGCGGCCGGTGACGCTGATTGACGTGAAGAACAATCCAAAGCTCGCCGGGATGGCGCTCGTCACCTCAATGCGCCTGTCCGTGCAGCCGGTGACCGCGAGCGAATGGGCGGAGGTATGCCGCATGGGTGGCCTTGATCCCAAGAAGCACGTGCGATGAGCGTTTTGTTGAAGGAAGATACCGGCTTCGCGCACTTCATCGCCGCCAACACCAAGCTGATCGCACCGCCGCATGTGCCCGAAATCCGGCTGCACCTTGCCGAAGAGTCGCTGCCGATCTGGCAGAAAACCGAGGACGAACTCGGTGAGATGAACGTACCCCCGCCTTTCTGGGCGTTCGCTTGGGCCGGCGGTCAGGCGCTCGCGCGCTACCTGCTCGACCATCCGCACGAAGTCGCGGGCAAGCCGGTTTTGGACCTTGGCACCGGTTCGGGGCTCGTCGCAATTGCGGCCATGAAGGCGGGCGCGGCATCCGTTCTCGCCGCCGACATCGACCGGATGGCCCTGGCCGCCGTCCGCCTCAACGCCGAAGCGAATGCCGTCAACGTCGCGGCAACGTCTGCCGACCTCCTGGCCGATCCTCCCGGTGCTTTCGGCACGATTCTGGTTGGCGATCTCTTCTACGAACGCGATTTGGCGCAGCGCGTGATGACGTTCATCGCTGCTGCCGAGCAGGTTGGCGCTCGGGTTCTGGTGGGCGATCCGGCCCGCAGTTACTTTCCACGCGACGCCTTTGTGCAGTTGGCGGTCTATGAGGTGCCGGTCACGCGCGAGCTGGAGGACGCCCTCGTCAAGAAGACGGCCGTTTGGGCGCGACGGCCTAAGACCGGCGGGAAACTCGAAGGTTAACTGGGCCGGCTCGCGCCGCTGAGCGGCCTGATGCGACGTTCTGAATCGTACCTTCTATCAGTTGTGCGCTGCCGCAAGCCCTCCCATAATCGGCTCCAATCAAAAAAGACGGCTTGGGAGGAGAGCAAGATGTCCGAGAAGGTGTACCCGGTCACAGCCGACTGGGCCAAAAACGCGTGGATCGACGACGCCAAGTATCGCGCACTGTACGATCGCAGCGTCGCGGACCCGCAGGGCTTCTGGGGCGAGGCAGGTCTGCGCCTCGACTGGATCAAGCCCTACACCAAGGTCAAGAACACGTCGTTCGATCCTGGCAACGTCTCGATCAAATGGTTCGAGGACGGCACGCTCAACGTCTCCGCCAACTGCATCGATCGCCACCTCGCCACGCGCGGCGATCAGGTCGCGATCATCTGGGAAAGCGACGACCCGACACTCGATGAAAAGATCACCTACCGGCAGTTGCACGAGCGCGTCTGCCGTTTCGCCAACGTCTTGAAGGCGCACGGCGTCAAGAAAGGCGACCGCGTCACCATCTATCTGCCGATGATCCCCGAAGCCGCCTACGCGATGCTCGCGTGCACGCGCATCGGCGCCGTGCACTCGATCGTCTTCGGCGGCTTCTCACCCGACAGCCTGAAGAACCGTGTCGACGATGCCGAGAGCCGCGTCATCATCACGGCCGATGAGAGCGTTCGTGGCGGCAAGAACGTGCCGTTGAAGAAAAATGCCGATATCGCCCTCGAAGGCGCGCATCCAGAAACCAAGCTGCTGGTTGTTCGCCGCACCGGAAATCCGGTCAATTGGGTGCCGGGCCGCGACTTCTGGATGCACGAGGAAAGCGCGAAAGTCACAGCTGACTGCCCGCCCGAGGAGATGAACGCCGAAGACCCCCTCTTCGTCCTCTACACGTCGGGCTCGACCGGCAAGCCCAAGGGCGTCGTCCATTCCACCGGCGGCTACCTGCTCTACGCCGCGATGACGCATCAGTATGTCTTCGACTACCACGACGGCGACATCTACTGGTGCACCGCCGACGTCGGCTGGGTGACTGGCCACAGCTACATCGTCTACGGTCCGCTCGCCAACGGCGCGACCACATTGATGTTCGAGGGCATCCCGACTTATCCGACCGCATCCCGCTTCTGGCATGTCGTCGACAAATGGAAGGTCAACATCTTCTACACCGCTCCAACTGCCATCCGCTCCCTGATGGGCCAGGGCGACGATTTCGTGAAGCGGTCCAGCCGCTCCTCGCTGCGCGTTCTGGGTTCGGTCGGCGAGCCGATCAATCCGGAGGCCTGGGAATGGTACTACAATGTCGTCGGCGACGGCCGTTGCCCCATCGTCGACACGTGGTGGCAGACGGAAACCGGCGGCATCCTCATCACGCCGTTGCCAGGCGCAACCGATCTGAAACCGGGCTCCGCGACGCGACCGTTCTTTGGCGTCATGCCGGCGCTCGTCGATGACAAGGGCGCGCCGGTGGCAGGCGCAGGCAACGGCAATCTCGTCATCCTGGATAGTTGGCCCGGCCAGAGCCGCACGATTTACGGCGACCACGAACGCTTCGTGCAGACCTATTTCTCCACCTATCCCGGCCAGTACTTCACCGGCGACGGCTGCCGCCGCGACGACGACGGTTACTATTGGATCACCGGCCGTGTTGACGACGTCATCAACGTATCGGGCCATCGCATGGGCACGGCCGAAGTCGAAAGCGCGCTCGTTTCCCACGCGAATGTGGCCGAAGCAGCCGTTGTCGGTTATCCGCACGACCTCAAAGGCCAGGGCATCTACTGTTACGTGACGTTGAACAACGGCGTCGCCGCGTCCGACGAACTTCGCAAGGAACTCGTGGCGCATGTCCGCCGCGAGATTGGGCCGATCGCATCGCCCGACCTGATCCAGTTCGCGCCGGGCCTGCCCAAGACCCGTTCAGGCAAAATCATGCGCCGCATCCTGCGCAAGATCGCCGAAGACGAATTCGGCAGCCTTGGCGATACCTCGACGCTGGCCGATCCCGCCGTCGTCGATGACCTGATCGAAAACCGGCAGAACAAGCGCCCGGCCTGAAGCAAGGCGGCGCGGCCTCGTCACGAACAGGGGGCGGATGGGACATGACCCTATCCGCCCTCGTCCTGTCCGGTTCACTTGCAGCGCGAGAACGCGCCGCGATCGAAATGAAAATGGTTCTTGTGCGCGGCGTTGTACTCAGGGCCGAGTGCGACCCGGAAGTAGCGGCATGCACGCTGGTGCACATCCTTGAGAAATTTTGCCTCGCGCCCCTTGCCCGGCCAATCGCGCAGCACCGAAATCTGCTTGCCCCCTTCCAGCGTGAACCCGGATATATCGACCGCGTTCGCCGTGGCGTGCTGACTGCGGATATTCTTCATCAACGGATTGCCGACGATGTTGCGGCAATCATAGATGCCCATGTTGCCGATGGAAGCGACGCGCGCCCCGAACATCGACTGCGCGAGCGGCTGCACGTCGTGCTCGATCCATAGCGACAACGCCGCCGCCATCTCGCAGGTCAGCTTCTCCGCCCCTATCCGCGCACCGCCGGCCTTTGAGAAACGGACGGAGTTTTGCCAGCCGCAGCCGTCCTTATAAGGTTGATCGGCAATGGCAACCGCATCGATGTACGGCTCCTTCAAGACGGCATCGCACAGCGGACGGTCGAGACGCAGCGCCGCGAGACGCGAATCGACGAACCATGACGGCGGTGCGTCGAGCGAGATCGGCGGAAACGGACTGAAACGCTGGGGAATCCAGCCGAGCCGCATGGCGCCGAAATAGGCTCCCGCGAGCAGGATGATCAGCAAAAGCCGGGCGAGAAATCGGCTCTTTTTTCGGGTTTGCGACGTCATGGGATCTCCGGATCGGGCCCCGACACTATCGAACCCGGCGTAGCGCTCCTAGGTCCGCAACGCCACACTCCACCCGATGTTCTTCAACGTCCCGGCCGCCGAAGCCCGCATAAAAAAGGTCCGCGCGTAACGGCGCGGACCTCGCCATGCAATGACGGATAGCGGCTCGTTACTGCGTGAGTCGCAGGTCGTTGAGCGACCGGGCGATCGAGACGAAGGCCGTGCGCAGGTCATCGGCATTTTCCGCCTCGTGGAACACGCCGCCGGCACGCTCCGCGCAATCCTGCAAAAGCTCTTTCGCTGATGCGGGCGACTCGAACGCGACGGTGTGGACCTGAACGCCCTTTTCTCCCAATCCGTCGCAGATCGACAGGGCCTGCGCCGCCGATTGATCGTTGTCGTAGGCCATGTTGAAGATGCCGTCGGTCATCAAGATGACAGCCTTGGTTGTCTTGGGGTCGCTGTACGCCACCGGCTCGCTGGCTTCCGGCCACAGTGACGAGAAGTTGGGCGAGATGAGATTCCACGCCCACTGCGCGCCGATATGACCGGCAGTGGAGCCCTGTGCCCTGAAGCCATCGACCGCGGTACGCAGCACGTCCTTGTCGCTGGTCAGAGGCACGACGGCTGACGACGGGCACGAGTAGCCCTGGAGTCCTTGGGTCGGGTCGATGTCGGTGAAGGAGCCGGCACCCTGGAACGCGCCGCCGTCTTCGATCGAATCATCCGTGTAGGCGCTCGACCCGGCGCGTTCGCGCACGCATCCGTCGGTGCTGCTGTTGCCCGAGGCCGCCGCGGCATAGCCGCCAAGTTGAACCGAGGCCGAGTAGGGCGCCAGGCCGATGCGGACCTTGTTCGGACGCTCGGCCTCGAGGAGGAGCGTATCGAAGAGATCCTTTGCGGCGGTCTTCAACGCGTCGAGCTTGCGCCCGGCCGTGCACGGCGAGCGGCTGCCATTGCACATCGATCCCGTGATGTCGAGCGCCAGACCCAATTCGAGATCGGAGGCTTGAAACGTCGTGACGGTGCCGGTCGACGTATCCACATCCTCGAACCCCGCGACGCGCATGAAGGTCATCGGCACATCCGCATCGACCTGCACTTCGATGGAATTGTCGGCGCGGTTTGGGATCACGCGGACGTTGCTGACCCTGGAAAATTCATCGCCATGGGTCAGATTGGCGTTGAAATAGCGGGCGCCGAATTGGGCGATCTCGTCGTCGCTCATCGTGCCGTCCATGAGTGCCCGTCCGGCCGCCAGCGCAGCCGCGTCGGCCGCAGCCGTAATCCGGGATTTTGAATGCGTTGCCCGCGCGTAATCGACGGCAACGCCGACCGACATCACCAGTGCGAGCAGCATGAATCCGAACAGGATCGCAACTGCGCCCCGCTCGTCGCGGGCAAAGTCCTGGGCAATGAAGCGGAGGCGGGCCGGCATGGTGTCTCTCCTTGAAACAACCCGTCAGGGTTTGCGACTAGGGGAGCAACCGTGGTGCCGCACGGCTCCGCAGCCGGAGACGTGGCGCGGGTTTGAAAATCGCTGGTTGAGAAAGTCTTAAAAGCCGTCTCGCAGCCTTCCCCAATATCGAGCAAAATCAATGCGAGCATATCGGCGGGGTGCGCCGCGCTAAAAAGGCAAGCACGGACC
>ERZ1066138.99-NODE-99-length-28035-cov-10.359507_pt1 | contig 28035 bp, 23 predicted proteins | sample MGYA00382785_ERZ1066138 | MGnify/ENA primary metagenome ERZ1066138 (study PRJEB33369, sample SAMEA5778368) | biofilm metagenome | biome: Industrial cooling water; feature: Water cooling tower basin; material: Biofilm | place: United Arab Emirates | collected... | reverse complement strand
CCGAAGCACCTGCGGCCCCGGTCGTCGAGCCGTCGCCGGCCGAACCGGCCAAGCCTGCGGTGCGCGTGGTCAAGGCCGCCGACATCGAGGCCGAGGAGAAGCAGAAGGCCACCGACCTGGCCAACCGCCGCAAGGCCGCCGAGGCCGAGGCCGCGGCGATCCGCGCGATGATGAACGCACCGAAGAAGGTGCTCGTCGCGAAGAAGCCCGAAGAGGCCAAGCCGGCCGAGATCAAGGGCACGATCCACAAGCCCACCGCCAAGCCGGGCGCCACCGCGCCGGCCGCGCCGGGCGCGGCCAAGCCGGGCGACAAGAAGTCGGTCAAGTCCGAGAAGCTCTCCTCGAGCTGGGCCGACGACGCGGCCAAGAAGCGCGCCGCCCTCAAGGGCCGCAGCGACGGCCGCGGCGGCGGCTGGAAGGCTCCGCGCGGCGGCGGACGCCGCGGCGGCGACCGGGGCGAGGGCGCGTCGAGCTACGTCGCGCCGGCCGAGGCGCAGGTCTACGAGGTGCATGTGCCCGAGACCATCTCGGTGGCCGACCTGGCGCACAAGATGAGCGTCAAGGCCTCCGAGGTCATCAAGCAGCTGATGAAGCTCGGCCAGATGGTCACCATCAACCAGCAGCTCGACCAGGAGACCGCGATGATCCTGGTGGAGGAGATGGGCCACAAGGCCTTCGCCGCCAGGCTCGACGACCCGGACGCCTTCCTCGAGGAAGAGGTCGCCGCGACCGAGGCCGAACACAAGCCGCGTGCGCCGGTCGTGACCGTGATGGGCCACGTCGACCACGGCAAGACCTCGCTGCTCGACTACATCCGCACCAGCCGCGTCGCGGCCGGCGAGGCCGGCGGCATCACGCAGCACATCGGCGCCTACCACGTCGAGACGCCGCGCGGCATGATCACCTTCCTCGACACCCCGGGCCACGAGGCTTTCACGGCGATGCGCGCGCGCGGCGCCAAGGCCACCGACCTGGTGATCCTGGTGGTGGCCGCCGACGATGGCGTGATGCCGCAGACCAAGGAAGCGATCCACCATGCCAAGGCGGCCGAGGTGCCGCTGATCGTGGCGATCAACAAGATCGACAAACCCGGCCACAACGTCGAGCGCGTGCGCTCGGAGCTGATCGCCGAGCAGGTGGTGCCCGAGGACTTCGGCGGCGACTCGCCCTTCGTGCAGGTCTCGGCCAAGACCGGCCAGGGCATCGACGACCTGCTCGAGCAGGTGCTGCTGCAGGCCGAGGTGCTGGAGCTGCAGGCGCCGGTCGAGGCGCCGGCCAAGGGCCTGGTGATCGAAGCCCAGCTCGACAAGGGCCGCGGCCCGGTCGCCACCGTGCTGGTGCAGAGCGGCACGCTCAAGCGCGGCGACGTGGTGCTGGCCGGCTCGACCTACGGCCGCGTGCGCGCCATGCTCGACGAGAACGGCAAACCCGCCACCGAGGCCGGCCCTTCGATCCCGGTCGAGATCCAGGGCCTGACCGAGGTGCCGCAGGCCGGCGACGAGTTCATGGTGCTGGCCGACGAGCGCCGCGCGCGCGAGATCGCGACCTTCCGCTCCGGCAAGTACCGCGACGTCAAGCTCGCCAAGCAGCAGGCCGCCAAGCTCGAGAACATGTTCGAGCAGATGGGCCAGGGCGAGGTGCAGACCTTGCCGCTGATCATCAAGGCCGACGTGCAGGGCTCGCAGGAGGCGCTGGCCGCGTCGCTGCTCAAGCTCAGCACGGCCGAGGTCAAGGTGCAGATCGTGCACGCGGCGGTCGGCGGCATCAGCGAGAGCGACGTCAACCTCGCGATCGCGTCCAAGGCCGTGATCATCGGCTTCAACGTCCGCGCCGACGCCGGGGCGCGCAAGCTGGCCGAGGGCAACGCGGTCGACCTGCGCTACTACAACATCATTTACGACGCGGTCGACGAGATCAAGTCGGCGATGACCGGCATGCTCGCGCCCGAGCAGAAGGAAGAGGCGATCGGCACCGCCGAGATCCGCACCGTGTTCGTGGCCTCCAAGATCGGCACCGTGGCCGGCTCGATGGTCACCTCGGGCGTGGTGCGCCGCGGAGCGCGCTTCCGCCTGCTGCGCGACAACGTGGTGGTCTACACCGGCGAGGTCGAATCGGTGCGGCGCATGAAGGACGACGTGCGCGAAGTCGCGACCGGCTTCGAGTGCGGCATCAAGCTGAAGAACTACAACGAGATCAAGGAAGGCGACCAGCTCGAGTTCTTCGAGATCAAGGAAGTCGCCCGAACGCTGTAAGGCGGTTCTTGCTCGCCCACGAACAAGCCCCGCCTTCCGAAAGAAGGCGGGGCTTGTCGTTGATGGCGCCGAGGCACACCCATGAAACACAAGCGCGCCATACCCAACCGGAGCTTCCGCGTCGCCGACCAGATCCAGCGCGACGTGGCCGAGCTGATCCGCGAGCTGAAGGACCCGCGCGTCGGCATGGTCACCGTCCAGGCGGTCGAGGTGACGCCCGACTACGCGCACGCCAAGGTCTTCTTCTCGGTGCTGATGGGCGACCCGGCAGCCTGCGAGGCCGCGCTGAACGAGGCCGCCGGCTGGCTGCGCAACGCGCTCTTCAAGCGCCTGCAGATCCACACCGTGCCGACGCTGCACTTCCAGTTCGACCGCACGACCGAGCGCGCCGCCGACCTGAACGCACTGATCCACCGCGCCAACGCCACGCGCGCGAAGGACGCCGACGACGGCGAAGGGCACGAGGACTGAGATGCCCGCCGGCCGCGCCTTCGACCCACGAGCCGCCGTCGCACCGCGTGCGGCCGGCCCGCGCCTGCCGCGTCGTGCGCTGCACGGCGTGCTGCTGCTCGACAAGCCGATCGGCTGGTCGAGCAACGACGCACTGCAGAAGGTCAAGGGGCTGCTGCGTGCCGAGAAGGGCGGACACACCGGCACGCTGGACCCGCTGGCCACCGGCCTGTTGCCGCTGTGCTTCGGTGCAGCGACCAAGTTCTCGCAGGCCAGCCTGGATGCCGACAAGACCTACCGTGCCACGCTGAAGCTGGGCATCACCCGCGCCGGCGGCGACCTCGAGGGCGAGGTGCTGGCCACGAGGCCGGTGGCCTTCGACGAGGCACGGCTGCGCGCCGCCTGTGCCGCACTGACGGGTGCGATCGAGCAGCTGCCGCCGATGCACTCGGCCCTCAAGCACGAGGGCAGGGCGCTCTACGACTACGCCCGCGCCGGCGTCGATGTCGAGCGTGCACCGCGGCAGGTCACGGTTCACCGTCTCGACATCCTGCACCGGCAGCATGACGAGCTCGAGATCGAAGTCGTCGTCAGCAAAGGCACCTACATCCGCACGCTGGCCGAGGACCTGGGCGAGCAGCTCGGCTGCGGCGCCCACCTGATCGCGCTGCGCCGAACGGCCTGCGGGCCGGTCGGCCTGGGCGATGCGATCTCGATCGAGGCGCTGACCGCCCTCGAGCCGGCCGCGCGCGAGGCGCGCCTGCTGCCGCCCGACGTGCTGCTCGGTGCATGGCCGGCGCTGCATCTGGCGGCCGGCGAGGCCGGGCGCTTCCTGTCGGGCCTGCGCCGCCGCGTCGCCGAGCGCGACTGCGAGGCGGTCCGGGTCTACGGCCCCGAGCCGCGCGCCTTCCTCGGCAGCGCCCACGTCAAGGCCGGCGAGCTGATCCCCGGGCGGCTGCTGAGCCCGCCCGAAGTGCAGGCGCTGATCGGCAGCGCCGCAACGAACGAATCCAAGCAAGCGAGTACCCCATGACCATCGCCAACACCGCCCGCCAGATCCGCAACGTGGCGATCATCGCCCACGTCGACCATGGCAAGACCACGCTGGTCGATCAGCTGCTGCGCCAGAGCGGCACCTTCCGCGAGAACGAGAAGGTCGCCGAGCGCGTGATGGACAGCGACGACATCGAAAAGGAACGCGGCATCACCATCCTGTCGAAGAACTGCGCGGTCGAGTGGCAGGGCACCCACGTCAACATCGTCGACACACCGGGCCACGCCGACTTCGGCGGCGAGGTCGAGCGCGTGCTGTCGATGGTCGACTCGGTGCTGCTGCTGGTCGACGCGGTCGAAGGCCCGATGCCGCAGACCCGCTTCGTCACCAAGAAGGCGCTGGCGCTGGGCCTCAAGCCCATCGTCGTCGTCAACAAGGTCGACCGCCCCGGCGCGCGGCCCGACTACGTGATCAACGCGACCTTCGACCTGTTCGACAAGCTGCACGCCACCGAGGAGCAGCTCGACTTCCCGGTTGTCTACGCCTCGGGCCTCAACGGCTGGGCGACGCTGGAAGCCGGCACGGTCGGCGAGAACATGGCGCCGCTGTTCGACGCGATCCTGAAGCATGTGCCGCCGCACGAGGGCGACCCGGAAGGCCCGCTGCAGCTGCAGATCTGCTCGCTGGACTATTCCACCTTCGTCGGCCGGATCGGCATCGGCCGCATCAACCAGGGCAGCTTGAAGCCGATGCAGGACGTGTCGGTCTTCGCCGGCGAGGACAGCATCCCCTTCAAGGCGCGCGTCAACCAGGTGCTCAAGTTCAACGGCCTGGAGCGCGTGCAGGCCACCGAGGCCGGCCCGGGCGACATCGTGCTGATCAACGGCATCGAGGACATCGGCATCGGCGTCACGCTGACCGACCTCGACGACCCGGTGCCGCTGCCGATGCTCGAAGTCGACGAGCCGACGCTGACGATGAACTTCTGCGTCAACACCTCGCCGCTGGCCGGCCGCGAGGGCAAGTTCGTCACCAGCCGCCAGATCCGCGACCGGCTCGACCGCGAGCTGCAGAGCAATGTCGCGCTGCGCGTCAAGGACACCGACGAGGACGGCATCTTCGAGGTCTCCGGCCGCGGCGAGCTGCACCTGACGATCCTGCTGGAGAACATGCGCCGCGAGGGCTACGAACTGGCGGTCAGCAAGCCGCGCGTGGTCTTCCACGACGTGGACGGCGAGCGCCAGGAGCCGATGGAGCTGGTGACCGCCGACGTCGAGGAGCAGCACCAGGGCGGTGTGATGCAGGCACTCGGCCTGCGCAAGGCCGAGCTGGTGAACATGGAGCCCGACGGCATGGGCCGCGTGCGGCTCGAATACCGCATCCCGGCGCGCGGTCTGATCGGCTTCTCCAACGAGTTCATGAACCTGACGCGCGGCACCGGCCTGATCAGCAACATCTTCGACGGCTACGAGGCCTACAAGGGCGAGATCGGCGGCCGCAAGAACGGCGTGCTGATCAGCATGGACGACGGCGAGATCGTCACCTACGCGCTCGGCAAGCTCGACGACCGCGGCCGCATGTTCGTCAAGGCCGGCGATCCGGTCTACGAAGGCATGATCGTCGGCATCCACAGCCGCGACAACGACCTCGTCGTCAACGCGGTGCGCACCAAGCAGCTCACCAACTTCCGCGTCAGCGGCAAGGAGGACGCGATCAAGATCACGCCGCCGATCGAGCTGACGCTCGAGTACGCGGTGGAGTTCATCGAGGACGACGAGCTGGTGGAGATCACGCCGAAGAGCATCCGGCTGCGCAAGAGGTATCTGAAGGAGCACGAGCGGAAGCGGGCTTCGCGCGAAGCCGCGTAGCACGCTTGCGCAGCCGGATGCTTTCGGCGTGCCGCCGATGCGCTGGGCACCCCTGCCCCCGCCGGGCGGGGGTTCTGTCTTGACTGACGCCCGGGCCGCTGAGCGGCCCTCTCTCTGAATCTGAAGACCGATGACGCACGGGCGGGCGGTGAGCTTGATGATCGTGGTGACGCTGCTGTGGAGCATCGCCGGCGTCGTCACCCGGCATCTCGACGCGGCAGCGAGCTTCGAGATCACCTTCTGGCGCAGCCTGTTCAACGCGCTGGCGCTGGCGGGGGCGCTGAGCTTCATGCGCGGCGCGGCGCTGTGGCGGGGGCTGCGGCATGCGCCTTGGCCGGTATGGGCCTCGGGCCTGTGCTGGGCGGTGATGTTCACCGCCTTCATGGTCGCGCTGACGCTCACCTCGGTCGCCAACGTGCTGGTCACGATGGCGATCGGGCCGCTGGTCACGGCGCTCTTCGCCCGCGTCTTCCTGCGCCACGAGCTGCCGGCGCGCACCTGGGTCGCCATCGCGGCGGCCGGCGCCGGCATCGCCTGGATGTTCGGCCGCGAGGCCGCCGCGGGCCTGTCGCCGACCGGCACGCTGGTGGCGCTGGCCGTGCCGCTGGCGGCGGCCACCAACTGGACGCTGCTGCAGCATGTCGCCCGCGGCCCCGGCGACCCCGACGAGGCGGCGCCGCAGGACATGCTGCCTGCGGTGCTGATCGGCGCCGTGCTGTCGGCCGTGCTCACGCTGCCGCTGGCCTGGCCGCTGCAGGCCTCGGGCCACGACCTCGGCTGGCTGGCGCTGCTGGGCGTGGTGCAGCTCGCGATCCCCTGCCTGCTGGTGGTGCGCCTGAGCCGCATCCTGCCGGCGCCCGAGATCGCGCTGCTGGGCCTGCTCGAAGTGCTGTTCGGCGTGGCCTTGGCCTGGCTCGGTGCCGGCGAGCGGCCCGGCGTCGCGGCGCTGCAGGGCGGCGTGCTGGTGCTGGGTGCGCTGCTGGCCAACGAGGCGCTGGCCTTACACGCCCGGCGCGGCCTCGGGGCGACGGCGCCGCGCTGCGGATAATCCGCCGATGACTCCGGAAGAGTTCCGCCGCCACGGCCACGCGGTCATCGACTGGATCGCCGACTACCGCGTCCGCCAGGAAAGCCTGCCGGTGATGGCGCGCAGCGCGCCGGGCGGGGTGAGGGCGCTGCTGCCGGACCGCCCGCCCGAGCACGCCGAACCCTTCGAGACCGTGCTCGCCGACCTCGACCGCGCCATCCTGCCGGGGCTGACGCTGTGGCAGCACCCGCGCTTCTTCGGCTACTTCCCGGCCGGCGGGCAGTACGCCGGCATCCTCGGCGACCTGGTCAGCACCGGCCTGGGCGTCGTCGGCCTGGCCTGGCAGGCCAGCCCGGCGCTGACCGAGGTGGAGGAGGTCGCGGTCGTCCGGCGCCTGGCGCGGCGTGATCCAGGACACCGCGTCGACCAGCACGCTGGTCGCGCTGCTCTGCGCGCGCGAGCGCCGCAGCGGCTACGCGCTGGCGCGCGGCGGGCTGCAGGAGCCGCATGCGCCGCTGGTGGTCTACGCCTCGGCGCAGGCGCACAGTTCGGTCGAGAAGGCGGCGCTGCTGGCCGGCTTCGGGCGGGACCATGTGCGCGTCGTGGCGCACGACGCCGCCTACGCGATGCGCGCCGACGCGCTCGACGAGGCCATGCGTGCCGACCGGGCGGCCGGCCGCCAGCCCTGCGCCGTCGTCGCGACCACCGGCAGCACCGCGACCACCGCGCTGGACCCGGTCGGCGCGCTTGCCGACGTGGCCGCCGCGCACGGGGCCTGGCTGCATGTCGATGCGGCGATGGGCGGCTGCGCGATGATCCTGCCCGAGTGCCGCTGGATGTGGGACGGCATCGAGCGCGCCGACTCGCTGGTGCTCAACCCGCACAAGTGGCTGGGCGTGGCCTTCGACTGCTCGGCCTACTACGTGCGCGACGCCGAGCACCTGGTGCGCGTGATGTCCACGCGGCCGAGCTACCTGCAGACCTACGCCGACGCCGAAGTCACCAACTACCGCGACTGGGGCCTGCCGCTGGGCCGGCGCTTCCGTGCGCTGAAGCTGTGGTTCGTGATCCGCGAGCAGGGCGTGGCCGGCCTGCAGGCGCGGTTGCGGCGCGACCTCGCGAACGCCCAGTGGCTCGCTGCGCAGGTGCGAGCCGCGCCGGGTTGGCGCGTGCTGGCCCCCGTGCCGTTGCAGACGGTATGCCTGCGGCACGAGCCGGCCGGGTCGGCCGGCGCGGCGCTGGACCGGCATACGCTGGGCTGGGTCGAGCGGCTGAACCGCTCGGGCTACGCCTACCTGACCCCGGCGGTGCTGGACGGGCGCTGGATGGTGCGGGTGTCCATCGGTGCCGAGGCGACCGAGAAGGCGCATGTCGAGCAGCTTTGGACCGCGATGCAGGCCGAGGTGCCTGCATGACGAACGTCGTCTCGCCATGGCGCCTTTCGGTCGCCCCGATGATGGACTGGACCGACCGCCACTGCCGCGTCTTCCACCGCCGGATCACCCGCCGCACGCGGCTCTACACCGAGATGGTGACGACCGGCGCGTTGCTGCACGGCGACGTGCCGCGTCACCTGGACTTCGACGCCGCCGAGCATCCGCTCGCGCTGCAGCTCGGCGGCAGCGAGCCGGCCGAGCTGGCGGCCTGCGCGAAGCTCGGCGAGCGCTGGGGCTATGACGAGATCAACCTGAACTGCGGCTGTCCCAGTGAACGCGTCCAGCGCGGCGCCTTCGGGGCCTGCCTGATGGCCGAGCCCGAGCTGGTGCGTGACGGCGTCAAGGCGATGGTCGATGCGGTCGCGATCCCCGTGACGGTCAAGCACCGCATCGGCATCGACAAGACCGAGGACTACGGCTTCGTGCGCGACTTCGTCGGCACGGTGGCCGAGGGCGGCTGCCGCGTCTTCGTGGTCCATGCGCGCAACGCCTGGCTCAAGGGCCTGAGCCCGAAGGAGAACCGCGAGGTTCCGCCGCTGCGCTACGAGACCGTGCACCGGCTCAAGCGCGACTTCCCGGGCTTCACGATCGTGGTCAACGGCGGCGTGGCCGGCCCGGACGTGGACAACGCGATCGCCGCCCAGCTCGCGCAAGTCGACGGCGTGATGCTCGGCCGCGAAGCCTACCATCACCCCTGGTCGATGCAGGGCTGGGACCGCCGCTTCCTCGGCGCCGAGGCCGATGCCGCATCCGACCGCGAGGCCGTCGAGGATGCGATGGTGGCCTACATGGCGCGCGAGCAGGCCCGTGCCGGCGTGGCCTGGAGCCATGTCGCGCGGCACATGATGGGCCTGTGGAACGGCACGCCGGGGGCGCGGCGCTGGCGGCAGGTGTGGTCCGACCCCCGGCTGAAGGCCGAGCCGCCGTGGCGCGTGCAGGCGCTCGCCACGCAGGCGCGCCGCCAAGGCGCCGAGGCCGCCACAATCGCCGCATGAGTAACGTCATCGGCATCATCGGCGGCAGCGGTCTGTACGACCTGCCGGGCCTCGTGGACACGGGCTGGGTCACGGTCGACACGCCCTGGGGCGCGCCGTCGGACCAGGTCTTTCTCGGCCGGCTGGGCGACGCGCAGCTGGCCTTCCTGCCGCGCCACGGCCGTGGCCACCGCATCCCGCCGGGCGAGGTCAACTACCGCGCCAACATCGCGGCCTTGAAGCTGCTCGGTGCGACCGACGTGCTGTCGCTCAGCGCGGTCGGCGGGCTGAAGGAGGAGCTGCCGCCCGGCAGCTTCGTCGTCGTCGACCAGTTCATCGATCGGACCAAGGGCCGTGCCTCGTCCTTCTTCGGCACCGGCCTGGTCGCGCATGTGTCGATGGCGCATCCGGTCTGCAGCCGGCTCGGCGACCATGTGCAGGCGGCCTTGGGCCGGCTCGGCATTACGCACCATCGCGGCGGCACCTACCTGGCGATGGAGGGGCCGCAGTTCTCGACCCAGGCCGAGTCGCACCTCTACCGCAGCTGGGGCGCCAGCGTGATCGGCATGACCAACCTGCCGGAGGCCAAGCTCGCGCGCGAGGCCGAGCTCTGCTACGCGTCGATCTCGATGGTGACCGACTACGACTGCTGGCACCCGGGCCACGACGCGGTGACGGTCGACGCGATCATCAAGGTGCTGCTCGGCAACGCGGCGCATGCGAAGAACCTGGTCGCCGACCTCGCCGCGGCGCTGCACGGCGATGCCCACGGCGCCACCTGCGCCTGCCGCCATGTGCTCGACCATGCGCTGATCACCGCGCCCGAGGCGCGCGACCCGGCGATGGTCGAGAAGCTGCGGGCCATCGCCGGTCGCGTGCTGACGTGAGGGTCGACGGCCGGCCGATGCGCACGCTCCGGCCGGCGCCGGAGCGCGACGCGGTGCATGTGATCGACCAGCGCGCGCTGCCGCACCGGCTGGTGGTCGAGCGGCTGGACAGCGTGGCCGCCGTCCACGCGGCGATCCGCGACATGTGGGTCCGCGGCGCGCCGCTGATCGGCGCGACCGCCGCCTACGGGCTGGCGCTGCAGGCGAACCGCGACGCTGGCGACGGCGCGCTGCGGGAGGCGGCAGCTTTCCTGGCCGCGGCCAGGCCGACCGCGGTGAACCTCGACTGGGCCCTGCAGCGGATGCTTGCGCACCTGCTGGCACGCGCACCGGGCGAGCGCAGGGCCGCGGCCTGGGCCGAGGCCGGCACGATCGCCGAGGACGACGTGCGAGCCAATGCCGCGATCGGCCGCCACGGCCTGGCGCTGCTGCGCGAGCTGGCGGCGCGCAAGGGCGGCGCGCCGCTGAACCTGCTGACGCATTGCAACGCCGGCTGGCTGGCGACGGTCGACTGGGGCACCGCCACCGCGCCGATCTACATGGCCCGCACCGAAGGCCTGGCACTGCATGTCTGGGTCGACGAGACCCGGCCGCGCAACCAGGGCGCCAGCCTGACGGCCTGGGAGCTCGGCCACGAAGGCGTGCCGCACACGGTGATCGCCGACAACGCCGGCGGTCACCTGATGCAGCGCGGCGAGGTCGATGCAGTGATCGTCGGCTGCGACCGTGTGGCCGCCAACGGCGACGTCTGCAACAAGATCGGCACCTACCTGAAGGCGCTGGCGGCGCACGACAACGGCGTGCCGTTCTACGTGGCGATGCCGCGCTCGACGCTCGACCTCGCGCTGCCCGAGGGCAGGGCGATCCCGATCGAGGAGCGCAGCGCGCGCGAGGTCACGCACCTGGCCGGCCGCGCTGCCAATGGCGCCGTGGTCGACGTCCAGCTCGTGCCCGACGGCAGCTCGGCCGCGAACCCGGCCTTCGACGTGACGCCGGCGCGACTGGTGACGGGGTTGATGACCGAGCGCGGCATCGTCGCGCCCTCGGCCGTGGGGTCTCAGTGAGCACCGAAGCGGTACTGCGCAGCAGCATCGTCGCGGCGCTGCAGCGCCTTGATGCGCTGGGCCTGAACCGCGGCAGCACCGGCAACTTGAGCCACCGCTGCGGCGAGGGCATGCTGATCACGCCGACCGGCATGGGCGCCGACGATCTGCGGCCCGAGGATCTGGTCTGGGTCGGCGACGACGGCACGCTGCGCGGCGACTGGCAGCCCTCGTCGGAATCACCGTTCCACGCCGCGATCTACCGCGCCCGCCCCGAACTCCACGCCGTCGTCCACACGCATTCGCCGAACGCCGCCGCGCTGGCCTGCCTGCGCCGCGCGCTGCCGGCCTTCCACTACATGGTCGCGGTGGCCGGCGGCGGCGACGTGCCCTGCGTGCCCTACCACCTGTTCGGCAGCGAGGCGCTGTCGCAGGCGGTGGCCGGCGCCTTCGCGCACCGCGACGCCTGCCTGATGGCCCACCACGGCCTGGTCGCCGGCGGCGCGACGCTCGCGAAGGCGATGAAGGTGGCGCTGGAGATCGAGTCGCTCTGCGAGGTCTACCTGAAGGCGCTCGCCACCGGCGCCGAGCCGGCCGTCCTCGACGCGGCGCAGATGGCCGAGGTGATCGAGCGCTTTCGCAGCTACGGCAAGGCGGCGCGCCGCTGAGGCGGTCATGGCTTGGGGCTAGGGTTTGACTTGATGCGCTATTGATTAGCGCACAATATAAATCGGTCAGCCACGGAGAACGTCGCCAGCGATCCAGGTGCGGGGCACGGTCCAAAGCCGGTCTTCGGGCGAGGAGACATCTCAACCCCAAGGTCGGAGGACCGAACCATGAACTTCTGGAAATTTGCCCAACCCGTCGAGCGGTCGATGACCGCGCTCCGCCGCTTGCGCCAGGCCCTGATGGGCGCCGCACTGGGCGTCCTGGTGTTGCTCTCGGCACCGGTCTCGGCCCAGACGCAGGAATCGACCCTGTTCCAGCGCCTCGGCGGCGTCTACAACATCGCCCAGGCGGTGGACTACCTGGTCGAGCTGATCTACGTGAACGAGGGCCTCAACGCCAACCCGCGCCTGAAGGCCGTCCACGACAACTTCGAGAGCCGCAAGGGCTTCAAGGTCATGCTGACCAACTGGGTCGTGCAGGAGACCGGCGGCCCCAAGATCTACCAGCCGGACTCCTTCGGCCGCGGCAAGTCGATGAAGGACTCGCACCCGCACCTCAATGTCAGCAACCGCGAGTTCGACATCATCAAGACGCTCGCGCTGGCAACCTTCTACCGCTACAACATCCCGAACGAGGACATCGACCTGCTGATGGACAACCTCGAGAGCTACCGCAATGTCATCGTCACCCGCAAGGACGAGAAGCCGTTCAAGTCGCGCGTGGTGAAGTAATCAGCGGACCGTTCCAGGCCGGGTTGTTGCGAGCAGCAGCCCGGCCAGCGCCAGGCCCAGCGCCGCGGCCTGGGCCGCGTCGAAGGGCTCGCCGAGCCAGCCCACGCCGACGGCCGTGGCCGTCACTGGCAGCATCACCGTGAAGACGCCCGCCTGCGCCGCCGGCACGCGCTCCAGACCCTTCATCCACAGCCACACGGCCCAGACGCTCGCGGCCAGCGCGTAGAAGCCCAGCAGCGCCCAGGTCGGCGCGGCGACCGCCGCGAAGTCGAAGCCGAACGCCTGCCACAGCCCGAAGGGCGTGACGAGCACCAGCCCCCACAGGTTGATCAGCGCGCTGACGCGCCGCGGCGACACGCGCCCGGCGAGCCGCTTGCCGATCACGACGTAGCTCGCCTCGCACAGCACCGCGCCGACCAGCAGCGCGTAGCCCAGCGGCTGCGCGGCGCCGCCATCGACCGCCGCCGGCCGGAACAGCGCCGACAGTGCGATGCCGGCCACCGCGCAGCCGATGCCGGCCGCAACCCGCGGTGCCAGCCGCTCGCCGAGGAAGAGGCGCGACAGCAGCGCCACCGCCGCAGGGATTGCCGCCAGCACGATGCCCGCCGCGACGGCCGAGCTGAGTGCCACGCCGTAGAGCATGCACACCGAGAACAGGAAGTTGCCAAGGAAGCTGTTCCAGAAGACCAGCCGGCGGTCCTGCCCGCTCAGCGGCGCCTCGCCGTCGGTGCGCCGCAGCCAGTGCGGCATCGCGAGTGCCGCGATGCCGAAGCGCAGCCAGGCCAGCAGGAAGACCGGGAAGACCGCGACCAGACCCTTCGACAGCCCGACATAGCTGCCGACCAGCGCCATGCTGGCGGCGAGGCAGGCGTAGGCGGCGAGGGGCGCAGGGCTCACGCCGGCGGCATCACGCGGCCTGGGTCGCGCGCCAGGACTGCCAGCGCCAGGCGTCGGCGCACATCTGTGCCAGGTCGCGGCGGGTGCGCCAGCCGAGCAGGCGCTCGGCCAGCGCCGGGTCGGCCCAGCAGGCCGCCACGTCGCCGGCGCGGCGGCCGACGATGCGGTAGGGCACGGCACGGCCCGAGGCCTGCTCGAAGGCGCGCACCAGGTCGAGCACCGAGACGCCACGGCCGGTGCCGAGGTTCACCGTCAGCAGACCGGGCTGGCGCGCCAGGTGGTCCAGCGCCGCGACATGGCCCTCGGCCAGATCCATCACATGGATGTAGTCGCGCACGCCGGTGCCGTCGGCCGTCGGCCAGTCGCCGCCGAAGACCTGCAGCTCGGCGCGCTGGCCGGTCGCGACCTGGGCGACGTAGGGCATCAGGTTGTTCGGCACGCCCGACGGGTCCTCGCCGATGCGGCCGCTCTCGTGGGCGCCGACCGGGTTGAAGTAGCGCAGGCGGGCGATGCGCCAGTCCGGCTCGGCGGCGGCCAGGTCGGCCAGCATCCGCTCCATCATCAGCTTGGTCCAGCCGTAGGGGTTGGTGGCCGTGAGCGGGAAGTCCTCGCGGATCGGCACGCTGGCCGGGTCGCCGTAGACCGTGGCCGAGGACGAGAACACCAGCGTGCGCACGCCGGCGCGCTTCATCGCCTCGAGCAGCTTCAGCGTGCCGCCGACGTTGTTGTCGTAGTAGGCGAGCGGCTGGGCGACCGATTCGCCCACCGCCTTGAGCGCCGCGAAGTGGATCACCGCGGTGATGCGGTGCTCGGCGAACACGCGGTCGAGCGCGGCCGCATCGCGCACGTCGGCCTCGACGAAGGCCGGGCGCCGGCGGCACAGCGGCGCCAGGCGGTCGAGCACGTCGGCGCGGCTGTTCGACAGGTTGTCGAGGATCAGGAACTCATGGCCGGCCTGCGCGAGCGCGACGCAGGTGTGCGAGCCGATGAAGCCGGTGCCGCCGGTGACGAGGATCATGCGCTGGGTCCGTGGCCGCGGCGTGGCGCCGCCGGGCGATTGTGCCGGGAGCTCAGAACGCGGCGCCGTAGCGCGCGTGCTCCCATTCGCTCACATGGCGGGCGTACTCGATCCATTCCGCACGCTTCAGTCGCACGAACTCGGCGTGCAGCGTGTCGCCGAGCGCCTGGCGCATCAGCGTGCTGGCCTCCAGCGCATCGACCGCCTCGCCGAGGCTCTGCGGCAGCAGGGCAAGGCCGCGCTCGCGGATCTGCGCGAGGCCGAGCGCGAACAGGTCCTCGGTGCAGTCGGGGCCGGGATCGATTTCGCGGTCGAGGCCGTCGAGCCCGGCGGCGATCAGCGCCGCCGTCGCCAGGTAGGGGTTGGCCGAGGCATCCGGCACCCGCCACTCGAAGCGCCCCGGCAGCGTGCGGACCAGCGCCGTGCGGTTGTTCGGGCCTTGGGCCACATAGGCGGGGGCCCAGCTCGTGCCCGACAGCGACTCGCCGACGACAAGCCGCTTGTAGCTGTTGACCGTGGGTGCGGCCAGCGCGCACAGCGCGGCGCTGTGGGTCAGCACCCCGCCGATGAAGTGGCGTATCGTGCGGGCGTCGTCGAACAGGCAGCGCTCGCCCTGCCAGAGAGACACATGGAAATGCAGCCCGCTGCCCGGCTGGTTGGCGAAGGGCTTGGGCATCATCGAGAACACGCAGCCTTCGCGCTCGGCCAATGCATGCGCGGCGAGCTTGAACAGCATCACATGGTCGGCGCTGCGCAGCGCCTCGTCGTGGGCGAAGTTCAGCTCGTACTGGCCATGGGCGTCCTCGTGGTCGGTCTGCAGCACCGTCAGGCCGGCGCACTCCAGCGCCTCGCGCAGCGCGTGCAGAAAGGGCTGCTGGCGCGGCAGGCTCTTGAGGTCGTAGCTGGGCTTGTCGAGGCGGTCGGCGCCGTCGGCCGGCACGTAGCGTGCACCGTCCTTCTTCAGCAGGAAGAACTCGGGCTCGATGCCGGTGCGCAGCTGCCAGCCGCGCTCGGCGAGCCTGGCGGTCGCGCGCCGCAGCACCTGGCGCGGGCAGGCGCCGAAGGGCTCGCCGGCCACGAAACCGTCGCCGACGATGCGCGCGACGCCGGGCATCCAGGGCAGGGCCTGCAAGGTCGATGCATCACCGCGCGCGTAGTACTCGGCGCGCGGGCCGGTACGGCCGAGCGCCGTGCCCCAGATCGACGGGCCGGCGAATCCGGCGCCGGTGGCGAGCACGGTTTCGAGCTGATGCAGCGGCACCAGCTTGCCCTTGGCGGTGCCGTGCACGTCGGTGAACTGCACCAGCAGCGTGTGCACGCCCTGGGCGGCCAGGGACTCGCGAGCGGCGCGGACGAATTCCGGCTCAGCCACGCGCGGCTTTCAGCGCGGCCTCCAGAATCGCCAGCGCCTCGTCGAACACCGCCTCCTCGATCGTCAGCGGGAACAGGAAGCGCAGCACGTTGCCGTCGACGCCGCAGGTCAGCAGGATCAGCCCACGCTGCAAGGCCTCGGCCTGGACACGCTTCGTGAAGTCGGCATCGGTGAACTGCACCGCGACCATCGCACCGAGGCCGCGGATGTCGGTGATCTGCGACACCGCGCCGCACAGGCCGTCGAGCCTTGCCTTCAGCGCATCGCCGAGCCGTTGCCCGCGCTCGGGCAGCTTCTCATCCATCATCACCTCGATCACCGCGTGCGCCGCGGCGATCGCCAGCGGGTTGCCGGCGTAGGTGCCGCCCAGCCCGCCGGGCGCCGGCGCGTCCATGATCTCGGCCTTGCCGGTGACCGCCGACAGCGGCACGCCGGCGGCCAGCGACTTGGCGATCACCATCAGGTCGGGCAGCACATCGAAGTGCTCCATCGCGAACATCCTGCCGGTGCGGCCGAAGCCGGTCTGCACCTCGTCGGCGACCAGCACGATGCCATGCCGGTCGCACAGCGCGCGCAGCCAGCGCAGGGCCTCGGCCTGGATCACGTTGAAGCCGCCTTCGCCCTGCACCGGCTCGAACACGATCGCGGCGACGCGCGCCGGGTCGATGTCGGCCTTGAAGAGGTGCTCGACGGCCTTCTGCACCGACGCCAGGTCGGCACAGTGGCAGGGGAAGGGCGCATGGTAGATCTCCGGCGGGAAGGGCCCGAAGCCGGCCTTGTAGGGCTGCACCTTGCCGGTCAGCGCCACCGCGAACATCGAGCGGCCGTGGAAGGCGCCGCCGAAGGCGATGACGCCGCTGCGCTGGGTGTGGGCGCGGGCGATCTTGATCGCGTTCTCGATGCCCTCGGCGCCGGTCGAGAAGAAGGCGGTCTTCTTGGCGTGCGTGCCCGGCGTCATCGCGTTGAGCTTCTCGGCCAGCGCGACATAGCTCTCGTAGGGCACGACCTGGTAGCAGGTGTGGGTGTAGCGCTGCAATTGGGCCTCGATCGCCTTGACGACCTTCGGATGGCGGTGGCCGGTGTTCATCACCGCGATGCCGCCGGCGAAGTCGATGTAGCGGCGGCCCTCGACGTCCCAGAGGATGGCGTTCTCCGCATGGTCGGCGAAGAAGCCCGCCATCACGCCGACGCCGCGCGGCGTGGCCGCGGCCTTGCGCGCCATCAGCTGTTCGTTGCGCGAGTGGTTCATGGGTTGATCCTCAGCCAGGTGGTCTTCAGCTCGGTGTACTTGTCGAAGGCGTGCAGCGACTTGTCGCGGCCGTTGCCGCTCTGCTTGTAGCCGCCGAAGGGCACGGTGATGTCGTCCTCGTCGTACTGGTTGACGTGCACGGTGCCGGCGCGAAGCTGCCGGGCGACGCGGTGCGCGCGGTCCACATGCGAGCTCCACACGCTGGCCTGCAGGCCGTAGGGCGAGTCGTTGGCGATGCGCACCGCCTCGGCTTCGTCCTGGAAGCGCAGGATGCCCATCACCGGGCCGAAGATCTCCTCGCGGGCTATTCGCATATCGTTGCGCACGCCGGCGAAGACGGTCGGCTCGACGTAGTAGCCGCCGGTCTCGGCGCGCGCCTGGATGCCGCCGGTGAGGAGTTGCGCACCCTCGGTCTGGCCGGCGTCGATGTAGCCCATCACGGTGCGCAGCTGGCCGTCGTCGACCAGCGCGCCCATCACCGTGGCGGCATCGAGCGGGTCGGCCGGGCGGTACTTCGGCGCCTCGGCGGCGACGCGCCTGGCGAAGTCGTCGGCGATGCTCTCGTGCACCAGCACGCGCGAGGGCGCGTTGCAGCTCTCGCCCTGGTTGAAGAACAGGCTGGCGCTAACGGTCTGTGCGCAGCGGTCGAGGTCGTCGAAGTCGGGGAAGACGACGAAGGCGCTCTTGCCGCCGAGCTCGTTGTAGACGCGCTTCAGGTTGCTGCGGCCCGCGTACTCGAGCATCTTGCGGCCCACGCGGGTGGAGCCGGTGAAGCCGATCGCGTCGACGTCCGGGTGCAGCGCCAGCGCCTCGCCGGCCTCGTGGCCGTAGCCGGGCACGACGTTGAACACGCCCGGCGGCAGCCCGGCCTCGAGCGCCAGCTCGGCCAGCCGCAGCGCGGTGTAGGGGCTCTTCTCGCTGGGCTTGAGCACCACCGAGTTGCCGGCCGCGAGCGCCGGCCCTAGCTTCCAGGCCGCCATGATCATCGGGTAGTTCCAGGGCACGATGACGCCGATCACGCCCATCGCCTCGCGCTGGATCAGCGCCAGCGCGTTGGCCGCCGTCGGCGCGATCTCGTCGTAGACCTTGTCCACCGCCTCGGCGTACCACGCGATCGTGCGCGCGGTCGAGGGCACGTCGACCGACAAGGAATACTGGATCGGCTTGCCCATGTCGAGGGTCTCGAGCAGCGCAAGCTCTTCTTTCGCGCTGACGATCTTCTCGGCGAAGGCCAGCAGCGCGCGCTTGCGCTGAGCCGGCGCACGCCGCGCCCAGCGGCCGTCGTCGAAGGCGGCGCGAGCGCTCCTGACGGCCGCGTCGATGTCGGCGGCCTGGCCGCGGGCGACGGCACCGAGCAAGCGGCCGTCGATGGGGGAATGCTTGTCGAACAGCGCCGTGGCGGCTCGGCGTTCGCCGCCGATGACGGCGCGGCCGTCCGGCATGAGCGCCGCGGCGCGGGCATGCCAGTCGGTGGTGCGGGACGAGCTCATGGCCGGCCCTCCTTCTCAAATGCTGGCCGGGACGGACCGAAGTCCCTCCCGGGGCCGCTCCGCAAGAGGCGTGGCCGGGTCAGAAGAACACGACGATCGAGCCGCCGAGCAGGTGATTGTTCTTCTTGTAGGTGTCGCTGTCGACGTCGTAGAAGACCTTGCGGTTGGCGCCGTCGAAGCGGTACTCGGCCTTTAGCGTGGTGTTCTGGTTCAGCGCGTACTTCATGCCGAGCGTGAGTGCGTAGCGGTTCGAGCCCTGGGTACCGTAGATCGGCGCATCGTCGATGTCGAAGCCGACGATCTCCGGCCCGATGCCGTTGCGGTCGTCCGGCTCGCTGAACTGGAAGTAGCCGCCGCCGTTCTTCTTGTTGCTGAGGTAGTCGGCGCGCGCCAGCAGCTGCAAGCGCGGCGTGACGAAATGCCCCGCCAGGGCCGACACGCCGTACCAGCGCGCGTCGCTGTCGTCGCCGAGCAGCGCCGAGTTGATCGACGCCTTGTCGTGCTGGCCGTAGCTGAACTGGCCCTGGACCGTCCAATCGCCACGGATGAAGTAGGCATCGATCTCGAACAGGTGCGCGGTCGTGTTGGTCTCGGTGGCGAAGTTGAAGACCTTGCCGTGCATGCCGGCGAAGCCGAAGCCCTGGAACTCACCGCGCGAGTAGTCCACGCGGTAGGCCAGCATCGGCGAGGTCTCGTCGGCGCTGCGGATCGTCGAGTTGAGGTTGCCGACGATCGCGCGGTACCACCACTTGCCGCGCGTGATGTCCAGGCCGACGCCGGTGTAGGCGAAGGGCAGCGTGAAGTCGTACAGCAGGTTGTGGGTCGTGAAGGGGTTGAGCGTCGGCTGCTGGTACTCGTAGCCCGACCAGTCGGGTACCTGACCGGCGATCAGCCGTGTCTGCAGGTCGCTCAGCGGGATCGAGACGGTGGCCTCCTGCACGATGCCGCCGCCGATGGCCGCGCCGACGCCGCGCTGCGGTGTCAGCGTCAGCTTGAAGCGGGTGCCGCTGTCGGTCTCCTTCGTGAAATCGATCGACGCGGCGCCGATGAAGGAGGTGTCGTAGAAGTAGCCGTCGGCCTGGTCGTTGAGGAACTGGAAACCGCTGCGGTTCTGGCGCTTGTTCCAGATGAAGGCCGGCTCGGCATAGCCCGAGATCGTCAGGCCCTTGATGCCCCACATCTCGACGTTGTCCTCCATCGCCTCGGTCTTGACCTGCACCCGCGCGAACTCCTGGGCCTGCTCGGGCGTCATGCCCCATTGGGCGCCGGCCGGTTTGGATTCGGCGGCCTTGAGCTTGCCTTCGAGCTCGGTGACGCGCTCCTTCAGCGTCTGCAGCTCCTTGAGCACGTCGGCCATGCTCTGGGCCTGCGCGGCCGGGAAGGCGAGGCAGAGTGCGAGCGCCAGGGTGGTGGGTTGCCAGGTTCTCATTGCGTGGGCTCCTCGTGAAGGTTCGTCGGGGGTTCGGTGAGGGTTCAGCCGCCGGCGCGTTGCGCCTCGGCCATGGCAAGGGCGCGCTGCCGTTCGGCGCGGGCGATCAACCAGCTGGCGACGGCGACGCCGATCGCGACGATCACGATCACCACCGTGGCCATCGCGTTGACGCTCGGGTTCATGCCGAGCCGGGCGCGCGAGAAGATGACCAGCGGCATCGTGGTCGAGCCGGGGCCGGACAGGAAGGCCGACAGCACCACGTCGTCGAGCGAGATCGTGAAGGTCAGCAGCCAGGCCGAGACCAGCGCCTGGGCGATCATCGGCAGCGTGACGAGGGCGAAGACCTGGTGCGGCCGGGCCCCGAGATCCATCGCCGCCTCCTCGAGCTGCGGGTTCAGATCCTGCAGCCGGGCCTGGACCACGACGGTGGCGTAGGCCATGCCGAGCAGCAGGTGGCCGAGCCAGATGGTCATCATGCCGCGCTCGGGGAAGCCGAGCGCCCTCTGCACCGACACCAGCATCAGCAGCAGCGACAGGCCGACGATCACCTCGGGCATCACCAGCGGCGCGTTGACCATGCCCGAGAACAGCGTGCGACCACCGAAGCGCCGGTACTTGACCAGCGCGAAGGCCGCCAGCGTGCCGAGCACGACCGAGCCGCAGGCGGTCATGAAGGCGATCTGCAGGCTGAGCCACAGGCCGGCGAGCATCTCGCGATCCTGCGCCAGCACCGCGTACCACTTCAGCGTGAAGCCGTTCCAGACGGTCGGGATCGGCGAGTCGTTGAACGAGAAGATCACCAGCGCCACGATCGGCAGGTAGAGGAACAGGTAACCGGCACCGAGCCAGCCCTGGCCGAAGCGGCGCGCGAAGCCGGTGCCGAAGCGCGTGCGGCGACTCATGCGCGCTTCTCCTGCGCCTGCGCCTGGTAGCGGTTGAACAGCGCCAGCGGCACGATGATCAGCAGGATCATCAGCACCGCCACGGTGGCGGCCATCGGCCAGTCGTTGTTGCTGAAGAACTCGTCCCACAGCACGCGGCCGATCATCAGCGTCTGCGGGCCGCCGAGCAGCTCGGGGATGACGAACTCGCCGATGCAGGGAATGAACACCAGCATCGAGCCGGCGATGATCCCGGCCTTGGAAAGCGGCACGGTGACCTTCCAGAACGCCACCGCCGGCGTCGCGCCGAGGTCCTGCGCGGCCTCGAGCAGCCGCAGGTCCATCTTCGACAGGTTGGCGTAGAGCGGCAGGATCATGAAGGGCAGGTAGGTGTAGGTCATGCCCAGCACCAGCGAGAACGGCGTGTTCATCAGCTTGCCCTCGGTGGCGATCAGCCCCGCGGCCAGCAGCAGCTCGTCGACCTGCAGCGCGATCAGCAGCTCGGCGACCCAACCGTGCTCGCCGAGCAGGGCCTTCCAGGCGTAGACGCGCAGCAGGAAGGAGGTCCAGAACGGCAGCATCACCAGCATCAGCAGCGCCGGCTGCAGCGTCTTCGGCGCGCGCGCCATGAAGTAGGCGAAGGGGTAGCCGATCGCCAGGCACAGCAGCGTGGTGGCCGCGGCGTACTTGACGCTGGCGAGGTAGGTCGCGAAGTACAGCTCGTCCTGCAGCACGTAGAGGTAGTTGCCGAAGCGCAGCGAGAGCTGCAGCACGCCGTCCTGCAGCGTCAGCAGGTCCTTGAAGCTGACGTTCTCCATCTCGGAGACGCTGATCTTCAAGACGATCAGGAAGGGCGCGAGGAAGAAGGCCAGCAGCCACAGGTAGGGCACGCCGATGACGGCGGCACGGCCGCCGGGCAGGAGCCGGCGGGCCAGGGGCAGCGGGGCGGCGTTCATGCGGTGGCGGCCTTCACTGCGTCAGCACCACCGGCGCCGAGCGGGACCAGTAGGCCCACACGTTGTCGCCCCAGGTGAAGTCGTAGTCGGGATGACGGGCGAAGTTGGCCGTGCTGACCTTCAGCACCTGGCCACTGGCAAGCTTGAGGTGGTAGACCGTGAAAGCGCCGAAGTACGAGAGCTCCTTGACCGTGCCGGCGGCGTGATTGACGTCGCCGGTCGGACGCTCACGGGAGAGGAACACCTTTTCCGGACGCAGCGCGACCGTGACCGCCATGCCGACGGTTCCGGTGATGCCGTGGCCGACGTAGTGATGGCAGTCGGCGCACTCGATGATGACGTGGTCGGGTTCGTCGACCTTCAGCGAGCCCTCCATCAGGTTCACGTCACCGATGAAGTCGGCGACGAAACGGGTGGCCGGGGTCTCGTAGATGTCGATCGGGCAGCCGACCTGCAGCACGCGTCCCTCGCTCATCACCGCGATGCGCGAGGCCATGGTCATCGCCTCTTCCTGGTCGTGGGTGACCATCACGCAGGTCACGCCGACCTCCTCGATGATGTTGACCAGCTCGATCTGCGTCTCCTCGCGCAGCTTCTTGTCGAGCGCGCCGAGCGGCTCGTCGAGCAGCAGCAGCTGCGGCCGCTTGGCCAGGCTGCGCGCCAGCGCCACGCGCTGCTGCTGGCCGCCCGAGAGCTGGTGCGGCTTGCGCTTGGCGTACTTGCCGAGCTGCACGAGCTTGAGCATCGCCTCCACACGCTCGCCGAGAGCGTCCCTCGCCATGCCGTCGCGCTTCAGCCCGAAGGCGATGTTGTCCCAGACGCTCAGGTGCGGGAACAGCGCGTAGGACTGGAACATCATGTTGATCGGCCGCTCGTAGGGCGGCAGGCCCGCGAGGTCCTGGCCGGCCAGCACGATGCGGCCCGAGGTCGGTGTCTCGAAGCCCGCCAGCATGCGCAGCAGCGTCGTCTTGCCGCAGCCCGAGGAGCCGAGCAGCGCGAAGATCTCGCCCTTGGCGATGTCGATCGAGACGTGGTTGACCGCGACGGCGCCGCCGCCGAAGTCCTTGACCACGTCCTCGATCTGCAGGTAGGCCGGTGCCGCCGCCGTCATGCGCCCTCCCTCCGTCGTGCGCCGCGGCTCAAAGGCCCGTCTTGAAGGACGTGTACATGCGCGTCATCGTGCGTCGCAGGTCGTTGTTGATCGCGTCCGGCGCGACCATGGACTTCATCTGCGCATCGTTCGGGAACACCGTCGGGTTGCTCGCGACCTCGGGCTTGATGAACTTCTTGGACTCCTTGTTCGGGTTCGCGTAGAAGACCTTGTTGGTCAGGCTCGCGTGCACCTCGGGCTTCATGATGTAGTTGATGAACTTGTGCGCGTTGTCCGGGTGCGGCGCGTCGGCCGGGATCACCATCACGTCGAAGAACAGGATGCCGCCGGTCTTCGGGATCAGCGCCTCGATGTTCTGGCCGGTCTTGCCGTCGATGGCGCGCTGGCGGGCGATGTTGATGTCGCCCGACCAGCCGAGTGCCACGCAGATCGAGCCGTTGGCCATGTCGTTGATGTAGCCCGAGGAGCTGAACAGCGTCACGTGCGGGCGGATGCTCTTGAGCAGCGGCGGCACGCCGGCGTAGTCGGCCTGGTTGCGGCTGTAGGCCGGTTTGCCGAGGTAGTGCAGCGCGGCCGGGATCACCTCGGTGGCCGAGTCGAGGAAGCTCACGCCGCAGCTCTTGAGCCGGCTGACGTACTCGGGCTTGAAGACCAGGTCCCAGGCGTTCTCGGGCATCGGCAGGTTGCCGAGCGCGGCCTTGACCTTGTCGACGTTGATGCCCACCGTGGTGTAGCCCCACAGCCAGTTGACCTGGTACTGGTTGCCCGGGTCGAGCTTGGCGAGTTGCTCCTGCAGCGCCGGGTCCATGTACTGCAGGTTCGGCAGCTTGGACTTGTCGAGCTTCATCAGCAGGCCGCCGTCGGCCTGCAGCTTGGCCCAGTAGGACGAGGGCATGACGACGTCGTAGCCGGTCTTACCCGCCACCAGCTTGGCGTGGACGATCTCGTTGTTGTCGAAGTTGTCGTAGCGGACCTTGATGCCGGTTTCCTTCTCGAAGTTGGCCAGCGTGTCGGTCGCGATGTAGTCCGACCAGTTGTAGACGTTGAGGACCTTCTCCTCCTGGGCCGTGACCCCCGCCGACGCGAGGACGAACGCGGTGAAGGCCAGGACACTCAGCGAACCGGCTGGGAGCAGCTTCATGATGGGAAAACCTCCGTGGTGTGACAGGAACATGGAAGGGAACGCATCGTCGTAACGTCGGGCCGTCGATCCGCGACGACCGCTCAGACCCAGCCCCGCGCCCGGACGTCGGTCCAGGTCAGGTCCAGGCAGCGGCGGATCAGGCCCATCATCTCGTCGATCTGGGCGCGCGTGGTCACCAGCGGCGGCGCGATGATCATGCGGTCGCCGACGGCGCGCATGATCAGGCCGTTGCCGAAGCAGTGGCCGCGGCACACCATGCCGACCTCCAGCTCGGGCGCGAACGGCGTGCCGCGCGCTTGGTCCTTGACGAGCTGGATCGCCGCCATCAACCCACGGCTCTCGGCGTCGCCGACCAGCGGGTGGGCCTTCAGCGTCTCGAACTGCGCGGCCAGGTAGGGGCCGGTGTCCTCGCGCACCTTGTCGACCAGGCCCTCGCGCCGGATCAGCCGGATGTTGGCCAGCGCCACCGCGCAGGCCACCGGGTGGCCGCTGTAGGTGTAGCCGTGGTTGAAGTCGCCGCCGCGCTCGATCAGCACCTTGGCGACGCGCTCGCCGACCATCACGCCGCCGAGCGGCACGTAGCCCGAGGTCACGCCCTTGGCGAAGGTCATCAGATCGGGTCGCGTGCCCATGGTTTCGCAGCCCCACCAGCGGCCGGTGCGGCCGAAACCGCAGATCACCTCGTCGGAGATCAGCAGGATGCCGTACTTGTCGCAGATCGCCTGCACGGCCGGCCAGTAGGTGGCCGGCGGGATGATCACGCCGCCGGCGCCCTGGATCGGCTCGCCGATGAAGGCGGCCACGCGCTCGGGGCCGACCTCGAGGATCTTCTGCTCCAGCCAGCCGGCCGCGACGCGGCCGAACTCGTCGCGCGACAGGCCCTCGGGGCGGCCCAGCTCGTACCAGAAGGGTTGCTGGACGTGGGTGATGTCGGGGATCGGCAGGCCGCCCTGGGCGTGCATGTAGGCCATGCCGCCGAGCGAGGCGCCGGCCATCGTCGAGCCGTGGTAGCCGTTCCAGCGGCTGATGATGACCTTGCGATCGGGCTGCCCCAGCAGGTCCCAGTAGCGGCGCACCATCCGCACGATGGTGTCGTTGCCCTCGGAGCCGGAGCCCGAGAAGAAGACGTGCTGGAACTGCGGTGGGGTGAGCTCGGCCAGCAGTTCGGCCAGCTCGATCGCCGGCGGTGTGGCGGTCTGGAAGAAGGCGTTGTAGAACGGCAGCTGCTGCATCTGCGCCGCGGCGGCGTCGATCAGCTCCCGGCGGCCGTAGCCGACGTTGACGCACCAAAGGCCGCTCATCGCGTCGAGGATCCGCTGGCCCTCGGTGTCGCGCAGGTAGATGCCGTCGGCGCTCTCGATGATGCGCGAGCCCTTCTTGGCGAGCGCGCCGAAGTCGGTGAAGGGGTGCAGGAAGTGGGCGGCGTCGGCGCGCTGCCAGTCGGTGGTCGTGCGGGTCATGGCGTGGTACTCAGACATGGAGCAGCAGGTGCTCGCGTTCCCAGGGCGAAATCACCTTCATGAACTCGGCGTACTCGATCTCCTTGACCTCGGTGTAGACGGTGACGAAGGACTCGCCGAGCACGGCCGCCAGCTCCTTCTCGGCGCGCAGCAGGCCGAGGGCCTCGCCCAGGCTGCGCGGCAGCTGGAAGTCGCCGAGGTAGGCGTCGCCCTTGCACTCCGGCGTCGGCTCGATGCGGTGCTTGATGCCGAGCCAGCCGCAGGCCAGCGTGGCGGCCAGTGCCGCGTAGGGGTTGGCGTCGGCGCCGATCACGCGGTTCTCGATGCGTCGCGCCGCCGGCCCGGCCACCGGCGAGCGGATGCCGACGGTGCGGTTGTCGCTGCCCCACTGGATGTTGATCGGCGCGGCGTTGCTGCGCACGAGGCGCCGGTAGCTGTTGACGTAGGGCGCGAACAGCGCCATCGCCGCCGGCACGTACTTCTGCAGCCCGCCGATGTACCAATAGAACTCCTGCGACGGCGAGCCGTCGGGGTTGCTGAAGATGTTGCGCCCGGTCGCCTTGTCGACCACGCTCTGGTGCACGTGCATCGCGCTGCCCGGCTCACCGGCGATCGGCTTGGCCATGAAGGTGGCGAACATGTCGTGCCGCAACGCCGCTTCGCGCAGCGTGCGCTTGAAGAAGAACACCTCGTCGGCCAGGCCCAGCGGGTGGGCGTGGAAGAAGTTGATCTCCATCTGCCCGGCGCCGATCTCGTGGATCAGCGTGTCGACGTTCAGCTCCATCTGCTCGCAGTAGGCGTAGACGTCCTCGAACAGCGGGTCGAACTCGTTGACGGCGTCGATCGAGTAGGCCTGGCGCGAGGTCTCGGCCCGACCGCTGCGGCCGATCGGCGCCTTCAGCGGCACGTCGGGGTCGGTGTTGCGGGCGACCAGGTAGAACTCCAGCTCGGGTGCGACCACCGGGTCCCAGCCCTCGGCGGCGTAGAGATCGCAGACGCGCCGCAGCACCGAGCGCGGCGCGAACGGCACCAGCTTGCCGTCGCGGTCGAAGCAGTCGTGGATGACCTGCGCGGTCGGGTCGGTTGCCCACGGCACGATGCGCACCGTGCTCGGGTCGGGCCGCAGGTGCATGTCGCGGTCGGTCGGGCTGATGACGTCGTAGTAGGGCCCTTCCTCGGGGAACTCGCCGGTCACGCCCATCGCGACCACCGCCTCCGGGAGCCGCATGCCGCGATCCTCGGTGAACTTCTGCCGCGGCAGGATCTTGCCGCGAGCCACGCCGGTGAGGTCGGGCACGAGGCACTCGATCTCGGTCACGCGCTGCTGATCGAGCCACTGTTCGAGCTCGCTGAATGTGAAATTGTCTCGGACCACCATAAGTCACCTGTTCGCTGTCGGCGCGCGCTTGGGTTCGAGAGGCGCGCCGGGCTTCTCCTGGCCCGCCGGATCGCGGCGGGCGCGGGTCGCTAGGGCACGCGGGGTCGCTCGCGCACCGATTCGCGGTTCAGTTCGCGGAAGCTGCGGCAGGCGTCGCCGAAGGCCCGCAGCAGCTTCATCGAGATCGGGTTGTCGCGCGCCTGCCATTCCGGGTGCCACTGCACGCCGAGGTTGAAGGCGGGCGCGTGGGGGCGGGTGAAGGCCTCGATCACGCCGTCGGGCGCGGTGGCCTCGACGCGCAGGCCCGGCGCCAGCCGCTTGATGCCTTGGCCGTGCAGGCTGTTGACCTGGAACTCGGTCTCGCCGAGCAGCGTGGCCAGGAGGCCGCCGGGTTGCACCCGCACCGGGTGCGCCGGACCGTACTGCACGTCGACCGGGGCGTCGGCGCGGTCGCGGTGGTCCATCAGGCCGGGTTGGTCCTGGACGGCTTGGTGGAGCGAGCCGCCGAGCGCCACGTTGGTCTCCTGGAAGCCGCGGCAGATCGCGAACATCGGGATGCCGCGCTCGAGCGCCCGCGGCACCAGCGGCAGCGTCCAGTCGTCGCGCGCGGGGTCGAGCGGCAGCGCGGTGTCGTGGACCACCTCGTCGTAGTGGCGCGGGTGCACGTTGCTCGGCGAGCCGGTCAGCAGCACGCCGTCGGCCAGGTCGAGCAGCTCGTCGACCTCGTGGGCCTGGGCCGAGGGCACCACCAGCGGCTGGCAGCCGGCAAGGCGCACCGCATCGACGTACTTCTGGCCGGCGATGTGGAAGACATGCTCGCCCAGGCGCCGGTTGCAGGCCGGCACGAGCACGACCGGGCGGGCCGGGAGGCGGGGGCTGACGTGGCGGCTCATGATGCGTTCGGCAGCGGGGCCGCGGGCGAACGGGCGCGCGACATGCCGAGCAAGGGCTCTGCAAGCGGCATGCCACCGAGGCCGGAGGTGCGGCGTGCAGAGCGCATGAAAAGGCAGCTCACAGTACGTCCCTCAGCCGGTGGTAGGCCATCCCCAAGACCAGCGCCGGCGTGCGCAGCAGCCGGCCGCCGGGGAAGGCACGGTGCTTCAGGCGCGCGAAGGTGTCGAAGCGCGAGGCGTCGCCGGCCATGGCCTCGGCGACCAGCTTGCCGGCCAGGCCGGTCAGCGCCAGGCCGTGGCCCGAGAAGCCCTGCAGGTAGTAGACGTTGGCGTGGCGCGACGCACCGCCGACGGGCAGGCGCCCGAAATCGGGCGCGCGGTTCATCGAGATGTCGACGAAGCCGCCCCAGGCGTACTCGACCT
>ERZ1066138.98-NODE-98-length-28117-cov-8.408738_pt1 | contig 28117 bp, 32 predicted proteins | sample MGYA00382785_ERZ1066138 | MGnify/ENA primary metagenome ERZ1066138 (study PRJEB33369, sample SAMEA5778368) | biofilm metagenome | biome: Industrial cooling water; feature: Water cooling tower basin; material: Biofilm | place: United Arab Emirates | collected... | reverse complement strand
TCGAGCCACGTCTGCATGACGCTGGTATAGACCGACGCAAGCCCGGCCACGCGCGATCTGCCAAGGACGCCATCGGTTCGAACACCGGCCGCGTGCAGCATCCACGCTTGCGAGGCCATCACGCGCCGCGCCAAATCCAAGTCGAAGGGCCGTGCCGCCGCGATACTCTTCAACGAATCCTTGTAAGGCGCGAGCACATCGAACCGCGCCATCACGACATCGAAGATCCGGTCCCGGGCATTTTCCGCCCCGGTAAATTTCGGGGCGCTTGCCAGCACCGCATCGTCGACGGACCGCATGAAGGCACTCAGGATGGCGCTCTTGGAAGGAAACTCGCGCCGGAGCGTGGCGAGATCGATAGCCGCTGCCTCAGCAATGTCCTTCATCAAGACGTCGTCCCACGGCTTTTCGGCCGCAAGCCGCAGCGTCGCGGCGATAATCCGCCCTTTGAGCGTCGATTGATCGAGCATGACAACCTCCATCGCGTACCATCACGGTAAAGGTAAGACCTGCGCTGCCGGATTGGGAGTCTCGATCGACAGTTAACGGGCCAAGACGCGGAAAGCTGCCATCGCCAGCATGGCCCCCGCGACCTGCGCAACAATGAACAGTGGTGCATCACCCGGCGCGATGCCTGCAAATGTATTCGTAAATGTCCGTGCGATGGTCACCGCGGGATTGGCAAACGACGTCGACGCCGTGAACCAATAGGCCGATGTAATGTACAGTCCGACAGCCACCGCCACGAACTCCGGCTTATGGCGCACCGTCATCAGGATAGTAAGAACGAGCCCGAATGTCGCCACGCCCTCGCTGATCCATTGCCCGGTGCCCGTCCGAACGGTTTCCGAAGTCTGCGCGACCGGTAGATCGAACATCGCATGCGCAAGCAGCACACCAGCAATCGCCGCCAAAATCTGAACGCTCGAATAGACCGCGCTCGCCGCAAGCGAAAGTTGCCCGGAGAGCATGGCAACGAGTGAGACGGCAGGATTGAAATGCGCACCGGAGACCGGCGCGAACATCGTGATCAGCACGGCGAGGATGGCGCCTGTCGCCAAGGAATTGGCCAGCAGTGCGATGGCAACGTTGCCACCTGACAGTTTATCGCCCATGATCCCCGACCCCACGACCGTCGCAAGCAACAAGGCCGTACCCAGTGCCTCGGCAAAGGCACGGGTCGTCAGGGATGTCGTGGTCATCGATGAGGCCTTCTCTTTGATGGCTGAGCGAGTTACGGCGAGCCGTTGGTAAAGTTTCAGCCGGCGGTCTGGCCAGCCTCGCTCTCGTGCCGCATCCGCCCGATTTCGTCGAGCTTCGCCTTCAGCGACATCCGGTCGAGCGCCTCCAATGGCAAGTTCGAGAATATTCCGATCCGCTGGTAAAGCATCCGGTGCGTATCCGCGAACGCCGCGCGAATTTCCGCCTCCGATCCTTGCGTCCGCGACGGGTCCGGAAGGCCCCAATGCGCCGACATCGGTTGACCAGGCCAATAAGGACACGTTTCATTGGCTGCATCGTCGCAAACCGTGAATACGAAATCCATGACCGGCGCATCGGCTGCTGCGAACTCATCCCAGGATTTGGAACGCACGCCGCTCACGTCGTAGCCGAGCTTTGACAACATATCGACGGCATAGGGGTTCACGCGCCCGCTCGGCTGACTTCCCGCCGAGTACGCCTTGAACCGGCCCTTACCCAGTTCATTCATTACGCATTCGGCGATCACGGAACGGGCCGAGTTATGCGTGCACAAGAACAGCACATTGAATTGCTTATCACTCATGTCGAAACCTTTTTCGGTTTTGGGGAGGACGGAGAGCACCCTTCGGCTTGCACGGCGGAAGGCGCGGACGGGGACGGCGACGCCACCCCGCACAAATCGGGACGGCCGGCGCAGCAGTCTTGCGTCAGAAACGAGATCAATTCGCGCATGGCGGTCTCGTCCAGCGCCGACCGGATGAAGCGGCCCTCCCGGCGCGTCACAGTCAATCCGGCGCGCTCCAGTTCCTTGGTGTGAAATGTCAATGTCGACGCCGGAATTCCCGCGGCCAATGCCAACTCGCCTGCCGACATCCCATTGCCGCCCGCACGCACGAGCGCCCGGAACAGCGCGAGGCGATGGGGGTTGGCCAGCGCGGCGAGCGCGCGGATGGCGTCGGTGTCTTTCATATTCCGACAGTACTAGAAATATACGACAATGAATTGACGTCCGGGATCGCCCGTACACAAACGCGTGAGCGGGAAAATGTTGCCTTGCATGAAATGATATAATGTTACATATAGGAGGTGTGGACGGTGACCCGATCTCCAATACGGTCGCCGTAAACGCTCAAGACACCATCGAGCTTCCGGGTTGTTCTCCAGGCAAACCAGGGACTTGATGAAGCTGAGAGCTACCGCTCAGCGGGGATGCCGAAACGTTTTCCTCCAGTTTCGCGATCCCCGTGACCCGGAATACGAGCCTCAGCCGCCGCGCCCGTCTCCCGCGGGCACCGGCCACCGACCGCTCTTAGCGGCCGCGAGCTATCGGAGAATGTCCTCCAACATCACTTCGACAGCTCGCGGCTGCGGCGGGCCGCAGCCAGCACCGCCTGCGTGAAAAGCTCCTGCAGCCCCGGCTCTCCCATCAGCACGTCGAGCGCCGCAGCCGTCGTGCCGCCCGGCGACGTGACGTTCTTTCTGAGTGTAGCGGCGTCGAATTCCGATCGACTGAGAAGCTCGCCTGCACCCGAAACCGTTGCCCGTGCGAGTTCATCGGCCAGCTCCGGCGACAGACCCGCCGCGCGGCCCGCTTCCGCCAGACATTCCGCGACCAGAAAAACGTACGCCGGCCCCGAACCCGAGACCGCCGTGACCGCATCCATATCGCCTTCGCGGTCGAGCCACACGACACTGCCGGCGGCCGCAAGCAGTGCGCTCGCAATCGCCTTTTGCCCGGCCGTCGTCGCAGCATTGGCGACGCATGCCGTCACCCCGCGACCGACCTGTGCCGGCGTGTTTGGCATCGCCCTTATCACAGCGATTCCAGGCGCCAAGTGGCGCTCGAAACTCGCAATCGTCTTGCCCGCCGCGATCGACAATATGATCGTCTGCGGGCCCGCGAGCTTCGCGAGCGGCGCGAAAACCTCATCCATCACTTGCGGCTTCACGGCAGCGAGGATCACGGACGGCGGATTATCGAGCGCTGTCACCACTGGCTCGCACCGGATACCGCTCCGCTGAAGAAATTCGGCAACCTCGTCCGGCGGCGAAGGATCTTGCACCACGATTTGATGGACCGGGAATCCGCGCGCCACCAAACCTTCAAGCAAAGCACCGCCCATCTTGCCGGCACCTGCCACCAGCAGCGGCCCATCGAGCGTGTAGGTCATGGCGCGTTCCATCCGGAATTACCTGGAAAAGCGCGCCGGACGTGTCAGGCCTGTCCCTCCGTCTGGAACATGGTCGAAACCAGCGCTTCGCGGCTTTCCTTACCTGCCCAGACCACGAACTGGAAGGCCTGATAGTACCGCTCGCAGGATTCAAGCGCCGCCTTGAGCATGGCCTCGCACTGCTGCGGGGCGCACACCGAACCGTTCAGCAGCAGCGCATGCCGGAACATCACCAGCCCTTCCTGCGTCCAAAGATCGAAGTGGCCGAGCCAAAGCTGCTCGTTGATCTGCGCCAAAAGGCGGTACATCTCGTTTAGCCGGTTGTCCGGCACTCGGAAGTCGAATGCGCACGCAAGATGCAACGCTTCCAGATCTTCGCGCCAGTTGAGCGAGACATGATAGTCCGTCCAATTTCCGCCAACGATAAGGGTCAGCTCGTCGTCTCCGGTCCGGTCGACGGCCCAGTCGTTCGCCGCCGCCAACTGCTCGACGATATCGATGGGATTGATCGCGCGCTCGTAGCCCTTCTCAGCGAATGCCATGCGTCTTCCTTTTTCCTCCAGGCATTCTGGCCTGGCCCATCAGCTTGGCGGACGACGAGAGCAACACGTCACTTGGCACCCGTTCGCCGATAACGCGACGGCCCGACAAAGCATCAGGGGCCCACGAGTCGCAACACGGCCAAAGGCTTGTCCACGGCCAATGCCGCCGTCGCGTCAACCAAAGCTGGGGAATGCACATGAAATGCGGCTTTCCCGGCACTGGGATCGCGCACCATGTTGATAAGCCTGCATCGGACTGTGGACAGGCGATCGCCTAAGTTGCCGCAGCGACGCGAATAAGCCCCTCAGCGCAAGACCGCCGGTCTCACGTCCCAGGCACACCTGCCTTCATCCGCGCGATCTCAGCTTCCAGCGCCGCCACCTTGGCCATCAGCGCCTCGCTGTCTTCGCGCGCCTTGGCAGCCATCGCTTTCACCGCCTCGAATTCATCGCGCCGCACGAGGTCCATGCCGGCCAGCATCTTCTCGCCCTGCGCCCGCATGAAGGTTTCCATCTCCTTCTGAGCCCCCTGCGCGGCGCCGGCCGCATCCGTCATCAGCTTGCCGAGCTCATCAAAAAAGCGGTTTGAAGTCTGCGTCATCGGAGGCTCCTTGCGAGTGCTGCGGCGCGTAGCGCACTGCTGTCGCGGTTGTGAGACATGAACGGACTATGGGCACTGAGACCCACTTTCGCAACCGTGGCGATCCCTCCCGAACCTCCGGCGCTGGACATTCATTACCCCCCAACCTAACGTCCGCCGCCGCCCAGCGTTCCTCTGCAAGGCTCCTCGATCGCATGACCGTTTTCGCCATTCCATTCCCCGAAATCGACCCCGTCGCGTTTTCGCTCGGGCCTGTCAGCATCAAGTGGTACGGCCTCGCCTACATGGCCGGTCTCGTCCTGGGCTGGCTCTATGTCCGCCGCCTCCTGCGTGAAACGAACTTGTGGCGCGACGGCAAGCCGCCGTTCGGCGTCGAGCGCGTCGACGATCTTCTCGTCTACATCGCCGTCGGAGTCATCCTCGGCGGCCGGCTCGGCTACGTGTTCCTGTATGAACCAGAGTCCTACCTCGCCAACCCCGTCGACATCCTGAAAGTCTGGCAGGGCGGCATGTCGTTCCACGGCGCCATTCTCGGTTCGGCCGTGGGCATATGGCTATTCTCGCGCGCCTATGGCGTCAGCCCCTGGAGCGCCATGGACCTGTGCGCCGCCGCCAACCCCATCGGCCTCCTCTTCGGCCGCCTCGCCAATTTCATCAACGGAGAACTGTTCGGCCGCATCAGCGACGCGCCCTGGGCCATGGTCTTCCCGCACGCCAAAGCGCTTTATCCCGATATCGAACCCGCCACCCGCCATCCGAGCCAGCTCTACGAAGCCCTCCTCGAAGGTGTCGTGCTCTTCCTGGTGCTGCGTTATCTCACCCACCACCGCGAAGCGCTGAAAACGCCGGGCCTTGTCATCGGCGTCTTCCTGGCCGGCTATGCGATTGCCCGCAGCGTCTCGGAAATCTTCCGCGAACCTCACCTCGGTCACGCCTTGAATATCGGTCCCTTCACCGCCGGGCAGCTCTATTCCCTGCCCATGCTCTTGCTCGGCCTCTACTTCATCTGGCGGGCCCGCTCCGGCACCACGTCCTGACCCGTCATGCGTATCGAATACCACCGCACCCTTATTGCCGATAAAGCCCGCAATGAAGCGCTCTTCGCCGCCCTCGACCGCGTCATCGTCAAGGGCAAGTCGGTTGTCGCGGACATCGGTGCGGGTTCGGGCCTCTTGGGCTTGATGGCGTCCAAGCTCGGCGCCAAGGACGTCCATATGTATGAAGCATCAGCCGAAGTCGCCGCCGTCGCTGCCGCCGTCCTCAAGCAAAACCGCGCCCGCAACTGCCACCTTTATCCCTGCCGATCCACCGAGATGCTCGACGCCCCGCAGGCGGACATCATCATTTCTGAAACACTCGGCAACTACGCGCTGGAAGAAAACATTCTCGAAACGCTTGCCGACGCCATCGACCGTATTCTGAAACCCGGCGGCACGGTCATCCCATCGCGCATTTCGCAGTTCGTGTGCCCCGTCACGTCCCCGCGCCTCGCCAACGAAATGAACGCTTGGCGCGATGTGGGTCACGGCCTTGACCTCGAACCTGCCCGCACCATGAGCGTCAACAATGTCTACGTTCGCCTGATCGACCCAGCCGAGCTTCTGGGTCATGGCCGGGCCGCCAAACTGTGGGACGACATCGACCTGACGAAACCGCAGAAGGGGACGCGCAAGGGCGAAATCTCATGGGTGCTCGAGCGCGATAGTTGGATCTACGGTTTTGCCTATTGGTGGACAGCCGGCCTGGGCGGCGAACTCGAAATATCGACCGCCCCGGACGCGGCGCGCACGCATTGGGAACAGCTCTACTTTCCGTTGAACGAACCCATCCCGGCCAAAGCGAACGAGCGCATTCTGCTCTCACTGCGCTCCCGCTCGTCGGAAGAAACCGGCACCCACCTTGCCTGGACCGCCGTCCACGGCGACGCCGCCGGCAAGTCAATCTCCCGCCAGGCCATGGACCTCGACAAGGGCTGGATTTCTTGAGAGTCGCTTATTTGAACTCGCGGTCGTCCACCGCCGCACCAGGCAATTCCCTGTCCAGCGACGCGCGGTAGGCTATGCAGCCGCGCATGAACTTGGGCCACGGAGGTACGGCCACGTCGGGGCTCGTCTGTTCCGGCAAAAGACTCCAAAGCTGCGGATGATACCAGCACAGATCATGGCCCGAAGAATCGCGATGCGATCGTATCCCGGCGCGAAGCCTCCGCACCTCCCTGGCAAGTTCGTCCCGGCTCATGGTGGCGAGATCGTCGTCCATCGCATATCCTCCCTCACCGGGTCACGACTGCTGCCCTTTTAGCGTCCGCTCGATCCCGTCGAGAAACGAGCTGAGCAGAATTTCAAACACCCGATCGCTTTCGTCCTTCGCGAACACCGGCCCCATTTTGCGCGTTACCGGAAAGAGGCGCGGGTCGAGGGCCTCGATTTCGGCCAGTTCTTCCGGCGTGCACGGGTTCAACATACCGCCCACTTCCACGACCCCGAACCCAATCGCGAGAGTGAACAGCGCCATCCCGTAATCCGCTGCGTCCTCCTCATTGAAGCCCGCGTCGAGAAGGGCCGCATAGACCATTTCGCCCAGTTCGAAATCGGCCGGCCCGCTCGTCTGATACCGAGAGACGATGTTGAATGCCTTCGGATAGCGCTCCGCCAATCCGCGGTACCGCTGCGCTACCTCCAGCAAGATGTCCCGCCACGCGCCCTTGGGGCGTTCGATGTCGAGCGACGCAACCATGGCATCGGCTATGGCCCGCATCAGTCCTTCGCGCGACCCGAAGTGATGCAGGATCGTCATCCCGTCCACGCCGACCGCCGTCGCCAGCTTTCTGACCGAGAACGTCTGCTCGCCTTCCGCCGCAAGCATCTCAAGCGCGGCATCCACCAGATCCTGGCGGCGAATACCCCTGCGCCCGCGGCGGTTCTTTTCGTGTTCGTCCTGCAACAATAAATCCTTCACCTTAGCCGATTTTTCTGCAATGTAGACTTGACTTCTGCGATGCAGAATATATATTCATCGTTGTAGAGTTTAGCGCCGATCCTCGGAAAAGCGCAAGACTTAAGAAAAAAGCTCGCGAAATCAGAGCTTAGAACCCAAGGACACGTATCATGACCGCGCAGAACCGTAACAATCAGTCGAACCAGCCCCTCAATCTCGGCGGCTTCTTTGACAGCTTCGTCCGCCAGATCGGCGGCGTCATTAACGGCCGTTGAGTGCCGTGCGGCGCCCACTTTTGTGGGCGACCCGGCGAAGTTTGAGAGTTCGGAGGGAGCGCAGGCCGCACTAAAAGTGAAAGCGGCGGCGCTCCCTTCGCAATCTTGCGGAACGAGCAACTATTCTTGGCCGGCCGTGCTGCCGGGACGCCGCGCCAACCAGCAATACGTCCGCACCGGTCGCCATGGCCTCTCGCGTCATGTCCTCCCGTGTCGCGCTCACGCCTTGTTTTCCCAACGGCCCTCCGGCGATTGTTTCCAATAACTCACCTTGCAGCCCGCAGCCTTCGCCGCGCTCCACTGCGTGCGCGCTTGCAAACGCGCCTCTTCATCGTTGCCATCAAAAAGGAAGACGAGCCGAATGTGCGTTTCATAGTCCGGAGCGTCCGCCCCATCGACGAGAAAACGCACCCCTGCTCCGTTTGGCGTCACGGGCTCCATCGTCAAAAAGATCGGCTGATCAGCGGCATGTCCATCCTTCGCCGTCCCGTGTGCCAGAAAGCTTTCCTCGCTGTAGGTCCACAGCGTTGCATCGAGCGCTTCGAGACGTTCAGCATTGCCCGACTGCACGACGGCGCGCCAACCGCGCTGCAACGTTTTTTCCAGCAGTCCCGGCAAAACCCGCTCCAGCGGTTGGCGTTCAAGGTGATAGAAAAGTACTTCCGACTTCTCAGCCATGATGCTCCGCCCGGCAATTCCATGCTTTGTCGAATTGTTTGACCAAGAACACTTGAAACGCAAACCCCACTTCACTAATTGTTGGGGTCCGGTGCGGCGCCTTAAGTGGTGACGCCTGTGTGGGCGGTGAGATGGCAGCCTCTTAACGGTTCGCTGCATGTCTCCCGCCCACTGTGATTCCAGGCGCCGCTGAAAAAAAACGCCCCCGGTATACCGAGAGCGTTTCTAACCTCAGGGGCCGCCGTTCACCTCACCGCCTCGGGCGGCGGATCTCACCGGCATCCACGAGCGCATCGATACACCCGACAGAAAGCCGCTTTCCGACCGTGCGCATACACTGCCGCGCCTTGGTCGATTCCGGGGCGTACTTCGGGCAGAACCTCTTGTAATCCGCGCCGCACGCCTCGCGCACCTTGGCGCTGACAGCGTGCGCTGGCGCGGCGGCCATGAGCGCGCACCCGCCCGCAACTACGAAAACGGCAAGGCTCTTCATCTTGATCATCACGGCGTACCTTTCGTTTAGCCGGACCGCTTTTGCGGGTCCGATATCTGTGATTGCTCCCGGCATGCGATGAAAAATAGCGCCACGAGCCCAACCTCGCCAGCGTCCGTTGGCCGCTGCGTCAGGGCGAGCAGCTGCGATGACCACCTATTTCCGCCGTCCGGTTTTTTCGTAAGGATTATCGCCCCTTCTCAGGTTGAAGCGGATCGGGACGCCTGGCAGTCCGAACGCATCCCGGAGACTGTTGGTGAGGTATTTAAGGTAGGATTTGGGCATCTCGTCAGCCTTTTGGCAGAACGCGACGAACGTCGGCGGCCGCGTCGATGGCTGCGTCACATATCTTATCTTGATGCGTCGCCCTGCCGATGCGGGTGGCGCATGCCGCGCCAGCGCTTCGGCCAGCCACCGGTTCAGTTCGGACGTCGAAACGCGGCGATTCCACAGATCCGCAGCCTTGAACACCGCCGTCATCAGTTTGTCGAGACCGCTTTCGCCGAGCGCCGACACGGGCACCACCGCCACACCGGGCACTTGCGCCAGGCTCATAGCCACCAGATCGCGGATTTCCTTCAAACGCTTCTGCTTGTTTTCGATCAGGTCCCACTTGTTGACCGCAATAACGAACGCACGTCCCTCATCCGTCGCCAGTTGCCCGATCGTCAAATCCTGATGTTCGAGCGGATGCTCCGCGTCGACGAGCAGCACGACGACCTCCGCAAACCGGATCGCGCGCACCGCATCCGACGCCGACAGCTTCTCCGCCAGCTCCGTGATCTTGGCTTTGCGCCTGAGCCCCGCCGTATCGAACAGCCGGACCGTTCGGCCCTTCCATTCGAAATCTGTCGAGACACTGTCCCGCGTCAGGCCCGGCTCCGGCCCGGTGATCATCCGGTCTTCGCCAAGTAGCGCATTGACGAGCGTTGACTTGCCCGCATTCGGCCGCCCGACGATAGCGACACGCAACGGCCGGTTGGCGCGGAACGTCTCCTCATCCTCCGGCGGCTCTTCCTCCGCGGTATCGGCGTGCGGATCCTTCTGCCGGATGATTGGTTTCAGCCCCAGCGCATTGAGCGTATCGATCATCAACTCGCCGAGCCCCTCGCCATGCTCGGCGGAAATCGCCACCGGCTCCCCGAGCCCGAGTTTGAACGCCTCATAAAATCCAGCCGCCGACGCGCGCGATTCACTCTTGTTGGCCACGAGCACCACCGGTTTGCCGGACTGCCGCACGATCCGCCCAAACCCTTCGTCCGCCGTCGTCACGCCGTCTTTGGCGTCAATCACGAACAACACGAGGTCGGCTGCCTCGATGGCGGCAAGCGTCTGTTGCCGCATCCGGTCGGCGATCGACCCGCGTGACGCCTCTTCGAGGCCCGCCGTGTCGGTGATCCTCAAAACGTGCCCTTCGAAATTCGCCTCGCCGTCGCGACGGTCGCGCGTCAGACCCGGCAGATCGGACACGAGCGCCGCCCGCGTGTGCGTCAACCGGTTGAACAACGTCGATTTGCCCACGTTCGGCCGGCCGACGATCGCAACCGTCGGAAGCGCAGGAGCTACGGGGCGTGACACCGGTTCTGAGGACGCCTTGTTGGAGGACATGAAACTGCCAAATAGGGTTGAGCCGCCGCTTATGCCCCATTCTCAGCCCCGCGCAAATGCGTGACACCGGCACGGGATGCAGGCATGAAGCGGCCGCCCGCTCATTCACCGGCGCTGACGCCGTTAACCGTCCCCACCATGAACTACCGCCACGCCTACCACGCTGGAAACTTTGCCGATGTCGTCAAGCATCTGGTGCTGACGCTCGTCATCAGGCACTTGAAACAGAAGCCCGCCCCCTTCCGCGTCATCGATACGCACGCAGGCGTCGGCCTCTACGATCTCACTGGTCGCGAAGCGGGCAAAACCGGCGAGTGGGAAAACGGCATCGGCCGCATCATCACCCACACGTTCCAGAATGAAGTTGCGCGCATCCTCGCGCCTTACCTCGACATCGTGCGCGCCGAGAATCCTCCGGACACCCTTACGCTCTACCCTGGCAGCCCGGTGATCGCCCGCCGACTGCTGCGCGACCAAGATATCCTTGCCGTCAATGAGCTTCATGCGGAAGACCACGCCGAATTGGCCCGCTACTTTGCCCGCGACCCTCAGACCAAAGTGCTGCGGCTCGACGGCTGGACCGCTTTGAAATCGCTTCTGCCGCCGAAGGAGCGCCGCGGCGTCATTCTCGTCGACCCGCCTTTCGAAGAGACCGGAGAGTTGGATCGCCTGATCTCTGGTCTCAAAGACGCTCAACGCCGCTTCGCCACCGGAACGGTCATCGTCTGGTACCCGATCAAGTCACTGAAACCACTCGATCGCTTCTATGCCGGCGTCTCCGCTCTCGGCTTGGAGAAAGTCCTGGTGACCGAATTGTTCATCCGCCCACCCGGCGACCCCGCCCGCCTCAACGGGACCGGCCTCATGATCGTCAATCCGCCTTTCACGCTCGAACCGCAATTGCAGACCGTGCTTCCTGCTCTTACGAGCCTATTGGCTACGGAACCCGGCGCGTTCCACGTCGTCGGCGCAACCTGCCCTCCCAAGCGCTGAACGCGGGCCCAATCCACCTGTCCCGTTTTGGCTCGTTAAGCCTGAAGTTTCGGAATTTGTCGCTGACCGTGTCATTTGCGCCTTGCACAAGTTAAAAAACTTTGATCGCATAGGACATGGCGCCGCAGCTACGCGATGGTCGTATGAGGTCAGCGCCTGCAGCAGACGACGAGCAGCAAGATCGGTGGCAAACGATGCGGCAGACTGGGACTGTAAAATTCTTCAACGAGCAGAAGGGGTTCGGCTTCATTAAGCCGGATGGTGGCGGCAACGATATCTTTGTGCACATCACGGCGCTTCAACAGTCGGGCTTGCAGAACTTGGCTGAAGGGATGCGCATTTCTTTTGAAACCGAGCCCGACAAGCGTGGCAAGGGCCCAAAGGCCGTCCAACTGCGGCCCGAATAATCGGTCGTGGCCGCCGCTGCCGTCACCTGGTCTTGATTGCGGCCCGGCCACAACCGGGCCGTCTGACATCTGTGGCGAACGACCTTATACTTGCATTTCGAATATTGAACGCCGCTGTGATCACCCCATTGCGATTTAGCCACAGACCTAGGGTTTTTGCCGCTCTCAGCGGCATGGTCACAAGATCAACAGATTGTTGAAATGCATGGGGACTTCAGACCCTTCGCCACTGGCCGGTGAGGCCTTCCATGGCTATAGGTGACGGAGGTATGTCGCTGGCTGCACCACGAGCGGCCAATTGGAGAAATTTTTGATGCGATCGCTCACGGCATCCGCCCTGACTGCAATGACCGCCGCAGCCGCGGTCATGGTCTCCGCCGCCACGGCCAACGCGGCGTGCAAGAAGATGGGATTTCTTGTCAACGATTACGGCAAGGACGGTCCCACGAAAGATGCGCAGGATCTTCTCGACAAGCACATCGCAGAGTGGGCCGCTCAGAACGGCATCAAGAACTACACTGTCGGCAAGAAGGACGTGAAGTGCGAACTCTACATCGACGTCATCCTGTTCGACGAGCACACCTGCACCGCATCCGCCAACGTGTGCTGGGACGAGCCTGGCAAGGAAAAGCCCGCAAAATCGGCAAAAAAGAAGGAACAGGACTCCTCTGATACGGCCAAGGCTGCCGAATCCGACGACAAGTCCAGCGAATCTAAGCCGTCCGAAGAGGCTCCGAAAACAGCAGCCGGCGCCACCACCGAAACCAAATCGGAAACCGCCCCGGCCGGCGCGATCGAGACCGGCACGCTCCCAGGCGCGGAAACCACCACGCCGGCCCCTGCAGCCGGCACATCCGCCGACGATGCAGCCGCTCGCGCTGCCGCCGCGGCAGAGCGCGCCGCGGAAGCCGCAGAGCGTGCAGCAGCCGCAGCCGAAAAAGCTGCCGCCGCATCGCAGGCCACTGCGCCTCCATCCCAACTTGAAATGCCGGCCTTCGGTGCCGGCAAGCCTGCCGAAGTCGCACCCGTCACTCCGGCCGAACCGAAGCCTTGAACAACCGCGCCGGACCAGGTGGAAAATAGCGCGTCTCGCGAGAGACGCGCTTTTTCATTGTGCTCAGCTTGATCCCTTCGAAGCCGTCAGCCGGTCGAGCCGCAGCCGGTGCCGCTCGTCCGTCAAAAGCCTGACCGCCGCCACCCCTGCCAGCACAACCGCAATACCCGTCGCCCCAGCGATCAGGAACAAGATCATCACCTGATACTTCATCGCCTCGACAGGATCGGCTCCCGCCAGAATCTGGCCGGTCATCATGCCCGGTACCGACACCAGGCCCGCCACCGCCATCGCACTCAGAATGGGGGTCAATCCAGCCTTCAATCCCCGTCGCAGGACGTCTTCCAGCGCTTCGACGCGCGTGCTGCCCAAAGCCAACCTGGCCTCGATTGCTGCTCTCTCCCGCGTCGCCGCACCCGTGATTGTATCGAGCACCAGCGTCACGCCGGCCAGCGCATTGCCGATCATCATGCCGAGAATAGGCAACAAAAAACGCGGCGCCCACCACGGCTCTGACCCGATGATCGCTGTAACTGCGAACACCGATGCCAGCAAACCCGCAAAGAACGGTGCGGCGCCGCCGATCAAATAAGACGCGGGCCCCCGGAATTTCCGATCCTGCCGCGACGCAACTTCATAGGCGGTCGCGGCCAGCATCATCAAGGCGAAGCCAATTGTCGCCCACGACGACCCACTATCGAAGACCAGCTTCAAAACGAACGCGACCGCCGCAAGCTGCACGCACATGCGCGCTGCCGAAACGGCAATTGTACGCTCCAACCCGAGCCGGAATGCCAGCGAAAGTCCGGCTGTCAGGACGAGCAGCAGCGACGCCAGCAGAAGGTCCTGCGGTGTCAGCGAAATATACGTCATGCCCCACCCGCCGCGCCGGAATCCGCGCCGGGGCCGCGCGGCTTCGGCAGCCTCAGTCGCGCATGCGACAGTCGCTGCGACAGCGCCAGATCATGCGTGGCAAGAACGACGGTGCGCCCGGCATAAAGCTGATAGCGGATTTGCTCTTCGATTAATGCCGCACTCGCCCCATCGAGCGATGCGGTCGGTTCATCGAGCAACAATACCTTCGGCTCCCCCTGCAGAGCCCGCACGAACGCGAGCCGCAGCCGCTCTCCCGTGGAGAGTTGCGCGAGGTTGCAATCCAGATCGCCGGGTTCCAGACCCACGTGAGCCAGTTGCCGCCGAAAGCGCTCCGTATCAGCGACGTCGGCCGCGAACCCGCCTCGCGGCGTATCGCTCCACCAGCCGGGTTCGGCGGCCACATAGCGCACGAGCTGCCGCCATTGCGGTGCTGGAACCTCGTCTCGCTCTGCGCCGTCGAGAAACACCAAACCCTCGACTGGATCGAGGTCGGCCAGCGCCCTGAGAAGCCGGGTTTTACCCGAACCCGACGCACCTTCGACCGCAAGACACTCGCCCTCTGCGATCTCGAAGCTGAGCGGCGGCAAAGGTGCAAGTCTCAGGTTGTCGACACGCAGCACGGCCGCTTATCCCCTCGCGCGCCCGGTAATGCGCACGCGGCTGATTACCAAGTCTCGCAACGAACGGCCAGAGCGGCCTACGCCGCGGCCGGGAGCATCCGGAAACGGTCTTCAAGCGACATGCGGTCGAACGGTTTCATGAGACTGGTGTCGGCACCGGCTGCCAAAGCGCGGGTGATGTCCAAATGATCGTACTCGGTCGCCAGATAGACGAGGTAGGGGCGCGGCCCCGTCGAACGGGCACGCAGCTTCTGAATAAACTCGTGCGCCGACATCTCCGGAATTTGCCAGTCGAGCAGAATAGCGTCCGGCAGCGTCGAACACGCCAATTCGTAAGCCTCTCGCCCATCGCCAGCTTCGATGATTTCGTAGCCCATTGCCGAAAGGATCTGGGAAGCAACCTTCCGAACGACTTCGCTGTCGTCGACGATGAGGCAGCGTTTCATAAAGATACTCCGGCAAGCAACCAACACACCTCACAGCGCGCGCAAGCCCTGCCCGCGCCGCCCGATCGATACTGACTTGGACATGGTTAATGAACTGTTGACGCAGCGCTCATCCTGCCGCCGCATGAATGCGAATGTCGACGCCGTCTTTCGTGATCGTGATCGGCATTTCAGCCGTGAGCGCGAGGCGCGACGTGTAGTAGGCCTGGATAGTCATGGCATCGAGCGCGGGCGCGTCTCTGCCCGTCACGAATTCATTTAAGTGCTGCGGCAGCCTCGCACCGGTACCTCGGCAGACGACATGAAACGCCGGCCGCTCGACGGCCCCCTCGATCGTCACGTCGATGTCGCCGCCCTTCGGCAGGGCGGTAATCGCAGCGGCAATGATGTTGAGCAGCAGCTTCACCTTGTCTTTGCTCATGTAGCCGGGCGGACCGCTCCAGTTGAGCCGGTGTTTCGCCTTGCCCTTGCCGTTGACGACGTAGCCACGCGAAATCTTTTCCGCCATTCCAAGGTCGATGAGCGCCCCGGCAGACCCGCTTGCCCCGAACGCAAAGCGGGCGAACTCCAGGCACACCGAAGCCTGGCTCGTAACATTACGGATCATTTCGAAGGCATACCGGCGCGCCTCTTCGTCCTTCTCCTCGTCGTGCAATTGCAAACCGATACTGATCGCGCCGACCGGACCGATGACATCGTGACAGATCTTGCTGGAGATCAGCGCGGCGATTTCCAGATCGGATGGCACGGCGGCATCGGTCATGAAAGGCGGTCCTTGAATGCAGAAAGTGGAGCATTAGACAAGCCGAGCACCGAAACGGCCCCGAATCGCGCACTTGCCCGGTCCACACCTGCTCTGATACACGGCCCGGTGACTCGTTGAAAGGTCTGCGGCGCAACACGCTGAAACCGCAGGTGTGCTATCGACGTCTCGCGAATTAGCCTCGCGCCACTGCCGCGCAGGCGAATCAATATCGGCCTTCGCGCCGCCGCCCTCGCCTCCAATTAGCATTGAGATCGGACCTATGAAGTTTTCATCGCATGCCGCTCTTGCCGGCGCCCTGCTGCCCGCCGTGATTGAAGCCGCCCAGGTCATTCTGCAGATCCGTGACGCCGGCTTCACGGTCGATCGCAAATCGGACGATTCGCCGGTCACGGAAGCGGACCATCGCGCCGAGGACATCCTCTCAGCGGCGTTGCGAGCAATCCATCCGGACATCCCCGTCGTCGCCGAGGAATCCTCCGCTTCCGGATCGGCGCCGCGCATCGGCTCGACCTTCTTTCTGCTTGACCCCCTCGACGGCACCCGCGACTACGCGGCCGGCCGCGACGACTTTTCAATCAACGTCGGCCTCGTCGATAGCGGGCAGCCGGTGTTTGGATTGATCTACGCCCCCGCTCGCCGCGACTTTTTTCTCACGCTGGCGCCCGGAGAAGCCATGACCGCAACGGTCGATCCGGCCTCGCCGCCTCATTCCATTGCCGAACTCGGCGGACGCCGGATCGGCGTGCGCGAGGCAGGGCCGGGCAACCTATCAGCGCTTCTCAGCCGCAGTGAGATCGGTTCCGATTTCGATGATCGCCTCGCCGCTTTAGGTGTGACCACGCGGACCGGCATCAGTTCCGCCGTCAAATTCGGGCTCGTCGCCCGCGGCGACGCCGACATCTACCCGCGCTTCGGCCCGACGTGCGAATGGGATACCGCTGCCGGCCAAGCCATCGTCGAAGCGGCAGGCGGCACCATGACGGCGCTCGACGGTTCGCCTATGATTTACGGCAAAGCCGCATCCGGCTTCTTGAATGGATCGTTCGTTGCCCGCGGCCGCGTCGCCGTTTGAGCGGCATCAAGCCTTGCTGTGGCCTTGTTCGAAACACCGAAAGCCACACTTTGGTAACACTTTCTGGCGATGGTTATTGGAGCTTTAACCAGCCGCCTCGGGCGGCATCGATTCGCCGGGTGATCGCTCCATGTCGTCCCGCATAACGTCTCGCACACTGGCCGCAAGCGCACGCGGTCTATTCGCCGCGCTGGCTCTCGCGCCGTTCATGTCCACGACCGCCCTCGGCGTCGACGACGCCTACCGGCCGCCCTCTGAGTCGTATGATCGCGGCTACGAGAGCGGCGCTGAGGAAGTGTATCGCCCTGCCCCTGATTCATATCGCTCCGGCGGTGGCTACGAACAGGATGAGTCGTACCCCTCACCGGGTAGTGACAGTTTCGGTGGCAACCGTGCGACGGCAGGCGTGCCTCCCGCCGCTGGCTACGGCGAACCCTACGCGCCACCTTCCGCCGACGACGGGTTACCCGTACCTCAGGGCCCGGCACCATCCGGCTCGATGAGTTCGAGCGGTTATGACAAATCCGAGATCATCGGTGCAGGCCACAGCCTTTTTGGCGGCGTCAGCCAGGGCCTCGCAGAAGCCGTCGAGTGGGCTTTCCAAAGCCAGGGCCGTCCCAACGGTTACATCCTCGGCGAAGACGCCGGCGGGGCCTTCGTCGTCGGGCTTCGTTACGGCGAAGGCACGCTCCACTCCAAGCACTTTGGCACACAAAAAGTCTTCTGGCAGGGACCGTCCGTCGGCTACGACGCCGGAGCCGAGGGCTCCAAGACCATGGTTCTGGTCTATAATTTGTCCGACCCATCGCAGATGTACGCGCGCTTCGGCGGCGTGCAGGGTGCCGCCTATCTCGTCGGTGGCGTTGGCGTGCAGATTCAAAAGCACGGTAATGTCACACTTGCGGTCATCAGATCCGGAGTAGGGCTCCGGCTAGGTGCGAACGTCGGGTACATAAAGTATACCCGCTCACCGACCTGGAATCCGCTATAAGCGCTTCCGTCGGCGGCCGCGAATTGGCACCGGGCAGGGACGGCACAGCCGCGTGAAGTCGGTTCAGCTGTCCTCCCCAAGGCACGCGGCCGGGGAACGGGGTGGCTCGAGGGCCGCCGCACTGCCCCCTGGGCTTCCAAGCCTGCGAGTGGCGGTCTGCGGCACCAATGGGGACAGACGGCGTGATCACCATCCAATCGGCAATGCTGGTGGTGCTCGGCTTCTCGATTGCGGGGCTGCTTGCCTGCGCGATTGCGCCGGCCTATCGCCGCCGCGCCGCCCGGCTGGCCACGCTCCAGTTGAAACGCTCGATGCCGCTGACGGAGACCGAGATCGCGGCCGACAAGGACCGCATTCGCGCCGACTACGCCATTCGCGTCCACAAACTCGAAAGCAACCTCGAAGACCTGTCCCTCGAGTCCGCCCGCCAGCTCATCGAAATCAACCGGCGCGATGCCCGCATCAGCGCGCTCGAAAGCGATGTGGCGCGCCTGTCGACGATCAATGACGAACACGAGAATGCCCGCCGCGTTCTCGAACTCACCATCACGGACCGCCTCCCGAAGGTCGAGCAGCGCCTAGCCGAAGCCAAGAAACTCCTCTTCGAGCGCGACCGTGAGATTTCCTCGCTCACGCAGACCGCCCAGCGTCAAGCAATCGCACTCGACGAAGCGACCCAGATTAATACCCAACAGCGCAACGACATCCATCGCCTGAACGCGACGCTGACGACGCGCGCCGCCCGGCATCGCGACAAGGCCGAAGAGCAGAAACACGAAACCGAAATCGCCTTGCGCACGGAGATTGAGGCTTTGCGTGCGCGTGTTCGCGATCAGGCTGACGTCATTACGCGACTTCAATCGGGCTCCGATGACGACCATGCCGGCGCGGAAATGTCTCGCCTTCGCGCCAGCCTAGCCGAGGCTGAACGCGCGCTCCAAGACGCGCAAATCCAATCCTCACCGCTGGTCACGGGTACCGACGTTGAAACGCGGGCCCTGCGCTCCACCGTCGAAGACCAGACGACCGAGATCGCGCGCCTGAAGGCCGAGCTTTCGTCATTGAAAGGCGACAAGCCGGACGCCGGTCAAAGTGCGGAGGGTGACTTGGCGGCACTCACCGCCAAGCTGGCCGCGCTGGAAGCCGAAACGGCCGAGCAGTCGTCCATCATCCTCGGCCTGCGCGCGGAGATCGCGGCGGGCAATGAGAAACTGGCTCGTCAGGCAGACTTCCACATGGAAGAGATGCAAAAGCGTGCGGCCGGCACCCGGCCGCTGACAACGCCGGCGCCGGCAGAGGCGTCTCCGCCCGCCGCGTCGCGCCTTTCTCTAGCCGAGCGTATGAACGCGCCGCGAATTGCGACCGTGCAAATTTCGAACGGTTCAACGGGCGCGGCGAATGGCAACGAAGCAGCCGACAAGCCGGCAGCTCCAGCCGAAGGCGTGGATCAAACGCCTTCCGAGTCCGCAGGAACACCAAGGCGGCAAAGCCTGTTGCAGCGGATTACAGGTCTGGAAAAACCTGTCGCATGATCGACGGGCAAAAATGAAATGCCCATGCGCAATCGATAGTGCAGGCCCATAGGATCAGTTTTTCAACGCTACGAGCACGCCCAGGCTGCGATTGATGATATCGCGCGAAGTTTCCGCCACCACCCGGCGCTTGCCCGGACGGACCGGAATTTCGTAGCCCGTTTCGAAATACGCCGTCGCCAGCACGCTGTCCGGCAAATCGCCTGGCTTGTGTGCCGGCGTCTTCCGCTTCCGCTTGGAGGCTTGCGCTAGACGCGCCGACTTCCGAGCGGTCTTCAGCGGCTTGATTTTCACCCCTTCGGCCCGATCGATCTGCACCGCCAGCACCTGAACGGGTACATCGGGAATCTTGCGCGCGACGATGGTCCGCACGACAGCATGCCGCCTCGCTTGAGCATCGACCGCCGACGCCAACTCAAACTTCTCGACCCGTGACAGCTCGGCATTGAGCGGCGGTGTCTCGCGACGCTTCATCTCCGCCGCCAAATCCGCGATGCTGTGAATGAGGAGTGCTGCACAACCCACAAGCGCGCCATTGAACAACACGTATCGTCCAACGGCGCTCCGGCGATGTTCTGCGCGAATGATCATTTCGAACGCGACACTCACAAATTGAACTGGCCCGGTTGCAATACCGCAGGTCGCCGGAAGTTGCGGCTTATACGTCGTGTGTAAATGGCGGCGGCAGGCAAATCGAAGCAGAGTAAATGTTCAGAGTTCTGACAATAAACTTTGCGCGTTTCGTCCGGCTGCAAAACCCTGAATGACGGAACAACAGTTTAGTTCCGGCAATGTGCAACTTGCAGAGAACCACCATCCGCTAGTGCGCCGCCCGCACATCGCCATCACGTCCAAGGCAATTAGACGTGCCACCACCACAACAGCGGCGGCACCGCCAGAAACATCAGATAAAGGCCATATACGTCAACGATGTAGCGAAAATACACTCCGGCAAATCCGGCGCGATCGCTTGTCCCATCCAGTCTGGCGAACAGATAATCGATCCGGTTGTGGTTAACCGGGCATGCCTTCATCAAATCATTATAGCGGCGTCTGAAATCCTGCACCGCGGCTGGGGCCGAAGGTCGCGCGATCCGCAATTCCTGCGCCAGTTCCGAAACCCCAAGCGCGCAGTTGTGCAGGTGATGCGCCTTCATTTTGTAGTCGCTGAGCGCTTCGAGTAGCCCGAGGATCAATGTGAAAACCGATGAAACAAGCTGAATGAACGTCATCAACCGGTTCGTCGCATCATCGATCTGATCGGCATACACGGCCTGCCACACCGCCAGTCCGACGAAATAGAGCGCCACAGTCGATTGCGTGAAGAGCGAAACGGTGGCCTTGCGTTCGAGCCGCTCCGCCGCGTTGAAGCGCGCCGCCTTTACCAGCCGCATCGTGGCGGCAAGACGTTCGCCTTCCCGTCCGGCCTCCTGTTCCGCCGCCCATGCATCGCGCCGCGCGACCAGGCGATCTTCAACGCGCCTGCCGAACGTCGAGGGCACAGAATCGCTGTGAGCAATGTGAACCATGAGCCTTCGCTGAGCCGCGTACGACCCGGCAGGCTTAGCGCGATTCGGCGGCCCGCTCGCAGATCAGAGGCCGATAGCCCCGAGGATCGACTGCACATCGCTGGTGGAAGGCAAACCGCCGGCGACGGCGAACGCCGCAACGCCACTGATCACGGCCGCAACCCCCATTGCGAGTGTCCAGGACATGACCGACCGCACACGTTCGAACCGCCGTTCCCGCTTTGCCCGGTCCAGCCAACCGTTCACGCGCTCGGTGCTCTCGACGGTTTGCGCAGACTCCGGCCCCCTCCACTCGAAAGAGCCGCCGGGACCGAATGGGTCTTCGTCGGCCACGGCCCCTGAAGCAACGAGCCGCAAGCCCGGGCGGCCAGTCAGCACGCGATCTATATCTGCGGTCAGGCGGCGCATATCGTCATCGGCTTCATTCAAAACAGTGTCGGCCCGAACACGCGCAATCTCCGGCAGGGGTGGCGGCACAGTCCGCTGCGCCGCTGCGTCCGGGCGGGAAATATGATTTGAAAATGCATAACTCATGCGGCGTTCCCCAGCGAAGCGCCGTGGCTCAAGTGTTCCGCAACTGAGATCGAGCAGCGCCCAAAGCATGGCGGCAAAAACACCGCTCTGCTGTCCCCTCCCGATCGGGACCACCGGATTTGACATCCGTCAGGTCCACGTACGCCCGGCACTCGAACCTCCGGCTGGCCGCCGCTGTCGGCCATGGAAGTCAATGCGCGCGGACCCCTCCATCCACACGCTATCCACAGAATAATCGGAGAACAGCACAGCGACAAGTCCGCAATTGCGTTGCAAAACTCTCTTCGCGGTGGTGGCCAATCCACGCCCGCGCCATAAGGGAATCACCAATCGCGGCCCGCTCTGACTTTGCGGGCCACGACAAAGCCGGAGCGCCGGGCCGGCTGCATCCTATGCGGAGGAATTCACCAAATGCTGATGCTCGCCGTCGGAATTCTGCTCTTCCTGGGTATTCACCTGGTCCCGACTTCGCCCGATCTCCGCGACGGTCTGGTCGCCCGCTTCGGCACGCCGGCCTACAAAATCGTCTTTGCCGTGGCGTCCGCCATCGGCCTCGCACTGATCGTTTTCGGTTATCACAAGCTGCAAGTGAACCCCGGCAAGAACATCGCGTTCGGCGAACCGCCTGTTTGGCTCAATCACATCACATGGCTGCTGATGCTGCCCGCAATGATTGCCCTCGTGGCCGCCTACGTTCCATCGCGCATCCGGTCTACCCTGAAGCACCCAATGCTGGTTGCCATCAAGATCTGGGCCCTCGCCCACCTTCTGGTGAACTGGGACCTCGCATCATTTCTCCTGTTTGGGTCCTTTCTCGCCTACGCCGTTTATGACCGGATCTCAGTGAAAAAGCGCGGTGCGCTCGGTCCGCTCGGCGCCAATAAGGGCGGCCTAGTCGGCGACCTCGTCGTGTTGGCCGTGGGCATCGGGCTCTATGGCTTCATGCTCTACGGTGGCCATGCCTGGCTAATCGGAAAGCCGCTTCTGCCCGCTTAGTGCGGCGCATGCGCGCGAACAAAAAAGGCCGCCCCAACGGGCGGCCTTTTGTATATTGCATGAGAAAGTGCGCGTTTTCCGTCTGCGGCGATCAACGAACCGGCACGATGAAGTCGGTGAACTTACCAGTCTCGTTGCTGAGACCGTTGTCCGAGATGATCACCGACGAGCCGGGCTTCATGACGTCCTCAATCGCGAGGCGTACGTCGTCGGAAAGCTTGACCCGGTCGAGTGCCGCATTCGCCGTCTGCGTTCGCCGCAACTCTCCCGCAGAACGCTCGGCGTCGGCAGCGGCCTGCGCCCGGTCCTTCTTCGAAACGGGCGATTTGGCCGCCGTGGATTGCGTCGGGAGCGACGCGACGGACCACGTCACATGGTCATTCCCGGGATCGACGTCCAACGCCGTGAAGACGTGCGTACCCAATGCCTCTTCCGGCCGCTCGATTTTGACCGCTGCTTCCAGAATGGGCTCATAGCCCTGCCGCACATAGACCTTCTGCGTCTTGCGGCTAATGAAGACGTGCACCGGTTCCTTCCGCTTGGCTTCGCGCCGCTTGTAAGCGGCGTCAGCCTCGACTGCGGCGTTGAGCTTAATCGATGCTGCACGCACGGCATTGGCGGCCTCGGCGCGCAATCTGTCGGCGTCAGCGAGTGCCGTCTCTGCTGCAGCGACAGCTTCGGCGCCTTTCGCGCTGGCGGCGCGGGCAGCCTCGGCCGCATCGGCCCGATCGAGAGCCGCAGCTTCCAGCCGATCCTCGTCCTCGCTGGCTTTTGTGACTTCTTCAGGCGTGAACCCGGTCTTGCGCATCATCGCTTTCGAAAACTTGGCAAGGCTATCGCTGGCGGCCTTCGCGGCCTGATCGGCCTTGCGCGCGTCGCTCGCCAATCGGCTGGCTGCCGTCCGCGCATCCCGCAAGGCAAGCTTGCGCCCGTCGAGGTCTTTCACGACGCGGCTCGCCGCCTCCACCGCCGACGCCTTGTTCGATTGCGCTTCGGTGATCGCGTCGGCAAGCTTTTTCGCTACGGCCCTGCGCTCCGCGCGGAGGGTCTCGATGGCATCCATCCGCGACGGTGTTTCACTTGCCAGCGCCGTCGAAACGCCGATCACGCTTCCGACTTCACTCGGCACTCCGCTGCGCGTCGAGTCGGATGCATCCGCGACGCGCGTTTCGCCGGGCACGAGGGCATGCACGGTGGAGCCGGCATCCGGATACGCCGCGAACAATTCCGAATGATTGATTTCAACGGGCCGCACCGGATCGTAGGCCACGATCACCCGCGTCCCCATTTTCGTCACTTCGAACAGGCGCTTGGAGAACCCGTGCGGCAGCCGGATGCAGCCGTGCGAAGCAGGATAGCCGGGCAGAACGCCCGCATGCAACGCCACGCCGGACCACGTGATCCGCTGCATGTTCGGCATCGGCGCGCTGTCGTAAAGGTTCGAGAAGTGGACCCTGTTCTTCTGCAGAACGGAATAGATGCCTGTTGGTGTCGGCGTACCCAGCTTGCCCGATGAGATCGGCGCTTCCATCATCAGCCCGGACCGGTCCCACACCGACACGCGCTGCCGGCGCAGGGATACGGTGATGACAAGCGGGCCATCCGGATTGCGGTCGGCGACCGTCTCCTTGGTCTTGTTGCCCCGCTCGATGCCGCCATGATCGTATTCGGCGCCCACTGGACGGGGCCGCTTAGGCTTGACCTTCTTGACCGTGTAGGGCCGGTTGTAGGTGCCGTAATCGAAAAAGAACTGCGCCTGAGCAGGCGGTGCGGTTGCTACCGCAGAAGCTGCCAATAGACCGCAGAGCGCCGCGACGCCGGCCGGCCTTCCCGGAGCAGGACTGTCAAATTGCAGGCTCAACCGGGGAACGCGAAACAACATGACCCCACCCTTGAAATACGCACCCATGAGCAGAATTAACCGCACACGGTAACTTTCTGGTTAGCAGAGCGCTCGTTAGGTCCGCAACGCCGCTTCCTCACGAATGTGACAAACTTCCGTCAAGTGTTGCGGTCGGTCCACGCTCGCCGGATTTGTTTCGTCGCTAGCAAAAGCCTGGCATCGGCTTCACCTAGGCCGACGATCAAACTGGAAATGCCTTACTGAAGCTCCTACGGTGGCCGCCCTCCGGCAAGAAGCACGCGCAAGTGCGGCTGGTCCCGCGCCCCCTAAACCCTGAAACTTCGGTACAAGTCGCGCCCAATATGTCCGTTCAGAAGCCCTCGCCCCGCCTGATGGCACCGGATATCGCAGCCCTCAAAGGCCAGCGACCCATCGTGGCGCTGACCTCATATCACGCGCATACCGCCGCCATCGCCGACAAATACTGCGATTTCCTCCTCGTGGGCGACAGTCTGGGCATGGTCATGCACGGCTACGAAACGACCGTGCCCGTCCCGCTCGACCTGATGATCATGCACGGCAAAGCCGTCGTTCGTGGCGCCCGGCGCTCGCTCGTCGTCGTCGATATGCCGTTCGGTACCTACGAAGAGAGCCCGTCCGAAGCGTTCCGCAACGCCGCCCGCGTGATGAAGGAAACCGATTGCGGTGCAATCAAAATCGAAGGTGGCCGCCGCATGGGCGACACCATCCGCTATCTCGTTGATCGCGGTATTCCGGTCATGTCCCACATTGGTTTGACCCCGCAGTCGATCAATGTCCTCGGCGGCTGGAAAACCCAGGGCCGCACGCGCGACGAGTGGGCGGCCCTCGAGGAAGATGCCCGCATCGTTGCTGAGGCCGGAGCATTCGCCGTCGTGCTGGAAGCCATCGCCGGCCCCTTGGCGGAACGCATCACTGCGGCAATACCCATCCCAACCATTGGCATCGGCGCCTCGGCCTCATGCGACGGCCAGATCCTCGTCATGGAGGACATGCTGGGCCTGAGCCCGCGCGTTCCCAAGTTCGTCAAGGAGTTCGGCCGCATCGGCGCCGCCATCGAAGGCGCCATCAAGTCCTATTCGGAGGAAGTCCGCGCCGGCCGCTTCCCCGAACCGGCCCACGCCTACACGATGAAGGACGAAACCCCGCCACCCAAGCCGGCCAAAAAGCCGAAAAACCCTTCCAGCCGCGAGACTTGAACGTAGCGGCACTTCGGCAGATGCGCGCCATCCGGCCTCGTCCGGCGAAAATCGGTTGCGCAGCCTGCCCCGGCCACTATCAATGCCCGCAAACATACGCCTGACACGAGGAAAACTGACCCCATGGTCGATAAAAACGACTCGTTGGCCCGCGAAATCGACGAGGAATTGCGGCGCGAGAAATTCGAAAAGTTGTGGGAGAAGTACGGCACGCTCGTACTCGCCGCGGCCGCAGCGATCGTGATCGCGGTAGGTGGCTACCAGCTCTACGACCAGCACAAACGCAGTGTCGCGGCGGAAAATGGGGCGCGCTATGAGGCAGCGGTCACGCTCGTCGAGCAATCCAAATCCGATGAGGCGCAGACCGCGCTCAATGAAATTATCTCAAGTGGCCACGCAGGTTATGCGTCGTTAGCGCAGTTGCAGCTGGCCGGCATACACCTCAAGGCCAACCGTCCGAAGGACGCGCTCGCCATCTTCGAGGCGCTGGCGACGAGCCAGTCTGCCGACGCCGACATCAAGTCGTTTGCCCTCCTCCAGGCAGCCGCGTTGCGGCTGGGAGACGCCGACTTTACCGAGCTTCAGAATCGGCTCAAGCCGTTGGCGGATGGCGCCACGCCTTGGCGGCATCAGGCGCGCGAAATTCTCGGCGTGGCGGCCTTCAAGGCCGGCAAGTTCGATGAGGCCCGCGCGCTGTTGACGCCACTGCTCGCGGACCAGGAAACGCCCCGCGCGGCTATCGATCGTGTGCAGTTGATATTAAGCGCGATAGCCTCGTCCGAGTCCGGCAAATCGGCCCCGGTGACCGCGACACCTGCCCCGGCAGCGCCGCAAACGCCTGCCAAGGGTGAATCGACCCCGTCCGATGCCGGAAAACCGGCGGCGGAGGGCCAGTAAGGAGACCGGAATGCCCCGCCACCGCCACGTGCCGCGCGCGCTTGCCCTGATCGGGCTGAGCGCCTGTGCGTTGGCCGGTTGCTCGTCCGACAGCTTGCCGAGCCTGCCGTCCGTCGGCCAGTTGAACCCTTTCAAGGAGAAGCAGGCCCCGCTGCCTGGCCGGCGCATTCCCGTGTTGCCCGCCAACGAGAAAATTCCCGGCGAACTGGCGGACGCCACCGCCCCGATCGTCGTTCCGCCTCCCATCGCGGTCGAGGATTGGACACAGCCCGGCGGCGTGCCGTCGAACGTCATGGGCAATCTGGCACTGTCGGCCAGCCCCCGCGAAATCTGGCGGGCGAACGCCGGCTCCGGCTCGAGCGGGAAGGGTCGCATCATCGCGAGCCCCATCGTGTTCGGCGGCCGTGTCTTCACCCTCGATTCCGAAGGCACCGCGACGGCATTCTCCATCTCCGGCGGCTCGCAGGTCTGGACGCAAAGTCTCGCACCCACCCCGCCCCAGACTGCTCAGGCAGGCGGCGGCTTTTCCAGCTTCACGACCGGCAGCCTTTTCTCACTCGGTGGCGGCGGCGACGGTGGCGGCTACGGCGGCGGCCTCGCGTCCGACAACGGCCGGCTTTATGGCGCCACCGGATTCGGCGCCGTCATCGCCCTCGACCCGGCGACCGGCAAGCGCCTTTGGGAAAAGAATCTTGGCGCGCCCGTCCGCTCTTCACCGACCGCGGTGGCGGACCGCGTCTTCGTACTGACGACCGAGGGCCGCTTCTATTGCCTCTCCGGCATCGACGGCGCCGAACTCTGGTCGGCGCGCGGCCTGCCGAGCCAGGCCTCGCTGTCGCTGAACGCAAGTCCTGCGGTCGAGGGTGAAATTGTCGCCGTCCCCTATCCGACCGGCGATGTCATCGGCCTCAAGATTGCGGACGGCAGCCCCGTCTGGTCGGAGAGCCTGACGCGCACGCGTTCCGAAAGCCAATTCGCCTCGATGACCGACGCTGCCCGTCCAGCTCTGGAAAACGGGGTGGTCTATGCGATCGGACACGCCGGACGCATGACCGCCACCAACGCCAAGACCGGCGAGCGCCTTTGGTCGCTCAACGCGCCGGGCTCGCAGACGCCTTGGGTCGCGGGTGAAAGCGTCTACGTCGTCGACACGCGCGCGCAGATCATGGCGGTGTCCAAGCGCGACGGTAAGATCCAGTGGACCACGAAATTGCCCGCAAGTGGCACGTGGTCAGGCCCCGTTCTCGCCGGCAATCAACTCTGGGCCGTGTCGTCGAAGGGCGTCCTCGCCGCCGTCGATCCGGTGGGCGGCCGCGTCATCGGCCAGCAGGACATCGGTGCGGCCTCCTACATCGCCCCCGTCGTCGCCGGCGGCCGCATGTACCTCCTGACCGACACCGCCAAGCTCATCGCCCTGCAGTGAGCGACGCGCCGTCTGCCGCTGACGCATCAAGCCAGTTCGAAATCTTCCTCGTCGCCGTGCCTGGCCTCGAAGGCCCGCTCTGTGCCGAGGCCCGCGCGGCGGGCTTCAAGGCAAAAACCGTGTCCGGTGGCGTAGCGTTCAAAGGTCGATGGCCCGACGTCTGGCGTGCCAATCTCGAACTGCGCGGCCCCAGCCGCATCCTCGCCCGCCTCGACGAATTCCGCGTCGTGCATCTGGCGAAACTCGACACCCGCGCGCGCCAGGTGCCGTGGAAATCGGTGCTTCGGGCCGACATCCCTGTCCGTGTCGAAGCCTCATGCAAGTCGTCCCGCATCTATCACTCGGGCGCCGCCGCTGAACGCATCGCCCGCGCCATCCACGAAGAGTTGGGC
>ERZ1066138.97-NODE-97-length-28149-cov-8.666868_pt1 | contig 28149 bp, 21 predicted proteins | sample MGYA00382785_ERZ1066138 | MGnify/ENA primary metagenome ERZ1066138 (study PRJEB33369, sample SAMEA5778368) | biofilm metagenome | biome: Industrial cooling water; feature: Water cooling tower basin; material: Biofilm | place: United Arab Emirates | collected... | reverse complement strand
GTGGCCGCCGACGTACCCGGCGGCGCCGGTGACGCCCATGCTCGCGAGTGGCCGAGGACACCCGCTCTCGCAAGCGGGCATCACTCCATAGCGCCACCGACAGCACTTCGGTGGCGCACTCGATGGCGAGGATGTTCATGCGGGATCGGCGGGTGCGGAAATGGGGGCCGGACTGTACCAGTCGATGCGCCGGGTCAGGTACATCGCGGCGGCCAGGATCGCGGTCAAGCCGACGGCACCCAGCAGCAAGGACATTTCTTCGGCGCCGATGATCACGTAGAGGAACACATACAAGCTGGCCAGCAGGCCGCCGCACAGCGCGCCGCGCCACCAGCGGCGCAACACGGCCGCCATGTATGCGGCCACCAGCAGCACCACGGTGCCCGCAGCCACCAGGTAACTCCAGTCAAAGCCGAAGTGCTCGGACAGCGCCAGCAGCAAGAGATAGAACACCGCCAGCGCCAGGCCGACCTGCAGATAGTGCAGCGGATGCAGGCGCACGCCGAGCAAGAGTTCGCTGAGGAAGAGCGCGGCCAGGGTCAGCGCCAGCACCATGAACCCGTATTTGCCGCTGCGCTCGTTCTGTTGGTAGGTCCCGCCGGGCTGCACCAGGCTCACGCCCAAGGCTTGTGCGTTCCAGGCCGTACTCTGGCCCAGATCGCAACACAGCACGGTGGGTATGCCGGTGGAGAGGTTCATCACCTTCCAATCCGCCGCGAAGCCCTCGACGCCCACCTTGCGCTCGCGCGGCAGCACCGCGCCCAGAAAGCTGGGATGCGGCCAGGCGCCGCTCAGGACCACGCTCAATTCGCCGGCATTGGGGATGAACTTGAGGCTGCGTGCGCCGGCCAATTCGATGGCGATGTCGAAGTTGAGGCCCAGGGCCGGATCCAGCTGGGTCAGCGGCAATTCGGCCAGCAGCACGGCACGCTCCTTGTGCGCACCCAGACTGGCGGCGGCAAGATCCCCTTGCTCGGCAGCGTTCCAGGCATCGAGCCGGATTGAAGTGGGCACGAAGCGCAGTGGCTGGCCGGCAAACTGCGGATCCTTGATTTCGCGCAGACCGGTCAGATCACCCGGCGCCAGCACCACGCCGGCACGAACCAGGCGCCAGGCATCGGCCTCACTGCCATGCTGCGGGAAGTCCTCGCTGGCAAAGCGACCGCGGAAGTTGAGGCTGGCGTTGTACACCGGTAGCCGGTGGATGCCGATGGCACGCTCCTCCACGCTCAAGCGGCCCTCGACCGTCGCCGACTGCGCCGACAGATAGACGAATTGGGTCTCGGTCGAGGTCTCTTCCTTGCGCAGGACCTCGCGCTGGTACTTGAGCTGCAACATCGGCAACAGCCCCAGCTGCTCGCCACCCCAGCCGCGTGCGATCGACTGCTCTGCCTGCTGCGCCAGACCGGCGCGTTCGCGGATCAGGTCCTCGACCATGTTCAGCGGGATCAGCAGCAACAGGCACAGGAAGATCAGGATGAAGACTTTGCCAGTGGTGCCGAACAAGGGTGTTTGCCAGCTCATGCGCATGCGCTCGTGGGGAGTGAGCGTGTATTGACGCGCCCACAGCGGGCAACTTCAGGCCCAGGTGCGCACGATTGCGGGCAGGCTGGTGGCGGCGTGCGGGCGGAAGCGCAGTCCGTCCGCCGCGCCCGGCCCCATCGTCCCGCGCTCAGGAACTACAGGAGAGCATTGAGCAGCCGGGACGCTCACGCGCCCATTCCGGCCGTCGCGCCGCGAAGCGCTCCGCACCCGGCTGCGCCGTGTAGGGCTGCGCGAGCACCTGCATCCATTGCTGCAGGACGCTGAGATCGCCCGCCTCCGCGGCGTCGATCGCCTGCTGCGCCAGATAGTTGCGCGGCACATACAGGGGATTGACGGCGTTCATCGCGGCGACCTGCATGGCCAGCGGCCGCGCATCGGCGCGCCGCAAGCTGGCATAGGCGGTCAGCCACGCGGCCCATGCGGGCCCTTGCGCGGCAGCCTTGTTGGGCGCGTAGCAAGCCTCGGCCAAGACCGCGAAGTCGGGCTGATCGAGATCGAGCTCGGCCAGTCGCCGGAAGGCCAGGCACAGATCCATCTCGGTGCGGCCGAGCAAGGCGTAGAACTCGCGGGCAAGGCGCGCTTCGACCTCGCCAAGGCCCGTGAAGCCGAAGCGTGCCGCGGTCTGCTCGGCATGGCATTCGCTGAAGCGCTGCGCGTAGCGCGCCATTCCTTCATGCAGCGGCGCCTGATCGGGAAACACGGAGGCCAAGGCACCGGCCAGGGCGGAGAGATTCCATTGCGCAATCTCCGGCTGGCGCCCGTATGCGTAGCGACGGCCCTCGAAATCGGTGGTGTTCGGCGTCCAATCCGGATCGAAATCCTCCAGCCAGCCGTAAGGCCCGTAATCCAGGGTGAGCCCCAGGATCGACATGTTGTCGGTGTTCATCACGCCGTGTACGAAGCCGACCCGCATCCAGTGCGCCAGCATCTCCGCCGTGCGCGCGCAGACTTCGATGAACCATGCGCCGCGGGCGGCATCGTCCACCTCACCCAGGTGGGGAAAATCGCGGCGGATAGTGAAGTCCACCAGTTGCTGCAGCAAGGCTCGATCGCCACGCGCGGCAGGCAGTTCGTAGTGACCGAAGCGCAGGAAGGACGGCGCCACACGACACACGATGGCGCCGGGCTCCGGGCGCGGGCGGCCGTCATAGAACATGTCGCGCACCACCGACTCGCCAGTGGCGATGAGACACAGGGCGCGCGTGCTGGGCACGCCCAGATGGTGCATCGCCTCACTGCACACGAACTCGCGCAGCGAGGAACGCAGCACCGCTCTGCCATCGGCATGGCGCGAATACGGCGTCTTGCCAGCGCCCTTGAGCTGCAATTCGTGACGGCGACCATCGGCGCCGATGATCTCGGCCAGATTGATCGCGCGGCCGTCCCCCAGCTGACCCGCCCAGTGCCCGAACTGATGGCCACCGTAGCAGCTGGCATAACTGTCCATGCCCGGCCACAGTCGATTGCCAGCAAACACCTCGGCGAACTCGGGCGACTCGACTTGGGCCTCGCTCAGGCCCAGCGCGCTCGCGACTTCCTTGCTGTAGGCCAGCAGACTCGGCTGCCTCACCGGCGTGGGCGCAACCCGCGACCACAGCGCGCCAGTCACCTGACGCGGCACATTGCTGGTCACGGGATCGCCGGGCAGTTGACGCAGGAAGCGCGGATCGTGCTGCCACTGCGCGGCGGTGGCCTTGGGGGTCGCTGGGAGATCACTGTGCATTCGGGACTCGGGTCAAGGGATGGGGACATGGCGGCGCAGAACTCTGGTCCTTTGCTCCGCCGGCGCTACCCTGCCGCAACGCTGCCATCAGTCCGCAACTATGCCGCCGTTCCTGTTGGCCCTCGTGAACGTGGGCTTGGCCTTGGGGCGCGTTGCTGGCATGGACTGGGACTGGGCAAGGGCTGATCGCCGGGCAAACCGGCCATTCCGGGCGCCGAGACGCTGTCGATCTTGCACGCCAGCGCCAAGCCCCCGAACTCGGATCTCGCAGGCTTGTCGATGCAAATGCGAATGAGTAGCATTTGCATCACGCCACGAGGAGCACGCCATGGGTCTTGATCCTGCATTGTTCTGGTCGCCGCCTTGCCTGCGCCCATGGTTCGGTGCCAATGCAGAGGCTGGCAGTGCTCGCAGCTTTGCCTGTACCTCTGCGCAGTTGGAGTCATGTCTGCGCGCGCTGGGGCCGATTGCACTGGCCGCGCGTCCGGCCTCGGCGCGGGAACTGCAGGCTGTGGCCGAACCTGAGAGCTTGCGCTTGCGGCTGAGCGCCTGGATTGGTGCTGCGGGCGTCGTCGAATGCCTGGATTGGCCGGCCGCGCAGGGCCACTGGCATGTGTTGATGCTGCCGTCCAGCGATGGCCGTGCGGTGGATCGGCTGGTGGCCGAGGCCAACGGTGTGCAGCCTTGTGCGCAAGGCCCTGGACCGCGAGGTCTTCCACTCTGCGCTGCCAGGCGCGGTGACCGTGGCTGGCGCTGCCTCGCCTCCAATTGGCTCAACGGACTCGATCTTGAAGCGCTCCAGGAGTTCCGCCGGCGCTTTGGCACCCTGGCAAGGGCCGAATAGTCGCAGCCTGTTGGCCCGAAGCTTGCCTCCACGCCCCCTTCGATGAATTCGTAAACAAGCGTGCGATCATCGTGACCCACTGTCACACCATGACAGCCGCGCAGGGGCAACGGGGCAACACTATGCAAAGAACCATCCAGAATAGTTTGCGGCTGGCGCTGCTCGGCGCCATCGTCGTCACGACCTCTGCGCACGCGCTCAGCGGTCGCGTTTATCGAGATTACGACCGCGACGCCACTAATGACACCCTGGAGCCCGGCATCGGCGGCATCACCGTCACCGCCTACGGTCTGGCCAACACCGCCTGCGGCAGCGCCACCACGGCCAGCAGCGGAACGCCGGCCACCATCGGCACCTATAGCTTCACGCCTACGGCGACCGGCAACTGCGCCGTGGCGACCTACCGGGTCGAGTTCACCGGCTCCCCCTCGTTCCTGAATCCCACCAGCGCCGGCACCAGCAGCGTGGCCTCCAGTGTGCAGTTCGCCGCAGGTGCCGCCACCGGCGTCAATTACGGCATTGCCAGCGGCGGCGACTACTGCGTGCCCAATGGCGCCGCCGCCAGCCTGCCACGCCTGGTCACGCCATTGTGGCGCCCAGGCCCCGCCAACAACACCGACCAGGCGGTGCGCGACTTCCCCTACGATCGCAATGGCAACACGGTGGCTGACACCGAGGTGGCCAATTTCCAGGAAGTCGGCGCGGTCATGGGCACGGGCTACGACCGCGTGCAACGACGCGTGTTCCTCGCCGCTTACTTCCGCCGCCATGTGGGGCCGCTGCGCACCGGCGTCGCGCCCACGCTGACCCCGGAAATCGATCGCATCTACTCGGTGGCCCGTGACGCGGCTGGCACCGGCTGGAATGCCCCGATTGTGTACGCCGAGATCGCCGCCGGCACCGATCCGCGCACCTCGTCCACCTATGACTATCTGATCGACTTCATCGACACCACCGCCGCCAACAACACCTGGGATCGCGTGGGCAAGGTGGGCTGGGGCGACGTCGACGTGTCGGAAGACGGGCAGTCGCTGTATGCCATCAACTTTGCCGATCGCAGCCTGTGGCGCATGCCGGCCCAGCAGACCGCCGGGCTGCCCTTGACCACCGCAAGCGCGGGCGTCACTTCCACCGCCATCCCCAATCCCTGCCAGGCCCTCACCGGGGTCAGCGCCGCCGCCGCCAACACTGATTTCCGTCCTGGCGCACTGGCCGTCTACAACGGCGCGGTGTACGTCGGCGGCGTATGTTCGGGTCAAAGTTCGACCACCACGGGCACTTTCACGCCGCCCGCTGTCAACGGCACTCGGACCTTGCTCTACGCCTGGGTCACGCGTTTCGTGCCTGGTGTGGGCTTCGATGCCTCGCCCACGCTGAGCTTCCGTCTCGACTATCCGCGCAACGACACCGACCCTGACCCCGCCAGCAACAGCGCCGAGTGGCAGCCTTGGACGACCACGCAGGCATCCACGCCGATGCGCGCCGGCAGTCAGACCTACCCCATGCCGATGTTCGGCGACATCGAGTTCGACCGTGGCGACATGATCATCGCGCTGCGTGATCGTTTCGGCGATCTGAGCACCACTTTCGCCAACAATCCGACCACCAATGGCGGTCAGATCCGTGGCATTCCGGGCGGCGAGCTGCTACGTGCCTGCTTGCAGACCACGGGCACGTACACGCTGGAATCCAACGGCACCTGCGCCGGCGTCAACGGCAGCGTCACCGGCGCCGCCGGCACCGCAGCCAACGGGGCACGGGGGCCAGGCAGCACCGCCCAAGGCGGCGAGTACTACCCCTTGGATCACTTCGTCAACGGCAACCCCGGCCCAGCCGTGGATGCGGTCAATTTCGACGGTGTACCACATGATGAAGTGGCCACTGGCGCCCTGGCTCAGGTGCCGGGCTTTCCGCAGGTCGTCGCCACCATGTTCGACCCCTTCGATGAGTTTGACAGTGCCGGTGTGCGCTGGATCAACAACAGCAACCCGGCCAGCAACTCCGCTGCCAATTTCCGCGGCTATGAGGTCTTCGACACCGGCGGAACCTTCAAGTCGAACGGCAATGGCGATCTGGAGGCCATGTGCGATGCGGCGCCGATCCAACTTGGCAACCGCCTGTTCCTCGACACCGACGCCGATGGCATCCAGGATCCGGACGAAGCCGGCATCCCCGGCTATGAGGTGATCTTGTTCAACGCCGCCGGCGCGCAGATCGGCCGCACCGTGACCGATGCCAACGGTCTGTGGCAGTTCAACCTGTCCCTGGTCACAGCGGCCGATGGCAACACCAACGACAACAACGTGCTGCTGACCGCGGCCAATTTCTACGGCACCACCGTCTATGTCGCCCTGCAAGGAAGCGGCGCCAGCACGCCTCTCACCACCGCCAATGTCGACGCCCCGAGCATCAGCGACGACGACTTGCGCGACAGCGATGCCACCCTGGTCGACATTCCAGGTGCCGAACCCACCCGCGTCGCCATCACCCATGTGCTGGGCAATCAGGGCGCCTCCGACCACACCCTCGACATCGGCCTGACCGCAGTGCAGTTCGACTGGGGCGACGCGCCGGATACCGGCGCCGGCACCGGCCCGGGCAACTACCAGACCAACAGCAGCGACAACGGCCCGCGGCACCACACCAGCACCTTGCTGCGTCTGGCCACCATTGCTGACCGCGAGAGCAACGGCCAGCCGGGCGCCTCGGCCAATGGCGATGGCGGCGATGAAGATGGCGTCACCAACACCGCCGGCACCATCAGCTTCACCGGCAGCACCAACCTGAACAGCTTCGGCGTCAACGTGTTCAACAGCAACGGCGCGGCGGCGACGCTGTGCGGTTACTTCGACTTCAACGGCGACGGCGACTTCCTCGACAGCTTCCCCATCGGCGGTGGCGGCACGCTCAACGAGTTCGCGCAGGCCAACGTACCGGACGGCACCAATGGCACGATCAACCTCGATTTCCTGACCGGCACCGCAGTGAACCAACGGCTGGGCGCCAGCTACGCGCGCTTCCGTCTGTTCGACTCCACTGCTGCCAACATCTGCTCTTCGGTGGGCATCGACGGCACGGGCGGCACGACGGTACGCACCGGCGAGGTCGAGGACTACGCGGTCACGGCGCCGAATGCGGACATCGCGGTGACCAAGGATGATGGCGTCACCACCTACACGCCGGGACAGAGCCTCACCTACACCATCGTGGTGACCAATAACTCCACCGCGACCACGTTGGCCCTGGGCGATTTCGTCAGCGACACCAACTTCCGCGACGTTTTCCCCGACTTCTTCGCCCGCGCCGACTGGAACGAGGTGGTGGCTGCGCGCACGGGCGGCGGCGAGTGCATCACCGGCTGCTCGGGCTCGGTGTCGAGCAACAACAACCTCACGCCGGGCACCTTGAACGCGCGCCTGTACCTGCCGCCCGGTGCCACCGTGACCTTCCGCGTGGTGGCCATCGTACGCACCATCGCCACCGGGCCCTTGACCAATACGGCCGAGGTCTCGCAAAAGCCGAGCACGCCGGGCGATGTGGTGCCGAACAACACTTCGCCTGACACCGACAACCCGGCCGGCGCTCCGCCGCCGGGGAACTTCGTGCCGATTTGCGCGCAACCGGGCAAGGACGCGCCTGGTTCGGGCGGCAATCCGAGCCTGGCCGCAAACACGGTTGTCAATACCTACCACCTGCCCACCACCACAGCCAGCGTCACCGTCGCTGCCGGCAGCCAATGCCTGCCACTGACGACCACCGGTCGACAGGGTGCGGCCGTCACCATCAGTGCTGGCGACCTATTGCTGGTGATCCAGATGCAGCAAGGCACCTTCAACAGCACGGAGGGCGCCGACTACGGCGATGGGCCGGGTGGCAGTGCTGGCGCCGGCGCGACGAACTACCTCAATGCGGGTGCCTACGAATTCGTGCAGGCCGATGGCGCGCTGGGCTCGGGCATCGAAGGCTGTACAGCCAACGAGGTGCCGATCACCGGTGGCGGGGCCAATTTCGGCCTGATCAACGCCTACACCTACAACACGGCCACCAATGCGCGCTTCCAGATCGTGCGCGTGCCGCAGTACGCCGCGCTCGCGCTGACCACCAACAACATCGTGGCCTTCCCCTGGAATGGCAGCGTGGGCGGCGTCACTGCTGTCGACGTACGTGACACGCTGGATCTGGGTGCCGCGAATGGCGGTAACGAGATTTGTTCGAGTGCGCAGGGTTTCCGTGGCGGTGGGCGCAACGCCAATGTGGCTGACAACGCGGGCGCGGAACTGTTTCGCTCGGCGCTGGCGAACAGCCACGGCGTGAAGGGTGAAGGCCTCGTCGGCACGCCTGGCTTGTTGCACGATGGCGCGGCAGTCATCACCGCGACGTCCAACTACACCAACGGCGATGCGCGCCGTGGTGCGCCAGGTAATGCTGGCGGCGGCGGGCGGTCCTGTGTTGTGCCAAATCTCAACGGCGAGACTGGCGGCGGCGGCGGTGGCAATGGCGGTGCCGGCGGCGTTGGCGGTACGGATGAGGCTGAGTGCACCGGAGACCAGCCAGGCGGCGTGGGTGGCGCAGCGTTCCCGACTGCGAACATCACCCGACTCACGATGGGCGGTGGTGGTGGCGGCGGCGCGGTCGACGATGGTGGTGGCGCAGCGACGGCAACGTCGGGTGGATTGGGCGGCGGCATCACCATCGTGCGTGCCAATGCGATCACCGGCACCGGTACCTTGTGCGCCAATGGCGGCGCCGCACCTGCGGTCGAAGATGACACCGACCGCGGCGGCGGCGGCGGCGGTGCGGGTGGCACCGTCGTGCTGTTTACCAACATCGCGGGCCCCAACAACTACGCTGGCGTCACGTTGACGGCCAGCGGCGGCGCTGGCGCAACCGATACCAACACCGACAATGACCAGGGTGCAGGCGGTGGTGGCGGCGGTGGCCGTGCCTTCCTCGCACAGCTCTTGGGCACCGGACCAACGCCCAATGTGGCAGGTGGTGCTGCAGGTGTTGTCGCAGGCGGTCCCACGCCGCCTCCGGCCGCCGGCGCCGCCGGCCTCAGCGTCACCGGCATTGATGCCTACAACGTCACGCCTGGCGCCAAGCCCGGTTACCTCTGCTCCACCGGCACCGTGCCCGTGACCCTGTCCGCGGTGGAGCCACGGGTGCAGGGCGGCGAGTTGGTGGTGCGCTTCACCAGCGCCTCCGAGGCCGGCACCTTGGGCTATCGAGTACATGCCGACATCGCGCAGAACTCGGCACGCACGCTGCTCAACCCGGCCCTGACCGTAGGCAAGGGCGAGTCGCTGGAGCCGCAGCAGTACGAAGTCCGCGGGCCCTACCAGGGCCAGGAGCAGGTGTGGATCGAAGAACTTGCCGGCGATGGCGCCAGTGCCTTCTATGGCCCCTATCCGGTGGGTCGCGCGGTGGGCGAGACGCAATTGACGGTGGCCACTGACTGGGCTGGCATCCGCGCCGAGCAAGCGGCCTTCCGCAATGCGCAACGCGCACAGATCCTGCGCAGCCACGGCAATGCCAGCGAGGTCGAGATCCGGGTGGATCGCGATGGCTGGTATCGCGTGCGCCACGAGGATCTGCTTGCTCTGGGCATCGATTGGTCGGGACAAGACGCGCGCCGCCTGCGTCTGGAACGCGGCTTGGATGCGATTCCGCTGCTGCTTGATGGCAACCTCGCTCCGGGTCGCGATCTGGCCTTTTACGGCCAGGCCGTGCGCGACAGCCTGTACACGCGCACCGCGGTGTATCGCCTGCGCCTCGCCAGCGACGCGCAAGCCGGGCTCGCCGGCAGCTTCGCCGGCGCCGGCCGCAGCAATGCCCGCAGCACGGTGGCCGACACCGTGGTCATCGAATCCGATCGGCTGTACAGCTTCTCGGCGCCGGGACGCGACCCCTTCTACTGGGCCAGTGTCACGCGCCAGGGCAATGCCACTGCCGTGTGGCAGGAAAACTTCACCCTGAACCGTCTGGCTGCCGATGCCGGCGAAGCCCGCGTGCGCCTCAAGCTGTGGGGCGGTCTGGACTTCCCGGATGCGCCGGATCACGCGGTGGTGGTGAAGATCAACGGCCTGGTGGTGGCGCAGGACATCTTCGACGGGATCACCGAGCGCGTGCTGAGCGGCACCGTGCCCCCCGGACTGCTGCGCGAAGGCAGCAACCAGATCGCCGTTGAACTGCCGGCCAGCACGGGACTTGCGGTCGACCGCGTCAACATCGAGTCGCTGGAAATCGATGTGCAGCGCCAACTCGCGCTGGATGCCGAGGGCCGCCTCAGCTTCACCCTGCCCGCCAGCTTTGGCGAAGGCGCGGTGACAGTGGGCGATGCCGTCTTCGCCAGTGATTTCAGCGAGGAAGGCAGCGCGCTGTGCGGCAACCAGGAGCAAGGCTGCCAGGCCTATGCCGTTGCCAATGTTGCCGCTGGCTACAGCCTGACCCAGATCCGCGATGGCCAAGTCTGGCCACTGAGCGGCGCACGCCTGGATGGCAGCACGCTGCGCTTTGCCGTGCGCGGCAAGCCTGGCGATCGCATCCTGCTGCAGGCCGCGCCCACCGCGGCGAGCCTGAGTCTGGCGCCGCCGCTCATCGATCCGCTGCCGGCGGGCCAGGCGCAGCTGCTGCTGCTGGCGCACCCGAGCTTCATTCCGCACCTGGGCAGCCTGGTCGCCGCGCGTCAGGCCGAGGGCTTCAGCGTGGGCATCGTCGATGTCGAGGCGGCCTATCGCTTCTACGGCGACGGTCGCGTCGATCCCTTGGCACTGTCACGCTTGGTGGCCGAGGCCTATCGCAGCCGCGGCACGCGTTACGTGATCCTGGTCGGCGGCGATACCTACGACTACTTCAACCACACCGGCGCCAACTCGCTAAGCTTCGTGCCGACCTTCTATCGGCGCACCTCGCCCTTCGTGAACTATGGCCCGGCGGACAGCGTCTACGCCGATGCCGACGGCGATGGCCTCAGCGATCTGGCGGTGGGCCGCCTGCCGGTACGCACGGCAGCGGAGCTGAATGCGCTGGTCGGCAAGATCCTGGCCTACCCGAATGCGCCACACGCCGGGCGCGCCTTGTTCCTCAGCGATCGCGATCAGAACAACTTCAGCTTCCGCGATGTCAGCGAAGACATGGCCGCGCTGCTGGGCGGCGGCTTCAACAGCGATGAGCTGGCGCTGCAGAACTACCCGGCGGGCAGTGCGCCCAGCATGCGTGGCGATGTGGTGCAGAGGCTGAATCAGGGCCGCGCCCTGCTCAGCTTCATCGGTCACAGTGCACCGGCCAGTTGGACGCGTGAGGGCTTGATCACCGCGCCGCAGGTCTATGGCGGGCTGCTCGGCAACGCGGCCGTCCCCACCGCTGCCGTGCAGTGGGGTTGCTGGGCCACCTACTTCGTCGAGCCTCGCTACAACACGGTGGCGCACGGCCTGCTCGTGCAAGGCACCGGTGCTGCCGCCATCCTGGGTGCCACCGGCCTGACCGAAGTGCCCAGCGATGTCGCCCTCTCCAATGCCTTGCTGCCGGCCCTGGGCCAGGGTATCCGCATTGGCGATGCCCTGCGCGATGCCCAGCGCCGTCTGCGCAGCGAGCGACCTGATGCGGTGGATGTGGGCATCGGCAGCACCTTGCTGGGCGACCCGACGCTGCGCATCCGTCGCTAGACGCCGCTTCTCGCAAGCCCACACGACACCGAAGCCGGCCACAGCGCCGGCTTCGGCGTTTCTGGAGCAGCGCTTGCGTAGGGCGCCAAGGCCGCAGCGGACGCGGTCTGGGAACCTTTGCCGCAGCGGGCAGTCCCTTTTGCAGAACTCCTGCGAAGAAGGGCCACATGGATTCGAGCGAGGCAAGCCCGAATGCTTGGCAGCATGATCCGGACCCGGAGCCAAGCCGGCTGGTGGCTCGCGAGCCGACCATGCGGCAAACTACGCGGCCCCAACGGCCTGCTTGCATGTATCTCGATTTCTACGGGCTCCAGGAAGCCCCGTTCTCGATCACGCCCGACCCGCGCTTTGTCTACTTGAGCGAGCGCCATCGGGACGGTCTTGCGCATCTGCTGTATGGCGTTGGCCAGGGCGGATCGGGTGGCTTTGTGCAATTGACGGGCGAAGTTGGCACCGGCAAGACCACGCTGTGCCGTTTGCTGCTGGAGCAATTGCCGGATCAGACCCGCGTGGCCCTGGTCCTGAATCCCAAACTCAACCCCATCGAGCTGCTGCAGACGATTTGCGAGGAGTTGCGGGTCGACTTCGATGCCGGCCATCCCAGCCTCAAATCGCTGACCGATGGGCTGAATGCCTTCCTGCTCGACGCCCATGCCCGCGGCGAACGCGTGGTCGTGATCATCGACGAGGCGCAGCAACTGTCGGTGGAATCGCTGGAGCAGGTGCGCCTGCTCACCAATCTTGAGACTGCCAAGCAGAAGCTGCTGCAGATCATTCTGCTGGGCCAGCCGGAATTGCGCAGCCTGCTGGAGCGCCCAGATTTGCGTCAGCTGGCGCAACGGGTGACGGCGCGCTACCACCTCACGCCGCTATCGCGCGAAGAATCCGAGACCTACATCCGGCATCGCCTGGAAGTGGCCGGCTGTGACCGCATCCCCTTTACCCGCCTGGCCTTGCGTGCGCTGCACCAGCGCGCCCAGGGCATTCCGCGCCTGCTCAACATCATTGCCGACCGCGCATTGGTGGCCGGCTATGCGCGCAGTCTGGATAGCGTCAACGAGCGCATCGTGCATGAAGCGGCGGACGAGGCCCTGTATGGCGGCCAGCGCGCGCCCTGGTGGCGGCGCTGGGCGGCGGGCATCGCCGCGCTGGCCCTGATTGCCAGCGCAGTGGCGCTGTGGCCGCAACGCGATACTGAACCCGAGGCACAGGCCTCCGTACCCGAGACGGCGGCACCAGCCAGCACGCCCGAGGCTGTGCCGGCGCCGGATTTCGAACCAGCCCTGCGCGCACTCGACCCGGAGGACCACAGCAGCTACGCACGCCTGTTGGAAGTGTGGACACAGGCGAGCGGGCCGGAATCGGTGGCTGCGCTGGATCGGTGCAATGGGCCGGTGCTTGCCGATCTGCATTGTTTGCGCGGCACCGCGCCGCTCAGCCGGATCAAGCAACTGGCCCGCCCGGTGGTGTTGCGCCTGCGCACCGAGCAAGGCGTGGTTTCGGCGCTGCTGCTTGGACACGATGGCAGCAATCTGCAGCTGGAGATGGCTGGCCAGCGCTTTCTGGTGCCTTCGGCACGGGTCGAGTTACACTGGCAAGGTGATTACCGCATCGTCTACCGCGCTCCGTCGGGCCTGCCGACCGTGATGCGCCGGGGCGATCAAGGCCCCGCAGTGGCATGGTTGCGGGAACGATTGCGCGAAGCTGAAGTCCAACTGGGGCTGGATGCACTGTCCGAGGCTTCGGATGTCTTCGACGAGGAGTGCGAACGTCGTCTTCGCCGTTTGCAGATCCGCCTGGGCTTGTTGGCAGATGGAATTGCGGGACCGGAAACGCAGATGGTGTTGGCCAGTTTTGATGGTGCCGGACCGCGCCTGGAACGCGCGACCGCAGGGGGAGCTTGAGGCATGTCCTTGATTCTTGACGCGCTGAGGAAGTCTGAAGCGGAACGACGCCGAGGGCAGCCGCCGCGCCTGAACACCGCGCATGCTCTGCCCGCACGGCATCGTCGCGCACCCACGGTCGCCTTCGGTGCGATCGGCCTGATCGCCGTCGGTGCAGCCGGCGCCTGGCTGATGGCGCGCTGGCAGGGTCCGAACCCGGTCGCGGTGCCGCTGGCTAGCGCGCCTTCGGCAGCGCAAGCCGTCAACGAATCTGCCATCGATCAGTCCACTCAAAGCCTTGCCATGGCGACCACGGCGCCCGCTGCCACGGTGGCCACCGATGCGTCCGTCGCGACCGCCAGCATGCCGACCGTGGAAACGGCGGCGCTGGGCACTGTCATGGGTGGCGGGCAAGGCGTCATGCATTCGGGCGGCGGTTTGCCCTCGCCTGCCCGCGCCGCATTGGTCACGCCAACGGTCCAGCCTGCGCCGGAGTCGCTGCAGGCGGTCGCCACGCCACTCCCGGCAGCTGCGGCCCCCACTGCCGCACCGCCAGCCATGGTCCCTGTACCAGCCGAGCCTGCTGCTGCGGTCAGCGCACCCGTGGCGGCAGCCGCCGCACCGGCCGTGGTCGCCGACAGCGCCGCGCCGGCGCCGGCTCCCATGCCGCAATCGGTGCCGAGTTCGGTCGCCCCGGCGCTGGTCGAAGTGGATCCAGCCGTGCCGACCATTCACCAACTTGCCTACGCCACACGCCGCGAATTGCCCAAGCTCGACTTGAGCATGCATGTCTATTCGCCGCGCGTGGAGTCGCGCTTTGTCGTGCTCAATGGCAAGCGCTTCGACGCCGAGTCGCCGCCGCCGGCACCGGATCTGGCCTTGGTCGAAATCGTGCGCGACGGCGTGGTCCTGGATTTCCGCGGCACGCGCTTCTTGCTGCCGCGCCAGGGCTTCTGAGCCCGCGCGGCAGGTGTTCGTCCGCGTCGACGAAAAGCCGCGCAAGCGCTGGCACTGGGCCACGCCGCTGATCGTATTGGCCTGTCTGGCGGTGGCCATCTGGCAGGCACTGATCGTCCCCGAAGAGCGCTTTCAGCTGGCCCGAGCCTGGGGCACCGTGCCCGCCGAATTGCGCGGCAACCTCGGCGGATTGCTGGATCACAACGCTCTGCGCCTGCTGACCGCCTTGTTCGTGCATGGCGACTGGACCCACCTCTTCGGCAACTTGTTGTTTCTGGGACTGTTCGGTTCGGCCGTCGAGCGTGCGCTCAAGCCGTGGCGCTTGCTGATCCTGTTCCTGGTGGCCGGCGGCGCCGCCAATCTTTTTGCCGCCACCCTGGCAACGACCGCCAGCGCACCCATCATCGGATCCAGTGGTGCCGTATCGGCGCTGATCGGTGCCTTCGTATTGCTCTATCCGCATTCGCATCTGGGCGTGGTGCTGCCACTGGGCTTGTACTTTCAACTGGTGCGGGTGCCGGCGATCCACCTGATCGGTATGTGGTTGCTGTTCCAGGTGCTGGAAACCATGGGCAGCCGCAGCGGCGCCATCGCCTGGTGGGCGCACGTCTTCGGCTTCGTCAATGGCGTGATCCTGGCGCTCGCCCTGCGGCCGTGGCTTTACCGCAAGGATGCGCGCCTGCTGTGAGCCGCAACCTGGCCGGGATCAGGCCAGGAGAAACCCGCGAGCGGCTATGCTCCGGCCTCCCTCGATCCCTTCCGCCCGCGCATGGCCGCCCGCAAGCTCTACAAAGTCGTGTTCCTGAATCAGGGCAAGGTCTATGAGATCTACGCCAAGCGCGTGGCATCGAGCGAGCTGTGGGGCTTCACCACCGTCAGCGACCTGGTGTTTGCGCAGAACGAGGGCGTGCTGGTAGATCCCACCGAGGAACGCCTGCGCGATGAATTCGCCCGCACCCGCGCCCTGCATCTGCCGATGCAGAGCATCGTCCGCATCGAAGAGGTGATGGAGCGCGGAGCGGTGGCGATTCGCGACCAGGCCAGCGGCGACAAGATCGTGCCCATGCCGCTGCCGCCACGCGGCTGAGCGACAGACCAGATCCGGCAAGCCGCGGCCACGCTCACCAGCCCTCGACGGCATCCAGCGCAAAGGGCCAGTCCCACTCGCGCCCATCCTGCATCCGGCGCAGCACCGGAATGCGCAGGCCGTAATCCAGCGCCAGCTCGGCGTCGCGGTCGATGTCGACGAGCTCGATCGCCTCCAGCCGTCCACGCAACTGCAACTCGGCGAGCAGCGCCTCGCACAGATGGCATTCCTCACGCAGGTACAAACGCCATCCACGCATGTTCGGAACCCCTCGATTGATGTGCGCTCAGCTGAAGATTGCAGCACTGGGCCGCGACTTGCGCGAGCCCTGGTGCATAGCTTCCGTATGATCGCGCTCCCACAGCGGTGGAGGGCAAGGCACATGGCAGTCAGCGTCTTCGATCTGTTCAAAATCGGCATCGGCCCTTCGTCCTCACATACCGTGGGGCCGATGCGCGCCGCCTGTCGCTTCGCGCATCGCCTTGAAGAACGTGGCGTGCTGGAGCGCTGCGTGCGCATCCGCGGCGAACTGTTTGGCTCGCTGGCACACACCGGACGCGGCCACGGCACCGACACCGCCGTGCTGCTGGGCCTGGAAGGCGCCGAACCCGATCGGGTCGATCCCGATGCCATTCCCGGCGACCTCCAACGCATCCGGCGCGACAAGCGCCTGACGCTGCTCGGTCGCCAGTCCATTGTGTTCGACGAGAAGACCGACCTCGTCTTCAACAAGCGGCAGAAGCTGCCGTACCACTCCAATGGGATGCGCTTCACCGCCTACGACGCCAGCGAGCAGGTGCTGTTCACCCGCGACTACTACTCGGTCGGCGGCGGCTTCGTGGTGAACCATGACGAGGCGGCGGAAGACAAGATCGTGCCTGACCGCACGCCGCTGCCCTACCCCTTCTCCACCGGCGATGAGCTGCTGGCGCTGTGCGCCGCCGAGGACAAGAGCATTGCCGAGGTCATGCTGGCCAATGAGATGGTGTGGCGCCCGTTGGCCGAGATCCGCCATGGCCTGCTGCGCATCTGGCAGGCCATGCAGGAATGCGTGGCACGCGGCACCCGGCAGGAAGGCACATTGCCCGGCGGCCTGAAGGTCGCGCGGCGCGCACCCAGCATGATGAAGGAACTGCTGGCACGCCCGGAGGCGGCACTGCGCGATCCGCTGACCATCCTGGATTGGGTCAACCTCTACGCGCTGGCCGTGAACGAGGAGAACGCGGCGGGCGGCCGCGTGGTCACGGCGCCGACCAATGGCGCCGCCGGCATCATTCCGGCAGTGGCCCACTACTACGCCCGCTTCTGCCCCGGCGCTGACGAAGACGGCGTGATCGAGTTCCTGCTCACCGCCGCCGCGATCGGCATCCTGTACAAGGAGAACGCTTCCATCTCCGGCGCTGAAGTGGGTTGCCAGGGTGAGGTCGGCGTCGCCTGTTCGATGGCGGCGGGTGGACTCACCGCCGCACTCGGCGGCAGCGTGCTGCAGGTCGAGAACGCCGCCGAGATCGGCATGGAGCACAACCTGGGCCTCACGTGCGATCCGATCGGCGGTCTGGTGCAGATTCCCTGCATCGAACGCAATGCGATGGGCGCGGTCAAGGCCATCAACGCCTCGCGGATGGCGCTGCGCGGGGATGGCAAGCATCGCGTCTCGCTGGACAAGGTCATCAAGACCATGCGCGACACCGGCCGCGACATGCAGGACAAGTACAAGGAAACCAGCCGCGGCGGCCTGGCGGTCAACGTCATCGAATGCTGATGCGGATCCTGCGCACCGGCTTGCGATGGCTGGCTCAGGCCTGGCTGATCCTGGGGCTTTCGCTGCTGCTGTTGCTGGTCGTGGATCGCGGCCTGCGCGTCCTGCTGCCGGAGCCCGCCGGCGCTGCGCGCATCGACCCGGCTGCACGCGCACCTGAGCGCCTCAGTGCGGCGGCGGTGGCGGAGCACCCGTGGATCTCCGACTACTGGGACGAGCATGAAGCGGCGCGACACACACGCTGGCAAAGCTATGTGTACTGGCGGCGCCAGCCATTTGCCGGGGCGCTGATCCGCGTCGATGCGCACGGCTTTCGCCACACCCCGCAAGCCGGCGCAGCGCCGCCGGACGCGCCAGCGGTCTGGGTTTTCGGTGGTTCGGCGGTCTGGGGCACAGCCGCCCGCGATCAAGGCACGCTGCCGGCGCAGCTGGCGCAACTGTGGGCCGAACGCCATCCCGGTCGCGCCTTGCGCTGGTTGAACTTCGGCGAATCCGGCTACGTGAGCCAGCAATCCGCCCTCGCCTTCCAGCTGGCCCTGCGCTGTGGCCAGCGGCCGGCCCTGGCGCTGTTCATGGACGGCGCCAATGACGTCTTTGCCGCCTTGCAGAACGGCCACGCCGGCTTGCCGCAGAACGAAAGCAACCGCGTCCGCGAGTTCAATCTGTCGCGACGTGTCCCGCAGTTGCTCGGCGCCTGGGCCTCGCGGCTGGAAGGCATCCAAGGCTTGGCCCAGCTCGGCAAGCCGCCCGCGGCCTTGCCGCCCGCCGCAGAACTCGGCGCAGCAGTGGCCGAGGCCTGGTGGCGGCAGGTACACGAGACGCAAATCCTCGCGCGCGCCGAGGCTGTGCCGACACTGCACTTCTGGCAACCTACGGTCTTCGAGCGCAACCCGGCCCGCGCCGACGAGACCGCCGTGATCGCCAGCAGCCTGATCCAGCATCGTGACCTGCAACTCGCCGCCACCGCGCGCGTCCGCCAGTTGCTGGCGCAAGACGGCGATGCGGCGCGCGTGGACTTGAGTTCGGTCTACGACGCCGCACCGCAGCCGCTGTACTTCGATTTCGTCCACACCAGCGAAACCGGCCAGCGACTCCTGGCCGCAGCCATGCTGCCGGCAATCGAGACCGCCCTGGCGCAGGCCCAGCCCGCCAGCCGACCAGACCCCGTGTGTGCCGATCTGCCGATGCCGGAGGCGCCGCCATGACCCGGCGCCATGCACAGTTGGCCACGGCGGTGCTGCTGCTGGTCCTGACCAGCGTCCTCGAAGCCAAGCGGATCTACTCCTACCGCGACGAGCAGGGCGTGCTGCACTACAGCGACCGCAAACCCGACACCGAAGCGCCGGTGGAGGAAAAGCTGGTCGAAGTCGAACCCAAGCAGAAGGTGTTCCTGCGCGAGGAAGGCTCTGACGAGGACAAGCAGTTCCGTCTGATCAATACCTACGGCGGGCCGATCGAGGTGCGGCTCAGCTTCGCCCAGGCCGTCAACATCATCAGCGATCCGATCTTGCCGGCCAGCATCGTGCTGCCCGCGCAAGCCGACCAGGTGATCCTCAATGTGCTGCCGGCCGATCCTTATCAGCCGTGGAGCTACCAGTTTCAATACAGCTATCTGCCGGGCGACCCCAAGGCGCAGCACGATCCCGCAGCCGTGTATCGGCTGCCCTTCCGCAATGGTGAGCGCTGGCGCATCCACCAGGGCTTCGGCGGCGCCTACAGCCACAATGAGCCGCACAGCTACCACGCCATCGACATCGCGATGGACGAAGGCAGCGATGTGCTGGCCGCGCGGGCCGGCGTGGTGATGGCGGTCGAAGCCGACTTCTACGGCTCCGGCACCGACATCCAGCGCTGGGGCGATCGCGCCAATCACATCCGTGTGCTGCACACCGACGGCACCATGGCGGTGTACGCGCACCTGGAACTGGAAAGTGTGCTGGTCAGTGTCGGACGCCGCGTACAGGCCGGCGATGTGCTGGCCCGCAGCGGCAACACCGGCTTCTCCACCGGCCCCCATCTGCACTTCGTCATCCAGCGCAACGCGGGCGGCAAACTGGTCTCAGTGCCCTTCGAGTTCACCATCGGCGAGCAGAAAGTGCGTCCGATGATGGGCGAATTGCTCGAGTGGTAGCAGCAATTGCAGCGGCGGGCTTCGGGAATGGGCCAGGCCCTGTTCGCTGGTGATCCTTCGCATCAGCCCTGCATCAGTGCGCGCAGGCACTGATCGCCGAGATAGATCGCCGTCGGCAGTGCGAGCGCGAGGTAGAAGGTCACCAACAGCCAATAGATCACCGGTTGCTTACGGCGCTGGAAGTGCTGGACCTGACCGCGGCTGCTGATGGTGGCGATCCAACCTTGGCGCAAGGCAAAGCCCGTGTATGCAAGCACGACCAGTGCGTTGGCCAGCAACAGAGGTCGTGCCACCCATGCCCACTCGCCGGTCCAATTCAAGCCGATGGCTGCGCCGCACACCAACAAGGCCATCCCCAGCCAAGCCAGCGGCCAGGCCAACGGATTGCGCGGTGGACGTCGGCTGCTTTGGCTCATGCTTGCGGCTCGCGAACAGCGCAGAAAGCCGCCAATCCGGCGGCAATGCGAACGTTCCACAGGTTCCGCCACCGACGTCGAGGGCAGCGATTCTGCGATCGGTGGCAAGGATGGCGATGTTACGACAGTGACGATCACGTAGACTCCGCCCCCTTTCTTGATCTCTGAAGCGATCGGGCCTGGCCCGAGCCTGGAACCCAAAGCACATGGAAACCATCGGTACCTGGTGGATGTGGACCGGCTTCGCGGTCTTCGTCGTCATCGCCATCGCGGTCGACCTCCTGGTGATGCGCCAGCAGGGTGCGCACAAGGTCTCCTTCAAGGAAGCCTTGTTGTGGTCGGCGATCTGGGTCTTCCTGGCCTTCGTTTTCAACGGCTTGTTGTGGTGGTACCTGCGCGACACCACCACAGTGGCCTTCGCCAACCAGAAAGCCCTGGAGTTCCTGACCGGCTATCTGGTCGAGAAGGCACTGGCGGTCGACAACATCTTCGTCTTCCTGATGATCTTCACCTTCTTCGCGGTGCCGGTGCAGTACCAGAAGCGGGCCCTGATCATTGGTGTAATCGGCGCCATCGTGCTGCGCGCGCTGATGATCCTGATCGGCGCCTGGCTGATCGCCCAGTTCCACTGGATCCTCTACCTCTTCGGCCTGTTCTTGCTGCTGACCGGCGCCAAGATGCTGTGGTTGGGCGATCAGAAGCCTGACCTTGAGCAGAACCCGGTGCTGCGCTTCCTGCGCGGCCGCTTCAAGATCCTGCCGGAATTCGATGGCGAGAACTTCTTCACCGTGCGCAATGGCGTGCGCTATGCGACGCCCCTGTTCCTGGTGATCTGCATGATTGGCATCACCGATGTGATCTTCGCGGTGGACTCGATCCCCGCGATCTTCGCCATCACCACCGATCCCTTCATCGTGCTGACCAGCAACATCTTCGCCATCCTCGGATTGCGCGCGATGTACTTCATGCTGGCCGACATGGCTGACCGCTTCCACCTGCTCAGCTACGGTCTGGCCTTCGTGCTGATGTTCATCGGCGTGAAGATGCTGCTGATCGACATCTACAAGATTCCGATCGGCATCTCGCTGGGCTTCGTTGCCTTCCTGATCGCCAGCAGCATGGTGGCCTCGCTGGTGATCAAGCCGAAGCCGGGCTGAGGCGGCGCAAGCACGCCGCGCACCGCATTCGGCGCCGCGGCGGCGTCAGCATCGCAAAGACCGTCACGCCGCGCGGCAGCGGCGCAGCTCGCCTGAACTCGGCTACCAGGCGCCTTCCAAGGCCTGCTCCAGATCGGCGATCAGCAATTCCGGCGATTCCAGGCCGATCGACAGGCGCACCAGATTCCACGGCAAGGGCAAGCGCTCGCGCGCGGCGTCTCCGCCGCGAATCAAGGCCGCGGCGGGAAACTGCAGCGACTCATGGCCGCCCCAGGACACCGCCATCAGGAAGCAGCGCAGGCGATCGCTGAAGCGCTCGACGGCGGCCAGATCGGGGGCGCACAGCTGGATCGACAGCAAGCCGCTGGCACCGCGCATCTGGCGCTGCGCCAGCGCGTACTGTGGATGGCTGGGATGACCGGGGTCGATCAGGCGTTCCACTCTGGGGTGTCGCGCCAGCCAGTCCGACACCGCGCGCGCGGTGCTGGCGATCCGCTGCATGCGCAGTTCCAGCGTGCGCAAGCCACGCAGCATCAGCCAGGCCTCGAAGGGACCGAGGATCGCGCCCAGCGTCATGTACGGCCCCTGGAACACATCGCGCAGAAGTCGCTCGGAGCCGCACAGCACGCCCGCCACGACATCGCTGTGCCCATTGAGGTACTTGGTGGCCGAATGCGCGATGAGATCGATGCCGAACTCGGCAGGGCGTTGCAGCAGCGGGCTGGCGTAGCTGTTGTCGATCAGGCTGAGGATGCCGCGCGACCGCGCCAGCGCCCCGACGGCCGCCAGGTCCTGCAGTTCCAGCGTCATCGAGTTGGGGCTTTCCAATACGATCAGTCGCGTGCGCTCGCTCAGCGCCGCGGCAAAATGAGCCGGATCGGTGCCATCGACGAAGATCGTGCGCGCGCCAAAGCGCGGCAGCAGGTCACGCAGCAGGATGCGCGTCCACGAGTAGGGCTTGGCCACGCAGACCACTTCATCGCCACTGCGCACCACACTCAGCACGGCGGCGGCAATGGCCGCCGCGCCGGAGCCGAAGACCAGCGCGTCCTCGGTGCCTTCCAGCGCCGCCAGCTTGCGGCGCAGGATGGCCGCAGTGGGATTCTGGCCGCGCGTGTACAAGGGACTCGCGTACTCATCGGCGATGGCCTGGCGGAAGCCCTCGACGCTGGCAAACGCAAAGTTGCTGGTCTGGAAGATCGGCGGCGACACCGCGCCCATGTAGTCGCCATGCGCTTCGCCGAGGTGCTGCAGGATGTAGCTCAGATCCTCGTCGATGGCGGCCATGGGCATCGATCAGAGGTTGTCCGCGGACACGTCGGCCTGCACCAACTCGGCCATCCGTGCGCGCACGCGCTGGCCGATCTCGGGATCGTCGAGCGCCAGACGCAAGGTGGCGTCGATCAGTCCGAACTTGCTGCCGCAGTCGTAGCGTGTCCCCTCGAATCGGTAGGCGTACACGGCTTCGCTGTCGAGCAGGGCGCAGATCGCATCAGTGAGCTGGATTTCCCCGCCAGCGCCGGGCCGCGTGCTGGCCAGCAGGTCGAAGATGCGCGCACTGAGCACGTAACGTCCGACGATGGCGAGATTGCTGGGCGCCACGTCCGGGCGCGGCTTTTCCACCATGCTGTCGATGCGCATCAGCGCTTCGCTCTCCTGGCGCCCGGAGACGATTCCGTACTTGCCGGTGTCCTTCCAATCCACCGGCTCCACCGCGATCACGCTGGCACCCAGGCGCTCGTGCATGGCTGCCATCTGCGCCAGGGCCGGCGCACCACCGCGATTGAGGATGAAATCATCCGGCAAGATCACGCCGAAGCTCTGTTCGGCAATGGCCGGACGCGCGCACAGCACGGCGTGGCCCAGGCCACGCGCCTCGCTCTGCAGCACGAACACCGGCTCCACGCCAGGCGGCAGGACTTCATGCACCAGCCGGTACAGCTCTTCCCGGCCGGAAAGCTTGAGCTTCTGTTCCAGCTCGAAGGCGCAGTCAAAGTGATCGCTGATCGCCCGCTTGTGGCGATTGACCACGAACACCAGCTTGGTGGCGCCAGCTGCAACCGCCTCATCGGCCGCCCATTGGATCAAGGGCCGATCGATGATCGGCAGCATTTCCTTCGGAATTACTTTGGTTGCCGGCAGGAACCTGGTTCCAAGTCCCGCAACCGGAAACACCACGGTACGTAGTTTGGGCATGGTCAGCCCCTTTGAGTGTCGATCGGTGGGTCAGAGGCAGCCGCGCCGGCCGCCCTGCGTCATGCGGCGATTGTCGGCGCCGCTGATGAAGCGATCAAGCGCGCTTCAGTGACACGATGTTGCTGCCTTCGGCTTGCGCGCGGCCCTGGAATTCTGGCACCCAGTCGGCCAGCAGCTGGCGCAGCGACTCTTCCTCGTAGCGCCGGACCGCCGCCTCACCGCGCAGCAGATCCTGCTGCAACTCATCGAAGTTCACGCTGCGATGCTGGGCCAGGAAGATCTTGGCATGGCGGGTCTGCTGGTAGGACTCGTGTTCGTGGAACAGCTCTTCGAAAAGCTTCTCGCCTTCGCGCAAGCCGGTGTAGACGATCTGGATGTCCTGCCCGGGCAGCTTGCCGGCCAGACGGATCATCTGCTCGGCCAGGTAGCGGATCTGAATCGGTTCACCCATGTCCAGCGCGAAGATTTCACCGCCCTGCCCCAGGGTCGCCGCCTGCAGGATCAGCTGGCAGGCCTCTGGGATGGTCATGAAGTAGCGTGAGATTTCCGGGTGGGTGACCGTCACCGGCCCGCCCTGACGGATCTGCTCGCGGAACAGAGGCACCACGCTGCCGGCCGAATCCAGCACATTGCCGAAGCGCACCGTGATGAAGCGCGTGCTCACCCGCTGCGCGAGGTTCTGGCAGTACAGCTCGGCCATGCGCTTGGAGGCACCCATCACATTGGCGGGATTGACCGCCTTGTCGCTGGAGATCAGGACGAAGGTATCGACACCGGCGTCGACACAGGCCTGGGCGATGGCGCGCGTGCCCAGCACATTGTTGCGAAAGGCCTCGCGCAGCTGCGCCTGCAGCAGTGGCACGTGCTTGTACGCAGCGGCGTGGAACACCACTTCGGGCCGCAGGCGATCCATCACATGCTGACAGGTGGCCGGATCGCAGACATCGCCGAGCACGGCACTGACGTCGAGATCGGGAAACTCGCGGCGCAGCTGTCGTTCGATCTGGTAGAGGTTGAATTCACTCTGTTCCAGGATGCCGAGCGAAGCGGCACCCAGCCGTGCCAGCTGGCGGCACAGTTCGGCGCCGATCGATCCACCGCCGCCGGTGATCAGCACGCGGCGCCCGGACAGCGCGGTGCGAATGGCCGTCCAGTCGAGTTGCACCGGCTCGCGACCGAGCAAGTCCTCGATCGCGACCTCCTTCAACTCATTGAAGGCTGAGCGCCCAGCGACCACATCCTGCAGCCGCGGCACAGTACGGAAGGGCAGCCCGGTTTCCTCGCACAACTCCACCACCCGGCGCATCAGCGCGGTGGGCGCGCTGGGCATCGCGATCAGCAGCATGTCGGCCGCGACTTCGCGCGAGATCTGCTTGATCTCGTCAAAGCGGCCGAGGACCGGGATGCCGTGCACCCGCGCGCCACGCAGCAAACGGTTGTCGTCGAGGAATCCGACTGGCAGATAGTGGCCTTCGGCGCGCAGATCGCGCACCAGCATCTCGCCCGCGCGCTCAGCGCCCAGCACCAGCACCCGACGACGGCTGCTGCGTTCGTAGAAGTCGAGGCGCGAGTCCTTCCAGAAGCGATAGGCGAGCCGCGGCACGCCGAGGAACACCATCAGGAACAAGGGATAGAGCAGCAGCACCGAGCGCGGCACGTTGTCCAGCCTGTCGTACAGGAACAGCGCCAGACCGATGCTCAAGGCACCCAGCAGGGAACCGCGCACGATGTTCCACAGATCGGGCAGGCTGGCGAAGCGCCACAGCCCCTTGTAAAGCCCGGTCCAGAACAGAATCCCGCCCTGCACGCCCAGGACCATGGCGATCTCCACCCAGGCAAAGGTGGTCATCGCGGTGCTTGGCTCCAGGCTCAGGCGCAGGGCCTTGGCGCAGTACCAGGCCAACAGGACCATGCCAAGGTCATGCAGCACCACCGCCAGGCGCGGATGGATGAGTCCGACCAGGGCGCGCAGTGCGCGGCTCATGCGCGGCGCTCCGCCCACGCCTGACGCAGCAGGCGTTGACGCTGAGAGATCCAGACCAAAGCAGCCAGCAGATACAGCACGATGATCAGCACCCAATCGAGTGAGGGGTAGCGGCCCAGCAGCCACAGACAGAAGGCGGCTGGCCCCAGGGTCCACGCGGCGTACAGCAGCGCGACCCGCACATGCGTATGCCCGCTGCGCACCAGCCACTGATACAAGTGTTCGCGGTGGGCAGTGTACCACCGGCCTTTCGGCCCCCTGCTCATCCGCCAGATCAGCGTGAACGCAGCATCGGCCCAGACCGCGCTCAGAATGATCGCCACCGCGGCCAAAGGTTCCCGCGTGGGCGTGCTCGCCGCCAGGGCGATGAGGGCAAACCAGAAGCCCAGCGCACCGCTGCCCACATCGCCCATGAAGGCGCGTGCCTTGGGCGCATTGAAGGGCAGGAATGCCAGGCAGGCGGCCGCCACCGAGGCGCCCAGCAAGGCCACTCTGGGGTCGGGAGTGGTCAGCGCCAGCAAGGCGCCGGCGAGGATCGCCTGCCCTGCCGCCATGCCATTGCTGCCATCCAGAAAATTGTAGAAGTTGATCATCGCGGCACCGATGAGCAAGGCCACCGGCAACAGCAGCCAGGTCCATCCCGCCGCCGCCGACCAGGGCAACACGAGGGTGATGGCGAGCAAGTGCGCGAGCAGGCGCCAGCGCGCCGACAGCGGACGATGGTCATCCCACCAGCCCACCCCCGCGACCAGACCCAGGCTCAGCGCCCAGCGGATTGCAGTGGCGCCGTCCAGCACGTCCCATAGCCAGCCGAAGAGCAGCGCTGCCTGCATGCCCAGTACGAAGCCCAGACCGGCACCCCGCACCGTGGGTCGCCGATGCAGACGCCGATGGGCCGGCGCGTCCAGCATGGCGCGCCAACGTCCATAGGCAATCGCGGCCAGCGTGCCGACCAGGCTGACCGCGGCCACGATCAGAACCAGTGCTTGCCAACGTTCGAGTGCCACGACTTACTCGCCGGCCAGTCCCTGCACCGGCTTGATGCTGCCCCAGCTCTTGCAGCTGGGACACTGCCAGTGCAGTGAACGTGGGCTGTAGCCACATCGGCTGCAGCGATAGCCGGGCTTGTGTTCGTGCAGGCGCGTGAGCAGATCGCGGATCAGGCCCACGGCTTCGCCACGAGCCCCGGATTCCTCCGGGAAGCTCAGGTCCACGATCCGCTTCACACCGCGCACCGAGGGCCGCTGATGCAGATGCCCGGCCAGAAACTCGATGGCCGCCGGGCGCCCTTCATCGCGTTCGATCAGCGCGCCGCGCGCAAGCAACGTGGTCACGCCCCGATCGCGCGGCATCAGCTCCTCAAGAAAACCGTGTGCACGACGGCAGTCGCCAAGTTGCTCATACACCGCCATCAACTCGCCCACGATTTCAGTGAGGAAATCGGGGTCGATGCGGGCCGCGGTCTCGAAGGCCATCGCCGCTTCGGCCAACTGACCGCTGCGACGCAACAGCCGCGCCTGCAGCAGCAGGGCGCGCACGCAACGCGGATCGCTCTCCAGCGCTTGCCGTACCGCCAGCATGGCCCGCTCCAGATCCTGCGCGTGGCGCGCTTCTTCTGCCTGCTCGCACTGGAACTGGGCGATCTGGGCGCCCATCGATTCGCCGCTGGCCTGCTCCAATCGACGCGCCATTTCCACCGCGCGGGTCCAGTCGCGTTCCTGCTGGTAAATCGAGATCAGGTGACGCAGCGCAGTGGGCGCCTGACCGTCGCCAGTGACCAGTTCGTTGTAAAGGGACTCGGCACGATCCAGCAGCCCGGCGCGCATGTAGTCCTCGCCCAGCTCGATCAGGGCGACGGTGCGTTGCTCCTTGGACAGCTTGGGTCGACTGTAGAGGTCCTGGTGCAGCCGGATTGCGCGATCGACCTCGCCGCGACGCCGGAACAGATTGCCCAGCGCCAGTTGCGTCTCGAAGGTGCCGCTGTCGGTCTCGGCGATCTTGAGGAAGACCTCGATGGCCTTGTCGGGTTGCTCGTTGAGCAGGTAATTCAAGCCACGAAAGTAGCTGCGGCTCAGCTGGCTGAAACGGCGGTCGCTGCTGCGAGCGCTGCCGCGGATGCCCAGCAGATAGCCCGACCAGGCGGCCACCGGCAGCAGCAGCCAGAACAACCACCATTCCATGGAACTAACCCTGGCCTGGCGCCGTGGCGCGCCGCGCCTGGCGCAGTTCGCGCTTCAGCCGCAACACAACGGCCAGATAGAGACCGACGCTGCCGACCAGGCAGCCCACTGCAAAGAAGGCGACCAGGGCCACGCCCAAAGGCAAATGCACGGTACCGGCCACGCCATCGATTTCAACCAGCGATGAGTTGAAGGCGGCAAAGACCACGACCACGAGCAAAACGATGACGAGCGCAATCTTGGCCAGCCAGCGCATGAGAGCGGCCTCAGGGAGCCAGACTGCGAGTCGCGGTCGCCGTTGCTGCCGCCTCGGTGGCGGCGTTGACGCGCTCGCGCAATTCCTTGCCCGGCTTGAAATGCGGAACGTACTTGCCGGCCAGCGCGACCACATCACCCGTCTTCGGGTTGCGGCCCATGCGCGGCGGGCGGAAATGTAGGGAAAAGCTGCCGAAACCACGAACTTCGATGCGTTGCCCGTCGGCCAGAGCATCCGCCATCTGATCGACTAGGGACTTCACCGCCATTTCCACATCAGCGGGCACAAGATGCGCTTGGCGGCCCGACAGGGCCTGCACCAGCTCCGATTTGGTCATGGCTTGATGATCCCAAGTCTTTGAAAGATG
>ERZ1066138.96-NODE-96-length-28159-cov-8.114574_pt1 | contig 28159 bp, 22 predicted proteins | sample MGYA00382785_ERZ1066138 | MGnify/ENA primary metagenome ERZ1066138 (study PRJEB33369, sample SAMEA5778368) | biofilm metagenome | biome: Industrial cooling water; feature: Water cooling tower basin; material: Biofilm | place: United Arab Emirates | collected... | reverse complement strand
TCCATCGAGACGATAACGTTCCAGAAGCCGTGCGGTCTGCCGCGCACCGTCCGCCAGTGCAAACGCGCTCGGAATGCGGAACGGATCGAACCCATGCAGGTTGCGGCCCGTCGGAAGAATGGCCGGCGTGCGAATAAGATCACCGGATGGAGCCGGCCGCACGAACCGCCCGTCGAGGGCGTGCACCAGGGCGCCCAGCTCGTGTTCTTCGGATAGAAGTTGGTTCAAGTCACCCATTGCGCGGACCGCGTCGAGCGCGTCGGGGCTCCGCTCCCGCGTTGTGCGTGCCAGCGCATCAACGGGCGCCGCACCAGCAACGATCGCTTCGAGCGTCGCCGCCTCCGGCTTGTAGCCGGGCCGCGCTTCGGCAGACGCCTTCATCAGGTCGAGCCGCTCGGCCGCCGTCATCGGCTCGCCAATTACATGCAGCCCGTTCGGGATCAGCGTGTATTCGAGTTCGAGCACGGCCGTCCAAAGCTTGCCGACCGCCGCTTCCGCGTCGGCAAGCAACCACGCCGGCTCGGCAGTCGCCAGTTCCACTTGCGCCGCCTGCGCTTGGATCACCGGCAACAGCTGCGCACGCTCGGCATCGGCATCAGGCTCCAATCCGCGCCAGCGCTCGATGGAGGACTTCAAGTCGAGAAGCCCTCGATAGAGACCCGCTGCTGAAATCGGCGGCGTCAGATAGCTGATCAGCGTCGCCGCCGAGCGGCGTTTGGCGATGGTGCCTTCCGAGGGATTGTTCGCGGCGTAGAGATAGAAGTTCGGCATGTCGCCGATCAGCCGGTCCGGCCACGACGAGCCGGAAAGCCCCGCCTGCTTGCCCGGCATGAACTCGAGCGCACCATGCGTGCCGTAATGCAGCACCGCATGCGCCGCAAACTCGTCGCGCAGGTAGCGGTAGAAGGCGGCGAACGCATGTGTCGGCGCGAAGCCCTTTTCAAAGAGCAGCCGCATGGGGTCGCCCTCGTACCCGAACGCCGGCTGGATCGCGACCAGAACATTCCCATACTGCGCGCCGAGCACAAAGATCGACTGTCCGTCGCTCTGCGCCCGGCCCGGCGCCGCTCCCCACTGTCCTTCGATTTCTTTCAGCCACTTCTGGCGGCGCACGTGCGTGTCGGCCGGGATCTTGGCAACGACGTTCGCCACCGTCCCGAACGTTGCGGCGTTGCCGGTGATGATCTCGGTTCGCAGCGCATCGACACTGGCCGGGAGGTTGACCGCATAGCCCGCCGCCTTCAGCGACTTCAGCGTGTTGTAGAGCGACGCAAAGACGGAGAGGAACGCCGCTGATCCCGTCGCGCCGCTATTGGGCGGAAAGTTGAACAGAATGATCGCGAGCTTTCGTTCGGCCCGCTCACTCCGCCGCAATGCCACGAGTTTTGCGGTGCGCGCCGCGAGCATGTCTGCCCGGTCGATGCAGACCTGCATGTTGCGCTCGACGTCGCCTTTCGGGAATACGCAGCGCCGCTCGCAACCCGTGCAGGCCTCACCGGCGCCGTCGGAGCGGCCACCGAACACCATCGGCCCTGTCGAACCGTCGAGTTCGGGAATGGCGACCATGATCGTCTGTTCGATCGGCATCAGGCCGCGGTCGGACGCGCCCCACTGTTCGATCGACTGGAACTCGACCGCATGTGCCGCCAGATACGGCACGTCGAGCCTGGCCAGCATGTCCTCGGCCGCCTTGGCATCGTTATAGGCAGGGCCGCCGACCAGCGAAAATCCCGTGAGCGACACCACCGCGTCAACGGTCGCGACGCCGTCCTTCTGAAAAAACTTCTCGACCGCCGGTCGCGCATCGAGCCCGGTGGCAAACGCCGGCACCACGTCGAGGCCGCGCGCTTCCAAGGCTGCCAAAACCCCGTCGTAGTGGGCCGTGTTGCCGGCCAGCAGGTATGACCGCATGACGAGCACGCCGACGCGCCCGCGCGTACCCTTTGCCGGGAGATCCGCAAGCCGTTCCGTCATCCGCTGCGGCAGCCCCGGATGATAGAGCCCCACGTCGGGATAGACCATCGGCGGCGTCGACTTCAGCGTTCCGCGCAGCGCCTTGCGCGGCCCATCGGCGTAACGGTCCACGAGATAGCGGACCATATTGACGACATTCTCTTCCGAACCCGCGAGCCAATATTGCAATGTTAGAAAATACGCGCGCACATCCTGTGCGGGACCGGGAATGAAGCGCAGGATTTTCGGTATCCGCCGCAGCATCGCCATCTGCGATTCGCCGGACGACTGCGTCTTGCCCTTGCCGCTGCCGCGCAGCCGCTTCAACAGCGCCATCGCGCCGCCGGGCTCGCCGTTCATCGAGAAACTGCCCAGCCTCGTCAGCTTGATGATCTCGCCGGCCGACAGGCACCCGATCATCGCGTCGCAGTTATCACGCCGGGCCTGCAGGTCTGGGAGGATCCCGCGGATGTGATCTTCCATGAAAAGCATGTTGGCGAAGATAATGTCGCCCTTGGCAATGTCGTCCTTGCACTGTTGCAGCGCCGCCGGATCGTGTTCCCAGTCAGCCGCCGCGTGCAGAGAAAACTTCAAGCCGGGAATCGCCCGCTCAAGGCTTCGCCGCGCGCGATCGACCGCGCCAGCCAGATGGCTGTCGAGCGTGACGATCACCACCCGGACGGAGCCCGGGTCAGCGGCTGAAGTGAGCCTTTGCGTCATATAAGGTCTCGATCGTTATGGTCTTGATGCCCCGCTCCGCCGCGTAGCGTTCGGTATTGCGGCGTGCCTTCCCCCGCACGAAGAACGGGATCTTTCCGAGTTCTTTTTCGGCTTCCGCCGCCCACCCGCCGGGATCTTCCGGCTGCCCTCCGGCTGCCGCTTCGACGACGATGTCTCCCGCCGGCGCAGCGGCTGCCGCTTGCGCAGGTCCCCCTACCTCACCCGCGCCACGTTGCGCATCGCGCGCACCGCCGTGACCGCCAAGATGCGAAGGCCCGGCACCGTCGTGAAACTCGAAGTCGTCGCGGAACATCTGCAGGAGATGCTCTTCGAGGCCCATCATCAGCGGATGCACCCATGTGTCGAAGAGCACGTTCGCACCCTCGAACCCCATCTGTGGCGCGTAGCGGGCCGGAAAATCCTGCACATGGATCGGCGAGGAGATCACCGCGCACGGCACACCGAGACGCTTGGCGATGTGCCGCTCCATCTGCGTGCCGAGCACAAGTTCGGGATTGAGTTCCCGCACCGCCTGTTCGACTTCCAGATAGTCATCGGAAATGAGCGCTTCGATGCCGTATTCTTTGGCTGCCTCGCGAACATCGCGCGCGAACTCGCGCGAATACGTGCCGAGACCGACGACCTTGAAGCCAAGCTCGCTGCTGGCAACGCGCGCCGCGGCCATGGCGTGCGTCGCATCACCAAAGATGAACACCCGCTTGCCCGTCAGATACGTCGAGTCGATGCTGCGCGAATACCAAGGCAATCGCGACCGCTCCCGCGCCAGGAAGGCCGTCGCGTCTATCCCAGCCAGTTCGCAAACTTCCTTCACGAACCCGCGCGTCGCCGTCACGCCGATCGGCACCGTCTTCGTGAACGGCTGGCCGAACGTCCGCTTCAGCCAGTTGGCGGCGTTCTGCGCCACTTCCGGATAGAGCACGATGTTGAAATCGGCATCCGGCAACCGCGCCAGATCGGTCGGCCGCGCACCTTGCGGGGCCACGACATTGACTTCGATCTTGAGATCGGCGAGCAGGCGCAAAATTTCCGTCACGTCGTCCCGATTGCGGAACCCAAGCGACGTCGGCCCCAGAATGTTGCACCGTGCGCGCTCGCCCGCTGCACGAGCGGGCCGCTCCGTGCCGGGCGCTGGCGCGCGTGTTCCTGCAAACGCCCGCACGAGCTGGTAGAAGGTTTCCGCAGCGCCCCAGTTTTCCTTTTTCTGATAGGCCGGCAGGTCGAGCGGCACGACCGGGCAATCAAGACCCAACGCCTTGGCAAGCCCGCCCGGATCGTCCTGAATGAGCTCCGCCGTGCACGACGCGCCCACGATCATCGCTTCGGGCCGGAAACGCTCATAAGCAGCCTGCGCCGACGATTTGAAAAGTTCGGCCGTGTCGCCGCCCAGATCACGCGCCTGGAACGTCGTGTAGGTGACGGGCGGCCGCTTTTCGTTTCGCTCGATCATCGTGAATAGCAGATCGGCGTAGGTATCGCCTTGCGGGGCATGCAGCACATAGTGCAGCCCGTCCATCGAGTTCGCGATCCGCATCGCGCCGATGTGGGGAGGTCCTTCGTAGGTCCAAACCGTCAGCTGCATGGCGTTAAACCTCCAGCCGCGTGCGCCGCACGAGCGGCCGCGTGAAGAGTTCCGCCAGATCGCCGGCCTGCTCGAAACCCTGCACGGGCGTGAACAGCAGCTCGATCGACCACTTTGTCGTGAAGCCCTCCGCTTCGAGGGGATTGGCGAGCCCAAGTCCGCAGACGATGAGATCGGGCTTTGCCTCGCGGCAACGGTCGAGCTGACGCTCCACGTCTTGCCCTTCGCTCACCAGCGTCTCCGCCGGCAGCTTTACGAGATCGAGCGCCATCTGGTGCCGGTTGAGATACGGGGTGCCGACCTCGACGGGGAACATCCCCAATTCCTCATGAAGGAAGCGCGCCAGCGGAATTTCGAGCTGGCTGTCGGGGAAGAAGAACACGCGCTTGCCGGCAAGCCGGAACTTGTGCGCCTCCAGTGCCTTGCGTGCGCGCGCCGCGGCCGGAGCGATGACCTCATCGAAGCGCGCCCGCGGCACGCCCCACAGGTCGGCCACCGTCGCCAGCCACGCCGTCGTACCTTCGACGCCATAAGGGAACGGCGCGGTGAGAATTTCACAGCCGCGCTCTTGCAGCCGCGCCGCCGTGTCGGTCAGAAACGGCTGCGCCAGGAGAACCCGCGTTCCGGGACCCACCCCCGGCAGCTCCCGCGACTTGCGCGGCGGCAGGAACGCAACATCCGTAATGCCCAATTCCGCCAACAGCCGCCGGAACTGATCTTCGACGATGTCGGCGAGCGCTCCCGCGATCAGCAATTGCGGCGCGTCTTGGTTATCGCGTTCCGGCAACTGCGGTACGAGCGCCGCCAGGCAGGCATCTTCGCCTTGCGTAAATGTCGTCTCGATGCCGCTGCCCGAGTAATTCAAGATGCGGACATCCGGCGCATGCTGCACCGACAGCCGCTCGGCGGCCCGCGACAGATCAAGCTTGATCACCTCCGACGGACACGAGCCCACCAGAAACAGCATCCGGATGTCTGGCCGCCGCTCCAAGAGCCGCCCAACCACCCGGTCGAGTTCTTCGTTGGCGTCCGCCAGCCCCGCGAGGTCGCGCTCGTCGAGAATTGCGGTCGCAAACCGTGGCTCGGCAAAAATCATCACGCCGGCCGCCGACTGGATGAGATGCGCGCACGTGCGCGAGCCAACGACCAGGAAGAAGGCGTCTTGTATTTTCCGGTGCAGCCAGATGATGCCCGTCAAACCGCAGAACACTTCGCGCTGACCGCGCTCGCGCAGAACAGGGCGATCCGTCGTGACGCAAGCTTCTGTGGATAACGTTTTCGCCTTGGCGAGGACGCTGGTCATGGCGCCACCTCGATGCCGGCGGGCGCACCGGACGAAGCCGTGCCTTGCAGCCGCGCCATGCGTAGCTTCCATACGAATTGCGCGGCGTTGATCACGTAGGCGGCATAGGCGGCGAGTGCGAGCCACATCTGCTCTTCAACACCGAGCCAACCGGTCAGCAGCGCTGCTAGATAAGCCGTGTGTAGCGCCAGCACGAGCATGCTGACCACGTCTTCCCAGAAGAATGCCGGCGCGAAGAGATAGCGTCCGAAGACGTCCTTCTCCCAGATCGAGCCGGTGATCATGATTGTGTAGAGAACGAGCGTTTTGACGACGACTGAAAGAGTCGCCGCCGTCTCGCCCTCACCGGTCAAGAGAAACCGGACCACGAGCCAGAGGCTGACCAGAAAAACGAGGAACTGCAGCGGCGCCAACACGCCCTGAACCATTGTCCAGGGCGAAGCATCGCGGCGGCGCTTCTCTTCCGCCGTGTAGAGCGGTCGGCTGGCCGTCCGGTGGGTTTCGGAAGTGCCCGTCACGTTCGTCTCGCCCCGCGCTGGTGCAGTTGGCCTGCGACCAATCGTGCCGACAGTACGTCTGTGCCCGAAGCGATGTCAACCTAAGTTGACGTAATTTTAGCTTTACATTTTCTGCGCCACGCGCTTTCAATGGCGAACTTCGTGATGGTGCTGACATCCGAAAGGTGTTTAGATCGGCCTCGATCGGCGGAACGATAAAAGAAACGGCACGAGCTGAGATCGGGTCCATCCTCGAACGGCCTTCACGGGATCAGCAATTCCTGGAACGTGTCACGGGGCCAGTACGGAGGAGCACGCCCAATGCCCGGGTCGCGGCAACTCATTGAAGCGTTCGGCGAATGGCAATCCTGCGAGGATGTGCCAGCCGAACCTAAGACCGTACGAGGCAGGTCAACTCCCGCCGTCCAAGAATTCAATCGCGCCATGCTCGGCCGCACGATCGAGGCCGAGGTCATTCCGCGGCTGATGATGGCCCACCGTGGTTTTGCCGTCAGCGAAGCGCAGCAAGACGCCACCCATGTGACCTTCGAAGATGTCGCCGAACTCGGCCGCATCGTTATCGAGCATGACACGTCGGTTGCCTCGTCGTACGTCGACGCCCTGCGCAATCAAGGTGTGCCGATCGAGGCTATCTTCTTGGAATTGCTGGCGCCCACAGCCCGGCTGCTCGGCGAAATGTGGAAGTCCGACCAGTGCTATTTTACCGACGTGACCGTTGGCATGGCACGCCTGCAGCAGATCGTTCACGAACTGAGCCCCGAATTCGAGCGGGAAAACGCCCAGTCGTTCGAGGGCCGCTGCATCCTTCTGATGACCATGCCGGGCGAGCAGCATACCCTTGGCTTAATGATCGTCGAGGAATACTTCCGCCGATATGGCTGGGACTGCTGCAGCAGCGCCCCGAAGGACCTCCGCGACATGGCGCGCCTTGCGCGCCGCCAGCACTTCGATGTTATTGGTATTTCAGTTGGTTGGGGGGCCTTGCTTGACGACATTGCGTCAGCTATTCAAGGCATCAGGAAGAGTTCACGAAACAAGGCTGCCATTGTTCTGGTCGGCGGCAACATCTTCCTTGAGAATCCTGAGCTTGTGTCGCGCGTAGGTGCAGACGGTACGGCGGAGGATGGCCGCCAAGCCGTGTTACAGCTGCGCTCACTCGTGAACGTTTCGCTGAAGACCGTGTAACGGACCGCGTCACAGCAGAGGTTGCGGTAGTTTATGGAAATTCGAGTGCCATCCAAGCGCACCGAACCGTTCAGGGCTCCCAAGCGGCACCTGGGGGAAATCGATGCGGATTCGGCCGCAAAATTGCTCACGGCTGCCGCCGATATCGCGCTCGTCATCGACAATAAGGGTGTCATCCGCGACGTGGCAGTCGGCAGCGAAGAGTTGCTGCGCGACGGTTGCACCGCCTGGGTCGGCCAGCGCTGGATCGACACCGTCACGCCCGAGAGCCGCAACAAGGTCGAAGATATGTTGCGCGACGCGCCCGGCACGCCGGCGCAGCCTTGGCGCCAGGTCAACCATCCCTCGGGCCGCAACAACGACATTCCTATCCGCTATTCGACGGTCCAACTTGGCGCCTCCGGCAAGGTTGTTGCCATCGGCCGCGATCTGCGCGGCCTGGCAACGCTCCAGCAACGGCTGGTCGAAACCCAGCAGACCATGGAGCGCGAGTACGCCCGGCTCCGCCACGCAGAAACGCGTTACCGGCTTCTCTTTCAGATTTCGTCCGAAGCGGTGCTGATCATCGATGCCGCCACCAGCCGCGTTGTGGAATCGAACCCCGCTGCCTCCAAACTGCTTGGCCGCGCGTCGCGCAGGCTCGCTGGCCGCACGTTTTCCGAGCTTTTTGACACCGAAGGCCAGCGCAAAGTCCAAGCTTTCATGGCCACTTTGAAGAGCAGCGGACAAGCGGAAGACATCGTGGTCCGGTTGGACGAGTCCAAAGTCGACCTCATCGTGGCCGCCTCGCTCTTCCGGCAGGACAGCGCTGCCAATATCCTCGTTCGGCTCACCCCGACCGCCGCCAACGCGACGTCCTGGATGAAATCGCGCTCCAGCCTGTTCGATGTCGTCCAGCGGCTGCCCGACGGCTTTGTCGTGACCGACCCCGAACGCCGCATTCTGACCGCCAACACCGCTTTCATCGAACTGACCCAACTCGCCACCGAGGAACAAGTCCGCGGCGAGCTTGTCGATCGCTGGATCGGCCGTCACCCCATCGACATGGCCGTGCTTGGCAAAAACCTCAAAGAACGCGGCGAGATCCGCAATTTTTCGACCGTTGTGCGCGGCGAATACGGCTCCGCCGAAGACGTCGAGATCTCGGCTGTTGCCGTTCCCGGCGGCGAGCAGCCTTGCCTCGGCCTGACGCTGCGCCGCGTCGCGCGCCGGCCCGACACCGCCGTCAACGGCCGCCGCGCCTTGCCGCGTTCCGTCGAACAGTTGACGGAACTCGTCGGCCGTGTGCCGCTGAAGGAACTCGTTCGTGAATCGACCGACATGATAGAGCGGCTTTGCATCGAAGCCGCCCTCGAACTGACCGATGACAACCGCGCGTCGGCCGCCGAAATGTTGGGGCTCAGCCGCCAGGGTCTCTACTCGAAACTTCGCCGCCACGGCATGGGCGACCTCGACGGGGATCGCGACGGCTAGGCATTTGGGTGCAGTTGCGAACGCCCGTCAGCCGGAAGTGACACCACACGCCGCGCGCGTCATCCTCAGCCAAACGCCCCGATAAATTGCTGAAAAACTGACACTCTAAAGTGTAATGCTGAATTGACACTCTTGGGCGGCGGCGGTAGCGTTCGTGCATGGCAACGCCCGCGCTCACAGTGTCGCGTCTCGACCCCTTAGCGGTGCTCGAGCTTTTGAAGCCGATCACGTGGTTTCCGCCGATGTGGGCCCTTGCCTGCGGCGTTGTCTCTTCTGGCTTTGACGGTTCGCTCGATCGCTGGCCGCTCGTCGTGGTCGGCATACTTTTGGCTGGCCCGCTCGTGTGCGGCACCTCGCAGGCCGTCAACGACTGGTTCGACCGACACGTCGACGCCATTAACGAGCCGAACCGCCCGATCCCCTCCGGTCGCATTCCGGGCCGGCTGGGGCTCGTCATCGCCATCGTCTGGACGTTGCTCTCGCTCGCCGTATCGACGTTTCTCGGCATATGGGGCGTCCTCGCCACCGTCGTCGGCCTGGTGCTCGCCTGGGCATACAGCATGCCGCCCATTCGCCTGAAGAAGAACGGCTGGTTCGGCAACGCCGCGGTCGGCGCCTGTTACGAGGGCCTGCCGTGGTTCACCGGCGCGCTCGTCATGTCGTCAGCGTTGCCCGGCATGGAAGTTCTGGCGCTTGCCGCGCTCTACTCGATCGGCGCGCACGGCATCATGACGCTGAACGATTTCAAATCAATCGAAGGCGACATCAAGCTTGGCGTGCGCTCGCTCCCCGTGCAGCTCGGCCCGGATCGCGCAGCCCGGCTCGCATGCATCGTCATGGCGCTACCCCAGTTCGTCGTCGTCCTCTTGCTCGCGCACTGGGGACACAACGTCTCCGCCGCGCTCGTCGGCATGGTCCTCCTGTTGCAGCTCGGATTGATGACGGTTCTCGTGTCCGACCCTCGCGGGCGCGCGCCCTGGTATAACGCGACCGGCATTTCTCTCTACGTCACCGGCATGATGATTTCGGCGATTGCCATTCGCCCGGATGTTGGACTGCTCCCATGACAGCTTCTGCCACGGATCAAAATCACCTCGGCTGGCTCGGCATCTTCCGCATGGGGCTCGTGCAAACCGCACTCGGCTCGATCATCGTCCTGACGACCTCCACCATCAACCGCGTGATGGTCGTCGAGTTGGCGCTGGCGGCAGCTTTGCCAGGAGCACTCGTCGCGTGGCACTACGCACTGCAATTCTTGCGCCCACGCTGGGGCTATGGCTCCGACACCGGCGGCCGCCGCACGCCGTGGATCATCTTCGGCATTGCAACCCTTGGCTTGGGCTGCACGGGGGCCGCTTTGTCCGTCGCACTTCTCGCGACGAGCTTCTGGCCGGGCCTCGCACTGGCGATCTTCGCATTCACGCTGGTCGGCATTGGTGTCGGCGCGGCGGGCACATCGCTTCTCGCGTTGCTCGCAACCCGCGTTCACCCCGACCGCCGTGCTCCCGCCGCCACCATCGTCTGGATGATGATGATCGCCGGCTTTGTCGTCACCACCATCGTGGCCAGCAGTTTCCTCGCGCCCTTTTCCATGACACGCCTCGTCGGCGTCACCGCCGCCGTATCGATTATCGCGCTTGCGGTTTCCTGTTTAGCTTTGTGGGGCATCGAGCCACCCCGGACCGCGGCAGCGCGCGCCTCCATGGAATCGGAGTCGCCGGACGGCGAAGCAAAGTCCGCCTTCCGGACGGCGTTGGCCGAGGTCTGGAACGAGCCGCAGGCACGCCGCTTCACGATCTTCGTTTTCGTTTCGATGCTGGCCTACAGCATGCAGGATCTGATCCTCGAACCTTTCGCTGGGTTTGCCTTTGGCATGAGCCCGGCGGAATCCACCAAACTCGCCGGCCATCAACATGCAGGTGTCTTCCTCGGCATGGCTCTTGTCGCGGTTGCCGCTCATCCGCGCGTGGGCTTCGGATCGTTGCGCGCCTGGGCGGTCGGCGGCTGCATAGCTTCGGCCATCGCGCTGCTGGCTCTTGTGCTCGCAGGCCTATTCGCGCCGCACTGGCCATTGACGGCGACCGTCGTCGCACTCGGCTTCGCCAACGGCGCTTTCGCCGTCGCGGCAATAGCCTCCATGATGAGCCTGGCCGGTGCCGGCCGCGAACGGCGTGAAGGCATCCGCATGGGGCTGTGGGGGGCCGCTCAGGCCATTGCCTTCGGCGTGGGTGGCCTCGCCGGCGCCAGCGCGGCCGATCTCATCCGCGTCGTCGTCTCAGAGCCAGCCGATGCCTTCACCGTCGTGTTCGCAGCCGAGTCACTGCTCTTCCTTGTCGCCGCCGTCCTCGGAGCCGGCGCCATCGTTGAAACGAAGACCCGTTCTACTCCCGATTTTGTTCGACCCATACCCGAGGCCGCCAAGGCTGGGCCGGCGATTTGAATAAGACTGCATGAAGGTGCACCTATGGAAATTTTCGATGCCGTAGTGATAGGTGGCGGCCCCGCGGGGGCCACGGCAGCCACCGATTTGGCTGACCAGGGCCACGCGGTTTTGTTGCTCGACCGCGCTGGTCGCATCAAGCCATGCGGCGGTGCAATTCCACCCATCCTCATCAAAGAGTTCGACATACCCGGCGAACTCATCGTCGCCCGCATCCGGTCGGCGCGCATCGTGTCACCGATGGATCGGAAAGCCGACATGCCGATTGACGGCGGCTATGTGGGCATGGTCGATCGCGAACACTTCGACGAGTGGTTGCGCGAACGCGCAGTCCGCGCCGGCGCCCTTCGCCGCACGGGCACGTTCGATGCTCTCCAAATCGACGAAGACGGTATGGTCGCGGTCACGTTCAAGAAGCGCCTCGACGATGGCTTTGAGACGACCGAGACCGTCCGTGCCCGCGTCGTCATCGGGGCCGACGGTGCCTCCTCCGGCGTTGCACGCCAGGCGCTCCCAAAGGAGGAGGCGCCCCCCTTCGTGTTCGCCTACCACGAAATCGTGAAAAGCCCGAAACCCGCCGACGGCGCCACGTTCGAAGGCCGCCGCTGCGACGTTTACTACAACGGCCGCTTCTCTCCCGACTTCTATGCCTGGGTTTTCCCGCACGGTGAAACCACAAGTATCGGCACCGGTACGGCCCACAAAGGCTTTTCGCTGCGCGGTTCCGTGGCCGACCTGCGCAAGGACATCGGCATGGATACTCACGAAACCGTCCGCAAGGAAGGCGCCCCCATTCCCTTGCGCCCCCGCAAACGCTGGGACAATGGCCGCAATGTCATCGTCGCCGGTGACGCGGCAGGCGTGGTTGCCCCCGCATCCGGCGAAGGCATCTACTACGCCATGCTTTGTGGACGCATCGTCGCCGACAGCGTTTCGGAAACCCTGCGGACCGGCGATGCGCGTTATCTCGCAACTGCACGCAAGCGCTTCATGAAGGCGCATGGACGGGTGTTCTGGGTTCTCGGCATGATGCAGCGGTTCTGGTACGCCAGCGACGCCCGCCGCGAACGCTTCGTCACCATGTGCAAGGACCCTGACGTGCAAATGCTCACCTGGCAGGCCTACATGCACAAGAAGCTCGTCAAGGCGAAGCCCATGGCCCACATGCGCATCTTTGTGAAGGATATGGCGCATCTGCTCGGCGTGGTGCCACCTTGAACTTTGGAGTGCTGCCGCCATGCCGGTCATCGCACGCCAACCTGTCGAAAGCCGGGCCGAACCGGCGGAAATGAGGTCGACGCAGCATGCAAGAGGCCTTTGCCAGCGGCGCAGTGATCGACATCATCCTCGCATTGATGGCGCTCGAAGCCGTGGCCCTGTTTGCCTTGCGCCGCCGGCTTGGACGCGGGCCCTCGCGCCTCGAGATTCTGGTATCCCTGGCCGCCGGCTTTTTCCTGATGATTGCGCTCAGAACCGCGCTTACGGACGGTCCCTGGCCGATCATTGCCGCCGCACTTGCCGGCTCCCTCGTGGCCCACGTCGCGGACCTCTGGCTGCGCTGGTCGCGCACGGTCGCGTCCGTGCCGGGTGGCGCGTCATGAATCTACAGGGCATCATCCTGCGCGCCGACGGCGTGATCGCCGAGACCGATGCTCTCGAACGCGCCGTTCTCAATCACGTCGTGCAATCTGCCGGCTACGCCTGGACCTGCTCACGCGATGCCTACGCCGCGCTCCGCCGGCATCAGCGCCGCCGGGAGCGCTACCGTCACTTCGTCCGCCAGAACCTTGGCGTCGAACGCAGCTCCGAAGATCTCGAACGCCTCATTGACGTGATGACCCGCCACTCGGGCACCGTCGTCCGCGAATTGATCGACAAGGATTACCTCGATCCCCGCCCCGGCGCCCGCGAACTTGCTTCCGCCGCGCGCCAGGAAGGCGTCAAGGTCGCCATCGTCTCCGCGCTGCCCAAGCCCGAGGCCGAACACCTGATGACCCACTTGTTCGGCGAAGGCTCAAAGCGTCTCGTCGCCTGCATCACCGCGCCGGAATCGAGCAGCGGCGAAGAGACCTTGCGCCACGTCTACGAACAGGCCGTCGAGAAACTCGGCGTTGACCCCGCCTCCTGTCTCGCGCTCGAAGCGACGCCGCACGGCGCAAAGACGGCCCGAAACGCCGGCATTCCCGCCGTCATTCTCCTTGGCCACCACGACGCCAACGAGGATGTCCTTTTCGCCATCAGCGAATTGCCAGACCTCATCGGCATTGAAGATCAACGTGAAGCAAGCATGGTTACCCCCGGCGACGGGGTCGAAATCCTAGCAGCCCTCCGGCGTGCGCACGCCGGCTACTTCGACGTATTTGGCGGTTTGCACAGGAGTTACGCCATGAAAGTCTCAGACATCCTGAAAGACAAAGGTTCGGCCGTGAAGGCCGTAAAGGCGTCCGACACCATCCTCGCTCTCGCCCAGAAAATGAAAACCGACGCCGTCGGCGCCATGGTCGTCATCGGTGCCTCGGGCAAGCTGGAAGGCATCATCTCCGAGCGCGACATCGCCAACGGGCTGGCCTCCCACGGCGACGGCCTCACGCGCATGCTGGTCGGCGATCTCATGACCCGCGCCGTTGTCACCTGCTCGCAGGAAGACACCATCGCCTCCGTCGCCAGGGTCATGACCCAGCGCCGCTTCCGCCACATGCCCGTACAGCAGAACGGCGAACTGATCGGCGTCGTCAGTATCGGCGACGTCCTCAAACACCGCCTCGACGAACTTCAACTGGAAACCAACGTCCTGCGGGATTTCGTCATCGCCCGCGGCTGAACCGAAACCAAGAATGCCGGAAACGCAGAACATGCCCGTCAACTTCCCTTTCTCCGCCATCGTCGGCCAGGACGAGATGAAACTCGCGCTTCTGATCGCCGCGATCGACCAATCCGTCGGCGGCGTTCTCGTCTTCGGCGACCGCGGCACCGGCAAATCGACGACGGTCCGGGCCCTCGCAGCCTTGCTGCCGCCGATGCCGGTCGTCGCCGCCTGCCGCTTCAACTGCGCTCCCGGCACCGGTTGCACACACACCGCGCATGACGCAGCATCTACCGCACCCGTCCCCGTCGTCGATCTCCCCCTCGGCGCCACCGAAGACCGTGTCGTCGGCGCGCTTGATCTCGAACGCGCCCTCGTCCACGGCGAGAAGGCGTTCGAACCCGGCCTGCTGGCCCGCGCCCATCGCGGATTCCTCTATATCGACGAGGTCAACCTCCTCGAAGACCACCTCGTCGATCTCCTGCTCGACGTCGCCGCCTCCGGGGAAAACGTCGTCGAACGCGAAGGCCTCAGCGTGCGCCATGCCGCCAAGTTCGTGCTCGTCGGCACCGGCAATCCCGAGGAAGGCGAATTACGCCCGCAGCTTCTCGACCGCTTCGGCATGTCGGTCGAAGTTCGCACGCCCGAAGATCTCAAAACCCGCATCGAGGTCGTCCGCCGCCGCGACGACTTCGAGCGCAACCCCGCTGCGTTCATCGCTCGCTTCTCCGAGGACGAAGCCCGCCTGCGCGCGCACATCGTTGCCGCTCGCGAGCGCGTGCCCGGTATTCGCGCGAGCGATCACGCACTCGAACGCGCAGCCCACCTATGCGCCGAAGTCGGCACCGACGGTCTTCGCGGTGAACTCACCCTCGTCCGCGCCGCCCGCGCGCTGGCCGCCCTGGAAGGCGCGTCCGACATCGAAGATGCCCACCTGCGCCGTGTCGCGCCCATGGCCCTGCGCCACCGCCTCCGCCGCACGCCCCTGTCGAGCCCCGACAGCGGCGCCCGCGTGGACCGGGCCGTCGCCGATCTCTTCGGCGGCTCCGGAGAACGCCTCGTGATATGAGCGCCGCGCCGGACAGCACCGAACTCAAATGGCGCGACGCCTGCCTCGCCGCAGCGATGCTTGCCGTGGCCCCGCACGCGATCGGTGGCGTCATGTTGCGCGCCCGCGCCGGACCGGTCCGCGATGCGTGGCTTTCACATTTAAACGCGCTGTTGGCCGAAGGCATGCCGCTGCGCCGCATGCCCGTCAATGCCGGCGACGACCGGCTCTTCGGCGGCCTCGATCTCGCAGCGACGCTCGCTCAGGGTCGTCCGGTCGCCGAACGTGGTTTGTTCGCGGAAGTCGACGGCGGTATTCTCGTCGTCCCGAGCGCCGAACGCCTCGACGCCGGCCGCACGGCACGCCTCGTTCGTACCCTTGACTATGGCCGCATCGAGATGGAGCGCGACGGCCTCTCCGCCAAACTCCGCGCCCGCTTCGGTGTCATCGCGCTCGACGAAGGCGTCGACGAGGATGAAAGCGCACCCGGCGCCTTGCGCGACCGCCTCGCCATCTGGCTGACGCTCGACGGGTTGAGCCTCCGTGACACGGGGATCGCACCCGACTGGCCGCGCCGCGTCGCCGCCGCCCGCACACTTTTCCCGCAAACCACGGCCGGGGAGAACCTCGCGACGCTTTTCTGCGAAGCTGCTGCCGCTCTCGGCATCGTCTCGATCCGCGCACCCATACTGGCGCTCACTGTCGCGCGCATCGCCGCCGCCCTCGACGGCCGCACCGAGGCGACCACGACCGACGCCGAAATCGCCGCTCGCCTGGTTCTGGGGCCGCGCGCGACGCGCCTGCCCGCACAAGACACGCCGGAAGACCTTGAAGAGAACGAGCCACAACGCGACGACGCCGAGGATCTTCGCGACAACGACACTCCTGAACAGGTGATCACACCGGAAGAGATGGAACTCGTGCTTGCCGCGGCCGCCGCGGCTATCCCCAAAGAGATACTGGCAAAACTTGCCAGCCAAAAACTCAACGGCCGCGCGCCGCCGTCCACCGGCAAGGCCGGCGCGACGCAAGCGTCCCGGATGCGGGGGCGTCCAGCGGGCGTGCGCCGTGGCGAACCCCGCAACGGCAACGTTCTCTCGCTCATCGAAACGCTTCGCACAGCCGCTCCCATGCAGCAGATCCGCCGCCGCCTCAGGGGCGGCCCATATCTTCTTCCCGATGGCCGTCACCGCATCGAAATCCGTTCCGATGACTTTCGCATCAGCCGCTTCAAGCAGAAGACCACGTCGACCACGATCTTCGTCGTCGACGCGTCCGGCTCCAGCGCACTCCATCGCCTCGCCGAAGCCAAAGGCGCAGTCGAGATTATCCTCTCAGAGTGCTACGTCCGCCGCGATCACGTCGCGCTGATCGCATTTCGCGGCACCACCGCCGAAACGCTGCTGCCGCCAACACGCTCTCTCACCCGCGCCCACCGCAGCCTCGCCGCGCTGCCCGGCGGCGGCGGCACGCCGTTGGCAAACGCGATCGAAAGCGCGGTCCAGCTCGCTGCCACCCAGAAGCAGAAAGGCATCAGCCCGACCGTTGTGCTGCTCACCGACGGCAAGGCCAATATCGCCCGCGACGGCAAGCCGGGCCGCAAACAGGCCCTGGCGGACGCGCGCGACGCCGCTGCCGGACTGCGCGCGCTTGGCATCAATGCCCTGCTGATCGACACCTCGCCACGCCGCAACGCCGAGGCCGAAGAGTTGGCTACCGCGATGGCTGCCCGTTATATGCCGCTGCCGCACGCCGACAGTGCGCGGCTGTCGGACGCTGTGTTCCAAGCACGCCGGGATCAGGACGAGCGAGGCGGGTCGCGATCGCGGTCGTGATCTGCGAACGCCGGCGGGAAGGCCGCGAAGATGCCGGAAGCGCTCGATTTCAGCCGCGACGCACAGGATTGGCCAAACCGCGCCGCCAGCCGCATCGTCGAAACGCCTGGCATCCGCTGGCACGTGCAGATCGCCGGCAGCGGCCCGCCCCTTCTGCTGTTGCACGGCACCGGCGCCTCCACGCACTCCTGGGCAGAACTGATCCCGCACCTTTCCCGGCAATTCACCGTCGTCGCGCCCGATCTTCCTGGCCAGGGCTTTACGCGCATCACCGGACGGCGCGATGTATCCATGACCGGGATGGCCCGCGCCCTGCGCGAACTTTTGAACACGCTCGCGCTCGAACCTCGCCATGCCGTCGGACACTCCGCGGGCGCCGCCCTCCTCGCGCGCATGAGCCTGGACGGTCAACTCGATCCGCATTCGATCGTCGCTATCAACGGTGCATTCGTCCCCTTCGGCGGAGTTGTGACACGCCTCTTCGCGCCGTTGGCAAAACTGCTCACGCTCAATCCGTTCGTCCCCCAACTCTTTGCTTGGAGCGCTTCAGACCGCGCAGCCGTCGAACGCCTGCTGAAGAACACAGGCTCGGTCATCCCTGAGCAAAGTCTCGCCTTGTACCAACGCCTGTTCGCGTCGCCCGACCACGTCGCCGGAACGCTGGCCATGATGGCCTCGTGGGATCTCGATGCACTGCTCCGCGATTTGCCGAAACTCAAACCACCGCTTGTCCTCATCATCGGCGAAAACGATCTCACCGTGCCGCCCGGCGACGCCCACCTGATTTCCCGCCTCGTACCGTCGAGCCGGACCATCCGTCTGGCGGGACTGGGACATCTGGCGCACGAGGAAAACCCCGCCCGGATTGCCGAGCTGATCGTCTTGCCCGCGCCCGCATAATCGTAAGCCGCCGAATAACCCGGCCAAACGGAAGTTCCCGCTTGCGCAAGCGCGGTTTACACTCTTAAATGTCATCTTATGTTGACACATTCCGCCCCCATCGTGGCTGCCCATCCCGCTCGGGAAACACGGCCGCACGCTGTGGTTATCGGGAGTGGCTTTGGCGGCCTGGCGGCTGCCGTCCGCCTCGGCGCACGCGGCTACAAGGTCACCGTGCTTGAAAAGCTCGATGCACCCGGCGGCAGAGCCTATGTGTTCCGGCAAGACGGCTTCACCTTCGACGCCGGACCGACCATCATCACGGCCCCGTTCCTGCTCGAAGAACTCTGGAACCTGTGCGGCCGCAAGCTCTCCGACGACATCGACCTCAGACCGCTGTCGCCGTTCTACACGCTGCGCTTCCACGATGGCGAAACGATCACCTGTTGCGCCGACCCGGAGACCATGCGCCGCGAAGTCGAACGCATATCCCCCGGCGACGTGGCGGGCTACGAGCGCTTCATGGCACAGGCGCAGCAAATCTACGCGGTCGGGTTCGAACAGTTGGGCGACGTTCCCTTCGACAGCTGGACGGATATGGCGAAACTCCTGCCGCAGTTGTTCAAGCTCGAAAGCTACCGTTCGATCTATGGCCTCGCCTCCAAGCACGTTCAAGACCCGCGCCTGCGCCTGTTCCTGAGCTTCCATCCGCTTTTTGTCGGCGGCAATCCATTCAACGTCACGTCGATCTACGGACTGATCTCGTTTCTGGAACGCCGCTTCGGCGTCCACTTCGCCATGGGCGGCACCGGTAGCTTGGTGGACGGACTGGTGAGACTCATCCGCCAGCAAGGCGGCGAAGTTCGCTACCGCACGGAAGTCTCGGAAATCACGCTCGACGGCCGCCGCGCCACCGGCGTTTGTCTCGCCAGCGGTGAAGTCCTCAAAGCCGACGTCGTCGTCTCGAACGCCGACGCCGCCTGGACCTATCGGTATCTCCTGCCGCAAAGCGCGCGCCGCACGTGGACCAACAAGCGCCTCGACAATGCGCGCTACTCCATGAGCCTGTTCGTCTGGTACTTCGGCACAAACCGGAAATACGAGGACGTCCCCCATCACACGATCCTGCTCGGGCCGCGCTACCGCGAGCTTCTCGAAGACATCTTTGAAACGAAGCGCCTCGCCCAGGATTTCAGCCTCTACCTCCACCGGCCGACGGCGACCGACCCGTCACTCGCGCCCGAAGGCAACGACGCCTTCTATGTCCTCTCGCCCGTTCCCCATCTCGAAGGCGACACCGATTGGACGGCCGAAGCCGAACCCTATCGCCGGCGCATCGCCAAGTATCTGTCGGAAACCGTATTGCCCGGCTTCGAAAACCACATCGCCACCTCGCGCGTCATAACCCCGCTCGACTTCCGCGACCGCCTTATGTCCTACAAAGGCGCCGCATTCAGCCTGGAACCTGTCCTCACCCAGAGCGCCTGGTTCCGTCCACACAACCGCAGCGAAGATATCGAACACCTCTACCTGGTCGGCGCCGGAACGCACCCCGGAGCCGGCGTTCCAGGTGTTCTGTCCTCCGCCCGCGTTCTCGACAGGATCGTGCCCGATGCATCAGCTTTCGCCTGATGACCGGCGGCTTGCGGCCGCCGACCTCGATGCCTGCCGCGATAAGCTCGCGAACGGTTCGCGCACGTTCCTCGCCGCATCGCGCCTGCTGCCCCGCCGGGTCCGCGATCCGGCAATCGCGCTCTACGCGTTCTGCCGCGAGGCCGACGACATCATCGACATCGGCGGCGCCACCGAAGGCAATCTTGCGCTCCTCACCGACCGGCTGGATGCCGTCTACCGCAACGCACCGCATGCCTCCGCCACCGACCGCGCATTTTCCGCCGTCGTCCATCGCTTCGGCATCCCCCGCACTTTGCCCGCGGCCCTCATCGAAGGCTTCGCCTGGGACGCCGGCGGCCGCCGCTATGAAACGATCGCCGATGTGCTGGCCTATGCGACCCGCGTCGCCGGCAGCGTCGGCGCCATGATGGCGCTCATCATGGGCGCCCGCGACAAGGGCCAACTCGCCCGCGCCTGCGATCTTGGCATCGCGATGCAGCTTTCAAACATTGCCCGCGACGTTGGCGAAGACGCGCGCGACGGGCGCATCTATCTGCCTCTGTCCTGGATGCGCGACGCGCGCCTCGACCCCGAGACCTGGCTCGCCCATCCGCAACACTCCCCAGAGCTGGCAAACATCGTTGAACGGCTCCTGCTCACCGCCGACAGCCTCTACCGGCGCGCCACACGCGGCATCGCCGCCCTGCCGGTCGACTGCCGCGCAGGCATCTTCGCCGCCGCCTACCTTTACGGCGAGATCGGCAACGAAGTCCGCCGCAACGGTCACGACAGCGTGACGCGCCGTGCCGTCGTCCCAGCCAAGCGCAAAATCGAACTGGCTGCCAAGGCGGCAGTTTCAGCCTCACTCTCGCTCACGCAGTCGCCGGCCGCCATTGCCGATCACGTGCGCGAAGCCGCCTATCTCTTCGACGCGGTGCATCCCCACGCGGGAGAACCGTCGCTGCCGGCGTGGTGGAACTTGCCGGCCCGGACCGCCCGCGTCATCGACTTGTTTGAACGCCTCGAACAACGCGAGCGCAACGCTCAAATCGCGCGCCTCGCCCGCACACAATCACACGCTTCGTCCAACGCCGAAGCCTAGACCTGGAGTAACGGCCATGAACGCCCATATCGGTCAGCCCGTTCCGTCCCCCAAACCGCTCCTGGACAAGGTCCGTGTGCCCGCCGATCTGCGTGCGCTTCCCGAAAGCGACATGAAGCAGCTCGCCGAGGAACTGCGCCGCGAAACCATCGAAGCCGTTTCCGTCACCGGCGGACACCTTGGCGCCGGGCTCGGCGTTGTCGAACTGACGCTGGCCATCCACCGCGTCTTCGACACGCCGCGCGACCGCCTCATCTTCGATGTCGGCCACCAGTGCTATCCCCACAAGATCCTCACCGGCCGCCGCGACCGCATCCGCACGCTGCGCACTGGCGGCGGCCTGTCCGGCTTCACCAAACGCTCGGAGAGCGAATACGACCCCTTCGGCGCCGCCCACTCCTCCACGTCCATCTCGGCCGGTCTCGGCATGGCGGTCGCCCGCGACCTCAAAGGCGGCGACAACAACGTCATTTGCGTCATCGGCGACGGCGCCATGTCAGCCGGCATGGCCTACGAAGCGATGAACAATGCCGGCGCCCGCGACGAACGCCTGATCGTCATCCTCAACGATAACGAGATGTCGATTGCCCCACCCACCGGAGCGCTCTCGAAATATCTGACGCGCGCCACCTCCAGCGGCGCCTATCTCCAGCTCCGCGATTTCGCCAAACAGCTCGCCAAGCGCCTGCCGAAAAAGTGGGAGCGCCGCGCCGCCCGCGTCGAGGAAATGTCGCGCACCATCCTCTCCGGCGGCATCTGGTTCGAGGAGTTGGGCTTTTATTACGTCGGTCCCATCGACGGTCACGACCTTGACCAGCTCCTGCCGGTTCTGAAGAATTGCCGCGACGCCGAACAGGCGCCGATCCTGCTGCACGTCATCACCAAGAAGGGCAAGGGCTACGGCCCCGCCGAAGCCTCCAACGACAAATACCACGGCGTTGCAAAATTCGATGTCGTCACCGGCGCGCAGGTGAAGCCCAAGCCCGCCGCGCCGAGCTACACGAAGGTTTTCGCCAACGCGCTCGTCGCGGAGGCCAAAAAGGACGAGCGCATCGTCGCCGTCACGGCAGCGATGCCCGACGGGACCGGTCTCGACATCTTCGGCCGCGCGTTTCCCGAACGCATGTTCGATGTCGGCATCGCCGAGCAGCATGCCGTCACCTTCGCCGCCGGCCTCGCGACCGAAGGCTTGAAGCCGTTCGCCGCGATCTATTCCACCTTCCTGCAGCGCGGCTACGATCAGGTCGTCCACGACGTCGCGATCCAATCGCTGCCGGTCCGGTTCATGATCGACCGCGCCGGTCTTGTCGGCGCCGACGGCCCGACGCACGCCGGGTCATTCGATCTCGCCTACCTCGGCTGCCTGCCGGGCTTCGTCATCATGGCCGCCGCCGACGAGGCCGAACTCGTTCATATGGTCGCGACCGCCGCATCGATCGATGACCGCCCCTCCGCAGTCCGCTATCCGCGCGGCGACGGCGTCGGAGTCGATCTTCCCGCCGAAGGCATCCCGCTCACGATCGGCAAGGGCCGCATCATCCGCGATGGCAACACGGTTGCGATCCTGTCCCTCGGCACCCGTCTGGCCGAAGCGCTAAAGGCGGCAGACCTACTCGCCGCCCAGGGTCTCTCGACCACCGTCGCCGACGCGCGCTTCATGAAGCCCCTCGACGAAGATCTGATCCGCGATCTCGCCGGCAGGCACGCGGTCCTCATCACCATCGAGGAGGGCAGCGTCGGCGGCTTCGGCAGCCACGTCCTCGAATTCCTCTCGGGCGAAGGCCTCCTCGATAACGGACTGAAAGTCCGCACCATGACTCTGCCCGACATCTTCATCGACCACGACAAGCCCGAGGTCATGTACGCCAACGCCGGTCTCGACGCCGCCGGCATCGTCGAAAAAGTCACCTCCGCCCTCAGTCACACCGCAGCCCCGACCGGCGCACTGCGCGCCTGAGCGCTTGCGTGTCGCAAAGAGCCGGGGAGCGCGAACCTGTCGCCCTCTCCCCATCGTCTTCGACGAGCAGAGCGTCGGGGTGAGGATCCGCTGCGTGTTCGAAAGGCGCCGATCCACCAAAATGCGGAGACCCCGCCATGCTGCCAATCCTCGCCCTGCCCCTCGAGACCAGCATCGTAGCCTACATGGAACTTATCATCGTCCTCGCGTTCGCCGTCGGCTGGGTCATTCTGGAAAAAGTCGCCAACAGCTACGACCGCGACAAACCCAAGCCGGGTGAACCCGCCGAACCGCCCGGTGACGGCCAATCCGGCTGATCGCAAACGCAAATTTCGGGTTCTCCACCCAAGTCGCTTGCGGCATGACAAGCCGATCGCACCGTCAGCACTTCCGCCAGCCTAATCGGGCGTTGCTCCGCATTGCCCCTGGCTTCCGCCGTGCCACCGGCGTGCTACCTTTTAGCCTGCTCGAGACAGGAGGGGCGCCCGCTGCGTCCCGTGGCAATCCGTTGATGCATGGAGGCCGGAATGCACAAGTTGCTGATCGACGCGCTGATCTGGGTTCTCTTTCTGGGAGGCATGGTTGGGTTCTTGATGGCCCTCCAAAAGCTATTCGGCGGCGGCACCCCGGCCGAATACGGCGTTCTGGGAATTGGCGGCGGTTTCTGGCTGCTGTCCTGCGCAATTTGCATCTTCATTCGCAGTAAAATCGCCTAATCCCGCGCCGTCCCGCCGCCGGCCACCACGCCCCGGAGTGTTTGAGCCCGCCCGTATTGGGTGTCACTTCACCGCGGCTGAACGCCGTGCCGATACCCCATCATCCGCACGGCGAATGCATGAACGCTGAATAAATTTTGGAACGCTCCCCGTCCATCGGCGTTCTCCAATCACAAAATGCATCACAACCGATTGGAGATGAAAATGCCCATCATTCTTTGGCTGCTTGGCGTTCCACTGTCCTTGATCATCATTCTGGCGCTGTTTGGAGCGTTCTAACGTGAAGCCCGCCGTGGCATCCGGAATGGCAACATGAGTTGCACGGCGGGCGACGCAAACCGGTCGAGCGACAAGCTCTCGTGCATCGCGGTCACGTCGCGTCCGCAAACCCGTGATGCCACGATTGACCGCGCATAGAACGGCGTGTCCTCAAGCGTTTTGATGACCGTCCCGCCACGGCCGCCATCTGACCGCGTGCCACGCGCAACACGCCAGATTGGCGAAGCCGGCAGCGCGCACGTCTGTGGCGCGGAGAGGTCGTCAATCGTCCCATCCGGCCGAATGAACAGCGACAACCCCTCGTCACGCCCATCCTTCAGTGTCACGTCGTAGAAAATCGTCGCGCCTTGCCTGTCGCTCGCCCGCGACCAGTCCCAGCGACGGAAACTCGTTTCCAACGGCACCACACCGCTGTTCCAGTCGAAGTAGCCGTTGCCGGCCCACCGCACCCCGTTCTCGAACTCCACCTCGATGCGCGACACCGGCGCGATCGGCCGCCACAGATGCTCGCCCTTCGCATCGATCGCGAACGTCTGCCGGTTGATCCCGGCGGGATGAACCCGCACGCGACCTTTCAGACGCGACGGGATCGGCACCGTCACCTCGTCGAGATCGAACGTCAGGCAATTGCCATCCCATGTCAGCGAACTCGGGCCCACTTGAAACGTGTCAGCCGTCCGCCGAAGTTCGCGCCGGCCCCGCTCCGTCATCGTCCAGCGATGGCCGCCCGCGCCATAGAGCGCAACGTTGATGGCGACGTGATTTTCAGGGTCCGCCAGACCCTTCCGTCGCGCAAACTTATAGTAGGGCGAGAAGACGCTGCCCACGAACGAGATGATCGAGAGCCCGTGTTGCCCGTCGTCGCTCAGCGCATCGACGTACCACCACGCGTAACCGCCGGGAGCTACAGGTGCGTCGAATTGTGGTCCACCGCCAGTTGTGCCGCCGCCAGCCATCCCGAAAGCGCCGCCATCGGCACGCCCGGCCCCGGATGCACGCTGCCGCCCGCCAGATACAGTCCCGGTATGCGTGTCTTGCCCCCCGGTCTCGAGAACGACGCCATCCAGCCATGCGTGGCCGCGCCGTAAAGCGCGCCGCCCGTTCCGGGAAAAAGATCGTTGAACCCCGCCGGCGTCGTCAGCACCGTGTCCGCCGTCGCCCGGTCCACATGAAGTCCAAGGCGCTCCAGCAGCGCAAATGTCCGTGTCTCGCATTCTGCCGCCTCCGCGCCCGTGTACCGATCCGTATCGCCCGTCGCCGGTGCATTGACGAGCACGAGCAGCCGCTCGCGTCCGCCATGGAATTCCTGTGTCTCGTCACTGCGATCCTGCGCGCACACATAGACCGTGGGTTCGCGCGGCAAGCGCGAGCGGCCGAAAATATCATCGAACTCGGCCTTGTAATCGTCCGAAAAGAAGACGTTGTGCCTGACGAGCGGGAAGCCGCGCGTCTCAGCGCTCATCGCCCAAGTCATGGCCGAAAGCGAACGCTGGTCGCGCCTGAGTTGCGAAACCGTTGGAGCGATCGACCGTCCAAACAACCCCGCCGCCACGGCGGCACTATCAGCGTTGACGATAACGTTGCCGGCCTCGATCTCCTCTCCGCTGCGAAGGCGCACGCCGGAAATTTCACCGGAGCGCGTCAGGACCTCCTCAACCTCCGTGCCATAGGAAAATCGCGCGCCGTTCTCGCGCGCGATCCGCTCCAAAGCCTCGGCCAGCGCATGCATACCGTCTTCGATGACCCACACACCATCCTGCTCGACATGCGCAACGAGCATCAAAGTCGCCGGCGCGTCGAACGGCGACGACCCGCAATAGGTCGCGTAGCGCCCGAACAATTGCCGGAGCCGCGGGTCCTTGAAGTGATCGCCCAGTGCCGACCACAGCGTCGAAAACGGCGAGATCCGCCACATGTCGCCGAGACCCTTCAAGCCCGCGCTGAAGGCGAGCGAAATCGGCGTCGGCTGCGGCGAGCGAATGAAGGGCTCTTCGAGCGTCTGATAAACGTCCCGCGCCCGCTCGCAGAATGTGCGAAAGCCCTCCGCCTCGCGCGGTCCTGCGAACGCGCCGATGGCATCCGCCGATTGCTCCACGCTCGCAAATAGATCGAGCCGCTTGCCCCCGCTCCACGCATGCCGGGCGAGAACCGACAGAGGCTTCAGGCGCACCTCGTCGGCGAAGCTCTTTCCCGCATCGCCGAACACGCGCTCGAACACCCACCGCATGGTGAACACCGTCGGACCCGCATCGACGGGCCGGCCACCGGCGGAAACCTGCCGCATCTTGCCGCCCGGGGCCGCTTGCCGCTCGAAGACGTGCACGTCGTAACCCGCCCGGGCCAGCTCAAGCGCCGACACCAGGCCCGCGATGCCCGCACCCACGACGATCACTTTCGCTTTCACCATGACCGCCGCTTTTTCTGACGCGCGCACCGTGCCGACACGGTGGACCGCAGTGTCTATTTTACTAGACATTCGAAAAAGACCAACTAGGATTACACCTCTGTCGCGAGAGGGGTCTTCCATGGACGCCACGGCACGTATTGAACAGACCCTGGAAGAAATCCTGACGCGGGCAGAATCCCCAGGCTCTCCTCCAAGACTCGCCGCGGCACTGCGCTACGCTGTCTTCCCGGGCGGCGCTCGCGTACGTCCGCGGCTTTGCTTGGCCGTGGCTCATGCCTGTGGTGACGATCAACCGGCGCTGGCCGACGCCGCTGCTGCCTCAATCGAACTTTTGCATTGCTCCTCGCTCGTTCACGACGACCTGCCGTGTTTCGACGACGCCGCGCTGCGTCGGGGCAAGCCGTCTGTTCACTTGGCCTTCGGCGAACCTTTGGCGGTTCTCGCCGGTGATGCGCTGATTGTCATGGCCTTTGAGTGTCTCGCAACAGCCGCCGCCGCCGCACCGCTGCGCCTTCCCGGCGTGTTGTCCAAAATTGCCGGTTCGGTGGGCATGCCATACGGGATCGTGGCGGGCCAGGCATGGGAATGCGAACCCGAAGTCGATCTCGCCAAATATCATCGCGAAAAGACGGGCTCGCTCTTTGCCGCTGCGACCGAAGCCGGTGCGCTGGCCGCCGGACAATCCCCCGCCGCGTGGCGCCGCCTCGGCGAATGCATCGGCGAAGCCTATCAAGTCGCCGACGATCTGCACGACCTCCTGGGCAAGGCAGCCGACATCGGCAAGCCGTCTGGCCAGGATGCGGCCCACCACCGGCCGACGGCTTGCAGCCTCGGCATCAAAGGCGCAACGCAGCGCTTGAAGGGCCTGATGCAGGAAGCGATGGAATCGATCCCCGATTGCCCAGGCGCTGACGACTTGCGCGCCATCATCCTCGCGGAATCGACCCGCTTCGTGCCCAAGGAACTGGTGCGTCAGGCGGCATGACACGGCCAGGCGGCATCCCCGCCTACGGCGAATCCGCGGCACCACCCGCAAATGGAGCTTCGCGCGTGCCGTCTCTCGCCGAACGCTGGCTGACGATCCGCAACAAACTGCTCGCCAACCCGCGGTTCCACGATATCGCCACAAGAACACCGGGCATCCGCGCAATCGCGCGCCGGAAAGCACGCGGCGTTTTCGATCTCGTGTCCGGCTTCATCTATTCCCAAGTACTGCTGGCGTGCGTCCGTCTCGACCTATTCCGGCTGCTTGAACCGGGGCCCCTATCTCTCGACGCCATCGCCGCGCGCACCGGCCTCCCAAATGATTCCGCCCGCCGCCTGCTCGACGCCGCCGTGTCCCTCGATCTTGTTTGTTGCCTCAGTGATGGCCGCTACGGCCTCGGCGCGAACGGCGCCGCTGTGCTGTCCAACCCAGGCATCGCAGCGATGGTCGAGCACAATGCGCTGCTGTACTCCGACCTCGCCGACCCGGTCGATTTTCTCCGCAATCCGGAACGCGAAACGGCTTTGTCGCGATACTGGGCCTACGCGCAATCGGCCAACCCGTCGGGCCTCCCCGACGCGGCCATTCGCGACTACAGCGTCCTGATGTCGGCATCTCAGCCCCTGGTCGCCAATGAAATTCTTAGCGCCTATCCGTTGCACAACCACAAGCGCCTGCTCGATGTCGGCGGTGGCGAAGGCCGATTTCTCTGCAGCGTTGCGGAGCGTTATCCCCACCTCGAACTGATGATGTTCGATTTGCCGGCGGTGGCAGCGCGCGGTCAAAGCAGGATCACGGAAAGCGGCTTTGACAACCGCGCCAAGGCTTATGGCGGAAATTTTCTCACCGATGCACTCCCGCAAGGAGCCGACATCGTCACTTTGGTCAGAATTCTGCACGATCACGACGATCTTCCTGCCACGCAGCTTTTGACCAACATCCATCACGCGCTGGCGCCGGGCGGCGTCCTCCTGATCGCCGAACCACTCGCCGGAACGCGCGGTGCGGAACGCATGGGTGACGCGTATTTCGGCTTTTATCTCATGGCGATGCGCTCAGGCCGGCCGCGCTCCGTCGAGACCATCGAGCGGATGCTGCACCGCAGCGGCTTTCATGGCATCCGGCAGATTTCAACCCGCGTGCCGCTCCAGACCAGCCTGATTGTCGCACAAAGGTGACTTAAAACTGTTCATCTTGCTTGACACTATTTGCTGTCCGCATAGATTGACAGTTGAAGAAGGAGGCAGGCTTCGGCATTCGCCGCTCGCCCTGGCCTCCCGTAAATCGCGAGTTTTCCTCGGATGAACACCCTCGCTGTCGTGCTCGAAGAGCCGGAGCGCCT
>ERZ1066138.95-NODE-95-length-28265-cov-10.308295_pt1 | contig 28265 bp, 25 predicted proteins | sample MGYA00382785_ERZ1066138 | MGnify/ENA primary metagenome ERZ1066138 (study PRJEB33369, sample SAMEA5778368) | biofilm metagenome | biome: Industrial cooling water; feature: Water cooling tower basin; material: Biofilm | place: United Arab Emirates | collected... | reverse complement strand
TCGGGGTGCTTTCGCTTGACGAACGAGCATGTCGTGCATTTGGCCTCGATCGCCAAGGTCGGTGCGAAGGTGCAAGTCATGCAGTCCTACGCCGGCGGCGTGAGCCCGAACGCGCCGCTGTCGTCGATCTTCGGGTTCTTGAGCCCGGAGCCTGCCGCGAAACCGGCAAAGCCTGTGAAGAAGAAGCCGGTGGCCCAGAAGAAGAAGCCTGCGGCACCGGCGGCTGCGGCTGTTCAGGTCGGCCAGCCCGCAGCGGCGCCGGGGGCCGCTGCACCAAGCGCTCAAACGCCGGCAAGCGCCGCGGCCGAAGCCGTAGCCGCTGCGCAGGAAGCCAGAACCGCCGCGGCCGAAGCCGCCGCCGCTGCACGGGCCGCGGCAAAGACAGTCGCGGCCGAGTAACAGCTCTCAAACTTCGCGTTGCATCGCTAATCGTGAGCGAGGGAACTCGCCTACGCGCGCCTCGTTAGCTCCGTCCATACGGAGGAGCGTGCAATGGCGAAGAACTTGAAGTCCGGCGACCGGGTGAAGTGGAACACGAGCCAGGGTGAGACGACGGGCAAGGTCGTCAAGAAGCAGACGTCCCGGACGAAGATCAAAGGTCACACGGTGGCGGCGAGCAAGGAGAAGCCGCAGTACATCGTGGAGAGCGAGAAGTCGGGCAAGCGCGCCGCGCACAAGGCCGGGGAGTTGCGGAAGGGGAAGTGAGGGCGCCGCTTTGCAGACGTAACATCAAACAGCGCATGAACTCACGGGCTGCGCGATAGATCCCGGGGACAAGCCCCGGGATGATATCGGTGGGCGGCGCGAAAGTAGCCGGCGTTACATCGATGCAGTTTACGCCGCGGCTTTGACGGGCCAGCCGTTGATGGTGATAGCGCCGTCGCGGACGGAGACTTTGACGGTGTCGCCGTCTTTGACGCCGCCGGCCAGGATCTGCTCAGCGAGCGGGTCCTGCACCTGCTTCTGGATCACGCGCTTCAATGGACGCGCGCCATAGGCCGGATCATAGCCGCGGTTGGCGAGCCAGGTGCGGGCGGCATCGTCGAGTTTGATCGTGATGTTGCGATCATCGACGAGCTTCTGCAGGCGAGCCATCTGGATATCGACGATTTGGCCCATATCCGACCGCTGCAGGCGGTGGAACAGGATGATCTCGTCGAGACGGTTCAGGAACTCCGGCCGGAAGCGCGCGCGGACTTCGGCCATCACCTCGTCGCGCACGGCTTCGGTATCTTCACCTTCCTTTTGTTCGACGAGATACTGGGCGCCGATGTTCGACGTGAGAATGATGAGCGTGTTCTTGAAGTCTACCGTGCGACCTTGGCCGTCCGTCAGGCGCCCGTCGTCGAGCACCTGCAGCAGGATGTTGAACACATCCGGATGCGCCTTCTCGATTTCGTCGAAAAGGATGACCTGATACGGCCGGCGGCGGACAGCCTCGGTGAGCGCGCCGCCCTCCTCGTAGCCAACATAACCCGGAGGCGCGCCGATGAGACGGGCGACCGAGTGCTTCTCCATGTATTCGGACATATCGATGCGCTGCATCGCCGTGTCGTCATCGAAAAGATAGGCGGCGAGCGCCTTCGTCAGCTCGGTTTTCCCGACGCCGGTAGGCCCGAGGAACATGAACGAGCCGATGGGGCGGTTCGGGTCCTGAAGGCCAGCGCGGGCGCGGCGCACCGCCGTCGATACGGCGATGACGGCTTCCTTCTGGCCGACGACCCGCTTGCCCAGCGCATCCTCCATCTTGAGGAGCTTGTCGCGCTCGCCTTCGAGCATCTTGTCGACCGGTACGCCGGTCCAGCGCGAGACGACGGCTGCGATCTGGTCGGGCGTGACGGCCTCTTCGACCATTGCGCCTTTGCCGTCGTTGGTCTCGATGGCAGACAGCTTGCGCTCAAGGTCCGGAATGACGCCATATGTCAGCTCGCCGGCGCGCGCGAGGTTGCCCTTGCGCTGTGCCAGTTCGAGTTCGTTGCGAGCGGCGTCGAGTTCCTCTTTCACCTTCTGGGCGGAACCGAGCTTCTGCTTTTCGGCTTCCCAGCGCGCGGTCATCGCCTGCGACTGCTCTTCGAGGTTTGCAATCTCGCCTTCGAGCTTGGTCAAGCGATCCTTCGAGGCCTGGTCGGTTTCCTTACGCAGCGCCTCACGCTCGATCATCAACTGCATGAGATCGCGATCGATGGCATCGAGTTCCTCGGGCTTCGAATCAACCTGCATGCGCAGGCGCGAGGAGGCTTCGTCGACGAGGTCGATGGCCTTGTCGGGCAGGAAGCGATCGGTGATGTAGCGGTTCGACAAGGTGGCCGCAGCCACGAGTGCGCTATCGGTGATGCGGACACCGTGGTGCAGTTCGTACTTCTCCTTCAAACCGCGCAGGATCGAGATGGTGTCCTCGACGGTCGGCTCGTTGACGAAGATGGGCTGGAAGCGGCGGGCGAGCGCCGCGTCCTTCTCGATGTGCTTGCGATACTCGTCGAGCGTGGTCGCGCCGACGCAGTGGAGTTCGCCGCGGGCAAGTGCGGGCTTCAAAAGGTTGCCGGCATCCATCGCGCCTTCGGACTTGCCCGCACCCACGATGGTATGCAGTTCGTCGATGAAAAGGATGATGCGGCCTTCTTCGGACTGGACCTCGGACAGCACGCTCTTCAAGCGCTCCTCGAACTCACCGCGGTATTTGGCGCCGGCAATGAGGGAGCCCATGTCGAGGGCGAGCAGCTTCTTGTCCTTCAAGCTTTCGGGCACGTCGCCCTTGACGATGCGCAGGGCAAGGCCTTCCGCGATCGCCGTTTTGCCGACGCCTGGTTCACCGATGAGGACGGGATTGTTCTTCGTGCGCCGCGAGAGGACCTGGATCGTGCGGCGGATTTCCTCGTCGCGCCCGATCACGGGATCGAGCTTGCCGGAGGCGGCGGCTTCGGTCAGGTCGCGGGCATAGCGCTTCAGAGCGTCATAGGCCTGTTCGGCAGACGCGCTGTCGGCGGTGCGACCCTTGCGAATGTCATTGATGGCGGTGTTGAGGCCCTGCGGCGTGACGCCAGCGTCAGCGAGGATCTTGGCCGTGTCGGTCCCTTTTTCGAGCGCGAGAGCCAGCAGCAGGCGTTCGGCGGTGACGAACTTGTCGCCAGCTTTTTCAGCCACCTTCTCGGCCGCGTCGAACACGCGGGCCAGTTCCGGCGCCATGTAAAGCTGACCGGCGCCACCGCCCGAGACTTTGGGACGTTTGGCGAGCGCACGCTCGACCGCTGCGAGAGCTTCGCGCGAGCGGCCGCCTGAACGGTCGATGAGACCGGCGGCCAAGCCTTCCTCGTCGTCGAGCAGGACTTTCAGGAGGTGGTCAGGGGCGAACTGCTGGTGGCCTTCGCGGAGGGCAAGGCTTTGCGCCGACTGGACGAAACCTTTGGCGCGATCGGTGTAGCGATCGAAATTCATGGGTCAGACCTTTCTCGCGCGCCTCCCCGTCCCGTAGGCCCGTGGTTGACGCCGTTCTTATTGTATCCGCATCCAGCGCAGACCCGAAGGCTCTACTTGGTGTGCTCGTCGGATATGGGAAAGATCTTTGCCGGAAAAAGGGGGCGGTCAGCGGGGACGCGATGTGGAGCAGAGTTTTTTCCCGCCAACGCGGCGGGGCGGTTCTGCTAACTTGAATACCAAGCCAAACTGCAGCGACGGAATACCAGCCTTGACCGCTACGAGATTGCCCGGCGTTTCGCTGGGTGCCATCTATCGCTACCCCGTGAAGGGGCTTTCCGCACAAGCCATGGACTGCGTGGACCTGAGGCCGGGTGAGCCGCTGCCATGGGATCGGGCCTTTGCGATCGAGAATGGGCCGGGTCGGTTTGATCCGCTGAAGCCGACGCACGTGCCCAAAATCAGCTTTCTGACGCTGATGCGGCACGCGGATCTTGCCACCGTGACAAGCACTTTCGAGCCGGAGACGCAGACGCTGACAATCAGCCGCGACGGGGGGCAGGTGGCGCGCGGGTCTCTGGCGACGCCTGCCGGCCGAGCGATCATCGCGCAATTCTTTGCCGAGTATATGAAGGACAGTCTGAAAGGGCCGCCAAAGGTTGTGCATGCGCAGGGGCACGTTCTTTCGGATGCGACGGAAACGTGCGTGCACATCGTCAGTCTCGCGAGCGTGGCAGACCTCGAACGCCTCGCTGCGCAGCCGCTCGATCCGATCCGCTTCCGGCCGAACCTCATCGTGACCGGTGCGGCGGCTTGGTCGGAATTCGACTGGGTGGGGCGGACAGTGAAGATCGGTGAGGTCGAGTTTGATGTGATCGAGCGCACCCAACGGTGTGCGGCGACGAACGTCGATCCGTCGAGCGGCCGGCGGGACATCGACATTCCGGCAATGCTGTTGCGCAACAGGGGGCATAGTGACATGGGCGTTTATGCGCGCGTGAAGACGCCGGGACGCCTGCGTGTGGGCGATGTCGTGAGCCTCGCGTAAGTGGTAGGCGCGATGCCGTCAGCGTGGTGCGAGTATCTTCATGGCGGCCTCCGCGACGGCAAGAAGGTGTGCATCGCCATCGCGCCGGCCGACGAGTTGGACGCCAAGCGGAAGGCCATCGACCTCTAGCAAGGGTAGGCTGATCGCCGGTACGCCGAGATAGGTCCAAAGAAAGTTGAACATCGGGGAACCAGTACTCGAAAGGCCCTGCGGCGCGATGCCTTGTGCGGCGGGTGTTAGTATCGCGTCGTAGGCGGCGTAGATCGGCTCCATGGCGGCGTAGAGCGGTTCGCGGCGGTCGCGGGCTTTCCGGTATTCATCGTCGGTGACCGTGCTGCCGTCGGCGATCACTTCCTTTAGTTTGTTCGACATGACGTCTTCGTATTTGGCGACAATAGGGCCGTAGTTTGCAGCAATGTCGTGGAACTGAACCGCGCGTTGCAGGCCGCCAGTATCGTCGAACGCCGAAGGCAGCGGGACTTCGTCAATGAGCGCGCTATTTTCTGCGGCAAGGCGCTCGAAGGCGGTGCGCATGGATTCGTCGCCCTGGTGCCAAGCAGGTGTCTTGACGAAGGCGAGGTGCAGCGGGCGATCGGGCAGCGCGGGTCGATCGCATGGTCGGCCCGAGAGCACCGCTGTGAGGAGCGCGAGATCAGCAGTTGAACGGGCATAGCTGCCGAGAGTGTCGAGCGGTGGCGATTGTGCGATGACCCCATCAAGTGGGATCGCACCGAAGGTGGGCTTGAACCCCATCACGCCGCAGTAGGAGGCGGGCCGCAGGATGGAGCCTGCTGTTTGCGAGCCAATCGCGAGCGGCACGTGAAAATCGGCGACGGCTGCGGCCGAGCCGGAGGATGATCCCCCGGGCGTGCGTTGCGGGTCGCGCGGATTGCGGGTTTTGCCGGGGCCATAGAAGGCGAGTTCGGTGGTGACGGTCTTGCCGAGGATGATCGCGCCGGCGGCCTTGAGACGCTGCACGATTTCGGCATCAACGGTTGGGCGCCGGCCGGCAAACGCCGGCGTGCCGCATTCGGTGGGAAGGCCGGCCGTGTCGATAATGTCCTTTATGCCGACGGGGATTCCATGCAGCGGACCAAGCGGTTGACCGGCGGCGCGGACGAGATCGGCTGCTTGAGCTTGAGCGAGCGCGTATTCGAGCTCTATGTGAGCCCAGGCCCCGATGACCGGCTCGCGGACCCCAATGCGACGCAGACAGTCATTCACCAGGTCGACACTGGTCAGCCGGCCAGCGATCATTTCCGCATGCAGTTCGCGTGCGGTCCGTCGGTGAAAATCATTCATCGCAGCCCCCGATTTCCTGCTTCACTTTGCGCATTCACGCTCTGACACGCCAACTCATTCCTGTGCGGAAACTTTCGCCGGATTGACTTGTCGCGTAACGCGACGTTTGGCCGACCGCGTTGGCCTATCAGTCACTTGACGGCCTTCCGTGTCACTTCCTATAGCTGCCCGACTGTTGAGCAAGAGGGATTAATCGTTCAGCGGATAGCCCGTGCCCTGCCGATCGTGCGATCGGCAGCCCGCGATGGGCGCGGCCGTAAAGACGTTTCCCAGCACCTGTTTCTAAGGACGCCCTATGTCGAAAGAGCCCCGCCGCCCCGGCCGCCATTTTCTACAGATCCCTGGACCGACGCCGGTGCCTGAACGCGTTTTACAGGCGATGTCGCGGCAGATCCTCGATCATCGTGGCCCCGACTTTCAGCGGCTCGGCAAATCGGTGCTCGCGGGCGTGAAGGGTCTGTTCAAGACCAAGAACCCCGTCATCATCTATCCCGCGTCCGGCACGGGTGCTTGGGAGGCCGCCCTGTGCAACACGCTGTCGCCGGGCGACAAGGTCCTGATGGTAGAGACAGGCCAGTTCGCGGTGCTGTGGCAGCAGATGGCGGATAGACTCGGGCTGATCCCGGACGTGATCGCCACCGACTGGCGTATCGCTGTTGACGCGAACCAGATCGAAGCCAAGTTGCGCGCCGACAAGGGCCATTCGATCAAAGCTGTTTGCGTCGTTCACAACGAGACCTCGACGGGCTGCTGCACGCGCCTCGATGAAGTGCGCAAGGCGATCGATGCGGCTGGACACCCGGCGCTGTACATGGCGGACACCATCTCGGGCCTTGCTGCCGCAGACCTGCGCCACGACGAGTGGAACATCGATGTGACCGTGGCCGGTTCGCAGAAGGGACTGATGCTGCCGCCGGGTCTGTCATTCACGGCCATCAGCGACAAGGCCATTGCGGCCATGAAGACCGCGAAGCTCAACCGCTCCTATTTCAATTGGGACGACATGCTCGCTATGAACGAGACCGGCTTCTTCCCGTACACGCCGGCTACGAGCCTGCTTTACGGCCTGCAGGAAGCGATCGACTTGATCAACGAGGAAGGACTGCAAAACGTCTTTGACCGGCATGAGCGTCTGGCGGAAGCGTCGCGGCGTGCGGTGCGCGCGTGGGGACTGGAGTTGAACTGTCGCGAGGCGAAGTATTATTCGCCAGCGGTCACGACCGTGCTGATGCCGGAGGGATACAACGCCGATCAGTTCCGCAAGGTCGTGCTCGATACGTTCAACATGTCGCTCGGCACGGGACTGAACAAGCTCGCCGGCAAGGCGTTCCGGATCGGCCACCTCGGCGATACGAACGAATTGACCGTGTTGGGTGCGTTGACGGGCATCGAGATGGGTCTCGAGATCGCCGGTGTCCCCCATAAGAAAGGCGGAGTCGACGCTGCGATGTCGTATCTCGCCGATGCGATGAAGCCGGTGAAGGCTGCTGCGGCCTGATCGTGGCCATTGATCGAAATGCAAAACGCCGCCGGAAAGCCGGCGGCGTTTTTGTTTTCGGTGATGCGTCCTCCGAAGCGACGTGTCTCAAGGTTTGAGGCCGGCGAGCGTGATCTGCATCTGGCAGCGGCGGCCGAGATTCATGAAGTTCTGGCGCACGCACGACTTCACTTTCGACACTGTCGGATTATCGCGAATGCAGAGACGGCGAACATCGGTTTCGCATGCGGCGCGGAGAGCCGGCGTTACTTCCGGCGGCATCTGAAACTCTTCAGCGGTTACCTGACTGACTGCGCCGAGCAGCGTGCCAGCGACCATGATCATTTTTACGCTCATGTGCTCAATCCATCTTTTGTTTTTATTTTCGATTTTCGAAGACCATGTGAGCACGGTTCAAAAAAGGCAAAAGCGCAGCAGGGTGACAGTTAACCGCAAGGATCAACGCAAAGTGCTGTCGCCCGATCAATTGCGCTGCGACGAACAAGCGCGATGGTGGCTATAGACACGACGATTGATGCGGCCAGAACCGCTCTGGCTCGGCACCGCGCGCCTAAGACATCAAGCGATGTTAACGGCCGGGCTACGGACGGCGCGGCGGAAAGACGAATAACTGCGGTCGATGCGTGCGGCGACCGCATCGTATGCGGCAGTGTGGGCCACGACGGCGGCGGCAATACGCGAGACAGCGGCGGTAAACTCGAGTGTGGGAGACGTAAATACCGCGCCCGTGCGGATCGCGATGGCTTGAGTCACAGCCGCACGCGTGGCTTCAGCATCGGCGACGGATGAGCGGAATTCAGAGTGGGCAACAGCAGCAATGGCCTTCTGCTGTGCGTGCGTCAGGTCGTTCCAGACTGTGAGATCGATTTCCAACGCGAGTGCGCCGCCGGCAGAACCGAGCGCGCCAAAAAGACCGTGCGGAAACTGCGCGGGAATATTCGATGCGCTGGCATGGATCAGGCTGCCCCAAACGACGGCTGTCGTGTCGGGATCTGTCAGCGCTGCTTGCAGCTCCATGTCATCAGCCATGATAGGGATAGCACCCAGCGCTCGGACAACTTCGGCATCGAGGCCGCGGGCAACTACACGTTGTCCGGCAAGGTCAGCGGATCTGCTGATCGGTGAGCGCGACCAAAGCACGGGATCGGGACCGGTGTGTCCAGCCAGCAGCGGCTTGAAACCATGCGAGGCTGCGAGATCATCCCACAATTCCTGCCCCCCGCCGGTTGCAAGCCAGGCATCGAGTTCGCGCGGCGTGAGCACATCATCTCCGGGGAGGCCGCCGAAAACGGCAAAGGCCGGGTGGAGCAGACCGTCAGACTGCACTGGTCTCATCGTGAAATCTGCGCGGCCGCGTACGCCGCTGCGAAAATCGAACGCCAGTGAATTGCCGCTCGCGGCTTCGATGCGGCGAGCCAATCGGTGTGCGTCGTCCGCCAAGCCGGCGTGATGCTCGACCCAAGGTGACGCAAAAGAGTAGGTGCGCTCGGGTCCGGGTGGGGCGTTCGTTTGATCAGAGGAGGACGCGGCGGCCGACGCGCAGCCCGTCGCCAGGGCAGCGAGGCCACCAGTCGATCTCAGGAAGTCGCGACGATCCATGGCCTGGCTCCGCAGAATGAGTGACACCTCCGCATCAAACCCGAATGCGGGGCGGAACTCAACGGCCGGTTGCGCACGCGGTGTCAGGGACTGCTGTCAGGCAACAGCCGGCCCAGCGAATGAAAGAAGATCTCCGGTCCGACGTAACCCGCGATGCGGCCCAGTTCGCGGCCATTTTCAACGACGAGAACGGTGGGAACGCTGTCGATAGGGGCCGTCAGGTTGAGGCGGTCCACGTCGGGCGCGTTGATGTCGATGAAGCGCATTGGGACGGTCTTGGCGCGACGTGAAATCTTGTAAGTCGGGGCCACGTCCCGGCGAAACAGGCCGCAATAGATGCAGTTGTCGATCTCAACGACAAGAATCTCGAGGCGGCTGTCCGGCAGCGCTGACGTTTCCAAGTCGACCACGGCGCGGACAGGCGCTGAAGCAAGCGCGCAGAGGCATAAAGCAGCGACGACGCGGACGAGACGGGACATGACGCAGCACCAAGGCGATCGAAAACGGGACAGTGCCGCTGTCGATCCAAAACGCACGCCAGTGTAGGAGAGGTTCGGCGCCGCAGCCAGGGCGTGGTTAACTCAGAACGGGGCCTGGGGCTGTAGAGAGCCGACGAAGAATACAGCACCCATCAGCAGAACGAGGCTGGCCCCGAGTAGACCCGCGCCGTTCGACACGGCGGTCGCCCAACCGCTGCCTTCGCCGCCAATACGCGCGGCAAGTTCGCGCGAGCCGACGGCTAATGCCGCCAGCATGGAAACAGTGAGTGCCGTGCCGATCGCCATGGCGAACGTGGCGAAGACGCCGGCCCAGAGCAGCCCCTGCGACAATGCAAAGACGAGGACCAGGATCGCTCCTGTGCACGGTCTGATCCCGACGGAGAAGGCGATTGCAAGGGCTTTGGCCCAGGTCAGTTCGCCTTCCAGGTCCTTCGGATCGGGCATGTGGGCATGGCCGCAGCAGTCATCATGGTCGTGCGCGTGGGCATGCCCATGAGACGGCTGCGGATGACTGTGATCATGGTCGCATCCGCAGTCATGTGTATGGACGTGATGTTCGCGGTGAACCGTGGCGGGAACGGAGGTGCGCGAATGCGTGTGTGTTCTGATCTTGCCCGCTCCGATATTTGCGGGCGCTGCCTGACGACTTGCGAGGATCTTACGGATCTGCCCATACAGCAGCCATGCGCCGACGGCCGTGACGAACCCCCAGCTGACTGTCTCGATCCAGCCCTCCGCGATGCGCATCTCCATGCTCGTTGCATTCAGCGCAACGGCGAGGATGCCGACGAGCACGATCGCCGAGAGCGCTTGTATGAAGGCGGAGAGGAATGACAGCATGATGCCACGACGGACCGTTTCCTGATTTGCCAGGACATAGGAGGAAATGATCGCTTTGCCGTGCCCTGGCCCGGCAGCGTGGAGAACGCCATAGCTGAAGCCAATGAAGCCAAGCACGAGGGCTGCGTTGATGCTGCCGGCCGCCTTCAGGTTTTTGACTGCGTTGGCCAGTTCGCGATTAAGACGCTGCTGCTGCGTAAGGAGCCAGTTGTAGGCTTGCGCCATGACACCGGGCGGGGCGGCAGACTCAGCGCCCGCTGCGGGACGGCCGGCGGTGAGCGCGCGATCGGGCGAGAGTTGGGCAATCGCGATTCGGCCGGCAGCGTCGGGAGAGGCTACGGCGAAATCCGTGAATGAGATGGCCATTGCAATACAGGCGACGAAGGTCGCCAAGACAGGCATCAGGCGGTGCATCATGTCTTCGCACAAGAAAGATGGATGGTCGAAGCATACCCCAGGCCGCTTCCTTCATTGGCGTTGCCGGCGGTGAGCTGGCCACCGAAAGCATCGTTCAGCTTCTGGAGATCGGCGAGGTCCTTATCCGAGTTACCGACCGTCGCACTGCAGCCGGCCGGCGCGCTGTCGCTCAGGCGGACGGGATTTTCTTTCGCCAGGTCGAACGCAATGAAGAAGGTCTGATCATAGACGGCGAATTCAAAGCCCTCCGTTTCGGCGGGCACCGGCTCCGCAATCGGCAGGGTGAAGTTCAACGAAAGGACGCCGTTCTTGTGCTCGAGCCAGTAATCCTTCGGCGGGGCGAGCTTAACGGGGCTCTCCTTCACGCGCGCAAAGGTGAAAAACTCGAATTCCTTCAGCCCGTCGATGTTGACCTGCGCGAGCTCGGCAAGCTCCTCGCGGGTGAAGGTGCCGTCCTGGTTTTTGTCGAGGCCCTGCACTGCCATTGCCGTATACATGTCGTCAAAGGTCCAGCGGTGCGTGAAGCCCGTGACCTTGCCCTGGTCATAAAGGACGGTTGTCTCGACATTGACCCAGACGTGGGGGTGGGCGTGCGCCGGAGTAGGCGATGCCACCTGGATCGACGCGAACAGCGCCAATGCGCCCGCCAGCATCCCGGCGCTACGGTATTCACGACGCTCAATCATCTGCGGCGTCCTTCCTGTGGTTCCTGTGTGGTGTTCGCGTAGCAAAGCGACCTTCAAATATGATCAGGCGTTGCAAGATACCACTGTCAACGGCCGGCGTGGCAATGGTGCGGCATCCGGGTCCCACTTCCAAATCCGGTTCTCACTCGTCGCCTTATGATTGCCTTGTGGCGCAATTTGGATGTTATAGCATCCAAATCAATTTGGCTGCTGCTGTGGCCTGAAGGGAGACGACATGATCAGACTGCCGGCCGGGGGGCATGGGGCGTCCCAAGCAAAGAGATCGCGGCCATTCGGACCATCCCGATTGCTGGGTTCGGCGGTAGCTGCTCTCAGTCTGACGGCGGGATCGGCGTGGGCGGAGGATCTGACCGTCGTGGCGACGATCAAGCCCGTCCATGCGCTCGTGGCGCAAGTGATGGGGGATGCCGGTGAACCGAAACTGCTCGTGGGCGGAACGGCATCGCCGCACACGTATTCTCTGAAGCCGTCTGACGCGAAGGCTCTCAACAACGCCCGGCTCATCTTTCGAGTCTCTGAAGACATCGAGCCATTCACGCGCAAGATCGTGGCAGCCCTGCCAAAGTCGGTGACCGTCATCACACTCGCTGGAGCACCAGAGCTGACCCTGCTCGACAAGCGCTCGGGAAACACTTTTGAGGCGCACGAGCATGGCGGTACGCACGACCATCATGATCACGACCATGATGATGGGAACGGCGACCCTCACCAGGGCGAGGCGAAAGGTCCCGTGCGCGACGGACACATTTGGCTAGATCCACGGAACGGCGTCGCCATGGTGCGGGAGATCACGCGCGCCTTAAGCGAAGTAGCGCCTGACAAAAAGGCGACGTTCGAAGCGAACGCTGCAGCCGCAGTCGCCAGCATCGAGGCGGCGGCGAGGGAAATCGACGCAGAACTGGCGTCGGTGAAAAATAAGCCATTCGTGGTGTTTCACGATGCCTATCAATATTTCGAAGAGCGGTTCAACGTCCCGGCGGCCGGAGCCATCACGATCTCGCCCGAGGTGCAGCCCTCAGCGAAGCGGCTTGGAGAGATCCGTCGCAAAATCAAAGAACTAGACGTCGCGTGCGTTTTCGCCGAGCCGCAATTCAAATCGAAGTTGGTGGCGACTGTGGTCGAGGGGACCGGTGCCAAGGCGGGCACGCTCGATCCGGAGGGTGCATCGATCGAGGCCGGTCCCGGCGCCTATGTCGCGCTCCTCAAGAACCTTGCGCAAAGTTTGAAGGGCTGCCTGACAAGCTGATGCCGGCGGATTGGGCTGGACGGCGAAAAGCAAAACGGGCGGTCACTGAAAGTGAGCCGCCCGTTTTTTTGAATTGCGGATCGCCGGTTTACTCGACGGCGACGGTGCGGGTGGCCGCTTCGCCCTTGCGGCCAAAGTTCACCACACGGCGCTGAGCAGGAGGTGGCGTCTCGGAGTCGCTTGCCATCGCCGGCCCAGTTTTGAAACGCTCCCAGGTGACTGTCACGACGGTGCCGACGGGGACGCGTGGATAGAGGTCGAGAACGTCTTCATTGAACATGCGGATGCAGCCCTTGGACACGGCCTGACCAATGGTCCAGGGAGCGTCGGTCCCGTGAATGCGGTAGGTGCTCGAACCCAGGTAAAGCGCGCGCACGCCGAGCGGATTCATCGGGTGGCCGCCCGGTACCCACGCCGGTAGCCGCGGATTTTCGCGCAGCATCTCGGGGGTCGGCGTCCAGGACGGGTTTTCGCGTTTCTGGGTCACGTTCAGGCGGCCTTGCCAGCGGCTCTGCTCGCGCGGAACTGCAATGGGATAGCTCATCGCGGTCCCGGGCTTGGTGATGAGATACAGACGGCGATCGCCAAACGAGACGATGACTTGCCCAGGGCGATACTTCGAATCAAAGGCGACCGTCGAGCGTTTGCCGCCCCACTCACTGTCGCCACCCCACATAAAGTCGACGAACTGAGCCTGCGCCACGGCCGGGATCGTCGTCGCCATGACGATCGAGGTTCCGACGACAGCCAGTGCCCGGTTGATGATGGAGCGAACCCGCATTCTGCTACTCCAGATTTATGCTCAACGAAGGTTGCAGGAGCGGCGGCAAGGAACACACAGCCGCGTCCGAAGTCCCCTATCGTTTGGATCAGTATGGTGAAGGTTTCGTATATCGCAGTCCTGGATTCGGCGTGAGGGCTTTCGGGCCACACCCGGCGCCGAAGCGTCATCCTTGAAGTGGAAAATCTGCTTGAGTTGTCCATGGCTTGAGCATTCGGGACTGGTTTTTAGGCGATCGCGGCAACTTGACCGTGGGTTCTGCCGCCACGCTTCCCGGTTGGTTTTAGAGGCGGGGTATTTTCGCTGCTGTTTATGGACGGGGTGAGGCCGCGATCTGGTGGCGGCATGGCAGCTGTGTTGCCGATCGCATGTTTTTTGTTCTTGTCTTGTTCCCATTTTTCTTGAATAGGGCGGGCGAAGGAGCTATAGAACAAAACAAGTACAGTGTGTGGCGTTTGTTGGAACCCGTTGCGAGCGTTCTGTCCATGAACAAGGCGGCCCACCCCTTCAACATCCCCTCCGCCCTGTCAGGGCTGGTGCCCAATGAGGGTTCAAATGCGTCTGTGAGTTTGTCCGGGGGGATGCGTGGCGTCGCGCTCCTGTCTTCCCGGATGCCCCCGCGCCGGAGCAGCGCCCTCTCAATGGCTGCTCCGGCGCCCCCGGCGGGATATTGCAACGACACTCTCGAGGACTTGCGTCGGCGCATTCTTGCTATCGAACGCCCGCGCCTTGAAGCACGGCATGGTATCTGCGAGACGCACGAGGCGGTGCAGACAGGGCCGCGGACGGCTGCTTGGTCGCTGGGCGCTCCGGAGGTAGATTCCCTGCTCGGCGCCAACGCACTCGACACGGGCGCTTGTCATGAGATCAAACCTGCTTCGAGCAAGGCCGCCTCACGCGCTGCCGCACTGGCCTTCGCTCTTGCTCTCGCCCGCCGCAGGCTCGGTGGCGCGATCCGCAGTGGCAAAGGATTGCCGCGCATTTTATGGTGCAGTTCGCCGCGGACGATCCTTGACGTCGGCGGCCTTTACCCCCCGGGGCTGGTCCGCTTCGGCCTCGACGCCTCGTCCTTGCTCATGGTCGATGCGCGGCGCGACGATGAGGTGCTGTGGGTCCTGGAAGAAGGCCTGCGCTCGGGCAGTCTGGCGCTGGCGATCGGTGCGCTCTCTTCGATTGATCTGACGCCAGCGCGGCGCTTGAGTCTTGCGGCGCGGGACGGGGCGACACCACTCCTCATGCTCACATCGGCGCGATCGGCCGCGAGTGCGGCGACCGCTACACGCTGGCGGATCAATCCGGCCGCGAGCGGCACACATCCCTTCGACACGCGCGCACCCGGCGCGGCTCGGCTTTCGGTGCAGCTCGAACGCTGTCGCTCGGCGCCGCCCGCCACCGAAGCCGCTCTGACTTTGGAATGGTCCCATGAAGCGTATCGTTTCCGTCTGGCTGCCGCAGTGGCCGATCGAGCGGCTGTCACGGCAGCGGCCCGGTGCCGTGCCGGATGACAAACCGTTCGCACTCGTCACCGGCGGAGCGCAGGGCATCCGCATCACCGCCGTCAACATCCGGGCGGCACGGGAGGGCTTGCGTGTGGGCATGAGTTTGGCGGATGCGCGGGCCGCTGTGCCCAGTCTGATCTCGCATCCGGCCGAGGCGGAGCGGGATGCGCAGGCGCTCGAACGTCTCGCGCTCTGGCTCGGACGTTACGGACCATCGCGCAACGTCGAAGGTTGCGACGGTGTCTGGATTGACACGACGGGAGTGGCACATCTTTTCAGTGGCGAGGCGGCACTGCTGGAAAATTTGGTGCGGCGGCTTTCCGGCTTTGGAATCACCGCGCGCGCTGGTCTCGCCGATACACCGGGGGCAGCTTACGCTCTCGCCCGCTTCGCGACCACGCGACGGCGCACCGTAATGGCGCCGGCGGGGGAGGCGCAGACGGCAGCGGCATTGGCGGGACTGCCTGTTGCGGCACTGCGTCTGTCGCAGGAGACCGCGGTGCTTTTGAAGCGACTGGGGCTCGCCCGGATCGGTCAATTGGTGGAACTGCCGCGCACCTCGTTGGAGAGGCGGTTTTCATCGGAATCGTCCTCGCGCAGCCGGGCAGGGCAGGCCAAGACAAAAGCACTGGCGGACGCGGTTCTCCTGCGGCTCGATCAGGCGTTGGGGCGCCAAGCCGAACCGCGAGCCGCACTCGGAGACCCGCTGGTGCTGTCGGAGCGTCGCTCGTGGGGCGAACCGTTGATCTCATCAGAAGCGCTTGTTTCTGAAGTTGGTACCCTTGCCGGGGATCTTTCGCGCGCGCTGAAAGCGGCGGGCCTTGGGGCGCGGCGCATCGTGCTGCATCTCTATCGGGCCGACGGCACGATTGCGCACGCTGAGGCGGGTCTTGCCAGGGCAAGCGCGGAAGCGACGCATTTCATGCAACTGCTCGAAAGCAAGCTGGCGGTGATCGACGCGGGCTTCGGGATCGACGTCGCTGTGCTCGACGCCGTACTGGCGGAACCGCTCGACGCTGAGCAGGCGACGCTCGGACGGGGCGGCGCAATCCCCGAGCAGGCCATTGCCGCGCTCGTCGACCGGCTTGCGAACCGGCTCGGCGCCAAGAACGTTTTCCGTCTTGCGCCACGTGCAAGCCATCTGCCCGAGCGAGCCACCGTGCGCACTGTGCTGCTGGCGCCTATCGCCGATCCTGCTGCGATGCCTGGTTCTCCGCCAGGAGAGCGGCCGTTTCTTCTGCTGTCGCCGCCGGAACCTATCTCGGCCATGGCCGAAGTGCCGGATGGGCCGCCCCTGAGATTTACATGGCGGCGCGTCGCTTATGCGGTGGTGAAGGCCGCGGGGCCCGAGCGGATCGCGCCCGAATGGTGGCGGCACCTCGCCCATCCGGATGCGGATGCGCCGACGCCCGCCGACGACGGGCTCGGTGGCGATACCCTCGATCCGGCCGCACGCGAGAAGACGCGCGACTACTATGTCGCCGAGACGAGCGATGGGGCGCGGTTCTGGATGTATCGCGAAGGATTTTACGGCGCGGCCGATGCCGGGGGTGCGCCGCGCTGGTTTCTGCATGGTCTGTTCTAAAGCGAGTGTGTGATGCGTTACGCAGAACTCGATGTGACGACGAACTTCTCGTTCCTGCGGGGGGCTTCGCACGCGGACGAACTCGTTGCGCAAGCGAAAGCGTTGGGGCTTGAGGCGATCGCGGTGACCGACCGTAACTCGCTCGCAGGTATCGTACGCGCACACACGGCGGCAAAGGCCGTCGGACTGCGCTTCATTCCAGGCGCGCGGCTCGACCTGGAGGATTCGCCGAGCCTTCTCTGTCTGCCTACCAACCGGGCTGCTTACGGTCGTCTGTCGCGGCTTCTTTCGCTCGGGCAAGGTCGGGCGGAGAAGGGGCAGTGCATTCTGCGGCTTGATGACGTCGCTGCGCTCGCGGAAGGCAATATTTTCATCGTCGTCCCACCGGAGACGTTGGAGGAGAATTTCCAAGCACATCTGCAGCGGATTCAAGGGGCACTGGCTCCCGCCAAACTTTATCTGGCGGCGTCGCATGCCTACCGTGGCGATGACCGGGCACGGATCGGAGCGCTTGCGGCGATGGCCGCCGCATGTGGCACGCAGCTCGTTGCGACCAACGCCGTGCTCTATCATGCGCCGCACCGGCGGCCATTGCAGGACGTACTGACCTGCGTGCGGAAACATACGACCATCACCGAGGCCGGATACCAGCTACAGGCAAACGCGGAGCGGCACCTCAAGAGACCCGAGGAGATGGTTCGTCTCTTTCGTGGATACGAGGAGGCGGTGGCGCGCACAATCTCCATCATGGAGGCCTGCCGGTTTTCACTCGATGAGCTTGTCTATGAGTATCCGGACGAACCTGTGCCGCCCGGGACCACACCGCAGGCGCATCTGGAAGCGCTCACCTGGGAAGGTGCGGCGTGGCGGTTTCCAGAGGGGATTCCAGATAAGGTTCGCGCGACGATCACGCGCGAACTGCAGCTCGTTGCTGAGCTCAATTACGCGCCTTATTTTCTCACGGTCCACGACATTGTTTTGTTCGCTCGCTCGCGCGGCATCCTTTGCCAGGGCCGCGGATCAGCGGCGAACTCGGTCGTGTGCTATTGCCTCGGCATCACAGCGGTCAATCCGACGGAAGTGAACCTTCTGTTCGAACGGTTCGTGTCGCATGCACGCAAGGAGCCGCCCGATATCGACGTTGATTTCGAGCACGATCGGCGCGAGGAGGTCATTCAATACATTTACGCGCGCTATGGACGTGACCGGGCAGGGCTCGCCGCTACCGTCATTTCCTATCGTGCGCGGTCGGCGGTGCGCGATGTCGGCAAAGCAATGGGTTTGTCGGAAGACACGGTCGCGGCGCTCGCCGGCATGGTATGGGGGACAAGCTCGGGCGGCGTGCTCGGCGATACGCGCGTGCGGGAGGCGGGCCTTGACGCGAGCGATCCGCTGCTTGCGACCGTGCTGGAACTCACCGAAGAGCTCATCGGCTTTCCGCGCCATCTCTCGCAACACGTAGGCGGGTTCGTGCTGACGCGGGGGCCGCTCGTGGAAATGGTGCCGGTTGGCAATGGTGCAATGGATGATCGCACCTTCATTGAGTGGGATAAGGACGATATTGCGGCGCTCGGATTGTTGAAGGTCGATATTCTGGCGCTCGGCATGCTGTCGTGCATCCGCCGTGCGTTCGAACTCCTGGGCGCACATCATGGACTCGACATGACGCTTGCGAAGGTGCCGCGCGAGGATCCCGCAACCTATGACATGCTTTGCCGCGCGGACAGCATCGGCGTTTTTCAGGTGGAAAGCCGAGCGCAAATGAACATGCTGCCGCGTCTCAAGCCGCGCTGTTTCTATGATCTCGTGATCGAGGTTGCAATCGTCAGACCGGGACCGATCCAGGGTGACATGGTGCATCCATATCTGCGTCGGCGCTCCGGGCTGGAGCCGGAGACTTATCCGTCGCCATCGCCGGAACATGGGCCGGCCGACGAACTCAAGCAGATCCTCGGCAAGACAAAAGGCGTCCCGCTGTTCCAGGAGCAGGCGATGCGGATCGCGATGGAGGCAGCAAAATTCTCCGACCAGGAGGTCAACGATTTGCGCAAGTCGATGGCCACGTTCCGCCGCCGCGGCACGATTGGATTGCTCGAAGAAAAGATGGTCGAGCGGATGACGGAGCGCGGCTACGACCGCGAATTTGCCCAGCGCTGCTTTAACCAGATCAAGGGTTTCGGCGAATACGGGTTTCCCGAGAGTCATGCGGCGAGCTTCGCGCATCTCGTTTATGTGTCGTCATGGCTCAAGTGCCATTTCCCAGCAGCGTTCGCGTGCGCGCTGCTCAACTCACAGCCGATGGGCTTTTATGCGCCCGCACAGATTGTTCGGGATGCGAGCGAGCATGGAGTGGAAGCGCGCGCCGCCGACATCAATCTCAGCGGTTGGGATTCCACGCTGGAGGATGTGGATGGCGGCGGGCCTGCGCTGCGGCTCGGCCTGCGGCAGATCGAAGGGCTGCAGGAGGACGAAATCAGGCGCCTCGTTGCGGTGCGGGCGCAGGGTGCATTCGGTTCTGTGCACGATCTATGGCAGCGGGCGGGGCTGCGGCTGCCGACACTGGAGAAGCTTGCCGCCGCTGATGCGTTCCGGTCAATCGGGCTCGATCGGCGGCAGGCGCTTTGGGAAGTGACGGCGCTTGCGAATGCGCCGCCGCTGCCTCTCTTTTCCTGGAGTGCCGCTCACGAGACGGGCGCGGAGACGAAAGTGGCACTGCCTTCGATGCCGCTCTCAGAACACGTGGTGAACGACTACCAGACGCTGCGGCTGTCATTGAAAGCGCACCCGATGAGCTTTTTGCGCGAGCGTCTTCGGGCAGAACGGGTCTCGAATTGCCAGGAATTGCGCAGCATGCGCGACGGGCAGTTCGTGAAAGTAGCGGGCGTCATTCTGGTGCGGCAACGGCCGGGATCGGCCAAGGGCGTCGTGTTCATGACGCTGGAAGATGAGACGGGGGTCGGCAATTGCGTCGTGTGGCCAAAAACGCTGGAGCGGTATCGCAAGACAGTGATGCAGGCACGGCTGATGCTCGTCACCGGGCGCGTTCAGCGGCATGAGAGCATCGTCCATATCGTGGCAACGTCATTAGAGGATCGGAGTGACTGGCTTATGCTTCTGTCCGAATGGGCGAACGAGATGCCGATTCCCATTGCAAACGCAGACGAGGTGAAAAGTCCCGGGCCCGATCCGATTGCATCAGGGGCGGGGGACCATCCTCGATGGGCCCCGGTCAACCCGACAGTGAGGCCGCGACCGATGCATCCCCGGCAGGAACGCGTAATACCTAAATCTCGCGACTTCCATTAAATCTGTTGAGATTTGGATTTATTCAATTTTTTGACGGCGGCCCTCACAGCCCTGTCACCCAAGCGCAACGCACTCCAGAGGATCGCGCGCCGACCCCGGCTCGATCCGTCACAGCATAACCTGTTCCTGCTAGCGTCCGCTCATGATCGACACTCCAGGCAGGTGACCCCATCGGGGGGTTGGCGTCCCGTGCGGTGTGATCTCTTGTGTTTCGTAGCTGTTTGGAGATTGTCCATGTCGAAGTTCCGCGCCCTCGCTTGTGCGCTCGCAGCCCTACCTCTTTCCGCCATTGCCCTTGGCACAACGGCCACCACGGCCGCAGCCAAGGATCCGGAAGTGATCATCAAGATTACGCGGGTCCGCGCGCTTGATCAGGCCGATGCCTTTTCGAAGGGTGACTTTTACGCAAAGGTCAACATTGGAGGTGAGACCATCTCTACACCGCCGGTAAAGCAAGAATCATCGATCACACCGAACTGGGTCGTTTCCAGAAAAGTGAAGGCTGGTGTTGTAAAGGTAAATATCGGGGTGTTCGACAAAGACGTGAGCGTCGATGACCCGATCGACATCAACCGCATCGACAACAAGAGAGATCTTGATTTCACGATCAACACCAAGACGTGCAAGGTCGAGGGCTTTGCCTCGACCTACAGGTGTGGCGCCAAGATCAGCCGCGCGGGCAAGGAGAAGAAGGCTGCCGAGATCACCTTCATAGTGACGGTCAAGAAGTAGCCTTCGACCTGATCTCAAGTCCAGAAGGCAGGCGCCTGCGGGCCGCCTGCCTTTTTGCTTGACTGCTGAATGTCGAAACAAGCGTCTGAGGGTTGCGCGAACGGCGTATTCCAGGCATCGAAGCGGCTATGAAACCGCTCGCCGTACCCCTCTCAGTTCGCCTCTGCACGCGATCGCTGCGCATGCGACTGTGCTTTGTATTGTTTGCCGGATTGATCTTGGCGGGCAACGCGGGACCTTCATTTGCGCAGCGGCAACTGTTCGAGCCCGAAGCGACGACGGTGCGCGTCGAAGGCGCTCTGGCGCGAGCCAAGTCTTACATGATCACAACGTCGAGCCGCGTCGCGTCGGAGGCGGGCCGCGCTATGATGGCGGAAGGTGGGTCCGCCGTGGATGCTGCCATTGCGGCGCAACTCGTTCTCGGGCTGGTGGAGCCTCAATCGTCGGGGTTGGGCGGCGGAGCGTTTCTGCTACACTGGAATAAAGAGACGTCATCGCTCGTCACCTACGACGGGCGGGAAACAGCGCCTGCTACGGCGAAGCCGGATCGGTTTCTGGCCAACGGCAAGCCGATGCCTTTCGAAAAGGCCGTGCGTTCCGGTCTCAGCATTGGGACGCCGGGACTCGTGCGTCTGCTCAAAACCGTACATGAAAAGCACGGCAAGCTCGCGTGGGCCCGGTTGTTTGAGCCTGCGATCCGGATTGCGAAAGAGGGCTTCACCGTCACGCCACGGTTGTACCTCTTGCTGCGGATCACGGGCCCTGAGGCTTTCGATGCTGCGGGACGGCGGTACTTTTTTGATGAGAGCGGCGCACCCCGGTCGGCGGGTACTGTCATCAAGAACCCCGATTACGCAGCAACTCTGAAGACGATCGCGGAGAAGGGGCCGGATGCGTTCTACTCGGGTCGCGTGGCCGAACAGGTGTTGGCTGCGGTCGCGCACGCCCCGAACGTGGCGGGTGATCTCTCGGCTGCTGATCTTGCCGCGTACAAGGTGGAGGTGCGCGAGCCGGTCTGTGCGACCTACCGCGTATACAAAGTTTGCGGAATGGGGCCGCCTTCGTCGGGCGGAATCGCCATTGCGCAGATCCTCACGCTGCTTGAGCCATTCGATCTGGGGCGCATGAGTGACGGACGGATGCCGCCGGAGGGCGTGCACCTTATCTTAGAGGCCGAGAAGCTCGCCTACGCGGATCGCGGGCGGTTTCTCGCCGACCCCGCGTTCGTGTCCATTCCTGCGGGATTGACTGATCCTGCGTATCTTGCGGACCGACGCAAGCTGATCAATCCGGCGAAGTCTATGCCGCCGCCGCCGCCAGGACTGCCCCCGGGTGTCGCAAAGCGCGCGTTCGGAGCCGATGCGACGCTTGAGACGACAGGCACCAGCCATCTTTCGGTCATTGATGCAGACGGCAACGCGGTTGCGATGACGACTACGATCGAGGGCGTGTTCGGCTCCGGCGTAATGGCGGCAGGTTTTCTCCTCAACAATGAACTCACCGATTTTTCCTTCCTGCCGACGGACGCGGAGGGGCAGCCGATCGCCAATCGCGTCGAAGCGGGGAAACGGCCGCGCAGTACGATGTCTCCAACCATCGTTTTTGACCGGAATGGAGATCTGTTCGCGGTCGTGGGATCGCCGGGTGGCGGGCGGATCATCATGTTCGTGACAAAAGCGCTGATTGGGCTGATGGACTGGGAACTCGATGCGTATCAAGCCTCGGCGCTGATGAATTTCGGCAGCATGGGCGAAGGGGCGGATCTCGAAACGGACTGGCAATCCGTCCTTACCGGGCTGCGCCTCAAATCTTATGGACATACGATCCGCATTGACCTCATGAATTCAGGGCTCAATCTGCTTGCCGTGCGCGATGGCGTAATCGAGGGTGGCAGCGACCCGCGCCGAGAGGGCGCGGCACTCGGAGAATGAGATGACACGCCGACGCGTGACAGTCGCGGGGGCGGGGATCATCGGGCTATGGCAGGCTCTGATGCTGGCGCGCCGCCGTTATCAGGTCAGGCTGGTCGATCGCGAGGTGGAGCCGCTCAATGCCTGTGCGAGCCGCCACGCCGGCGCGATGCTCGCTCCATGGGTGGAAGCGGAAACGGCGCCGGACGAGGTTCGATTATTCGGCGTTGAGGGTCTGGCGATATGGCGGGAGGCTTATCCAGGTGTCGTCAACAACGGCAGCCTCGTCGTTGCCGTCGCGCGCGATTTGCCGGATCTGACGCGTTTCGCGAAGCTGACGCATGAGCATAAGACGCTCGACCGAGCGGCGCTCGCCGCTCTCGAGCCGGATCTGGCCGACCGCTTTTCAACAGCACTCTTTTTTCCAGATGAGGCCCACGTGGCGACGCCGCACGCGCTCGCGTTTTTGCACCGGTCTTGCCAGGATGCGGGTGTCGATTTTCATTTCGGACGAGAACTGGAAGAGAGCGATCGCGAAACCGTGATCGTCGATTGCCGAGGATTGGGGGCGCGGCACCAGCTTGCGGACCTGCGGGGCGTTCGGGGAGAGCGGTTGTTGATCCGTTCAAGCGACGTGTCTTTTGCAAGGCCCGTACGATTGCTGCATCCGCGGCACCCGCTGTATGTCGTTCCGTGGGGGGGAAACCGCTATCTCGTCGGTGCAACAATGATCGAGAGCGAGGATGCCGGGCCGGTGTCGGTGCGTTCGGCCCTCGAGTTGCTGGGGGCGGCATATACGCTGCATCCGGCTTTCGGTGAGGCGGAAGTATTGGAGATGAGTGCCGGCGTACGGCCGGCGTTTCCCGATAACGTACCGCGGGCGCGAGTTGTGAATGGAGGCCGCAGCATCATGGTGAACGGGGCTTACCGGCACGGATACCTGCTGGCGCCCGTACTCGCCGAGGCGGTGGCTGATTACATGGATACCGGTGCGTTGCATCCGCTGCTGCAAACCTGATGCACATTTGCCGGGTAGCCGCGTGAACGCAGCCCGAGTATGTTGCCGGGCATGACAACATCCGATCCCAACGCCACCGATACCAGCACCTCGTTCGGCTTCCGCAATGTGCGTGAAGAGGAACGGCAGAGCCTGGTCAATGACGTCTTTTCAAAAGTCGCGGAACGATACGACCTGATGAACGACCTGATGTCGGGCGGATTGCACCGGCTGTGGAAGTCCGATTTCGTGTCGATGCTCAATCCGCCCAAAGGCGATGCTCCGTTCCGGCTGCTCGACGTGGCGGGTGGCACTGGTGATATCGCGATGCGCGCGCTGCGAGCGGGCGGGCCGCAGACGACAGCGGTGATCTGCGACATCAGCCCCGAGATGCTGGAGGTCGGCCAACGGCGCGTGGTCGATGCAGGCTTATCCGATCGCATTACGCTCATCGAGGGCAATGCGGAGACGCTGCCGTTCGACGACAAATCGTTTGACGCCTATACCATCTCATTCGGAATCCGGAATGTGACGCACATCGATCGTGCCCTGACGGAGGCGTATCGGGTGCTCAAAACCGGTGGGCATTTCCTGTGTTTGGAGTTTTCCGAGGTGCAGGTTCCGATCCTCGATCGCATCTACGACTTTCATTCTTTCGAGGTGATCCCGCGCCTGGGTCAACTGACCGCCGGGGATGCGCAGCCGTATCAGTACCTCGTGGAATCGATCCGAAAATTTCCCAAGCAGGACCAATTCGCCGAGATGATCCGCGCGGCGGGGTTCCAAAACGTAACGTATCGCAATCTCACCGGCGGCATTGCTGCGATCCACAGCGGCTGGCGGATTTAGGCAACCGCGACCATCTTCGTCATGACGACGAAGTAGATCACGATAGTCAGCACATCCTGCGCGATGGTGGCGACGGGCCCGGCACCGAATGCTGGATCCACGCCGATGCGGCCGAGCGCCCACGGGAACATGAGCCCGATGCCGCTGGCCAATGCGCCGGCAGCGAAGAGAGAGGCGCCAACACCAATAGCGATTGGGATGTTTCCGAAGGAGATCCAAACGCCCAGGAACGCCAGCAGACCGAGGATCGCTCCGATGACGCCGCCCACCATGATCTCGGACCCCAGCAGTGTCAGGAGCGGCTGATCACGCGTTGAGAGACCGCGAACCGCGATCGCTTCCGTTTGCGTTCCTACGGCGTCGGCGAGATATACGATGGCGGGGATGAAGAACGCGATCATGACGTTCGACTGCAGCGCAGCCTCGAAACTCGCCATCACGCCCGTGGCAACCGAACTCAAGGCGAGGCCGACCATCAACCAGGGCAAGCGTCGCGCGACGCGACTGAGCGGCGGGTCCTCGAGTGCATGGCGCGCGCCTTCTCGCTCGCGCATGATGCCGGCCGTGAGGTGGATGTCTTCGCGGTGCTCGCGTCCCAGGATTTCGATGAGCGTATGCGCGGCCAAGATTCCGATGGGATGTCCGTCGGCCGCTAGGACGGGAAGGACGGTGACATTCTCGCGGATGGCGATGTCTGTTGCTTTCTCCTGATCCATCGCGGCGGGCACCGACGGCCAGTCTGTGCGGGCGATCGCGGCCAGAGGGGTTGCGTCATCGTTCTCGACTAGGCGCCGCAGTTCGATAGTCGAGATGTGCCGGCCAGACGGATCTGTCAGCAGGATGAGATCGACGGTGTCAAACTTGGCCGATTTCAGAAGGACGCGTACGCTGCCCACGGTTTCCGAAGCGGGAACGATGGGGACGCGCTTCAGTGCCAGGTGACCGGCTGTTTCAGGCGTCGTGCGAGGTTGTTGCATCATGCTCTAAAGGTCCTGTCTGCCGGGGAGCCTTCAGCTTAAGCGGGAACCGAAGACGTTGCAGCGCGGTTCAGCGGACGAGGAGACAACGCCTATGACAATCGCGCCGTGCTTCTGGTTCGATGGAAATGCCGAAGAAGCCGCGAATTTTTATGTTTCTTTGTTTCCGAATTCGCGGGTCGATCACGTGACGACTTACCCGACCGATACCCCAAGTGGAAAGCGCGGCGAGGTGATGCTGGTTGAGTTCACCCTCGATGGGAAACCCTACCAGGGGCTCAATGGTGGACCCCGCTTCAAGTTCAACGAAGCCGTATCGCTTTCAGTGCCATGCCGCAATCAGGCTGAGGTGGATCGCTTGTGGTCGGCGCTGACGGCCAATGGCGGACGGCCGGTGCAGTGCGGGTGGCTCCAGGACAAGTATGGCTTGTTCTGGCAGATCGTGCCGGAGCAGTTGCAGGCCCTCGTCCGTCATCCCGACAGGGACGTTGCACGGCGCGCCATGGAAGCGATGTTCGATATGGTGAAGATCGATATTGCTACCATCGAAGCTGCCGCGAAAGCCTGAGGGGCTTGCCCTTCGCCGCAGGGTCTCTATTCATGTTCAGTGAGATTGGCGTCAGGAGACCCGACACGTGCCGCGCACCATTCGCATCGGAAGCTGGAGTTACGATTTGCCTGAATGGGCGCCGGCGCGCATGGCCATCGGCGTGCTGCTGATCCTCTTTGGATTCCTAGGATTCCTTCCCGTGCTGGGGTTCTGGATGGTGCCGCTGGGACTGGTGGTGCTCTCGTACGATGTTCCGCGCGTCCGCTTGTGGCGGCAGAACTTCAAGACTTGGTGGCGCGGGGGAAAGAGCGAGCCGCCGCCGGAACTGCGCAAGCCCGATGGTAACGTGCCGCCGCAGGCGTGACGCGTTCAGCGGGCCATCATATCACGAGGCATTGGTAATCTGGGCATCGCAGCGGCTCAAGGATAGGAGCATCGCGGTTCCATGATCGTCAGGCATCTCCCTGAAGTCATCAACGCTGGAGCCTATCGAGCGGGTGCATTCCGACGAGTGGTGCGGCTACACGGCTGCAAGGAGCTTCAGCGCTTCCTTGGGATCGATACGGCCGTCGTAGAGGGCGCGGCCGGTGATGGCGCCTTCCAGGAGCCGGTATTCGGGGGTTAGCAGAGCCTTCACGTCGTCTATGGAGGCAAGGCCGCCCGAGGCGATGACAGGGATGGCCGTCGAACGCGCGAGTTCCGCAGTCGCGGGAAGGTTCAGACCCTTCAGGACGCCGTCACGCTCGATATCCGTGTAGATGATGGCTGACACGCCTGCATCCTCGAAGCGGCGGGCGAGATCGATGGCGGTGAGTTCAGATGTTTCCGCCCATCCTTCAACGGCTACTTTGCCGCCCTTCGCGTCTATGCCAACAGCGATACGGCCGGGGAACTGCTTGCAGGCTTCTTTCACCAGCGCCGGGTCGCGCACGGCGATGGTGCCGAGGATCACGCGTCGGATGCCTTTCGTCAGCCACATCTCGATCGTGGCGAGGTCGCGGATGCCACCACCGAGTTGAACCGGCATCTTCACGCGGTCGAGGATGGCATCGACGGCTGCGCCATTGACAGGCTTGCCGGCAAAGGCGCCGTTCAGATCGACGACGTGCAGATAGGTGAACCCCTGGGCTTCGAAATTGGCTGCCTGGGCGGCAGGATCATCATTGAACACCGTCGCTTCGTCCATTTCGCCGAGCTTCAGGCGGACGCACTGGCCGTCCTTCAGATCGATGGCCGGGAAGAGGATCACTTTTTTTCTCGCTCGCCGCGCGGGTGCGGTCATAAGATTGCTGGAGTTCAGCGCGATCAATCGCGTTCCGTTTCGTTCGTCAAGCGTTCGAGTATCCGATGTCGCTGCCGTTCCACCGCCGTTCAGAGCCTGCACCGCCAGCGTTCAACACGGCACGATCGCTTTCCGAGACAGACGCCATCGAGATTTGGATCGCGCGATGGTTGCGCGTGCGGCGCAAAGATCTCATCGCGCGATATGATTGCGACCCGCGCCGCATCTACGAAATCTGGGAGGGCGTGCGGTTTCCGCGTTCACGAGAGAAAGCACTCGCTGAGTTTTCAACACGCTATCCACAGCTCGTCGGACACGTCGATCCGAGCCATCACAAGCGCCTTCCGATGAAGACTCGCAGCCCCGACCAGCTGAATTTGTTTGGCTGATACAAGGTCACCATACAACTGAGTAAGGCATTGATTTGTAATGCTAATTTATTTCGCCGCATCAAATAAGAACAAAAGCTGAACTTCGGCTGGACGGAGCCGGCGACTCAGGGCATGTTCTTCCTATGTTCACGGCCATAGAGTCCTCCCCGCGTTCCCCGTAGAATAGAACTCGACCATCTCCTCCAGCCCAAGGAGCTCCCCCCATGCGCACCTATCTCATCTCCTACGATCTCGCGAAGCCCCACGTTTCCAAGCATGTCGTTGCCCACGCCATCATGAGTCTCGGCTCAAGCTGGGCGCGTCCGTTGGAGAACACGTGGTACGTGCGCTCGGATGAAAGCGAAGAAACTCTCGAAGCCTGGCTCGGCCGGTATCTCGAGTCCGATGATGGACTCCTGATCCAACCGGTGAAGGAAGACGCGGTGATGACGAACACGTCGCTCCGCTGGTTCCGTCAGCGCCGCGCGGGCATCGATGTTTCGGAGCATACCAATATCATCGCTTTCCCGGTCGTCGCGCCTTTGGCGGGCGAGCGAGCCGATGAGCCTGAACTGCCGTTCGCAACCGCGTGCTGAGTTCGTTTCCACCTTTCGACTGCCCAGTCGATCGCCGTCTCGCCTCTCTCTCCCGCGGGGATTGTATCTCCCCGTCCCCTGATGCGAGACAGCCCCTCCGCTTCTCCCCCGAAGCGGTCAAACGTGGCCGGACCCTCTGCCCAGAGGTCCGGCCTTTTGTTTGATCGGGCCAGGTACTCAGCCGACGGTTTCGGTTTTCGCCTTCATGGTGAGGCGATGGCCTTTGGGGGCGCCGCGGGCGTAGCGGGCTTCAATGTATTCT
>ERZ1066138.94-NODE-94-length-28271-cov-10.473561_pt1 | contig 28271 bp, 24 predicted proteins | sample MGYA00382785_ERZ1066138 | MGnify/ENA primary metagenome ERZ1066138 (study PRJEB33369, sample SAMEA5778368) | biofilm metagenome | biome: Industrial cooling water; feature: Water cooling tower basin; material: Biofilm | place: United Arab Emirates | collected... | reverse complement strand
GTATCACCTTGACGCCGAAGGATTTCCATAAGGTTACCGCAGCGTTGGCGCCGCCACCGAGATGGCTCACATCGAGCCAAAGGCAAAACCCTCCGGCAGGTCGGCAATAGCCAAAATGGCCGGTCAGCAGCTCGTCAGCGGCGGCGAACTTCGTTCGGTAGGCCTGGCGGGCGGTTTCGACATGGGCTTCGTCGGACCAGGCGGCGGCTGACGCATGCTGGATGGGTCCCGGCACCTGCGGGGCACACATGTTTCTAATTTCGCCAAAGGCATCCAAAAATGCGGCGTCGCCCGCGCAAAAGCCTGACCGCATTCCGGGAAGATTGGAGCGCTTGGATAAGGAGTTGAAGACCACCAAGTTGCGGAACCGCTCAGGGGTGGCGGCAGCAACGGTGAGGGCTCCGGTCGGCGCTTCGTGCGTGTAAATCTCCGAGTAACACTCATCGAAGAACAGCATGAAATCGTACCGACGGGCGAGAGCAAGCGCCCTCGCGATGTAGGCACAATCGGCAACCGAGCCCTGCGGATTGGATGGCGATCCGATGAAGAGGGCCGCCGTGCGCACGAGTAGGGCCTTGTCGGCCGACAGGGTTTCGAGGTCGGGCAGGAAGCCGGTCTCGCGGGTTGCGTTGAGAAATACGGCCTCAGCACCGCACCCCAATGCTCCCGCGATGTAGGCCGAATAGTAGGGATTGCACATCAATATAGCCGGACGCTCAATCCGGCATTTGCGGCCGAGGGCTGGCATGCAGGCAAACGTCAGGCCCTCGCGAGACCCGTTGAGTGCGAGGATCTCCTTTTCCGCATCGATATCGGAAACGCCGTATCGGCGGCTGATCCAAGCGGCAATCGACGCGCGCAGCTCCGATGATCCTTTGATCGGGGGATATTTGCCGAAGCTCGCCGTAGCTTCGGCAATCTTGGCGGCAATGAAATCAGGCATTGCTTCACGCGGCTCACCGATCGTCAATTCGATGGGCCGAGCGTGACCTGGCGGGACACCGTCGAGCAGGTTGCGAAGTTGCGTAAAGGGGGATCGGACCGTGCCGTCGGTGAGGGCCGCGACGCCGCGGATCATGCCCGCCACGTCGCGGTTTGCAATTTTCGTCATCGACACGTCACCTCTGGTCTCAAGTCGCGGAGCGAATCGCTTATCCTTTTGCAGATACAGCGTCCAGACGCGGAGGCGCCGGTCATTTGCTTTCGCCAATAACAAAGAGCCGGCGCAGTGCAAACGGCGGCATGTCGACATCAACGTGACAGGTGCGGCGGGACCGCGCCATAGGGGGTTTGCTTGAGACTACTCCGTTCATTCCACGGCCTCGCTGGTGCCGTAGCGGCAGTCGCGCTTTGTGCTGCCGCAACGCTCGCGTCCAGTGCAGCATCTGCGAAGGATGTCAGCCCCGCGGTGAAGCGGGCCTGCGCCAATGACTACTTCGCACATTGCAGCATGCATCCGGTTGGCACACCTGCGGTGCGCAAGTGCATGCGGGCGGTTGGTCCGCGGCTTTCCAAGCCATGCCTCGGCGCTCTCGCCGCCGCAGGTGAGATCAAGGATTCTGATCGGAAGCGCTACAAGACGGCATCGACGGCCAAGTCGCGCCGCAATTGATGTTGCCAAGCAGGCGCAAGACAGCGAACGAAAAACCCGGCCGACCGCAAGGTCAGCCGGGTTTTGTTTGTCTTGATGGGCGCGGCGCAAATGGTGGTTAGCGGGTTCGGCGCGGGTTTTTGTAGAGGTCTGCCTCCTGCGTTTCGATCTTCGGCTTGATCTTTCCGCGGCGAACGTCGCGGTAGAGCGCTTTCATGTGCCGGCGGCTGTCTCCGTTGAAGATCATCATGCCGGCAAAAAGCTTCATCACGGTCAAAAGGCGCTTGTCGGCATGGCCCTGCTTGATTTTGCCGTACCATTTGCCGCCTAGCGAGAAGACCTTGCCGTCGAGCGCGCCGACGACGTTGCCGTGCTGGTCATAAAGCGTGAAGTCGCCTCCAAGATCGATCAGGTCGCGCTTCAGACGATAGAATTCGGGCTGATTGTCATTCATGAGGAAGAACGAGAAGTTCTCCGGCATGAACGGCCATTTGTTGGCAGAGCGCTCCAGATAGATGAGGAAGTTGTCGTCATCGGTGTTGATAGAGAACGCGGTTACAGGAAGGCCGCGCGAGCCGATCGTCATCTGAAGGCTGCGACCGACCAATAGGTCCATGGTGGCGCGCCAGTTGACGGTTTCGTTGAACAATTTGAGAACGAGGCGCTTATCCATGCCCGTCTTCTGTTTCCAAAGATCTTCACGATAGCCGATGAGGCCCGTGCGCTCGCCGTTCTCGATCACTTCGGCATAGATATCCATGTCCGATGTAAACTGGCGCGACTTGGCGCGATTTCGCGAGCGCTTGTAGATGCCGAACTCGATTGTGTTGAGATTCGTGATCCATACATCGACGGTGAAGCGGTGCCAGCCATCTTTGCCTGGCTTCGGTGCCTTGCCCGAACTTTTGCTCGTCTTGCGTTCAGCGTTTTCCTCGCGCGCAGCTTCGGCGGCGGCATTTCCGCTGCGGGCAACGATGGTGGTCATGGCGCTCTCCGAAAGAGAATCAATCAGCAGAAAGGTACCACCGGCTGCACACACCCTCGGTCAGGGACAGGTGTAAAAGCTTTGGATAAGTGGCGGAGAAAACCGATGGCGGCCCGAACGGGCATCAGCGTCATAACAGCAGCGGGCGCCTATCAAGGGCCAGCGGGCTTGCGGGCTCCGAATATGGCGCTTCCGACGCGGATGTGGGTGGCACCCAGAGCAATGGCGGTTTCAAAGTCATCACTCATGCCCATGCTGAGACCGGTAAGGCCATTTTCGCGTGCGAGCGTGGCCAAAAGGCCGAAATGGAGGGCGGCCTCCTCGTCAACGGGCGGAATGCACATCAGGCCCGAGATCTCGAGCTTGAGTTCATCGCGACAGTGGTGAAGGAAGGCTGCGGTTTCACGCGGAGCGACGCCTGCCTTCTGTTCTTCCTCGCCGGTGTTCACCTGCACGAAAAGTTTAGGGCGCTTGCCTTGCTTGGCCATTTCGTCTGCGATCGCCTTGGCGATCTTTGGGCGATCGACGGTATGGATCGCGTCAAACAGTTCCACGGCTTCCGCTGTCTTGTTTGATTGCAGCGGGCCAATCAGATGGAGTTCGAGGCCCTGGAAGCGGTTTTTCAGGTTCGGCCATTTGGCCTTGGCTTCCTGTACGCGGTTTTCGCCGAAGGCCCGCTGGCCGTTTTCGATCACGGGAATAATGATCTCTTCACCATAGGTTTTTGACACTGCGACGAGCGTGACGGTCTGAGGATCTCGTCCTGCGCCTTTCGCTGCGAGTTCGATCCGGCTTCTGATATCGCGCAGGGCCTCAACGCCATCCGTCATTTTTTCTCTCCGGCTTCGCGGCGGCTTTCGCCGCGGTTTTTGGCTGGCCGTACGGCGCGAAGTCGTGTGTATCGCTTGACAGAAGATCGAGATACTTCCGGTTGATGAAAACTTTGTCGCGCCATGCGCGCTCCTCAACTAGGACGCCCAATTCGACCAGTTGTTTGAAGTAGCCCGCAACGGTGACCCGGTTGCCCAACCCGGCCTGAATGGCATTTTCTATGCGGCAATAGGGCTGCGAAAAGATGAGCTCGACGAGTTCGCGCGTGTAGAGCCGCGGCTTCGTTTCGCGAATATGCCGGGCTGTGTCCTCCATCAAGGCGCGAACGGCGCGGACCTTCTTGTTGGTCCATCGTGCGGTCTCTTCCACACCGGTGAGAAGATAGAGCACCCAGCCTTGCCACGTTGCATTGCGCGTTACCTCGGCCAAATGGGCATAGTATTCGGTGCGCGTGCGCAGAATGTAGCGGCTCAGATAAAGCGTCGGTCTTTCGAGAAGTCCCGATTGGACGAGAAAGAGGAGGTTAAGGATGCGGCCGGTTCGTCCATTTCCATCGCCGAAGGGGTGAATGGCTTCGAACTGGTAGTGCTGGACGGCCATTCGGATGAGCGGATCAATGTCGCTCTCGTCGTTGATGTAGCGCTCCCAGTCGGCGAGGAGGTCGCGGATGACGTTGGCGCCTTCCGGCGGCGTGTAGATGATCTGGCCGGTCAGGACGTTCTTCAGCGCGGTGCCGGGCGTCGAGCGAACATCGAGATCGGTCCCGGTCACCATGCGGCAGATGTCGGTCGCTAAACGGGTCGTAATCGGCCTCTGTGCCAGAGTTTCGAAGCCGTTGTGCAGCGCGCTGCGGTAGCGCAGAGCCTCTTTCGCGGCGGGATCAATGGTGCCGCGGTCGCCGCCGCCGAGGCTGGCCTCGCGGAAAAGAGAATCGTTCGTCGTGACAATGTTTTCGATTTCGGAGCTGGCGCGTGCTTCGAGGGTCGGGATGGCTGTAATCAGCACCGTTTCGTCCGGCAGCAGGTGTCCGGCCAAGCGGAGCTCAGCGAGCTCGCGGTGGGCGGCGACGCAGCGTTTCAGGATCTCCCGCGTCTCAAGGTCTGCCGGAGGGGGCAGGTGAGGCAGGGCATTATAGGGCCGAGAGGGGTCGTTTTTCGGCCGCAGGGTTTTGGTTCGGGCGGGGGCACGCGTCATCGATCATGTTCGCTATTTGATATTTTTTGCGCATGATGGGCGACTCATGTGCAGATCACGAACATGATAGGCTACTGATGTTCAAAATCTACTGAATTTTGCGCATGATAAGGCGGTCATGTTCATTCAACGAACACGAGTCGCCACTCATGTTCGACATCACCAACATATTGAACACTATACATGCGGGACACCGGCGCTCTGTGTCCTTGCTTACCTTGACCCCTCTGGGGCTTTCGGGCTCTGTACCGGCGGCTTCCGTTCACCAACCGATGAGACCCGACAAGCCCGATGGCAACCGAACGCTACAACGCCCCTGACCGAGAGCAGCACTGGCAAGCGGCATGGGATGAGGCCGGCATTTACATCGCCGACTCCGATCAGACCAAGCCGAAATGCTACGTGCTGGAGATGTTCCCCTACCCGTCGGGGCGCATCCACATGGGCCACGTTCGCAACTATGCCATGGGGGACGTGTTCGCGCGCTACAAGCGGGCGAAAGGGTTCAACGTGCTGCATCCGATGGGCTGGGACGCCTTCGGCATGCCCGCGGAAAACGCGGCTCTCGAACGCAAAACGCATCCGGCCACCTGGACCTACGCCAACATCGACGCGATGAAGCGGCAGCTCAAATCGATGGGCTTGTCGCTCGACTGGTCGCGCGAGATCGCGACGTGCAATGTCGCGTATTACAAGCATCAGCAGGCAATCTTTCTGAAGCTCCTTGAAAAGGGGCTCGCTTACCGTGGTCCGGGCAAGGTCAACTGGGACCCGGTCGATCAGACGGTGCTCGCGAACGAGCAGGTCATTGACGGGCGTGGCTGGCGCTCGGGTGCCCTTGTCGAACAACGCGAGATGCAGGTCTGGTACTTCAAGATTTCGGCGTTCGCCGACGATCTTCTGAAGGCGCTCAGTGCACTCGACAAGTGGCCCGAAAAAGTGCGCCTGATGCAAGCAAACTGGATCGGGCGGTCCGAAGGCATGTCGGTTCGCTGGGCCTTGGACCCCAAAGGCGCGCCAGCCGGCGAAACCGAAATCGAGGTTTTCACAACGCGGCCCGATACGCTATTCGGGGCATCGTTCGTGGCGATCGCGGCTGATCATCCGCTGGCCCGAGAATTGGCGGAGAAGAACGCAGCACTCGCTGAATTCGCCGACGAATGCCGGCGCCGCGGGACGTCCGTCATCGAGATCGAGAAAGGCGAAAAGCTGGGATTTGATACGGGTCTCAAGGTGCGTCATCCGCTCGATCCCGATTGGCTCGTACCGGTTTGGGTCGCCAATTTCGTGCTGATGGACTACGGCACGGGCGCCATCTTCGGGTGCCCCGCCGGCGATCAGCGCGACCTCGATTTCGCGCGGAAATACGACCTTCCTGTCATCCCGGTCATACTTCCTAAAGGAGCAGATGCCGCGACGTTCGAGATTGGACAGACGGCCGCCGACGGCGAAGGAACGATGATCAACTCGCAGTTTCTCGACGGGTTGACGACCGCGGATGCGTTCCAGAAGGTTGCTGACAAGCTGGAAGGTCTGATGCTCGACGGCAGGCCCGTCGGTCAGCGGCAAGTCCGCTTCCGGCTCAAGGATTGGGGTATTTCACGGCAGCGCTACTGGGGCTGCCCGATTCCGGTCATCCACTGTGAAACGTGTGGCGCGGTTGCTGTTCCTGCGAAGGATCTCCCCGTCGAGTTGCCGGAGGATGCGACCTTCGACAAGCCAGGAAATCCCCTCGAGCGGCACCCAACGTGGAAAAACTGCACGTGCCCGCAGTGCGGGAAGCCAGCGCGGCGCGAAACGGACACGATGGACACGTTCGTCGACAGCTCCTGGTATTACGGACGATTCACAGCGCCCGATAGCGCGTCTGCCATCGATTCGAAGGCTGCGAATTACTGGTTGCCTGTCGATCAATACATCGGCGGGATTGAACACGCGATTTTGCACCTGCTCTACTCGCGCTTTTTCTGGCGCGCAATGGGCGAGGCCGGCGCCGCTCCAGCCAGCGTGAAAGAGCCGTTCGCGGCACTGTTCACACAAGGCATGGTGACCCACGAGACCTATAAGTCGGAGAGCGGCGGCTGGCTGCTGCCGACAGACGTCACGATCGAGGGCGAGGGTGACGTTCGGCGTGCGATTGAAATCGCCACAGGCAAACCGGCGATCATCGGTTCAATCGAAAAGATGTCGAAGTCGAAGAAGAACCTTGTCGACCCCGACGACATTATCCAGCATTGGGGAGCAGATTGTGCGCGCTGGTTCATGCTGTCGGATAGTCCGCCGGAGCGCGACGTAATCTGGACTGAAGCGGGCGTGCAAGGCGCTGGACGTTTCATACAGCGCGTTTGGCGGCTCGTGACCGATATTGCCGAGCGCCCGAAAACAGCCGCGGGCGGGACTCCCTCAGAGGACGCGATGGAGGTTCGTCGCGCAGCTCATAAGGCGCTGGATGCCGTTGGTCGGAACATCGAAGCTTTGAGGTTCAACGTCGCTGTTGCTCAGATCTACGAATTCACCAACGCCCTCTCGGCGGCCCTGGGCAAGAAAGCGAACGATCTGGACGCAGCCCTGCACGAGTGCGCGGTGATACTCGTCAAGATCATCGCGCCCATGATGCCGCATCTGGCGGAGGAAAGCTGGGCGCGGCTCGGATACAACACCCTCCTGGCCAAAGAACCCTGGCCTGAAGCCAATCCGGCGTTGCTCGTTGACGATCGCGTGACCCTTGCCGTACAGGTCAATGGTAAGCGGCGTGGGGAGATAACCCTCGCACGAGCCGCCACGAATGCCGAGGCTGAGGCTGCGGCGCTGGCACTCGAGCCCGTCGTGAAAGCCCTCGAAGGGCGGCCGGCCAAAAAGGTCATAGTCGTGCCTCAGAGGATTGTGAATATCGTTGCCTGAGGCGCGTATGGTCGAAACTCGTCGCAACGAAACGAACGGTGGCAAGAGCTTACGCCAATGGCGTTCGCTCGGCGCATTCGTTTTGCTCTGCGGCACCCTTCTCGGGGGCTGCGGCGACGCGGGGTTCCGTCCGATGTACGGCGCCACGGGAATTGGCGGGGCTGCGGCTTCAGAGAAGCTGGCCCAGGTTGACATGACGACTATCCCAGGCCGCGTTGGACAACAACTCCGTAACGAGTTCATCTACCAGTCGACGGGCGGTGGTGCTCGTCCGGAGCCGGTCTACCGCCTCGAAGTGGCCGTTCGTGAGTCCGTCACCTCTACACTCATCGAGCAAACGGGTGACGCGCGCGGCCAAGTTTACAACCTTGATGCAGCTTTCAAGCTCGTGCGAATCGCCGACAGTCAAGTGGTGATGGAAGGCAAGAGCCACTCGCGCGCAGCTTTTGACCGCTTTAGCTCGATCTACTCAAATGTTCGAGCACGCGAAGAAGCCGAGACCCGCGCAGCCAAGACCATTGCGGAAGAACTGCGCACGCGAATCAGCGCGTACGTCGCAACCGCTGCTTAACCCGCCATGGTGGCCGTAAAGGCTCAGCAGGTTCAAACCATCCTGAAGGCACCGGACCCTCGCTACTCCGCTTATCTTCTTTTTGGCAGCGACACGGGTCTCGTCAGCGAACGCGCGGCTAACCTAGCCAAGGCGATTGCGTCATCGGAAAACCCCCCTGGCGAAATCGTGAGGCTGGACGACATCGACGTCGAAAACAATCCTGACCGTCTATCGCTCGAATTGATGATGGTCCCCATGTTCGGCGGGCGAAAGATCGTGCGCATCGAGACGAGCCGGCGGGTCAACGCGCTCATGCTCAAGCCGCTGCTGGAGGAGAGGTCGCTTGCCGGCGTTCTGATCGTGGAGGCCGGCAATCTCAAGAAGGACGACAGCCTGCGACTGGCATTCGAGAGGGTCGGGCATGCCGCAGCAATTGGCTGCTATATGGACGACGGCCGCGACCTCGATAGTGTCATCACCGACATTCTGCGGCCGCTGAAGCTCACGATGACACCCGACGCGCGGCAGATGCTGATCAGCCGCTTGGGTGCCGATCGCGTCATGTCGCGCGGGGAGATTGAGAAGCTGGCACTTTATGCTGCCGACCAGGGACAGATCACCGAAGATGATGTGGAGGCCGTCGTTGGAGATGCGGCGGAACTCACGCTCGATCGGATCGTCAATGCAGCGGCTTCGGGAGATGGGGCTCGATCGGTCACGGAACTGCAGCGCGCGCTGACAGCGGGAGAAAGCGCTCAAGGGATAATCCTTGCAATTCAGAGGCACTTTACGCGCCTGCATCGTATTCGGGCATCCGTGGACGCTGGCAAGTCTATCGAGCAGGTGATCGGCGAAATTCGTCCGCCGGTCCATTTCAAGCAAAAGGATGTCCTGGCCGCACAGTCGCGAGCATGGCGTCTGGACACATTGGATGCGGCGCTCGCCGGAATAGGAATCGCTGCGCGTACAGCACGCGTCTCATCAGGACTCGAGGATCTTGTGGCAGAGCGACTGATCCTCTCGTTGTCGCGTCTTGCACGGCCGATGCGCTGAAGGATAAGCACTGCACCTCCGCGACCATGCCCCAGTTGCATGCCCCCGAGCGCTGCCTATAGTCCGCGGGAGTTTTCCAAGGAGCCTTCATGACCGCCGCTCGCTATTCCGTCGCCGCTATCGGCAACGCCATCGTCGATATCATGGGCTATTGCGATGACGACTTCCTTGCAAAGCACTGCGCGCCGAAGGGGTCGATGCGCCTCGTCGATGCGGAAGCGGTGCAGACGCTCTACAGCGAAATGGGCCCGGGACTCGAGATCTCCGGCGGCTCGGCTGCGAACACGGTGGTCGGAGTTGCATCATTCGGTGGGAAGACCGCTTTCATCGGCAAAGTGGCAGGCGACGAATTTGGCCGCATCTTCCGGCATGACATCAGCGCTGCAGGTGTCACTTTCGAGACAGCCCCGGTCAACGGCAAGGCGCCGACATCTCGTTCACTGATCCTTGTCACGCCTGACGGCGAGCGAACGATGAATACATTTCTTGGGATCAGCACCGATCTGGATCACGGCGAGGTCGATGCGGCGGTGATCGAAGGCGCGGATGTCGTTTATCTCGAAGGCTATTTGTTCGATCAGCCGCAAGCCAAGGCTGCCTTCCGGCAGGCGGTAGCCCTCGCGAAAAAGGCGGGGCGGACCGTTGCACTTACCCTCTCGGATGGATTCTGTGTCGATCGCCATCGGACCGAGTTTCTTGAGCTGATCACGTCTGGCGTTGGAATTCTGTTTGCCAATGAGAGCGAGATCACTTCGCTCTATGAAACGACGAGCTTTGATGAAGCAGCGCGCCGGGCGGCCCGCGATACGCGTCTCGCTGTTCTGACGCGGAGCGCGAAAGGCTCGTTGATTCTCTCGGATGGGAAAGCGCACGAGATCCCCGTCGAGCCGGTTGCGAAGGTTGTTGACACCACCGGTGCGGGTGATCTGTACGCTGCCGGCTTTCTTTATGGATTCACCTCCGGATGCGATCTGCCCACTGCCGGTCGTTTAGGGAGCTTGGCTGCGGCGGAGATCATTTCCCATCTCGGTGCGCGGCCGCAGACCAATCTGGCCGAATTGGCGCGGTCGCGCGGGTTTATTTTCTGATTCTTTTTGTGTGCTGAATTCGAGAGTCGCAACCATCCTGCAGCGCGATAAAATTTAATTGGTAATGGTTGTAGCTGAATCGACTTGTTTCGTTCTCGCGGCCATACAAGTCCACGGTGTAATTGCGCAACATAAACAGCGCGTTCCAATTGTTTCTTTACACGCTCCTAATTAAACTCCCTGTAAACTCATGCGAATTACGGCATGCTTTACTCGTTCGCTAATTCCTTTCCGAAGGTCAAATTGAATGGCACAGAAGACCGCGGCACGCGGCCGGCCGAAGGGCACGGGCCTCGATGATGCCGGTCCCCTTGCGGCCATTGCCGAATTGATCGCCGCCAATCCCGGCATGAAGCCGACTACGGCAATCAAGGCACTTGGCTTTACCGATCCTTCAACGGTTCGCCGTTTGCGGGACAAGTACCAGCAGCGGCGTACGCACCACCAAGCGGCGGCGCCTTCCCTTCCAGCGGCCTCGACTCCGCATCGCACGAACAACGTCATTGCGCTCAGGGCCCGAGGCCCCGCCGTTCGCCGTGATACGGCACCGGCGCCAGAGAACACTGGTGCATCGCTTACATCGCATGCACCGACAGGTGAAGACGCATCGCCTGTCACCGATGAGCACCCGGCACAGCCTCAACCGAGTGCCAAACCCGACCTATTCGTAGCAGCATATGCAGCCAGCATTGCCACTGCGAAGACGGCGATCCACTTGCACTACAAGTCACTCTGGTACGCGTTCCATTGGTCACCCTTTGCTTGCGCAATTAGAAATGCCGAGTACACGCGTCTTGTACTTTCGAGCTTGAAGAACAAGGACGACAATCCGCGGTGTTCGCGACCCTCGGACTGAAGCCCGCCTGAAAGCCGATCCATGCAAACTTCAAAGGCCGCTCCCCAAGCGGCCTTTTCTTTTTTCTCCGCTCCTAAGCGGGGGCGAGGAAATCAGAGTTTGCGAAGGGCTACAGACTCGACGCGGTGATCCGCGGTCTTGCGCAGGATAAGCCGTGCCCGCTGCCGCGTCGGCAAGATGTTTTCTTCGAGGTTTCGGGCGTTGATCGTCGACCAAAGCTCCAAGGCCCGCGCCTTTGCTTCATCGGGAGTCATGCCGGCATATTTGTGAAAGTACGCGCCGGGATCGCGGAAGGCAGTTGAGCGCAGGCGCATGAACCTTTCGAGGTACCACTCCTCGATGATCGCGGCATCGGCATCCAGATAGATCGAGAAGTCAAAAAAGTCAGAGACGAAGGGTATCTCCGCACCGTCCTTCGGCAGGCGGGCAGGCTGGAGGACGTTCAACCCCTCGACAATCAAAATATCCGGTCGGCGAAGAACCGTTTTCTGGTCCGGGAGGATGTCGTAGTGAAAATGCGAATAGACCGGGGCTTCAACGACGTCCTTGCCAGACTTTACATCGGCGAGAAACGTCAACAGGGCGGCAGTATCGAAGCTTTCTGGAAAGCCCTTCCGATTCATGATCCCGCGGGACTGAAGTTCGGCGTTGGTGAGAAGAAATCCGTCGGTGGTGATCAGATCCACGCGGGGGTGATCCGGCCAGCGTGCAAGCAAGGCCTTCAAGACACGCGCGGTCGTGCTCTTGCCCACGGCAACAGAGCCTGCGACGCCGATGATAAAGGGAACCTTGCTGTCGCTGCGGCCAAGAAATGTGGTGGTAACAGCGTGGAGCTTTTGGAGGGCTGCTACGTACAAATTAAGCAGGCGGGAGAGGGGAAGATAAATCTGCTCGACTTCTTCGACGGAGAGTTCCTCGATGATACCCGAGAGTTGTTCGAGTTCATCGGGCAGCAGCGTCATCGGAGTGTCTGCGCGCAACCGGGCCCAGTCCGACCGTGTGAAGACGCGGTAGGGAGAAAAAACCAGATCGCCATCCTGCGCGTTGGTTGGGACAACGAGCCGCTGCTTTCCCTCACCAGAAGGAACACGCGACTGGTTCTGCCGTTTGCGGCGCTTTGCCCGGCGCTCTTGAACTGGACTCACGGGAAACGAACACTCCCTTGCGAGGGTTACGACTTAGAACGCGCGGCCTTTTCGGCGTGACCCGACGTGCCCTGACGTGACTGCAGAACGGCAAGAACATCTTCTATGGCTATGCTGCGGGACTCCAGCAGTACGAGAAGATGAAACAGGGCGTCAGCGGCTTCACCCCTAAGGGCGTCATCATCCTGCCCGACAGCGGCCATGACAGTCTCGACAGCCTCTTCGCCAAACTTCTTTGCGCATCGGGCGATGCCAGCGTCTAGGAGCGACTTGGTATAAGACGCTTCAGCCGGCGCTGACCGGCGCGCCCTGATGGTTGCTGCCAGATCAATCAGAACGGTATCGGACATTGGAATACCTTGGGCCGCCGGCGAGGACCCGATGGCGATGCCTCACCGCTCTCGTCGCGTCAAGGAATTAAGGTGAGCCTGGCAAACTGACTGCGGTGCTCTACTCGGACATTCCCGTAAGGCGCATACGGATGTAGTCAAGCTGATCGAAGTTGCCGAACTTGATCGTCATGACGCCGCTTTCGCCGGAGCTGCGCTTGATCTCGACCTTAAGCCCGAGAGCGTCGGTCAGCTCTTTTTCAAAGGCGCGGGTGTCGGGATCTTTGTCACGGACCTTTCGCGTCGTCGAGCCGGGCTGGCCGATGGGACCTGCCTGCACGAGGGCTTCAACCTCGCGCACATTCAAGCTCTGGTCGATGATCTTCTGGGCCAGATGTTCGGCATCGTCCCGGCCAACGAGGGCGCGGGCGTGACCTGGGGTCAATGAGCCGGCCTGGACGAGGCTCTGCACGCTCGCCGGGAGCTTCAAGAGCCGCAAAGTGTTGGTGACGTGACTGCGACTCTTACCGATGATCTCGGAGACCTGCTCCTGGCTGTAGTCGAACCGCTCGATCAGGTCGCGATAGCCAGACGCTTCTTCGATAGCGTTGAGGTCGGCGCGCTGTACGTTCTCGATGATGGCGAGTTCCAGCACTTCCCTGTCGTCGAGGCTGCGGACGATGACTGGGACCGTATGCAGGCCCGCACGCAGCGCCGCACGCCAGCGGCGTTCGCCGGCGACAATCTCGTACATCTGCTCATTGTCGGGATCCAAGCGAACGATGATCGGCTGGACGAGACCCTTGGTACGGATCGACTCGGCGAGTTCGGCCAACTCGTCTTCGCGGAAATCTTTACGCGGGTTGAAGCGACCACCGCGCAACTGATCCGTGCCGACCAGACGCTGTTCCCCCTCTGCGGGGCCGCGGGGCGCGACGCTCGGCGTATCGCCGATCAGCGATGCGAGACCACGGCCGAGGCGGCTCTTCTGCAGGGGCACGTTCATTGTTCTCTTCACCTTTGCAAAGGTCGCTAACCCAATGGTTTCAAATCACTACACGTACATAGCCCGTACCAGACTACTCCAAAACTCACGCCGCTTTCGTCTGTCGCTCGCGCTCGATTATTTCGGTGGCGAGACGGATGTAGGCCTGGCTCCCTGCGCAGTCGTAATCGTAAAGCAGGATAGGCTTGCCGTGAGACGGCGCTTCAGCAACGCGCGTGTTGCGCGGGATGACGCTCTCGTAGACTTTCGGTCCGAAGAAGGCTCGGACGTTGTCGGCCACTTCGCGAGAGAGCGACGTGCGCGCGTCGTGCATCGTCAGCACCACACCCTGGATCTCGAGGCGCGGATTAAGCGTTGCGCGGATCTGGTCAATCGACTCTTTGAGCTGCGAGATACCTTCAAGGGCGAAAAACTCGCACTGGACCGGCACGATCACCGCATTAGCGGCGGCGAGCGCGTTGAGTGTCAGCAGGTTGAGTGAAGGCGGGCAATCGATGAGAATGTAGCTGATCGAAAGCTGGCCCGTCGTTGCGCGCGCGCGGCCGATTTGGGCCGTGACGGCGTCGCGAAGTTTGAAGGGACGACCAACGTCATTGATGAGATCATGCTCGATGCCTACGAGATCGCTGTTCGCCGGTACGACGGACAGTCCAGGTACGGCTGTCGCAACGGCGGCGTCAGCGAGGGAGCAGCCGCCCACCATCACATCATAAGCAGTTCTGGCGCGAGCTTCGGGCGCCACTCCTAGCCCGGTCGACGCGTTTCCCTGTGGATCGAGATCGATGACGAGCACCTGCTCACCAATCGCGGCGAGTGCCGTGCCAAGATTGATAGCCGTCGTCGTTTTGCCGACGCCACCCTTCTGGTTGGCTACCGCCAAAACTCTCAGGCGGGTGCCAGTCTGATCAGTGCCGGTCACGGGGCTTCCCTCCGTTGGCGACGGGGCTCATCCCCGCGGACTGAGGTCGCGAACACAGACGATGCGCGCCATCGGATCTGTCAAGCTGGGTTTTAGCTCCAACTCGAAGTTCCAGGCTGCACGGGCCGCTTGGACTTCATTCTCCGCATCGCGACCCTTCAGAAACAGTCCCAGTGTCGTGGACTGCCAGAAAGGGAGAGCTAGGCGGAAAAGTTCTGTCAGCGGCGCCAAAGCGCGTGCCGAAACCACTTCAACTGTGCCGACCTTATCGCGAGTCGAGGCCAATTCGATTCTCGTCCCCAAGATGTCCACAGGGCACCCGGTCTGCCGGGCCACCTCGCGTAAGAACGCAGCTTTGCGCGTATCGCTCTCGATTAGCGTCATGCGCAGGTCAGGCGCGGTCGAGCCAGCATCGCAAGCCAGGAGCGCGACGACGAGGCCGGGGAATCCGGCACCGGAACCGAGATCTATCCAAGTCCTGACATTCGGGGGAGCCAAGGTCCAAAGCTGTGCAGAATCGGCGAAATGGCGCGACCATATGGACTCAAGCGTGCTTGGGGCAACGAGTTGGACGGCCTTCTGCCACTGTTTGAGCAAGACTGCGTAAGTTTCGAATTTTGCAGCAGTTTCACGTGAAACTCCAAGCGCGCGGGCAAAACAGGATGCGTCGGAGACGTTTTTAGAGTTGGTCATGCACGCGACCGTTCAGCGCATGCGGTTTTCGCATGCTTTTTGACGGCTACCAGCAGAAGTGTGAGCCCAGCGGGCGTCATGCCATCAATGCGCCCGGCTTGAGCCAGGGTGCGGGGCTGCTGCGCCACGAGCTTCTGCTTGATTTCGATTGAAAGGCTTCGAATCGACGCAAAATCAAAGCCGGGCGGAATGGCTATGGCCTCGTCGCGCTTCAGGGCAGCGACGTCTTCATCTTGGCGGCGAACGTAAGCGGCGTAGCGTGCGTCGATTTCAATCTGAGAAGCCATAGCAGCGGGCATCTCCCGCAATTCCGGCCATATGGCCGCCAAGCGGGCGATTGTGATATCGGGGAATGCAAGCAACTCGAAGGCCGAGCGACGGCGGCCATCGCGGTTAATGCTGAGTCCCTCGGCTGCCGCCTCATTCGGGGTCAGGGTCAGGCTATCGAGGACTGCGCGGCTTCGTTCGAGATCTGACAGCCGCTCCGAAAAGACCGAGGCGCGCTCGGCGCCGACACATCCGATGGACAGACCCAAGGGCGTCAGCCGCTGATCAGCATTATCCGCGCGCAGCTTCAGGCGAAATTCTGCGCGGGAGGTGAACATCCGATACGGTTCGCTGACCCCGCGCGTCACGAGGTCGTCGATCATCACACCAATGTAGGCGTCGGAGCGGGACAACATAAAGACGCGACCACCGCCACCCGCGGCTAGCGCCGCATTAATGCCGGCGACAATGCCCTGGGCGGCGGCTTCTTCGTAGCCGGTGGTGCCATTGATCTGACCGGCCAAGTACAGGCCAGCTAAGCGTTTGACTTCGAGAGTGGGTTCGAGTTCGCGGGGATCGACGTAGTCGTACTCTATGGCATAGCCCGGGCGCAGGATCGCGACCTGCTCAAGGCCCGGAATCGTGCGGATAAACGCTTCCTGGATCTCAGCGGGAAGCGAAGTCGAAATGCCGTTTGGATAGACGGTTGGGTCGTCGAGCCCTTCAGGCTCCAGGAAAACCTGGTGTGTTTCGCGATCGGCAAAGCGGACGACCTTGTCTTCTATGGACGGGCAGTAGCGCGGGCCAACGCTTTGAATTTGGCCGCAATACATCGGCGACCGGCTGAGGTTATCGCGGATAATGGCGTGGGTCTGAGGCGTGGTCTCAGTGACGCCGCAAGCGATTTGGGGCGTGGTGATGGCCTGCGTCAGAAACGAAAAGGGGACCGGCGGGTCATCGCCCGGCTGACTAGCTAGGCGGTCCCAAGCGATCGTTCGGCCGTCGAGGCGGGCGGGCGTGCCGGTTTTGAGGCGGCCCATGGCGAGGCCGAGGCCGTAAAGGCGCTCGGAAAGACCCTGGGCGGGGGCTTCACCGTGACGCCCGGCCGGAATCCGAGTTTCGCCGAGATGGATCAGTCCGTTGAGGAAGGTTCCGGTGGTGAGAACTACGGCGGCGCCGCGAATTTCACGGCGATCCTCCAGCCTTAGGCCAACGACGCGATTAGAGTCGACGAGAAGGTCGTGGACGGCACCTTCAATGACTGTGAGGCCGGGTGTCGCGCGGATCGCGGCCTGCATGGCGCTGCGGTAGAGCCTGCGGTCGGCCTGAGCGCGGGGGCCTTGAACGGCCGGACCCTTTGACCGGTTGAGCAGGCGGAATTGGATACCGGCGGCATCGGCGACGCGGCCCATCAAACCATCAAGGGCATCGACTTCGCGAACAAGGTGGCCTTTGCCCAGTCCGCCGATGGCAGGATTGCACGACATCTCGCCGATGGTGGCAAAGCGATGGGTGACGAGGACCGTGCGTGCGCCCATTCGAGCCGCGGCGGCGGCAGCTTCGACGCCCGCGTGGCCACCCCCCACGACGATCACGTCATAGGTGTGCTGGGCCGGCGACAGCGTGTTGACAGGGCGCATGAGCGTTCTTCTAGCGGAAAACGGGAAGAGGAAAAGCGCCCAAGCGGCGCTAACCGACTCCAGAACCGTCAAAAATTCAATTCACGTGAAGCTGAGGTGAGCGAATCAGTCGGTTTGCGGGTGAGGGTTTAGCAGAGTGTTTCACGTGAATCATGAGGGGCCGGGTGTTGCGATTCCCTTCCCCGCCCCAGGCGGGGTGTGGGTCAGCATGGCCGGCAGTCCCCCGCATCACCCCACCGAATATTGTTTCACGTGAATCAGGTGGAGGAAAATTGGGGAAGTCGCTCTCCTGACTCAGCAAACCGGTTCACTCAATTGTTTCGTGTGGCGACGCGTCTGCCACGGGTTTCACGTGAATCATCGCCGAAGTTCAGGGGAAATGGTGGGACCTGCGGCGGTCGCCAATTATTTTCCAATGCAGAATCGGCCGAAGATCTGGTCGAGGACGTCCTCAACGTCGATCCGGCCGGTGAGGCGGCCGAGCGCATGGGCCGCGCGACGCAGATCCTCAGCGCGTAGCTCGGTGTGGTGCGGACTGCCTTCGAGAAAGACGCACAGGTGGTGGTGGACATCGTTGACCAATGCGCGCTGGCGGGCATTGGTCAGAACGGCTGGCTGGCCCCGGTCGTCGAGGCGTTCTTTAGCAATCGCGGCCAAGCGAGCTGTCAGTTCGTCAAGGCCTTGGCCGGTCTTGGCGGAAAGCAGAACGCTGTCGTCGGGAAGAGCGGGTGGCATACCAGTCTTGATGAGATCGGCTTTGTTGCGGACGATCAGGACGCGATCGGCCAGGGGGATGAGGTCAACGGGGAGCTGGATCTCAGGGGCCGCGGGATCGACGAGCCAGAGAATGAGGTCGGCCGCGCGTGCGGTCTCAAGGGTCCGGCGGATCCCCTCCTGTTCAATTCGCAGTTCGGTTTGGCGGATCCCAGCAGTATCAGATAGGATCACAGGGTAGCCGCCAAGGTCGAGCCGGACTTCGATGACATCACGGGTCGTGCCGGCCTCTTCGCTCACGATTGCGGCGGGGCGGCGGGCGAGCGCATTCAGAAGGCTTGACTTGCCCACGTTTGGCGGGCCGGCAAGGGCAACCCTAAAGCCGTCGCGCAGGATTTCACCGCGGTTGGAGTCGTCGAGGTAGTGGCCGATGACAGATTCAAGGGTTTCCATCATGGCTCGGCCCTGAGCGAAGCTGCGCTCGCCGACGTCCGCTTCGTCGGAAAAGTCGATGGCCGCTTCCACTAGGGCCAGGGCGTCGATCAGGGTGGCGCGCCAGCCTTCAATAACCGCAGAGAGGCCGCCGGTGGCTTGGCATAGGGCTTGGCGCCGCTGAGCTTCAGTCTCGGCATCAATGAGATCGGCAAGGCCCTCGGCTTCCGTCAGGTCAAGTTTTCCGTTGTCAAAGGCGCGGCGGGCGAATTCACCCGCTTCAGCGGGGCGGAAGCCGTGGATTTCGCCCATTGCATCCAGAACTGCGGAAACAACGGCACGGCCGCCGTGGAGCATGAGTTCGACCACATCCTCGCCCGTGAAGCTCCTGGGGCCCGGAAACCAGATGACCAGGCCCTTGTCGAGCGGGCGGCTGTCGACGGGATGGATGAAGGTTCGAGCTGAGGCGATACGGGGTTTCGGCCGGGGGCGCATCATCAGGTTCAGCACCTGGCCGGCGCGGGGACCAGATACGCGAATGAGCGCGACGCCGGCACGTCCGGGTGCGGTCGACAATGCGAAGATGGTGGTCGACTCGGAGAGCGGAGGCATACAGACCTGGGGAGCCTTCGGGAACATTCTGGTCGTAGCACGGGAAGAGATCCGTCGCGATGGATCTGGCGTTTCGGATGGAACGGAGCAGGCAGGTCAAGCGTCGTAGAATCGAGAGCACGGCGGTCCCTCCGACGCCTTAACCACGCTATCGCGAATCGTTGACAATTTTCGCGTAGACCTCTGAATCCGTTCACGAAGAGTGATCGCGGCCCGCTGAAAGACGGTCGTTTAACGGTATTGCTCGGGAGTTTCGAGTTCATGCGAACAGCATCCAGTCATGCGTCCACAAACGAAGCCAAGGCTTGGGCGCTGGATAAGTCGATTGCTTCGGAGCTTCAGCGGCTCAAGGAGCGAGACAATCACACGAACCACAAGTTCCTCGCAGCCAACTACGCCATCTTCATTGCGACGATGGTGGCGACACTCTGGTCATACCATTACGCGGAGACGTCGGGACTTGGCGCGTGGCTGACCGTGCCTATGACTGTTCTCGCCATCATCATCATCGGCGGTTTCCAGCATCAGCTCGGTGGATGCATTCACGAGGGCACGCATTACATCCTCTTTGCCGACCGGAAGAAGAACGAGATCATCTCCGACTGGTTTGCGGCATTCCCGATCTACACATCGACGTACGCGTTCCGGCTGCATCACCTGGCGCATCATCAGTTCGTCAACGATCCCGTGCGCGATCCAAACTTCGCTCAGGCGGAGATGTCGGGCCATTGGCTCGATTTTCCTCTGACGCAGTATGAATTGCTGCTCGGCGTCATCCGTCAGCTCAATCCGATCCGGCTCGTGAAGTACATCCTGGCGCGGGCGCGCTACAGCGCGATTGGAACGGATCAGAATCCCTATGCCGACAAGAAGCGGATGGGATCACCGTGGGTGGTGCGCGTTGGCGCCCTGTTCGCAGTGCTGATGCCGGTGGTGGCGGTGACGCTGATTGCGCTCGAGGACTGGCTGCTGGCGCTGATCGCGCATCTGACGATCTCCGCGGCTGTGCTGGGGTACTATGCGCTGATCCCAGATGAGGACTATGCGCAGAGCCGCATCAACCCCGTCATCTCGCATCGCGCGACAGCAATCTCGCGCATGGGATTCATGGCGCTGCTTTACGGTGCGCTGACGCTGACGTGCTATCTGACAGGCGCGCCTGCGTGGGGTTACTTCGGTCTGCTGTGGCTCTTGCCGCTCTTTACGACATTCCCACTGTTCATGATCGCGCGCGAGTGGGTGCAGCATGGCAATGCGGATCGCGGACGACTGACGAACTCACGCGTGTTCTTTGTAAACCCGATCGTGAACTGGCTCGTGTTCCCTTGGGGCATGGAATACCACCTGCCGCATCACATCTATTGCTCGGTGCCACACTACAAACTCAAGGATCTGCACGAGGTCCTGCTCAACGATCCGGACTATCGCGAGAAGGGCATCGTTGTGCACGGCGTGTTGGGCGAGGGATCGCCAGGGGCACCATCGATCGTCGAGGTGCTCGGTCCGCGCTATGCGATGACTGGCCGGGAGATCAGCGTGCAGGACGAGACGCTCGAGCTTGCCGATGTCAACGACAAGGAAGGCATCGCGAAGCACAGCGAGGCCTCGAGGCAGGGACGGCCCATGTAAGGCTGGTGTTCCATAGACGGAAACATAAAGGGCCGCTGTTGAGCGGCCCTTTTCTTTTGTGGAGCAGACGCCGGCGATCAGGTGTTCATCTGCTGGAAGAACTCGCTGTTGGTCTTCGTCGACTTGAGCTTGTCGATCAAGAATTCGATCGAGTCCATCGTGCCCATCGGGTTGAGGATGCGGCGGAGGACATAGACCTTCTTGAGCTGATCCTTCGGGATGAGCAGGTCTTCCTTGCGGGTGCCGGAGCGGGCGACGTCGATCGCGGGGAAGACGCGCTTGTCGGACACCTTGCGGTCGAGAATGATTTCCGAGTTACCGGTGCCCTTGAATTCTTCGAAGATGACTTCGTCCATGCGCGAGCCCGTGTCGATGAGCGCCGTCGCGATGATGGTCAGCGATCCACCCTCTTCGATATTGCGGGCGGCGCCGAAGAAGCGCTTCGGACGCTGCAGCGCGTTCGAGTCAACACCGCCGGTCAGCACCTTGCCAGAAGACGGAACGACCGTGTTGTAAGCGCGGCCGAGGCGGGTGATCGAATCCAGCAGGATCACGACGTCACGCTTGTGTTCAACCAGGCGCTTGGCCTTCTCGATCACCATCTCGGAGACCTGAACGTGGCGCGAGGGCGGTTCGTCGAACGTCGAGGCGATTACTTCGCCCTTCACCGTGCGCTGCATGTCGGTGACTTCCTCCGGACGCTCGTCGATGAGCAGCACCATCAGATAGCACTCGGGATGATTGGTGGAGATCGCATGTGCGATGTTCTGCAGGAGAACGGTTTTGCCCGTGCGTGGCGGAGCGACGATCAGACCGCGCTGGCCTTTGCCGAGCGGCGAGACGATATCGATCACTCGGGCCGAAAAATCCTTGATCGTCGGATCTTCGATTTCCATCTTCAACCACTTCGTCGGATAGAGCGGCGTCAGGTTGTCGAAGTGGATCTTGTGCTTGGTCGCTTCGGGATCTTCGAAGTTGATCTTGTTGACCTTGATGAGGGCGAAATAGCGCTCACCCTCCTTCGGGCTGCGGATCTGGCCTTCGACAGTGTCACCGGTGCGGAGGGCAAAGCGGCGGATCTGACTGGGCGAAATGTAGATGTCATCGGGACCGGGAAGGTAGTTCGCATCCGGTGAGCGTAGGAAGCCGAAGCCATCCTGCAGCACCTCCACGACGCCGATCCCGGTAATCTCGATGTCTTTTGCCGCGAGCTGTTTCAGTGTCGCGAACATCAGTTCCTGCTTTCGCAAGGTGCTCGCGTTTTCGACGCCGACCTCTTCCGCAAAGCTCAACAGCTCCGTCGGTGTTTTTCTCTTGAGGTCTTCAAGTTTTACTTCGTTCATCAATATGCTCCGCAACGGCTGCGGCAGAGGTGGGGCATGGAGGGCCGCGCGCCGAGATAAGGTGGGGGAGGAAAAAGCGCAGTCGTGTGCTGAGCCTATTGGCCGGTGCGAGCCGCTGACTGGGGCCGACCTGGACCTATTCGCAGCCGGAGAGGCCGCGAAGTCTTACGAGACACGCTACTGTTACCAGACTCGGTGGCAAAGCAAAAGTGATTCCTGTGCGGCTTGGTTCCGCTCGCTGCAGAATGGACTGCCACTCGATGACTTAGAATGGCTTCACAATCACGAGGATGACGATCGCGACCATCAGAAGCGTCGGAACTTCATTCACGAGTCGCCAGTGTCGCGGAGGTTTATCATTGGCGTCCTGGCGGAAGCGGCGGGCGGAGGCGGAGAAATATCCGTGTACGCCCGTCAGCGCGATTGCAGCTGCAAGTTTGGCGTGCAACCAGCCGGCGGAAAAGAACCCGGCCTGATAGGCGAGCCACAGACCGAGGACCCAGGAGATCACCATAGCCGGCGTCATGATGATGTTGAGCAGTCGGCCTTCCATGACCTTGAAGGTTTCTGACTGGACCGAGCCCTTGGGCGCATCGCAGTGATAGATAAATAGCCGCGGCAGATACAACAGTCCTGCCATCCACGATATGATCGCGACCACGTGGATGGACTTGACCCAGAGGTAAGCGGCATCACCGAAAAGCCAGATCACCAGTGCGGTTACGGCGACGGTGACGACGAGGGCGCTGCCGGCACGCGCCGCGGCCGACTTTTCTTGCACCGCGGTGGTCATGCGGCGACTTTGCTGGAGGCGCGGACCCGTTCGACGAGACGGGCAACGTTCTCTGGTGGCGTATCGGGAACGATGCCGTGGCCGAGGTTGAAGATGTGCGGAAGACCGCGCAGCGCTTCCAACGTCTCATCGATGCGGCGATCGAGGGCGTCACCACCGGCGACCAGCAGCAACGGGTCGATGTTGCCCTGAACGGCGACGCCAGCCTCCTTGGCAAGCGTGCGCATTTCTCTCAACGGCATGGCGGTGTCGCAGCCAATGCCGCGCACGCCCGTTTCCTTGACAAAGCCGAGTGCATTGGAGCCGGCGCCGCGCGGGAACCCGATCACGGGCACGTTCGGATGGCGTGCCTTAAGATCGCGCACCAGGCGGGCCGTGGGTGCGGTGACCCAGGCAGCGAACTCGCGATCGGGTAGCGTCCCGGCCCAACTGTCGAAGACCATAACTGTATCGGCGCCGGCGTCGATCTGCTGGGCGAGATAATCGACGGACGTGTCGACGAGGATATCCATCAGTTGTTGGAAGCCCTTCGGATCGCGGTAGGCGAAGCGGCGGGCAGCGGCCTGGTCGGAGGACCCTTCTCCGCCAACAACGTAGGTGGCGACGGTCCACGGTGCGCCGCAGAAGCCGATCAACGCGGTCTCTTTCGGAAGGTCCTGACGGAGGCGCGAGACCGTCTCGCAGATAAGGCCGAACTTCTCGCCAGTTTTGGACCGATTCAAACGGGCAAGCTCCGCGGTGGACATGATCGGCTCGAGCTTGGGGCCTTCGCCTTCGAGGAAAGCGACCGATTGGCCAAGCGCGTCTGGAACCACGAGAATATCGGAGAAGAGGATCGCCGCATCGAAGCCGTAACGGCGGATCGGCTGCAACGTCACTTCGGCGGCGAGCGCCGGCGTGTAGCATAACTTCAGAAAGCCGCCGGCCTGAGTGCGGGTGGCGCGGTACTCCGCGAGATAGCGGCCAGCCTGGCGCATCAGCCAAATCGGCGGTGTCGGCAGGACCTCACCGGCGAGAACCTTCATCAACTTGCGATTGGATTGGGCACTGGCCCCCGCGCTCGACATTCCGTCCCCTTAACTCATGATAGAGAGTCTTCTAGGTTTTTTCTTTGACTCTTAGATCGAGGGATCGCGGGGATTCATATGGCATCCCCAGGCTTTCCAACGGATCTTAGATGTGCAACGCCGACCTGACACGATCTAGTGGCAGCAGGCCATGACACTCTACCAGTGTCAAATGCAGCTTTGGAAGTCAGTGCGTTGCGGCGAAAGATGCTGGAGCAACCGGTGGGGAGGGGTTGGGGATAAGCCTCGTGTCGAATGAGGCCAAAGTGGTAATCCCCGTCGAGGGAGGGAAATCAGTGGGGGCTATCCCGGCGGGTCTGATTGTGGGTATCTGACGAGGAAACCCAACAGGTGAGGCGGGAGAGGATTGGCCGCTCTCCCGACTGCGTTGATAACCGGGTGATTTGTCCACAGATGCCGAACAGCCCGCCGAGCTACTACCACATGCATCTCGTCTCCGATTCCACCGGGGACACGCTGACGGCGATCGCCAAGGCGGCGGCAGCGCAGTATTCAACGCTAAAGCCGATCGAGCATATGCATCCGCTGGTACGGACACCGCGGCAGTTGAGACGCGTGCTACAGGAGATCGAGCAGGCTCCGGGGATCGTGTTGTATACGGTCGTGAACCGTGAACTCGTGGCGTCGCTCGAGGACCGGTGCCGGGAACTCAATGTACCGGCGCATGCGGTGCTGCAGCCGATCATGCAGGTGTTCGAATCTTACCTGGGCGCACCGCGAACTCCGACGGTTGCCGGACAGCATGTGCTCGATGCGAGCTATTTCAAGCGCATCGATGCGCTGAATTTCACGATGCAACACGACGACGGTCGACTGCCGGAGGATCTCAGCAAGGCGGACATCATTCTGCTGGGCATATCGCGGACGTCGAAGACACCGACGAGCATTTATCTGGCGCAACGCGGATTCAAAACAACGAACTTGCCACTGGTGCCGCAGATTCCGCTGCCGCCAGCTTTGACTGAACCGCACACGGCATTCGTTGCGTGTCTGATCGCGAGTGTCGATCGCATCACTGAGGTGCGCCGCAATCGGGCGCTCCTGATGTCTGACCGCGATATCAATGCCTATGCCGATCGAACGCAGATCGCAGAGGAGATCGCGTACTCGCGTCGTATTTGCCAGGAGCATGGTTGGCCCATCATCGACGTCACGCGCAAGTCCGTCGAAGAAACGGCTGCGACCGTGATCCAACTGATGAACGACCGCCGGTCGGAGACGCAGCTCGTCGAGAGTTCGGTATGACTGCTGCACGACTCGTTCTGGCCTCGGGGTCGGCAGCACGACGTCAGATGCTGCTGAATGCCGGACTGCATTTCGACGTCGTGCCAGCAAAGATTGACGAGGACCGACTGCGCGATGATCTCATTGAAGCGGCATCGCACTCCGAAATCGCGGCGGAGCTGGCGGCGGCGAAGGCGCTCGCCGTTGCGGCGTTGCAGCCCTGCGCGATCGTGATCGGGTCAGATCAGATATTGAGCACGGGTGAGGCGATTCTATCAAAGCCCAGATCGCGATCGGACGCGCGCGACACGCTGCGGCTGTTGCGCGGGAGGACGCATTGGCTGCATTCGGGGGTTGCAATAGCGATTGATGATCGTGTGGTGTGGCGGGCGGTCGAAAGCGCGAAGCTGACGATGCGCACGATCTCGAATGCGGAACTTGAAGATTACCTCGATGTGGCGGGGGAGGGAATCTTCGGGTGTGTTGGGGCCTATGAGATCGATGGCGCGGGGATCCGTTTGTTTGAGCGCGTCGAGGGCGATCACTTTACGATCATGGGCATGCCCCTGTTGCCGCTGCTAGCTGAACTGCGCGGTCAAGGGATAGCATGATGAAGCGAGCGTGCGTCATTGGCTGGCCGATCGAACATTCACGATCGCCGATCATTCATGGGTATTGGCTACGCACGCTCGGGATCGAGGGTTCGTACACGCGTGTGCCCGTTAAACCGGAGGAACTAGCTGGCTTTCTCACTTCGATGAAGGAGCGTGGGTTGAGTGGCTGCAATGTTACCGTGCCGCATAAAGAGGCGGCCCTTGCGTTGGCGCAGGAGCGGGATGAGGCGGCCATCGCGATCGGAGCGGCGAATACGCTCTGGCTTGATGGTGGGAGGCTGTGTGCATCGAACTCCGATGCCTACGGTTACATGACTTATCTCGGTCTTAAAGCACCGACATGGGCGAAGCGCGATGCGCCGGTTTTGATCTTAGGTGCGGGCGGTGCGGCTCGGGCCATCGTGTACGGGTTCTTGGCGGCGGGCGTGACGCGCGTTCGCGTGAGCAATCGGTCGACTGCGCGGAGTGAGGATCTTGTGCGGCACTTCGGATCGCGGGTCGAAGCCTGCGCTTGGGACGCACGCAGTGAGGCGGCGCGCGATGTGGCCGTGATCGTCAACACCACTACGCTCGGCATGAAGGGACACGGCGATCCCGACATCGACTTTTCCGGCGTGCATCCTGATACGGTCGTCAGCGATATCGTTTATGTCCCGCTCGAAACGTCATTTCTTGCTGCTGCGCGGCGGCATGGTCTCGCCACCGTGGACGGGCTCGGCATGTTGCTTCATCAGGCGGTGCCGGGGTTCGAAAAGTGGTTTGGCGTCCGACCGGTTGTGACCGACGATCTCTATCATCTGGTGCGCGCGGACATCGAGAGGCCCTCATAATGCTGGTTGTTGGGCTCACCGGGTCGATTGCCATGGGGAAGTCGACGGCGGCAGCGCATCTGCGATCACGTGGTGTGCCAGTCTTCGATGCTGATGCGATCGTGCATGAAATCTATCGTGAGGAAGCAGCTCCGCTGATCGAAGCTGCATTTCCAGGTACGACAGACGCGGAAGGTGTGAACCGCAGCAAACTTTCCAACTTGCTGCAGCGCGATCCGACAGGCTTCAAGAGGCTGGAAGCCGTTGTCCATCCGCTGGTTCGAGAGAGGGAGCGAAGGTTTCTCGAAGACGCGGAAGCTGCCGCTCAGCCGCTCGCGATATTGGATGTGCCGCTACTCTATGAAACAGGACTCGACGCGGCACTCGATGCCGTCATCGTCGTGAGTGCGTCGGCGCAGGCGCAGCGGGAACGCGCATTGATGCGGCCGGGGATGACCCCGGAAAAGCTCGACCAAATTCTCGCACGGCAGATGCCCGACGAAGAAAAGCGGCGGCGGGCGCATTTCGTTGTGGATACGAACGGTCCCCCGGGACCCTCATTGCGTCAGCTCGATGCTATTCTGGGTGTATTGTCGGGCCGACGCGCTCATGCCTTTGCACAGTTCTGGTTGCGACACTGACATACTGATCGACTTTTGTTGGCCGGGGGGCTTGCCGTATTATGATACGTGAAATCGTGCTCGACACCGAGACAACAGGGCTCGATCCGACGAAGGGCGACCGACTGATCGAAATTGGTTGTGTCGAACTCTACAATCGCATCCCCACCGGCCGCGAGTATCACCGCTTCATCAATCCGGATCGCGATGTGCCGGCCGAGGCGCAGGCGGTGCACGGGATTTCGACCGAGTTTTTGAAGGACAAGCCGCGATTTCACGAGGTTGCGGACGAGTTTCTGGAGTTCATCGGCGGCGATGTTCTCGTCATCCATAACGCGGCTTTCGATGTCGGCTTCTTGAGCGCGGAACTGGTGCGGATCAAAAAGCCGCCGATCGCGATGAGCCGCGTCGTCGATACGTTGGCGCTCGCGCGGCGAAAGCATCCCGCGGGACCGAACAGTCTCGATGCGCTGTGTAAGCGGTATTCAGTCGACAATTCCAAGCGCACGAAGCACGGCGCGCTGATGGATTCGCTTCTGTTGGCAGAGGTCTATGTCGAACTGCTGGGCGAACGCCAGGCGACGCTCGTGCTTGCGCAATCTGCGGCGGCGAGCGAAGCCGCGGTGCGCCGGGCCAGTGCCGTTCAACGAACGGCCGCACAGCGACCCCGACCGTTGCCGTCGCGGTTGACTGAGCAAATGGAAGCGGCCCATCGCGCGTTCGTGGAGACGCTCGGAGCGAACGCCATCTGGCGCCGGTTCTATCCGCAAGAGCCGGCCGAAACCGATAAAGCATCTTGATTGCGCCATCCGACACCGCTGTGCGGCGCCGGCCGGATGGCGTGGAACCCTTACTGCTTTTCGGCGGTTTTTGCGAGTTCCTGCTGGCGGCGCAGGTAGAGCGCGCCGAAGTCCACCGGGTCGAGCCACAGCGGCGGGTAGCCACCTTCGCGTGTCACATCGGCAACGATGCGACGGAGGAACGGAAACAGAAGCGTTGGACAATTGACGAGCAGGAAGGGTTCGAGGGCTTGCGGGGGCACGTTCTGCAGGCGGAAGGCACCACCGTACACGATTTCGAGCACGTAGATGGTGCCGCCCGAGTGCGAGGCGGTGGCCGTGAAGCTGATGGAGCTTTCGTAGACATCGGGGCCGAGGCGCTGCGCATCGACGTTGACTTCGAGCTGGACGGCGGGGTTCTCACCTTCCTTGATCTGAAGCTTTCCGACATTAGGATTTTCGAACGAAAGATCCTTGATGTGCTGGCCAAGGACCTGCACCTGCATCTGGCCGGGTTCGGATGCGGTTGCGGCCGCGCCGCCGTTCTTTTCGTCTGCCATGGA
>ERZ1066138.93-NODE-93-length-28513-cov-10.858809_pt1 | contig 28513 bp, 29 predicted proteins | sample MGYA00382785_ERZ1066138 | MGnify/ENA primary metagenome ERZ1066138 (study PRJEB33369, sample SAMEA5778368) | biofilm metagenome | biome: Industrial cooling water; feature: Water cooling tower basin; material: Biofilm | place: United Arab Emirates | collected... | reverse complement strand
CTATAGAGTTGCCTCTTCCATTCCTGCTGGAAAGGACTAGAGCTGATCGCGATTGCGCCGGCTCTGCGGGACGTGTCTGGCAGCCCTTTGAAAGTGCAACCAAATCGCCCGGCGCGGTCCGTAGACGACCTCAGCAGCCGGCCGCATCGACGAGACGGAGAGTACCGTGAAGCGCACGTATCAACCGAGCAAGCTTGTGCGCAAGCGCCGGCATGGCTTTCGCAAGCGCATGGAAACCGCGGGTGGCGTGAGGGTTCTCGCCCGCCGCCGGGCCAAGGGCCGCAAGCGCCTGTCGGCCTAGTCGCGCCTCAGCCGCCGCTGCGGGCTAACGAGCGTGGGTGGGATCGTGAAGCTCGCCACCCTGAGAAAACGATCGGAATTCCTGCGCATCCGGGGCGGGGCGAGATGCCCGACGCCCCCGTTCGTTTTGGAAACGAAACCTCGAATTGAACCAGCCGCCGCGACCTCACCCCCCCGCTTCGGCTTCACCGTGACCAAGGCCATAGGCGGGGCCGTCGAGCGCAATCGCATCCGGCGCCGCCTGAAGGCTGCTGTCACCGCGATCGCCGCATCGTCCGCGCGGCCTGGACAGGACTATGTTCTCATCGCCCGCAAGGACGCGCTCGACATCCCCTTCGACGCACTCAAGAAAGATCTTGAACGCGCATTTCATCGCGTGCATCACGCCCCCGCAAAGAAGCCACGGCCAAAAAACAGATGACTGGCCGGAGATGATCGATCTGAGAAGGCCGCTAGCGACCGAAGCACGACATCACCTGCACAGTGACGGCATGTCCCCTTTGCCCCGGCACAGCAATTGTGACACGCATGAGCACCAAGCATCGAATGAGACGAGAGCGCGGCACGTTTGCCGCTCCACCGCCGAACTGAGGCCACGATGAAGAGCCAGCAGCCCGACAACCAGGTCAACGTCCTGATCGCGATCGTTCTCTCCATGGCGGTGCTGTTGGGCTGGAGCTATTTCTTTGCCACACCTCAGATGGAGGCGGAGAAGGCACGTCAAGCACGGGACGCCGCAACCAAATCCGCGCCGTCGACAATCCCCACCGCAGCTGCACCGTCGGCAACATCGGGAGCACAAGCGCCCGCCGCTGCGATCGCTGCTACCAAGCCTGCCACACGTGAGCAGGCCATTGCAGCTTCACCACGCATCGCGATCGAAACGCCATCTCTCAGGGGCTCAATCGCCCTCAAGGGAGCTGCCTTCGACGACCTCTCGCTGGTGAATTACCATGAGACGGTCGACCCGAAGAGCCCCAACATTGTGCTGTTCTCTCCACTATCAGAGGTCGGCGGCTACTTCGCTCGCCTGGGTTGGGCCTCGTCCGGTAAACCCGTAAAGGTCCCAGATAGTGAAACGCTCTGGACGGCGAAAACGCCGGGCCCTCTAAAGCCGGACTCGCCGGTCACACTCGAGTGGGCCAACGGTGAGGGGCTCATCTTCCGCCGCATTGTTTCGGTTGACGAGAACTTCATGTTCTCCATCAACGACGAGGTCGAGAACACGAGCACCAGCGATGTGGCACTGAAACCGTTTGCACGTCTGTTTCGGTTCGGCGCACCCAAGACACCCTCGGTCTGGATTCAGCACGAAGGTCTTTTGGGAGTTCCCGGAGACGCGGGCCTGCAAGAAATTACTTTCCACAATGCAACGACTGAACCCCCGGCGCGCTTCGACGGCAAGACCGGCGGATGGCTCGGCATCACCGACAAGTACTGGGCTTCCGCCATCATTCCCGACCAGAAGGTTGCCTACAATGCCAACCTTGAAGGGGAAGCGCCGAAGGATGCCAAGCAACTCCCGATGTTCCTTGCCGAGTTCGAATCCGTGCCCATGGTCGTGCCGGCGGGCAGCGTCGCTTCGGTAAAGACCAATCTCTATGCGGGCGCGAAGAAGACTTCGCTGATCGAGGAGTACGGCGAAAATCTGGGCATTGAGAAGTTCGATCTGATGATCGATTGGGGTTGGTTTTACTTCCTGACCAAGCCGATGAACCACGCGTTGACATGGCTCTACGGCATTCTCGGAAACTTCGGCTTCGCCATCCTGGCGCTGACTGTGATCGTCAAGCTTCTTTTCTACCCGCTCGCGAATAAATCTTACGTTTCGATGGCGAAGATGAAGAAGCTGCAGCCGCAGATGGAAGCTCTGCGCGAGCGCTTCAAGGATGATAAATCGCGTATGCAGCAAGAGCTCATGCAGCTCTACCAGAAAGAAAAGATCAATCCGGCCGCCGGGTGCTTGCCTATCCTGGTCCAGATCCCCGTGTTTTTTGCGCTTTATAAAGTTCTCTACACGTCGATCGACATGCGCCATGCGCCGTTCATCGGCTGGATCCAAGATCTCTCCGCGCCCGACCCGACCTCGATTTTCAATCTTTTCGGTTTGCTTCCGTTTGGCGTTCCGGCTTTCCTGCTCGTGGGCGTGTGGCCGATCATCATGGGCATTACCATGTGGATCCAGATGCAGCTGAACCCGCCGCAGCCTGATCCCATCCAGCAACAGATTTTCAGTTGGATGCCTCTGATGTTCACCTTCCTGCTCGCCACGTTCCCGGCAGGCCTCGTGATCTACTGGGCCTGGAACAACACGCTTTCGATCATCCAGCAGTGGTACATCACAAAACAGCAGGGAGCCGAGATCCACCTCGGCGCAAACGTCCGCCGCACCTTCGGTCCAGTCCTCAGGCTATTCGGGATGGGCAGCGAGTCGAAGGGATGACGGACGCGGCCGATCCGTTCGCATTCACCACCGAAGACTACGCAGCCGGTAACGCGCTGTTCGAGCAGCGTTGGACGTTCGTCAAAGGCGTCGTCGGCCTCGAGCATTTGCCGCCAAGTGGACCCGTCGAAATCGCGTTCGCCGGACGATCCAATGTTGGCAAGTCCAGCCTGATCAATGCGCTGGTTCGCCAGAATGGCCTTGCTCGCACGTCCAACACGCCGGGCCGCACGCAGGAATTGAACTACTTCGTTCCTGAATCGGGTGCGCCCTTTCTCGTAGACATGCCAGGCTACGGCTTCGCCGAAGCCCCCAAAGACAAGATCGAAGCCTGGACGACGTTGGTCAAAAACTATCTCGCTGGCCGTCAGCGTCTCGCACGCGTCTTTCTGCTCATCGATGCGCGCCACGGTATCAAGAAAGTCGACGCCGACATCATGAAGCTGCTCGACGAGGCCGCAGTCTCCTATCAAGCCGTTCTGACCAAGTCCGACAAGATCAAGCCGACCGCTCTCGATGCACTTTTCAAGCGCACGCAGGCGACGCTCGCCCAGCATACCGCGGCCTACCCGCTCATCATTGCCACGTCGTCCGAAACCGGAGAAGGGATCAATGATCTGCGCGCTCAGGCGGCCCTCGTCACGCGCCAGCACTCCTAGTCGCGACGGGCTATGAGATGGCGCCGATTCAACCGCCGCCACTTCCTCGCAGCAGCGAAACGAGCGGCTCGAAGAGCCCTTCGCCAAAGCGCGCCAAAACACCGCCCGCCACGGCGGCCGTCATCCAGCCCGCCCAGCGCGCGGCCGTCTTTGCATAGTTGACGCTGACCTTCACCTCGATCATCTGATCAGGAAGAGCCGTTTCGGCCGTCAACCCATCCGCGCCAACGGTGCGCGCCGAGATCAACAACTGAAGCCGCTGCTTGCCGCGCTCACGCGGCGTAACCGTCCAGCGCCAACTCGCAAAATCATCGGCCATCAAGCCGAGCACGTTCTCGATCCACTGCGTCTCCGGCGACGATGTCTCAATGAAGAAACCACCATCCGGCGACCGCAGCCGCACCGACATGGCCTTCGTCACGGTCACCTCGTGACGATAGACCGCTCCGCCACCCTGCAATCCTTCCGCAATGGCCTTCACTTCCGACCGGGCCACGCGAGCTTCGACGACCATCGAAACGCCGATGCGCATTTTGCGCGGAATATTTTCGACAAGCTGACCTGATGCGACACGGACGTTGCCCGGGGCACCTGAACGCTGACGCTGTTGCGGCGGCGGCCCACCGGGCCCTGGCGGCCCCCCGCCCTGTGGCGGCCGCTGCTGTGGCGGCATAGGCGCCTGTCCGCGCCCCTGCGGCTGCCCGAGCGATGGCGGCGGCCCGCCATGCGGCATTTGCTGCGGAGGCATCATCCCCCCACCCTGAGCCGGCCCGCCTTGCCGCGGTACAGGTGGCAGCCCCGGTGGCTGTGTGCGCTGCTGTGGCGGCATCTGATATGGCGGCGGCTGTTGGACCGGCCCACCGGGCGGCGGTCCCGGTCGCGCCGTTGGCTGCGTGACCGGCACCTCGCGAGGCGGCATCGGCGGCATTTGGCTTGCCGGCTCCCACTGAGGTGCAATTGGCGATTGAACAGGCTCGCGTTGTTGGGGTTCAGGCGAATAGTCGGGCCGAGTTTCCGGCCGGAATTCAGGCCGTGGTGGAGAGGACGGCTCGTTGTACGGCGGTGCGGGCTGCTGGAAAGGCGCAGGCGGCATCGGCGCCGGCTGCGCGACGGAGGGTGTCCCCTGTTGAACCGCTGGTCCTTGATTGGGCTGCCCTTGAACCGACCGGGACTGCACTCGCTCTCGAGCGTTCGCGAGAATATCTTCCGTCGATCCTTGCTGAGCGCCGGCTGGTACGTGCGGCGGCGGCTGATCCGACGGATCCGACCGGGGCGGTGCCGCCGCACCGCGCTGTAGCGCGCGGATCGCCTGCTCGAAGGTCAGCCCCTGCGCGCGCAGCAAATGTGCCGCTGTGCTCTTTCCATCGCCTACGATCGCGGCCAGCACGATAGCGCCGTTGATCTCCGCACGTCGCCCCTGGCGCGCCGCCGCGGCGGCCGCTTCGAGAATTCTTTTCAGATCGTGTGAAATAAGGACCTGGCCAGGCCCGTTGGAATCTCGACGAGCGTCGATCTGACCGATATGGGTCGACACTTCTCCTGCTAGACGGGCTAAATCGACGTTTGACGAGCGCAACACGCCGGCCGCATCGCTATCCTCGGCGAGCGCCAGCAGCAAGTGCTCCAGCGTCACTTCCGGATGCTGCTGGGCATCTGCGTAGCTGGCGGCGCGCGCAAGCGTCGCAGCCAGGTGCTGCGACATGGGAATGCGCCCGAGATCATCAGCAATCATCCGCTCGAACCATGCCTCCGACCGCAAAACATCGCGTCACAGCTCTCCGCGAGCCGCGCCCCTGTGGCCAACACGTTGGGATAGAACGTGATCTGCCCCTGGCGAGCAAGCCGCCAATCAGCACAACCACCCCGATTTTCAGCCTTTCAACAGACCTGATAACAGCCGATTGTGAGGGAATTCCGTTGAGGCAAGGACAACAACGGATATAACCCTCCCGGCGCCGCCCATCTCACCTCTGGAGGTGATCAGCGCGTCAAACCTTTGCCAGGGTTATCCCAATCAGATGATGAAGTCTCCCGATATGCCGTCGAATGGCGTCACCGGCGAAACCGGCCCAATTACCGCGCACGTCCAGGCCCGCATCCTCGCGGAAGCCCTGCCCAATATGTTGCGCTATGACGAGCAGACGGTCGTCGTGAAGTTTGGCGGCCACGCGATGGGAGACGCTGCGCTCGCAGCCGCGTTTGCGCAAGACATCGTTTATCTGAAGCAGTCCGGCGTAAACCCTATCGTCGTGCATGGCGGTGGTCCGCAAATCGCACAGATGCTCAAGAAGCACGACATCAAGTCGGAATTTGTGAACGGCCTGCGCGTCACCGATCAGCCGACCGTCGAGATCGTAGAGATGGTGTTGGCTGGGGCCATAAACAAAGAGATCGTCACCGCCATCAACCGCGAGGGCGGAAAGGCCGTAGGCATCTGCGGGAAGGATGCCAATTTGATGATCGCTCGCAAGATCACCGAAATGCCAGATCCGAAGACCGGTGTCGTTGGGAAGGTCAACCTCGGATTTGTTGGCGATCCACTGCAGGTCAACCCGCACATCGTGGAAGTGATCTCGAAATCAGACCTCATCCCGGTCATTGCCCCGGTCGCTCTTTCCCGCGACGGCGAGACTTTGAATGTCAACGCGGATAGCTTCGCATCCGCGCTCGCAGCCCGGCTGAAAGCGAAGCGTCTACTTCTGCTCACCGACGTCGAAGGCGTTCTCGACAAGAATGGCAAGCTCATCGAGGAATTGAGCATCGAACAGGCTCAAGATCTGATCCGCGACGGCACTATCAGCGGCGGCATGATACCGAAGATCGAAGGCTGCATTGAAGTGGTCGAAGCGGGTGTCGAAGCCGTGGTAATCATCAACGGCAAGGTACCGCACTGCGTACTGCTCGAACTCCTCACCGATCACGGTGCCGGTACGCTCGTTGGGCGCCGTAAGCCGAAGATCAAAAAGGCGGCGGAATGAACGCTCCCCACAGATCCGGCACTTCGCAGATTGCTCGCGTGGGGCCGACCCGAGTTCTGGGACGCAACCGTATCTGGATTTTTGACCTCGACAACACGCTTTACCCTGCGGAGTGCAACCTCTTCGCTCAGGTGGACCAGCGCATGGGAGAATTCATCGCCAATCATCTCGGAGTTCCATTCGAGTATGCGCGCCATCTGCAAAAGAGCTACTACCGACAGTTCGGCACGACGCTCGCCGGGCTCATGCGTGTCCACAAGATGCTGCCCGAGCCATTCCTCGACTATGTTCACGACATCGATCTCTCGGTTGTACCTGAAGCACCAGCGCTGCGGACCGCCATCGATCGTCTCCCCGGCCGCAAGCTCATCTTCACGAACGGCTCGCGCGCCCATGCCGAACGCGTCGCGGCCAAGCTCGGTGTACTGGATCTCTTCGAGGGAATCTCTGATATCGCCTCGTGCGGCTATGAACCCAAACCCGCCGCCGCCGCTTTCGACGCGATGATCCGCCACCACGGGGTCGCCGCGATTGAAGCTGCGATGTTCGAGGACATGCCGCAAAACTTAGAGGTGCCGCACAAGCTGGGCATGAGTACTGTACTGGTCCATTCCACCTACGTGGACCATCCCATTCAACGCAGCATGCGAAACTGGACCGCGCTACCCGAGCACGTCCACCACTTCACAGACGATCTGACAGGTTTTCTCGAAGCAATCACAATGGATGACGAAATGCTGGATTCAACTGCACGCGGTTAGCGGGTAAGTTTGAACGTCGCCGAACTGCCGGCCGGCGTGGAGATCGAAACGTTCTGGGCATTGCCACTGACCGTCACCGTGATCGTGCCGTCGACCTTGTACTCCTCGTTGAAGAAGCTACCGGTGAACTGATTGCCGCCAACGTAGGTCAGCAGGGCCGACTGCTCGACTTTGCCAGAGGCGCTCGCGCACCGCGCGCTGACCTGATAACTCTCCGCTCCGCGTTTTTTAAAGTTAGCGCGGCACCGGGCGGCTTCCTTCGCGCCAGAGGGAAATTTCACTGACCCGCCGCCGCTCCACGCGCCGTCAAGCGCCATCATATCGGCCCAAGCCGGTGCGGCGGAAGCCGAAGCGCCGAGCGCCACCACAGCCAGAAGACACACCGACCGAAGCAGACCCACGGCCACGAATCTCGTGAATTGCCTCGTCTCATCAATGCTATAAGCCATATGCGCCATCGCTTCACCTCTAGGACCACCCATGCCGGTCCGAACTATCGTGAACTCATATAGCAGCCTTCAATAATCCTGACAGTAGCCGCTGGGGCTCAGCCACGACCTTCGTAAGGCATCGCCGTCGCCTTAAGTGTCATGAACAACACGTTGGCGTCGAGAGGGAGGTTTGCCATGTACAGCACCGCGTCGGCAACATGCGCCACATCCATGACGGGTTCCGGGCGGATTGAGCCGTCTGCCTGCTGGATTCCAGCCGCCATCGGCATCGCCAATTCTGTTGCTGCATTGCCAATATCGATTTGCGAGCAGGCGATGTTGTGCGCCCGTCCGTCGAGAGCAAGGGACTTGGTCAATCCCGAGATCGCATGCTTCGTGGCCGTGTAGGGCGCTGCGTTCGGCCTCGGCACGCTGGCCGAAATCGATCCATTGTTGATAATTCGTCCACCCTTCGGCTCCTGCGCCTTCATGATCCGGACGGCCGCCTGCGCGCACAGAAACGCACCATTCAGGTTCACGTCCACCACGGCCTTCCACTGTTCGTAGGTCAAATCCTCGAATGCAGCGGGAGGTGCGAACATGCCGGCATTGTTGAACAGCACATCAAGGCGCCCATAGGCGTCTTTGGTCCGTGCGAACAGCCCTTTGACAGAGATCGGCTCGGTGACATCCGTTGCCACGACCAGCGTCGATCCGTCGGGACAGTCCGCGGCTGTCCTTTGAAGCTCCGCCTTCCGGCGGCCGGCCAGCGCGACCTGATAGCCGTTGTGCGCGAGCTTGATGGCAACTGCCCGACCGATGCCGCTGCTTGCACCTGTGATGACCGCAACGCGCGGAGTGACCGCCATATGAGCCTCAGGCTATCCGCTTCTGCTTTGGCTCAGCGGGTCGGAACCGGCTTCTCGCCGCGATAATCGTAGAACCCGCGATTGGTCTTTCGCCCCAGCCAGCCCGCCTCGACATACTTCACCAGCAGCGGACATGGCCGGTACTTGGAGTCAGCAAGACCCTCATAGAGCACCTGCATCACCGACAAACACGTATCAAGACCAATGAAGTCGGCAAGTTCCAGCGGCCCCATGGGATGATGCGCACCCAGCTTCATCGCCTTATCGATGCCTTCGACCGTTCCGACGCCTTCGTACAGCGTGTAGATTGCCTCATTGATCATCGGCAGCAAAATACGATTGACGATGAAGGCTGGGAAATCTTCCGATACCGTGGTCTTCTTTCCCAGGCTGTCCACAAACCGCCGCGCCGTCGCAAAGACGGCATCCTCGGTGGCAATGCCCCGGATGAGCTCGACAAGCTCCATCAGCGGCACCGGGTTCATGAAGTGCATGCCGATGAACAGTTCGGGCCGGTCTGTCGTTGCTGCGAGCCGGGTGATCGAAATTGACGACGTGTTGGTGGCCACGAGCGCACCGGGCTTCAGTCGCGGACACAAATCCGCAAAGATCTTGCGCTTGATCGTCTCGTCTTCCGTCGCCGCTTCGATCACGAGATCACATTCGGCAAGTTGCTCGACGCTCGTCGCAGGTTTGATCCGTTTCAGCGCCGCCGTCATAGCATCGTTGTCGATGATGCCCTTTGAAACCTGACGCTGCATGTTCTTTTCGATCAGGCTCACAGCGCGATCGATCGCCTCGGGCTTAATGTCGTTGATGAGAACATCGAAGCCGCCAAGTGCCACGACATGTGCGATGCCCGAGCCCATCTGACCGGCGCCTATGACGCCGACCTTCTTTATTTCGGTGACAGGCACGACAGCGGTTTTCGCCTTCTCGCCCGGTTTTACGGCGACATCCATGGCTGCGTCCTTCCTTGACCGGCATGCCGGCCCATCGATGTGTCTCAGCCGCCGGTTTTGCCAAGTTCGTCCGCCAGTTCCGGCAGGGCCTGGAACAGATCGGCGACGAGGCCATAGTCAGCGACTTGGAAGATCGGAGCTTCGCCATCCTTGTTGATGGCGACGATGACCTTCGAATCTTTCATGCCGGCGAGGTGCTGAATGGCCCCTGAGATGCCGACCGCGATATAGAGTTCCGGGGCCACGACCTTACCCGTCTGGCCGACCTGCAGATCGTTGGGAGCAAAGCCGGCATCCACAGCCGCGCGCGAGGCACCCATCGCCGCGCCGAGCTTATCGGCGAGCGGCTCGATATATGTCTTGAAGTTATCGGCATTGCCGATCCCGCGGCCGCCCGAGATGATAATGCGCGCCGAGGTCAACTCCGGACGGTCCGACTTCGACAACTCAGCTTTTTCGAACGATGAGATCCCGACAGCCGCCGGGGCCGAAATCGTCTCAACGGGCGCAGAACCGCCAGAGCCTGCCGCCGCAAAGCTCGCCGTTCGTACGGTAATGACTTTCTTCGCCTCGGCCGACTTCACGGTCTGGATAGCGTTTCCAGCATAGATGGGTCGTTCAAACGTGTCGGGCGCCAGAACTTTAGTGATATCCGACACCTGCATCACGTCGAGCAGGGCAGCGACGCGCGGGGCGATGTTCTTGCCGGACGCCGTCGAAGGCGCAATGAAGGCATCGTAGCCACTCATCAGCGGCACCACCAGAGCGGCGACTTCTTCTGCCAGTCCATTGGCGAGGTGCGGCGCATCTGCTACCAGCACCTTTGCCACGCCCTCGAGTTTGGCCGCCTCGGTAGCCGCAGGAGCCGCACCACTGCCGGCTACGAGCACATGGACATCGCCGCCCAACTGCTTCGCGGCAGTCACAGCCTTCGCCGTCGCTGAACCGAGGGCCGAATTCGTATGCTCCGCCAAAACCAGAACAGCCATCACAGAACCCCCGCTTCGGTTTTGAGCCTTTTCACGAGTTCAGCAACATCAGCGACTTTGACACCGCCTTTGCGCTGCGCCGGTTCTGTCGTCTTCAACACCTGCAACCGTGGCGCAATATCGACGCCAAGCTCATCCGGCTTTTTGACCTCAAGAGGTTTTTTCTTCGCCTTCATGATGTTGGGTAGTGAAGGATAGCGCGGCTCATTGAGGCGCAGGTCCGTCGTCACAATCGCTGGAAGTTTGAGTTTCACCGTCTCCAGCCCGCCATCGACTTCCCGCGTAACGCTCACATTGTCGGCCGCCGGTTCGATCTTCGATGCAAATGTGCCCTGCGGCCAGCCGAGCAGTGCGGCCAGCATCTGACCCGTCTGGTTGCAGTCATCATCGATCGCCTGCTTACCCATGATCACCATGTGCGGCTGCTCGGCTTCGACAATGCCCTTGAGCAGTTTGGCCACAGCTAGCGGCTCCACAGTCACACCGTCGGCCGTCTCAACCAGGATCGCCCGGTCCGCGCCTATGGCGAGCGCAGTCCTTAAAGTTTCCTGCGCCTTCGGGGAACCGATCGACACCACCACGACTTCAGTTGCGGTGCCTTTTTCTTTTAAACGCACGGCTTCCTCGACGGCGATCTCGTCGAAGGGGTTCATAGACATCTTGACGTTCGCCAGTTCAATACCGGAGCCATCAGCTTTGACGCGAATTTTGACGGCGTAGTCGACGACGCGTTTCACCGCGACGAGTATCTTCATTCCTGAGGTGCTCCCCAACAGTTCTGCGCTTATTGTTGTTTCGTTGAGACGACACGCCCCGGGGCTTGTCCGTCATGCAGTGGCCCGTCCACGCGAAACCCTGGGGCGGCATTTTGATGCCGACCTGCTGAGGTCTTCGCAAGTGCGAAATCACACAGTAAGTGTGGCGGAAACCTGAGTCAATTGTCACCCCGCCGCGCCCCCGTAGTCACCATCTTGGGCGATTTGCCATGCCTCAGACCGTTGGTTAAGCCCCTATCGTTAAGCCCCTGTCGAAAAGTGGAACGTCGGGGCGCTTCATGACGATGATGAGCACCGCCCCCGCCAGCAATCCTCCGATGTGCGCCCACCACGCGACCGGGCCGATTTCCGGCAGAAGGATCATCACGAACTGGGTGACGACCCAGACGCCCAAAACCACCGCCGCCGAGAGCCGGAGCGGAATGAATTGAAAGGCCAGCACCCAGACCCGCACCCGGGGATGCAGCATCAGATAAGCTGCAATCACACCCGCTACAGCCCCGCTGGCTCCAATCAGCGGATTGGGCGAGTCGGGCATCATGTACGCATGTGCGAGCCCTGCAAAGATCCCGCACGCGAGATAAAAGATAAGGAATTTCAGATGCCCCATGGCATCTTCGACGTTGTCGCCAAAAACCCAAAGAAAGAGCATGTTTCCGGCGAGGTGCAAGATATCGCCGTGGAAGAACATGTATGAAACCAGCGTCAGCCGTTCCGGAACAGCCACAGTCTGATCGGGGACATCACCAGGCTCGAGCATGTCGGCCGGTGAAACGAGTTCGGTGGGAATAATTGCAAAGCTGGCGATAACAGCTTCCCGCAATCCCAGCACTTCGAACAGGAAAACGACCAGGTTGGCGACGATCAAACCCGTGGTGACGTACTGAAATCGGATCGACTTCAGTACATTTTCGTCATGCAGCGGCACGAACATCGCGCGTCCTCTCGGTATTTTCCTGCCAGCATCGGCCGCTGCTCAGCGATTTTGGCCCGGCACCCATAAGACGTCGCTGCGCCCGCGATCGTTCACGTACCGGCTCGCAACGAACAGAAAATCCGATAGGCGATTGATATATTTGAGTGCGGCCGGACTGACGGCCTCCCCCGGCAGCATCGAAAGTGTCACCATTTCCCGCTCGGCCCGCCGGCAGACTGTGCGCGCCACATGGAGCGCCGCTGCGGCAGCCGACCCACCCGGGAGCACGAACGACTTCAAAGGCTGCAACTCGGAATTAAGCTCGTCAATCTCCGCCTCGATACGATCGACCTGCGCCTCGCTCATGCGCAAAGGCTCGTACGGCAGCGGCTCGCCGCGATCAGGAACGCAAAGGTCCGCGCCGAGATCGAATAAGTCATTCTGAATTCGCTCGAGCTTGGCGTCGAGCCCCTGGTGACCGCCCCCCACGTGAATTCGCGCCATGCCGATCGCCGAGTTGGTCTCGTCCACCGTACCATAGGCGGCGATGCGCGACGCATCCTTGGCGACGCGTTCGCCGGTCCCCAGCCCGGTTGTCCCGGCATCGCCGGTTTTCGTGTAAATCTTGTTCAGTTTAACCACGGGGATGTCCTACTGCGGGCGATCAGCCGCCCTGCTGTTTGGCGATATACGTGAACAGCATGATGATGACGATGGCGGCAAACTGCAGCCCCACCCGCCAGCGCATCAGTTTCTGACTGAGATTGGGGGTCGTGCCACGCGACATGGTCCACAGTCCGAGGCACAGCACTAGGAAAACCGCGACCACGGCCACGGTGGTCAAATGATAGAGAAAACCTTGCATCAGGTGAGAGCAACCTTATGAGCTGGATGGACAGAACCGAGAGCGCTGCGCCCGCCCGAAAGGCGCAGTAAGAGTTCGTTGGATATTGTGGATCAGGATAGGATGCTGCGGCCAGGGCGGCAAATGCCAAAGCGCGTGACCAGAAAAAACCCGCTGCCGGCGGTCCGGCTGTGCTGAGGCGAATCGCTGCGTCGGCGAAGACGGTGTGTCCACAAAAGGTCGCCTTTTGGCGAGACCCATCAGGTTGGCACACGGGGCGCCCAACGGTGATGACAGTTAAAGTGATGGCAGAAGTCAATCGATCGGTCCGGAAAAGGAGCCGGGCAGGACGGGCCGTTCGCGGGCCTCTTCCCGTTCTGGCCCTCCTTTTGACTGCCACCGTTGCCTTTGCCGGACCAGGCTTTGCCCAATCACCTTCACAGACAGCGCCGCCCGGGGATGCGAAGACGCCGCGCCCGACAGCCGACGAAGTCAAAAAAGCTTTGGATGCGCGTCGCGACGAACTCAAGTCCACCCTGGATAAAGCGGGAGCCATCGAACAGGACGTGGCGAAGCTGGCCGAGGAACGCGGCAAGATAAACCAGCGTCTGCAGGAGACCGCTCTCCAGATTCAAGAAAGCGAGTCGCGGCTGACTGTTATCGAGAACCGCCTCGGTGAACTCGAAATCCAGGAGAAGATGATCCGTGGCTCTCTGGCGCAGCGCCAGGGCCAGATTTCAACTTTGCTCGCAGCCCTCCAGCGCATGGGCCGCAATCCCCCACCCGTCATTGTCACGAAGCGCAAGGATGCGCTGGAGATGGTGCGCAGCGCCATGCTGCTCGCATCAGCATTTCCTGGTATGCGCACCCAGGCACTTGAACTTGCCGATCAGCTCAGTCAACTCATGCGCGTCGTCGACGAGAGCCGCGCCAAAGCGGAGACGGAGAAAGCCGAAAACGCGCGTCTCAACGATCTCAAGACTCAACTTGCAGGCTTCATGGAGGAGAAGCGCCGCTCCATACTTGAGCGGCAGGATGAGCTGCGCCAGGTCCGAGACGCGGCCAACGACATTTCCAAGAGCGTATCCGACCTGAACGACCTGATCACCCAACTTGGAAAGACGGTGCAGGACAACACCGGCCTCGGCGCTTACGATGCCGAGGTCCGCACCGCCGAAGCAGCGCCCGCTCCCGCGCCGGCAGTTTTGACGACACCTACCGACCCCAACGGCACACCCACTCCGCCTGCAGGAGAAGCCACTGACGTTGTCGTTATGGCGCCGGTAGAAACGGCCGCGGTCATGTCAAACCCAGGCCGCATCAAGCCGGCTATTCCGTTCCAGCAGGCCAGGGGCAAGCTGCCGCTGCCCGTCTCAGGAAAACGCGTCCTGAGTTATGGCGAACGGACGCAGTACGGGTCGCAATCTAAAGGACTTGTAATGGAAACAAGGTCCGCGGCTCAGGTAACATCCCCCTGTGACGGTTGGGTTCTCTACGCTGGGGAGTTCCGCAGTTATGGCAAGCTCTTGATTATCGATGCGGGCGGTGGATACAATGTTGTATTAGCGGGCTTGTCGCAAATCGACGTACAGCCGGGCGAGTTCATCCTTGCCGCCGAGCCTGTCGGCACCATGATGACCGTGAAAAAAGAACCGGCTGGCGCTGCGTTCGGTGCACCGGTACTCTACATAGAATTCCGTAAGGAAAAGCAGCCCATCGATCCCGACCCTTGGTGGGTCGCAGTCCCTCAGAAGGCACAAGGCTAATGCGCAAGACTGAATTCGCGTTCTGGACATTTCTGATGATGGCGGGCATGGCCGGCGTCACCACGGTTCTGAATGTTACCAATGGGAATTCCGCCACCTCGCCCAACGCCGAAGTCTACCGGCAACTCGATCTGTTCGGCGACGTGTTTGAGCGTGTCCGCTCCGACTACGTCGAAAAGCCCGATGACACGATGCTCATCGAGAATGCCATCAATGGCATGTTGAGTTCTCTGGATCCGCACTCGTCCTACCTGAGCCCCAAAAACTTCAAGGACATGCAGGTTCAGACGCGCGGCGAGTTCGGTGGCCTCGGCATTGAGGTCACGATGGAAAATGGCGTCATCAAAGTCGTGTCTCCGATCGACGACACACCTGCCTCCAAGGCAGGCATTCTCGCCAACGACCTCATCACCCATCTCGACAACGAGCAGATCAACGGTCTGACGCTTGAGCAAGCGGTTGAGAAAATGCGCGGTCCGGTCAACACGCCGATCAATCTGACTGTGATCCGAAAGGGTCGCGAAGAACCCTTCGACATAAAGGTCACGCGCGACATCATCCGCATCAATCCCGTAAAGGCGCGCGCGGAAGACGATGTTGCCTACATCAAGGTCTCTACCTTCAACGAACAGACGCATGCCATGCTTGTGAAGTCGATGGACCAGATGAAGAAGGAAATCGGGCCGAAGCTGCGTGGCTATATTATCGATCTGCGGAACAACCCGGGCGGCCTTCTCGATCAGGCGATCTCGGTCAGCGACGATTTCCTGGAGCAGGGCGCCATCGTTCTGACCAAGGGTCGCAACAACGAGGAAACACAGCGTTCACAGGCCCGCCCTGGGGATACATCCGACGGCAAACCCGTGGTGGTTTTGATCAACGGCGGTTCAGCCTCGGCCTCCGAAATCGTGGCTGGCGCGCTGCAGGACCACAAGCGCGCGACCATCATCGGCACGCGTTCGTTCGGCAAGGGGTCGGTCCAAACGATCATTCCGCTGGGCACCACCAACGGCGCTATCCGTCTCACAACGGCGCGTTACTACACGCCCTCGAACCGCTCGATCCAGGCCAAAGGAATTGATCCCGACATCGTCGTCGAACAAGAGTTGCCTGACGACCTGAAGGAAAAGATCGCAAACGAGAAACCACGCGGTGAAGCAAGCCTGCGCGGCCATTTGAAGAATCCCGATGGGACATTGAAAAATCCGGAAGCCGGCAAGGATGGCACCGAGGGAGCCGAGGCTCCCAAGGAAGAGCCGAAGGAGGAAAGCGGCTCGCTCGCTTATGTTCCCAAGGAGCCAGAAAAGGATACCCAGCTCCAGTACGCCTTGCGCTTCTTGCGCGGCACGGCGACGGAAGCGAACGTGGCCAAGCCAGCGGTCTCCCCCGCGCCGCCGGCGGGCGACGCAGCAAAGGCCGCACCCGTTCCGAATTGATCGGTCCGCCATCGCTGAGAATACGAGAGGGGCGCCGAAAGCGCCCCTCTCGCGTTATCCAGATGTACCCCAAGCTAGCCGTCCGGGACCCCATCGATGACCCAACAGCAGCCCCCCGTTGACCCTGACAAGCTCGATTACCGTCCTTGCGTCGGCGTCATGCTCATCAATCGCGCCGGTCTGGTCTGGGTCGGCCAGCGCGCCGACACACCGGGCGAAGCAGAGGGAAAAGGCAATTGGTGGCAGATGCCGCAGGGCGGCCTCGACGAAGGTGAAGATCCCCTCGCAGCCGCGTTTCGCGAACTCTACGAAGAAACAAGTGTTCGCTCTGCCACACTCCTTGGTCAAACCTCCGGCTGGCTGACATACGATCTCCCACCCCACCTGATCGGCGTGGCGTGGGGCGGCCGTTTCCGTGGCCAGAAGCAGAAGTGGTTCGCACTACGCTTCCACGGCGACGACGCGGAGATCGATATTACTGCACCGCCTGGCCACGACCCTGAATTCATCAGCTGGCAATGGTTGCCAGCCACGGAACTTGTGCGCCTCATCGTGCCTTTTAAGAGGACGGTCTACGAAGCCGTCGTTGCACAGCTTGGACCGCTCGCTCGGCCTGAACTTTGAGATTGCGACGTTGGCCCAGCCAAAGAGAGCAACGCCAGGTGGGTATTCGCACCGGAGCGTAGAAGTTGTAAGCTATTGATTCGTCTGTCACTCTATTGTCGTATTTCCCTTGCCTATAGAGCCCCATGAATCTCGACCGTCCCATTGGTGAAAGCCAACGTCTCGACCTCCCCTACAGGGTGGGTGTAGGCGTCATGCTGTTTAACAATCGCGGACTGGTTTGGACCGGCCGCCGCTTACCCAAATGGGCCGGGCGCCGGCAAGACTTTATCTGGCAGATGCCGCAGGGTGGGCTCATGGCAGGTGAAGACCCGCTCGATGCTGCTTATCGCGAGCTGGAAGAGGAAACGGGCGTGCGCAACGCCGAGCTCATTGCCGAACTCAATTCCTGGACGACATATGATCTGCCGCCGGAATTGATTGGCGTGGCGCTGAAGGGGCGTTATCGCGGTCAGCGCCAGCGCTGGTTCGCGATGCGTTTCTTCGGTGATGACAGTGAAATCGACATCAGCGCCCGGAATGGTCACAAGGCTGAATTCGACCGCTGGAAATGGCGTCCGATCGCTGAACTACCTGAGATCGTCATCGCGTTCAAGCGACCGGTCTACGAACAACTGGCGGCAGTCTTTGCGCCGTATGCCCGTCCGGTCGACTAAGTCAGCGACGGAACCTTGGAAAATCAAAAAGGCCGGGAGGCATGTCCCGGCCTTGTGCTTTTCCGTCGCCACCGAACGAGTGCCTACGCCGCCTTGGGCCCGAGTGCGCGCAGCCTGTCGATGGCCGTCTGCGCCAAAGTCCGCTCATCGTCATCCTTGGCCGCATCGAGATCAGCTTCAGCACCAGCGATCTCCTCGGCAATCTGCGAAGATGAGACATCCGCCACATCGAAGGCGGTTTCAGCCAGCACCGTCACCGTACCCGCGTTCACGTCCGCGAAGCCCGACTTGACGAAGATCTGCCTCTTGCCGGCCGCCGATGTGACCTCCAGCAGACCGGGCCGAAGCGCCGAAATGAGCGGCGCATGCCCAGCGAACACAGTGAAGTCACCTTCTACGCCCGGAACCATTGCCTGTTCGGCATCGATCGAAAGAAGGACTCGCTCGGGAGAAACCATTTCGAACTTGAAGGTGCCGGCCATATCGTGTCGTCCCTGAATAAATGAAAGGCGAGGATAGCTTCAGCCACCCGCCATCAGTTCGTCTGCTCGTCTTCGATCGCTCCGGACTTGGCCCGAACCTCGTCCGCAGTCTGCAACTTCGTCCCGCAGAACGGGCAAAAGAAAACTGGATGATCGATCATTCCCGGCTCTTCGTCTTCCATCTCGATCAATCCGACCGACATGTAGAGGATATCGCCCTCGCCCACTGTAATGAGCGGCTCGAAGTCGTCTCCGCTCATCGCCTCCTTGAGTTCGACGCAGCAACTGCCGAACGTCTTCCCGTCACCAGACATCTCGTCTTCCTTCAATAGACGCCTGGACCGAAATCAGGCGGCAGTGCGTCAGGCGGCCTCGGCAAGCTTCTCGGCCTTGGCGATGGCTTCATCGATAGAACCGACCATGTAGAACGCAGGTTCCGGCAGGTGGTCGTAATCGCCTTCGCAAAGTCCCTTGAAGCCTTTGATCGTGTCGGCGAGCGACACGAGCTTGCCGGGCGAACCCGTGAACACTTCAGCGACATGGAACGGCTGCGACATGAAGCGCTCGATCTTGCGTGCGCGGGCTACCGTCACCTTGTCGTCTTCCGACAGTTCGTCCATGCCGAGAATGGCGATGATGTCCTGTAGCGACTTGTACTTCTGCAGGATCGCCTGAACGCGGCGGGCAACGCCATAATGCTCTTCACCCACAACGCGCGGATCAAGCATGCGCGAGGTAGAATCGAGCGGGTCGACGGCCGGATAAATGCCCTTTTCCGCGATGGCACGTGAAAGCACCGTCGTGGCGTCCAAATGAGCGAACGAGGTGGCCGGCGCCGGATCGGTCAAGTCGTCGGCGGGCACGTAGATCGCCTGCACCGAGGTAATCGATCCCTTCTGCGTGGTCGTGATGCGTTCCTGCAGAGCGCCCATGTCCGTGGCAAGCGTCGGCTGATAGCCCACTGCCGAGGGAATACGGCCAAGAAGTGCGGACACTTCCGAGCCAGCCTGCGTGAAGCGGAAAATGTTGTCGACGAAGAACAGCACGTCCTGACCTTGGTCGCGGAAATGCTCGGCCACCGTCAGCCCCGAAAGCGCAACGCGAGCGCGAGCGCCCGGCGGCTCGTTCATCTGGCCGTACACGAGTGCGCACTTCGAACCCTTGGCTGAGCCGTTGTTTTTCTTCGGGTCCTTATTGACGTTCGATTCGATCATTTCGTGATAGAGGTCGTTACCTTCACGCGTACGCTCGCCGACGCCTGCGAACACGGAGTAACCACCGTGTGCCTTCGCGACGTTATTGATGAGTTCCATGATCAGAACGGTCTTGCCCACGCCGGCGCCGCCGAACAGGCCAATCTTGCCGCCCTTGGCGTAGGGAGCCAGCAGGTCCACGACCTTGATGCCGGTGACAAGAATTTGCGCCTCCGTAGCCTGTTCAGCAAACGCCGGAGACGGCTGGTGAATGGCGCGCGTGGCCTGGGCGCCTATGGGGCCCGCCTCGTCGACGGGTTCGCCAATCACGTTGATGATGCGCCCCAGCGTCTCATCGCCCACCGGCACGAGGATCGGCGAACCCGTGTCCGCCACGTCCTGGCCGCGGACGAGACCTTCCGTGGAGTCCATCGCGATCGTGCGAACGGTGTTTTCGCCCAGATGCTGCGCAACCTCGAGCACGAGGCGCTGCCCGCCGTTTTTCGTTTCCAATGCGTTCAGGATGGCAGGCAGATGACCGTCGAACTGAACGTCGACGACAGCGCCCATGACCTGACGGATCTTACCAACTTTGTTCGTAGCCATTGACGTTTCCTCGTTCCTAGGTCGGTCAGAGCGCTTCGGCGCCCGAAATGATTTCGATCAGTTCCTTGGTGATGTTCGCCTGGCGCTGACGGTTGTACTTGATCGTCAGCTTGTTGATCATGTCGCCGGCGTTGCGGGTGGCATTATCCATGGCGCTCATGCGGGCACCCTGTTCGGACGCCGCGTTTTCCAACAGCCCGCGAAAGACCTGTGTCGCGATGTTTCGCTTGAGCAGCGACGAAAGGATCAATTCTTCGTCCGGCTCATATTCGTAGATCGCCTGGGCGCCAGTTTCTTTCGCTTCGGTGACGTCGGGCAGCTTCGCCGGAATGAGTTGAAGCGCGGTCGGCTTTTGAGCGATGACCGATTTGAATTCGGAGAAATAAAGCGTCGCCACGTCGAACTCGCCCGCCTCGAACATCGCCAGAAGCCGGTCGGAAATCTCTTCCGCGTTCTTGTAGCTGAGCTGCCGTACGCCGGCGAGGTCACGGCGCTCCACGATGTTGCGGCCAAGGTCACGGCGCATGTTATCCGCGCCCTTTCGACCCACTGTGAGGATCTTTACTGTTTTGCCCATTGCAAGCAAACGGTTCGCGTCGGCCCGCGCGAGCTTGGCAATATTCGAGTTGAACCCGCCGCATAGACCGCGTTCCGCCGTCATGACGACGAGCAGGTGAATTTGATCCTTGCCGTTTCCGACGAGCAGGGGCGACGCGGTTTCCCGAATCGCACGTCCTCCCAAGTTGGCGAGGATCTTATCCATGCGCTCCGCGTAGGGACGCGCCGCAGTGGCCGCTTCCTGCGCCCGACGCAGCTTCGCGGCGGCCACCATCTGCATGGCCTTCGTGATCTTGCGCGTCGCCTTCACCGAGGCGATGCGATTGCGTAAGTCTTTCAAGCTCGGCATGGAGCCGTCTCCTTGAGCGCGAGCTGGATATTAGGCGACGAAGTTCTTCGAGAACTTGTCGAGGAACCCGACGAGCTTTTTCTCCGTCTCACCCGACAAGGCCTTCTCCGCGCCGATCGATGCCAGGATCGACTTCTCATCGCGCAACGCGGTAAGCAGCGCCTGCTCGAACTTGCCGACGGCGCTGACCGGCAAAGTGTCGAGATACCCGCGTGTACCGGCGAAGATCACCGCCACTTGCTCTTCCATCTTCAGCGGAGAAAACTGCGGCTGCTTCAGGAGCTCCGTGAGCCGCGCGCCACGGGCCAGCATCTTCTGGGTGGCCGCATCGAGATCCGAACCGAACTGCGCGAATGCTGCCATTTCGCGATACTGCGCCAGCTCGCCCTTGATCTTGCCAGCAACCTGCTTCATCGCCTTGGTCTGTGCCGACGAACCCACGCGCGACACCGACAAACCGACGTTCACGGCCGGACGGATGCCCTGATAGAACAGGTCCGTCTCGAGAAAGATCTGACCGTCGGTAATGGAGATCACGTTCGTCGGAATGTAGGCCGAGACGTCATTCGCCTGCGTTTCGATGACCGGCAGCGCCGTCAGCGAACCCTTGCCAGCCGCATCGCCCATCTTCGCCGCGCGCTCGAGGAGTCGAGAGTGAAGATAGAAAACGTCACCAGGATAAGCTTCGCGTCCCGGAGGACGGCGGAGCAGCAGTGACATCTGACGGTAGGCGACGGCCTGCTTCGACAGGTCGTCGTACGCGATCACGGCATGCATGCCGTTATCGCGGAAGTATTCGCCCATGGTGCAGCCGGTAAACGGAGCAAGGTACTGCATCGGCGCCGGATCCGAAGCGGTAGCAGCGACGATGATCGAGTATGGCAGCGCGCCGCGCTCTTCCAGCACCTTCACGAACTGAGCGACGGTTGAGCGCTTCTGGCCAATGGCGACGTAGACGCAATAGAGCTTTGCGCTTTCGTCTGTCCCTTCGTTCGCGGGCTTCTGATTGAGGAAGGTGTCCAGAATAACAGCGGTCTTGCCGGTCTGGCGGTCACCGATGATGAGCTCGCGCTGGCCGCGGCCGATCGGGATCAGCGCGTCGACGGCCTTGAGACCGGTCGCCATCGGCTCGTGCACCGACTTGCGCGGCAGGATACCCGGGGCCTTCACGTCGACTCGCATGCGCACGTCCGACTTGATCGGGCCCTTGCCGTCGATTGGATTGCCGAGACCGTCGACAACGCGGCCCAGCAGTCCCTTGCCAACCGGCACGTCCACGATGGAGCCAGTCCGCTTGACGGTGTCGCCCTCTTTGATCCCGCGGTCGTCACCGAAGATCACGACGCCGACGTTGTCAGACTCAAGGTTGAGCGCCATGCCGCGCAGACCGCCCGGGAATTCCACCATTTCGCCGGCCTGGACGTTGTCGAGCCCGTAAACGCGGGCGATACCGTCACCCACTGACAGCACCTGTCCAATCTCGGAGACCTGGGCCTCCTTGCCGAAATTCTTGATCTGATCCTTCAGGATCGACGTGATCTCTGCGGCCCGGATTTCCATGTACCTCGACCTCTTGCCTTCTCGGTTGTCCCTGTCGCGATCCGCAGCATGAAGCGCGCGGCCCGCGTCGTTTTCGGTTCTGTTTTCAGCGAAAACCCGGCCTCGCTCGTCGCGCGCCGGGCTTCGATAAATTGTCGTTTATGCGCTGCCCTTGAGAGCGAACTTCATGCTTTCGAGCTTCGTCTTTAGTGAGCTGTCCACCATGCGGCTGCCCATCTTCACGACCAGCCCGCCGAGCAGCGACGGATCGACCTTCTGGACAAGCGTCACGTCTTTTCCGACCGACGCCTTGAGAGCAGCCTTCAAATCCGCAACTTGAGCGTCGGCAAGAGGCGCCGCAGCCGTCACTTCCGCACGCACTTCACCGCGAGCCCGGGCGGCGAACGACTGGAAGTCCCGCGCAATATCGTCGGCGGCGAAAAGACGACGGTTCTTCGCAAGGAGCTTGAAAAAATTGATCGTCAACGCGCTCACGCCGGCCTTCGACAGAACAGCGCTGATCGCTTTCTCTTGCTCTTCCGACGAAATGACAGGGCTGCGAAGAACGCGAACAAAATCCGGGCTCTCATCAGAAAGCGCCTGGAATTTCGCCAAGTCCCCTTCTACCTCAGCAACCTTACCCTCATCCGTCGCCAGCTCGAACAATGCAGAAGCGTATCGCCCCGCCACGCTCGCCATTAAGGGTTCGTCTGTTGCCACGTCGATCGCTCTCGTGCGCTGAAGGGGCGCCCCGGCCTGTAGCGACCGAAAACGTCCTGATTTGCAGTGGGTTTTTCTTACAAAAGGCGGGCGCGAAATGTCTTCCCCGCGCGGCCCCCTCATGCAATGCGCGCTCCGTGTATCATGCGCCCCAAAAGGCATCAACCGTGGCATGGGCGCACGAATGCCGCATGATCGAGGTCTAGGGTCTGCGTGCAGGGCAGTCTCTTCTGAGGTCAAAACACCCCCTTTCCACCTCGCTCTGGGGGGTTAAAGGTCTCGCAATCCTGCGGACGTCACAGGCTAAGCGTAAAGGCTATTTTTACCTCGATAGCACAACGTTAGGGTGTAAACGTCAGAGGAATACTCCTGTGGTTGATACACTTCCGCCGCCAGTCACACCGGCGCTTCAGCTGACACCCGAGCTAAAGCGGTTTCTGAATGGCTTGCCGACGGCGATGTCCCGGCGGCTCACGCCCGATGAATTGCAAGCCTATGCCAAGGCTTTAACTCCCCAACGCTCGCCTCACTGGATCGATTTCAGAGCAAGCGTCCCCATCCCTGGTCTTGGCGTCTATGTCGCGCTCATGGTCGGCCGTGAACGGCGTAGCCCCGACCGCCTTCGAAAAGAAGGCCAGATCGGACTGGCTCCCAATTTGATCATCGCTGGTGTGCTGTCCGCGACAGTGATGACCGGCTGGCTGTCGACAATGCTCCTCCTGGAGGGATTAGCCCTCATGGCGGGCAATAACACCGGCTCCTGGTGGAGCGCCTACTCGGGCCATCCGTAAGCCTCCGCTACAAAAAGCTGTACGGATCGACATCGACGGACAACCGCAGATCGCCTTTGGGCTCCGGCGTGATCGAAAGCCACGCGCGCAGATATCCTTGAATGTCCGCTTCCCGCGGGGCCTTGACGAGCAGACGCCAGCGATGCCGTCCTCTCACCACGAAAATCGGCGCCTCCGCCGGACCGAGCACGCTGATGCGATCTGACCCCGGTGCACGGCGCGCGACATCGCGCGCATATCTCTCCGCCAATTCCTTGTCGCGTGCCGACACGATGATCGCCGCTAGTCGGCCATACGGCGGCAGCATACCGCGCTGACGCATCTCGATTTCGCGCGCCAGGAACGCCTCGCGGTCCCCCGACAAGATCGCCTGCATGACGGGATGATCCGGCAGATGCGTCTGGATGAAACCGCGCCCTTCAGCGAAGGCGCGACCGGCGCGTCCTGTCACCTGATGCAGCAACTGAAAGGTGCGTTCGCCCGCTCTTGGATCCGCCCCCATTGAGAGCCCGAGATCGCCGTCTACCACACCGACAAGGGTGAGATTCGGAAAGTGGTGACCCTTCGCGACGATCTGGGTGCCGATGATGATGTCCGTCTCTCCGGCTTCGATCCTGTGAATGGCATCGCGCATCTCCGTCAGGCCCGGAATGAGATCGGATGACAACAAGGCGACCCGCGCCTCAGGAAAGCGCTCGCTGACTTCCTCCGCCACGCGCTCCACACCGGGTCCACACGCGACCAGCGCCTCAGGCTCTCCGCATTTCGGGCACTTCGACGGAGGAGGCATCGAGTAGCCGCAATGGTGACAGTTGAGCTTCCCTTTGAAGCGGTGCTCGACGAGCCAAGCCGTGCATTGCGGGCATTCGAAACGGTGCCCGCACTTCCGGCACAGCGTGAGCGGTGCGTATCCGCGACGATTGAGAAACAGCAGAGATTGCTGGCCTTTTTCCATCGTTTCGGCAATCGCAGAAACCAAACGGGGCGCCAACCAACGTCCCTTGTCCGGCTGCTCGGCGCGCAAATCGATGGCCGTAATGGCAGGAAGTTCTGCTCCCGAGTATCGCCCGGGTAGGGTGACGTGCCGATACCGGCCGATGCGCGCATTGACGTGGCTTTCGATCGCCGGAGTCGCTGATGCCAGCACCACGGGAAACTTGCCCAGACTGCCGCGGACGACGCTCATGTCGCGCGCCTGATAGTGCACGCGATCATCCTGCTTATACCCGGCGTCATGCTCCTCATCGACAACGATCAGCCCAAGGTCGGCAAACGGCAGAAACAGCGCCGAGCGAGCGCCAATCACGATTCGCGCTTCACCAGTCGCCGTCGCACACCAGATGCGCCCGCGCTCCGGGCCAGAAAGCGCCGAATGCCACTCTACCGGCGCAGCGCCGAACCGGCGCTTGAACCGTTCCATGAACTGTGACGTGAGCGCGATTTCGGGAAGCATAATCAGGGCCTGCCGCCCTTTTTCGAGCGTGCGCGCCACCGCCTCGAAATAAACCTCCGTCTTGCCCGAACCTGTCACACCATCGAGCAGCGTTACGGAAAAATTCTCTGCATCCACCGCCGAGCGCAAGGCATGCACCGCACGCTCCTGATCCTCCCCGAACTCCATTACGCGATGAGTTGCATCCGGCTGAGGACAAACCTTCTGCGGGATCGCAACTTCCACGAGATTTCCGGACGTCACGAGCCCGTGGATCACCCCTGTGGAGCACCCCGCCAAGTCCGCCAGCGCTGATTTCGACCGGATCTGCCCGTCTCCCGCCAACTCGAGGGCTCGTGCCCGTGCCGACGTCATCCGCGGCGGCAGCGCGGCGCCCTCCACGGCGCGTACACCTGTCCTGAGCTTAGGCGGCTCAAAGGCGGATTGCGCGCTCATCATCATCCGCAGCACCATGCCGAGCGGCGCCAGCGTGTACTTGGCCACCCACTCCGCAAAGCGCATCGAAACCACCGGAAGGCACGGAACATCCAGCCTGTCCGCCACAGCCTTCAGCTTTTTTGAATCGACCGCCTTCTCGCTGTCGTCCAGCCGCCGGTCCCAGACGACCCCGATCCGTGTCTGCGACCCGAACGGCACCAGCACGAAGGCTCCGGGCTCCAACGACAATCCGGCAGGCACGACGTAGTCATAGGTCTGCTCTAGCGCCACTGGCATCAGCACCGGCACGCGGTCCGTCACCGCCGCGCCCCTATTTGCCATGCCGTCGAGCAGACTATCCAAAGCCAGTCCTCAAGGGTTAGAAGCTACGCCGGACCGGACCGATTGGTGCCGACAGACATAAAGCCTTCTGCGGAGCGAAATCTATCTCAAGCAAAGCCGCAGCGTTCGAGGAGCCGAACACGATGAAGTTTTTCGTCGATACCGCCGATGTGGGCGAGATCAAGGAACTGGCCGCCACGGGTCTTCTCGACGGCGTCACGACAAACCCCTCGCTCATTGCCAAGAGCGGTCGCGACTTCAAGGAAACAATTGCCGAAATCTGTGCCATCGTTCCCGGGCCCGTATCGGCCGAAGTTGCTGCAACGGACTACGACGGTATGATGCGAGAGGCTAGAATCCTCTCCAACATCGCCCAGAATGTGACCATAAAGGTCCCGCTCACACTCGACGGGCTCAAAGCCTGCAAGGCGATCACGTCCGAAGGGACGATGGTCAACGTCACACTTTGCTTTTCTGCCAACCAGGCGCTCCTCGCGGCAAAGGCGGGCGCCACCTTCGTCTCGCCTTTCATCGGCCGCCTCGACGATATCGGCCTCAACGGAATGGACCTGATCCGCGAAATCCGCACGATCTACGACAACTATCAGGATCTCCGCACCGACATCCTCGCCGCCTCGATACGCACCGTGAACCACGTCAAGGAAGCAGCCATGATCGGCGCCGATGTGGCGACCATTCCGCCGGCCATTCTCAAGTCACTGGTGAAGCATCCCCTTACCGACGCGGGTATCGCCACGTTCGTCGCCGACTGGAAAAAGACCGGACAGACGATTTGATCTGGAAATATCCGACGCGCATAAAAAAGGCCCGCTCGCGCGGGCCTTTTTCGCTTCGATCCATTAGGCTCAGACAGCTTCCTTGAGTTCCTTGGCCGCGCGGAATGCGACCTTCTTGGAGGCTTTGATCTTGATTGCTTCACCCGTCGCCGGGTTACGGCCCATGCGAGCCGGACGCTTGCGAACCTGCAGTACGCCCAGACCGCCGATGCGGATACGGTCACCCTTCTTCAGGTGCTTGGTGATCATCGTCACGAGATCCTCGAGCACGGCCGCAGCCTGCTTCTTCGGAAGTTCGTGACTTTCGGCCAGCGCCGCGCCGAGCTGGCGAAGCGTTACGGTGTTGGGCTTTGCGACCGTCTTTGCGGTGGCCTTTGCAGCAGCTTTTGCCATCAATGTCGTCCCTGAGATTAAAATTCGAATGTCGGCCGAACCGTCCGCGACCGCTGAAGCCAATCGCTAGATGCGCGACAATGATCGCGCGCCAGCCGACTCCAAATCGCAGAAACGCTTGCACAAGCAACGGCTGCGGAGCAGCGGCCGTCTGGTCCTCCGGTGGCGCCAAAGTACGTGCGTCGCAGCGTTTTGCAACGGCCAATCGATCTCGAACCTGCAAAAAGACGCCATTTTCAGGGGTTTTTTGCAGGTCTGCCACGGTCAAAGCTCAAGAAAGGGCCGGATAGTCGATGTATCCTGCAGGTCCCTGAGCGTAGAACAAGTCCGGCTTGGGCTCATTAAGGGCAGCAGAAATCGCGAATCGCTGAGGCAAATCGGGGTTCGCGATAAAGGTTTTTCCAAACGCCACCGCATCCGCCTCACCGGCGTCGAGCACCTGTTGCGCGGTTTTTGCAGTGAACCCCTCATTGGCAATATATATGCCACCGAAGATTTTCTTGAGCTGCGGCCCAATTCGATTGTCGCCGAGAGACTCGCGTGCGCACAGAAAGGCGAGACCACGCGCTTTCATTTGCTCGGCGACATACCCGAAGGTCGCAATCGGATTGCTGTCGCCCATGTCGTACGAATCCCCGCGCGGCGCCAGATGCAGGCCGACACGGCCCCGGCCCCACACCTCGATGCACGCATCCACCACTTCGATCATCAGCCGCGCACGGTTCGCGAGCGATCCACCGTAGTCGTCCGCCCGCGTGTTTGTCGTATCCTGCAGGAACTGGTCGAGCAGGTACCCGTTGGCACCATGCACCTCGACGCCATCGAAACCAGCGCGCTTCGCGTTCTCAGCGCCACGCTTGTAGGCTGCGATGATGCCGGGTATCTCATTTCGCTCAAGAGCTCGCGGCGTCACGAACTCTTTCTTCGGCCGGACGAGCGACACGGTTCCTTTGGGGCGAATCGCACTCGGCGCTACCGGCAGCGCGCCATTGAGGTAGATCGGATCTGAGATCCGTCCGACGTGCCAAAGCTGCAGGAGAATGATGCCTCCAGCGCGGTGCACCGCATCGGTGACGGCAGCCCAGCCCGTCACCTGTTCCTCAGACCAGATGCCCGGCGTATCCGGATATCCCACGCCCATCGGATCGACCGACGTCGCCTCCGACAGGATCATCCCAGCCGATGCGCGCTGCGCATAGTATTCGGCCATCAGCGCGTTCGGCACACGGCCCCTGCTGGACCGGCAGCGGGTCAACGGCGCCATGATCACACGATTGCGCAGCGAAAGGTCACCGATGGTGATCGGGTCGAGTAGCTTCGGCATGTGGGGAGAAATCCTTGTAAGAGATAGACGACAATCACATAAGGCCGCTCTGCGTGACCACAAGGTCGTCGTGTTTACACTTCATTAACCGGCGCGGATAAGGCTCGTTTGCGAAACAATTGCCGCCTCGGACGCGCAT
>ERZ1066138.92-NODE-92-length-28655-cov-8.221783_pt1 | contig 28655 bp, 28 predicted proteins | sample MGYA00382785_ERZ1066138 | MGnify/ENA primary metagenome ERZ1066138 (study PRJEB33369, sample SAMEA5778368) | biofilm metagenome | biome: Industrial cooling water; feature: Water cooling tower basin; material: Biofilm | place: United Arab Emirates | collected... | reverse complement strand
CATGGCCACCGTGCCCGCGCGGGCCATGGCAGCCACGCCATCGGCATCCAGATACTCCAGGTGATCGGCGCTCAGGGCACCGAACTCCGCGGCCAGCGCGGCACCGTGCTGGTTGGAAAGCTGCTCGGCATGCAGCTTGAGCGGCAGACCCAGCGCACGCGCCGACTCGAACAGCTTGCGCACCTCGTGGCGGTCGAAGGCCAGATGTTCGAGGTAGGCGTCGACCGCATCGACCAGGCCTTCCGCATGCGCGCTGGCCAGCCAGGTTCCGCAGGCCAGATCGACATACTCCGCGCGACGCTCGCGCCATTCTCCTGGTAGCGCATGCAGGGCCAGATAGCTGGTGCGCACGCGAATGCCAAGTTCGCTGCCGATGCGCCGCGCCACGCGCAGCATTTTGGCTTCCGCGGTTGCTTCCAGGCCGTAGCCACTCTTGATTTCCACGGTGGTGACGCCATCCGCCATCAGCGCACGTGCGCGCGGCAAGGCGGCGGCGAGCAACTCGTCCTCGCTGGCGGCGCGGGTGGCGCGCACGCTGGCGGCAATGCCGCCGCCGCGTGCGGCGATGTCGGCATAGCTCGCCCCTGCGAGCCGCTGCTCATACTCGTCGGCGCGCGATCCGGCGAACACCAGATGGGTGTGGGCATCGATCAAGCCCGGCGTGATCAGGCGCGCCTGCGCGACCGGTGTGGCGCAGAGTTCGACCCACGCAGCTGGCAGCGCCGCGCGCGGACCGGCGTAGGCAATCTGCTCGCCGAGCACCACCAGTGCGGCATCCTCGATCAGCGTCGCAGCCTGGCCCCAGTGCGCAGTCCACATCCGGTCCGCCAGCCACAGGCGGGGCAGGGCAGCCATAGAATCCTCACTTCCATCGAATGGCGGAGAGCCTAGCGGATGCCTGGTCGTGAGTTCCACGCGGCGCATGCCTTGTTGGCGGATGGTTGGGCTGAGTCGATCCGCATCCGCGTCGACGCGCAGGGTCGGATCGAGGCGATCGGTCCCGGCACGGCGCACGGCGCCGAGCCCTTGCCAGGCATCGTCGTGGGCGGCATGCCCAATCTGCATTCGCATGCCTTTCAGTACGCCCTGGCCGGCTTGGCCGAAGTGCGCGGTCCGGGAGCCGACAGCTTCTGGACCTGGCGCGAGTGGATGTACCGGGTTGCCAGCGCGCTGGACCCGGACGCGCTGCACCTGATCGCTCGCGCCGTTTACGCGCGCATGCTGGCGGCGGGCTACACCGAGGTCTGTGAGTTCCACTACGTGCATGGCCATCGCGAGGGCGTGCCGGCCGGCGGCGACACCGCGATGGCGGATGCGGTGATCGCGGCGGCGGCCGAGACCGGCATCGGCATGACGCTGCTGCCGGTCCTGTACCAGCGCGGCGGATTCCGCGATCAGCCGCTCAGCACGCGGCAGGCCCGCTTTCAGCTCGGTACCGAGGCGTGGTTGCGCTTGATCGAGACGCTGCGCCAGCGCGAGTCGCCCACCCTGCGTATCGGCATGGCATTGCACAGCCTGCGCGCGGTGACGCCGGCGGTGCTGCGCGAGGTGTGTGCCTTGCCCCTGGCGGCAGATCGCCCCATCCACATCCACATTGCCGAGCAGCCTGCCGAGGTGGAGGAGTGCCTGGCCGTGCACGGCTGCCGGCCGGTGGAATGGCTGCTGCGCGAGACCGCGGTGGACGCGCGCTGGTGCTTGGTCCACGCCACGCACATGCGCGTCGAGGAGCGGCAGGCACTGGCCCGCAGTGGTGCGGTCGCTGGTCTGTGTCCGACCACCGAAGCCAACCTGGGCGATGGCCAGTTCCCCACCGCCGAGTTTCTCAATGAGGGCGGCGTCTTTGGTATCGGCAGCGACAGCCAGGTCAGCCTGGATCCGGCCGAAGAGCTGCGCTGGCTGGAGTACCAGGCCCGCCTGACCAGCGGCAGTCGCAACGTGCTGGTCAGCGAGCAGCAGCGCCACGTCGGCAGCCGGTTGTGGCAGGCGGCGCTCAGCGGCGGCGCACAGGCGGCTGGCTGGCGGCATGCGGGCCTGAGCGTGGGTGCGCGTGCGGACTTCCTGTGCCTGGAGCACGACGGCCTGCCGGCGGCGCCCACGTTGGATCGCTTTGTGTTCGCGCCGGGCACGGTTCCGCTGGCAGCGATCTACGTCGCCGGGCGGCGTGTCGATCACGCGCGGGCGCGTGAAGACTGGCGCGCGGCCGAGGCGGCATGCCGCGGATGGCAGCGGCGACTGCTGAATTCGTGAACGGGTGCAGCATTTCCCGGCGCTTCTCAGAATGCGTTCAGATCCTCGTTGCTGTAATTCCGCCGTCGGCACCATGTGTGTGCCGTGTTGGAGGATGTTCATGCGGAAGCTGCCGTTGAGCTTGTTCGCCATGTTGCTGATTCCGAGCGCCGAACTGCTGGCGCAAGGTCGCGGCTACCCGCCGCCGCCCCCGCCGGGTTACGAAGATGACAATGTGCGCCTCGCCTATGCCGACGTGCTGCGCGTCGATCCGATCTACGAGACCGTGGTGGTCGATCAGCCGCGCGAGGAGTGCTACGACACCGAAGTGCAACGTCAGGGCTCGCGTTACGACAACACCAATACCGGCACCATCGTCGGTGCCATCGTGGGCGGCGCCCTGGGCAATCAGGTCGGCAAGGGTGATGGTCGCAAGGCGGCCACTGTGGCCGGTGCGGTGATCGGCGGCATGGTGGGCCGCGAAGTGGATGCCGACGACAACCGTCCGGGCAGCTACCGTGGCGTGGAAACCCGCTGCCGCGTGGTGGACCACAGCTACGAGGAGCGTCGCGTGGTCGGCTACGACGTCGAGTACCGTTATCGCGGTGATGTCTATTTCTCGCGCCTGCCCTATGACCCGGGCGAGAAGCTGCGCGTGCGCGTGGCCGTGGAGCCCGCTGATCCCTGATCGCGCCGCCCCGGCTGTCCAAGCAAAACGCCCGCCGATTGGCGGGCGTTTTCTTTTGGGGTCTTGCAGCAGCACTGCAGGCGACGCCGGGAGAACCGGCGTCGCCTGCTTGTTCAGGGTGCGCAGCCAAACACGCGGATGTTGTCCACTTGCCAGCCGTTCGGCTCGGTCGCCGCAGTATTGGAATCGGTGCCGATGCGGAAGCGCAGACGGATGCTCTGTCCCGCCCAGGTGTTCAGACGCACCACGGACAGGCGCGAGGTTCCGCCGATGTTGCGACACCAGCCCTGACGACCGGAGGCTGGATTGGCGGCGTTGTCGGTGATGCGGCCGCTGTACGGGTCGGTCATCAGTTCGCTGTCCGGGACCTGGGTCCAACTGCTGCCGCCGTTGGTGCTGACTTCCAGCAGGCCACCATCCCAGCACGCCGTGGCGCCGTCTTCCTCGAAGGCGTGGAAGGTGTCGAAGCTGAGTTGCGGGTTCTGCGCACCAGCCGGCACGTTGATGCTCGGCGACACCAGGTACTGATCGCTGGTGACCGCGCTGTTGTCACCCAGCCACAGCCGCGTGCTCATCCCGGTGCCCACCTGCGCCGCCGCACGCGCCCAGGTGTTGGCGCCGGCGCCCGCGGAGGTGGTCCACACGATGGCGTCGGTTTCGTTGTCATCGAAGAACACACTGTTCTGGGTGGTGCCGGCGGGGCAGGTGCCCGGCGTGCCGGTGGTGAAGCTGAAGGTGCTGGATGCAGCGCTGGTGCCGCAGTAGTTGGTGGCGTCCACCCGCCAGAAATACTGCGTGTTGGCATTCAGCGCGACCGCCACGGTGGCGCTGTTGGTGGTGACGGTCTGATCCGCGATCACGTTGGCGAAGCCACTGTCGGTGGCCACGCGCAGGCGATAGCGCAGCGCACCCGGAACTGCGGCCCAGTTGAGCACTGGTCGTACATCCACGCCCACCGCGCCGTTGGCCGGCGTGCTTGGGCTTGGCACGGCCGGCGATGCGGCCGACACGCCCAGGGACAGCGGCAAGCTGCGCGTGCGTGCACCGTTGGTACCGGTCAAGAGGCCGTTGTACTCGCCGCTGGGCAGGCCCACCGCGCCCGCCAGTGTCACCGTGCCGCCGACGCCTGCAGGCAGCGGATTGCTGCTGAAGTTGCCGCTCACGCCCCCGGGCAGGCCGCTGAGGCTTAGGTTGATGCTGCCGCTGAAGCCATTCACCACCGCGCCGCGATAGGCCAATGTGGGATCACTGCCGCCGGCGGCGCAGATTTCAAAGCGCGTGGGCCCGTTGCCGACCAGCTTGTAGTCCGCCTGGCCGCATTCCGGGAAGCGGAAGGAGCAGATTCGTGTGTTCCAGGACGAGGACGCCGTCGTGGGATAGAACTCGCTGGTGAACCAGAAGGTGCATTCATCGCTGGGATCCACGCTCATGCTGGCGTAGTCGCCCCAACGCTGGCTGGTCGAGGTCTGCGAGCCGTTGGCGATGCCGGCCGTGCAGCTGGCTTCGTTGCGCAGGGTGTTCGGATCGTCGTCGAAGTTGCGGCCGCTGTAGCGGATCTGCGGGTTCAGCGCGGAACCGGCCACCGAGTAGCCGACGCCGATGTAGCCGTTCTGATCGATCGCGATGCCACCCATCCAGCGGCTGTTGCCATCCGGGGCATAAGTGCCTTCCTCGACAATCCGCTTGACCAACGAACCGCCGCTGGGCGCTGGGCCGTCTTCGAAGCCATCGGCATACAGGACGCCGCCGGCACCGGTGCTGCGCAGGTCAAAATGCACCCACTTGATGCCCGGGATTCCGCCGCCGACGTTGACCGCATGGTTGATCACCAGCGAGGTCTCGGTGGGCGCACCGGCGGGGAAGGCGCGCGCGGTGGCGCGGTACATCACGTTGGAGGAGAAGTTGTCCAGGGTGGCGGCAGTGCCGGCCTGCGCGACCTGCGCCACTGCAGTGGAGAAGGGCGCGCCAGCCGGCACGCGCTGCGGTGAGGCGGCGGGCGTCACCGTGGAGTTGGCCGGCGTGCTCCAGTCGGGGCACAAATCCCAGAACAGGTACTCGGAGCTGTTGTTGTCAAAGTGCACGAAGGGCGCACAGGCGCCAGCCGGGGCGCGTCGGGTGCCTTCGAGATGCGGCGGCAAGGCGCCATAGGCATCAATGTTCGGGAAGCGCACCATCGCCACCTGCGCTGCCGGCGTGCCGCTCAGCATGCGATCGCGGTCGACCACAACGAAGGACGCACCGTTGAAGGTCTGTCCGGTGAATTCATGCACGACGAAGTAATAGCCATTGCGCTGGCCGGAGCCATCCAGCCAGATGCCGATGTGCGGGTAGTCGTTGAAGCGCGGGAAGACGAATTCGTAGAGGTAGTAGGCGCCCAGCGGGTCACTGGTCTGTGAGACCGCGAAGCACTGGCGCGGCGTGCCGGATCCGGTGAACTGGCTCAGCACCCAGCGTTGCGCTGCATCGTCCCACAGCACGATGGGATCACCCGAGTTGGTGGTCTGGCAGGCGCCGCCAAAGCCCGACCACAAGGTGTTGCCATTGTTGGGGCCGGTCACCACGGCCCCGGTGCTCTTGTTGTAGATGCTGAAACGCAGGTTGACCCACTGGAAGTAATGCGTGGGGCTGACATCGCCCACTGTGTCCGGCGGGATCACGCCCGAGGTGTTGTTATTGCCGGCAAAGCTCTGCAGCGCGGCCGGCATGTTGTTCACCGACGGTGTGCGCTGCACGCCGCCGGTCACGCCTTGCGCCAGTTCGGCGGGATCGCGTTCGCGGCCGAGGATGATGTTGGGAACTTCACCAGTGGGCTCGATGGGCGTGGGCTGCCGCTCCTGGATCAGTTCAGCCAGGGGTCTGGACACGCCCATGCGCGTCGCGTGCAGCACTTCCACTTCCGCTGGCGCGCCCATGCCCGCCCATGCTGATCCGCTCGCGCCCATCGCCAGCACGGCCATGGCCGCCAAACAATGCCGATTCATCCGATCGCTCCCCGATGACTAGACGTCGTGTACACGTTGTGTTGACGTTTATATCACGCACTCATCACGACGGTAGACGGCGCTCAGCTGCGGGGTTGCTGCGTCGGGCTGGCAGCATCGAGGCGGCGGAGGTGGTCCTCGAGGAATTCGCGCGTGCTGGGCGCCAGCAGGCTTTGTTCGAGCGTGGACTCGACCCAGCTTCGCTCCAACTCCGGTGCGCGCAGACGGAGGGCCGCCAGGGCGCGTTCGGCGAGGCTGCCGTTGCCGGCCGACAGCCAGCGCTGCAGGTTGGCCGGCGGCACTTTGATGTCCTGGCGCGCGATCAGATCCAGCACCATCCACGCCAAGGCATCGGCGCGATCCGGCGCCTCGCGGTGCACCGGCAACTGCGCGGCCAGGGTCGGTAGCGCCGCACGCCACCAATCGCCGGCCATCGCCGGATGCGCCTCGGCGGCGGCTTGCAACAGCAGGGCGCGCGCCGGATCGGGTGCATCCGGGTTGAGCACGAAGTTTTTGAGAATGCGCGCATCGCTGCGTCGATACAGCCTGCGCAAAGGGGCGCGCAGGGCCAGTTCGCCCGCGGCCAGGTTCTGCCACTGCGGATCGGCATCGCTGAGCAGTGCCAGCATGGCAAGGAGATGCGCGCGCGTGTCGAGCGCGCCCGGTGCCGCGGGGGCCAGCCAGCGGCGCGCCTTCTCGCTGCAAGCGAACAGCGCGGGCTCCAGTCCGGGCTGCACCAGCACCCTTGCGCCCGCGGGATCGTGCACCCAGCGTTTGGGTTCTTGCGGCGAGCGCATCAAGGACACCGTGGCCACGTGGTAGCAGCCGCCAGGGGCCAGCCGCGCGAGAGCAGCGTGGTCGAGGATGGCCTGCGTCTCCAGGCCATTGGCATCAAGCAGACGCGCATTCGACTCACCAGCGGCAGCAAGGAACTCGAACTCTGTCACCACCACCGGTGGCCGTTGCAAGCTGTCCAGTGGCGGCGGCACCGGTTTGGCGGCATGCAGGGCGCCATTGCACAGCGCGGCCAGTACCAGCCCGAGACAGATCCCCTCGCGAATGCGCAAGCTTTCCATCAATCGCCCAGATAGCTCAGATCTTCGAAATGGCGTTCCTCGCCGTAGCCTGGGTCATCAACCCAGCCGAGCAGGCCAAAGGCGGTGCGCACCAGATAAGGGCCGAAGTTGCCATCGGCCTGGCGTTGCTGCAGCACCACCAGCACCGGATCACCGGCGCCGACTTCAGCGATGACTTCGCTCGCCGGATCGGTGTGCGCACGCAGCTTGAGCGGCTTCAGCGCGCGCGTGGCCATGCCCACGTAGTAGGCCTCTTGCGGCGCTTCCACCACTTCGTCATCGCGCACCAGCCACTTCTCGCGCCCGGCGAAGCCGCGGTTGCTGCGACGGATCACATAGATCGCCCCATTGCCAGGCAGCACGAGGTGCTCGCCGGCGATCGAGCCCAGGTCTGCGCCACCCACGCGCCGCACGCCAAAACCGGGATCACAACTGGGGCCGTCATCGAAACTGATCTCGTACTCCGCCCCACCGCCACCCAGTTTGCCGCGCCAGATCCAGCGTGTGCCGCCGGCCGGGTGTTCCTCGATGGCCTCGAAGCGATCCTGGGCCTGGCCTTGAGCGGGATTGAAGCGCACGCTGGCGAGCTCGACGCACTGTGACTCGAAACGATGCTCGCGCAGACCCTTGAAGGGCACATCCGGCAGGTCCTGGGCTGGCAGGCTGCCGGCCGCCAGGCTCAACGCCAGCAGCGCAGGCAGATACATGCGGGATGCGCCGCTGACGGCGCCAAAATCAGCCTGCCTCTGCGCCAAGTCCTGGCGCGCGCTGTGGCCGCGCTTTGCCGACTGCATGCGGCTCTCCTCGTGCCGTGTAGAAGGCGTGAGGATTCACCGCAAGGCAGTTGCTGACAAGGCCTTCGGCCTCAGGGCACCACGCTGTCGATGGTCAGCGCCACTTCACCTTGTTCGCGCCAGTTCAAGGCGGCGCTGCGCACTTCGAAATCCCCTGACTGCGCTGCGGCATCGCCGCTCTTCGACACCCTGGCGCCGATCACCACGCGCTCGAACTGCGCCAGGGTGATGTTCGGCACCATGCCCATGCTGGTATCGAGGCGCACCCGCGTCGGCAGCTGTGCGGCGGCCAGACGGGCGATTGCCAGCGGCATCGGCGGGCCGGTTTCGGCGCGGGCGAACACGAACAGCACGTCATTGGGGCCGAGTTGCGCTTTCAGCGCCGGGCTGATGTCGATGGCCACGTCGATGCCATCACCGCCAGTGGCTGGCGCTGCGGCGGCCGGCGCCTCAGGTGCGGGTGCCGGGCTGGCAGCTGGCGCTGCCTGATTGCTGCCGGCCACGGCACCGGCCATTGCGGGCGGCGGCGCCGAACTGGGCAACAGCGGCTTGCCCTGGGCTTCGAGGGCGCGATTGAGTTGCTCGGTCAGCGTGTTGGCGATGTCGCTGCCGGGTTCCAGCAGGCCGAGCAGGCGGCGCCAGTGCTGCTCCGCCGCCGCCGGATCATTGGCCTGCATGCGCGCAAAGCCGGCCAGCCACAGTGCGCGATCATGGTCCGGATTGAGCGCCAGCGCTTTTTGCAGCAGCGTTTCCGGCTCGCCACTGAGGCTGCGCGGTTCGGCCGCCAGGCCGGCCATTTCGGCGTATTCGACCATGGCATCCACGTCCTCGGGGCGTAGCGTCATGGCGCGCCGGAAGGCATCTCTCGCCTGGGCAAACTGGGCGATCTCGCGATAGGTGCGCCCGAGCAGCATCCAGCCTTCGGGATCTTCCGGATTGGCTTCCATGCGTTGGCGCAGCGATTCCGCAGCGCTGGCCAGATCGCCGGCACCGCTGGCATCGCCATTGCTGCCATGCGCCGCACCCTCAGTGGGCACGCCCTGGCCGGGGCCAAAGGCCAAGCCTTCCAGTGTGCCGTGCCGGCTGTACAAGAGGCCGGTCGCCAGGGGCAGGGCCAGCACCAGGACGACGGCAGTGATCAAGCCAGCCTTGGATGTTGCAGCCGGCGCGCTTTGCGGGGCTTCAACGAGGGCCAGGGCTTCGGCAGCAATGGTGGCGCGCCGTTGTTCGAAGGTCGCCGCATCGATCAGCCCATCGGTGTGGGCGATCTTCAGAGTCTCCAGCTGTTCCTTCAAGGCGGCACTGCGACGGGACACATCGCGCGCCACATTGCGCCGGATCAGGGGCCACACGACGAAAGCAAGCGCGCCCACCAGCAACAGGGCCGCCAGAGATGCGAAAAGAGCCGTCACCATTCCTCCTCGGTCTGCGCCACGGCGGTGGCGGCGGGCGCTTGTCGGGCCCTTTTGCGGAAATGCAGCACAAGTAGCACGGCGCCCAGCGCCAGCAGCACGAAGGGCCCGAACCACAGCAGCGCCGTGCTCGATTCCACGCGCGGTCGATACAGCACGAACTCGCCGTAGCGCGCGACCAGGAAGTCCTCGATCTCGCGATCGCTCAAGCCTTCCTGCATCTTGCGGAACACCTCTTCGCGCAACTGCTTGGCGATCTCGGCGTCGGAGTCGGCCAGGGTCTGGTTCTGGCACTGCAGGCAGCGTAGCTCGCGCACCAGTTTCTGGAAGCGCACCTCTTCGGCGCGATCCTTGAACGCCATCGGATCAATGGCCAGCGCCGGCTGGCTGGGCGCAAGTCCCAGGCACAGCAAGAGGATCAGCAGGATGCGACTCATGACGAGCGGTCTCCTTGCAGCAGCGGCTTGATCTTGGTTTCGATGTCTGCGGGCGTGAGTGGGCCAATGTGCTTGTACACGATGGTGCCCTGGGCATCGATCACAAAGGTCTCGGGTGCGCCGTAGACGCCAAAGTCCAGGCCGATTCGGCCCTCCGGGTCGACCAGGATGCCCGCGTAAGGATTGCCGAACTGGGCCAGCCAGCGATTGGCGTCTTCCGGCAGATCCTTGTAGTTGAGTCCGTAGATGGTGAGTTCGCCGCGCTGGGCGTAGTCATTGAGCACGGGATGCTCGACGCGGCAGGCCGGGCACCAGCTGGCGAAGACGTTCAGCAGATACGGCTGGCCGAGCAGATCCTGCTTGCTGATGCTGCGCTGCGGCTCATTGAGCACGGGCGCGCTGAACTCGGGGGCCGGCTTGCCGACCAGCGGCGAGGGCACCAGCGTCGGATCATTGCCGATGCCGCTCCACAGCAAGGCGCCAATCAGCGCAAACACGATCAGTGGGATAAGCGCACGCCACATCAGGCACGCTCCGGCAGGGCAGGCAGCGCGGGTTCGGTGACGGGTGCCGGCGCTTCGGCACTGCGCTTGACCGGCTCACGCAAGCGACGCTCACAGGCTGCAATGAAGCCACCGAGCATCATCATCAGTGCGCCCAGCCATACCCAGCGGATGTAGGGCTTGTAGTACAGGCGGACGGCCCAGGCCTGGCCGTTGTCGAGCGGCTCGCCCATGGCGATGTAGAAGTCGGCGAAGAAGCCGGCGTCGATGGCCGCTTCGGTCATCACCTGACCGCGCAGGTACTGGCGCTTCTGCGGATGTTGCTCGCTGCTGAGCTTGCCGTTGTACCAGACCTCGAACACGCCTTCGTCGGCCACGAAATTGGGGCCTTCGTGATGCCGCAACTCGGTGAACTTGATCGTGTATCCAGCCACTTCCGCGCTGTCGCCGGGTGCCATGCGCACATCGCGCTCGACATTCAGCGTCTCGGCGAACATCACGCCGATCACGAACACCGCCACGCCGAGATGCGCCAGGCTCATGCCCACCATTTCCGCGGTGAAATAGGGCCGCCCGGGCTGGCGCAGCTGCCAGCGACGGCGCAGGAAGGCAAAGGTACCGAAGGCCACCCACAGCGCGGCGGTGATGCCGAGCGCGGCCTTCAGGGTCAGCCCGCTGCGCACGATCCACCACACCGCGCCGCCGATCACCGCCAGCAGCAGGGCCGTACGCAGACTGGCGAACACGGTGCCCACATCATCGCCGGACCAGCGCGTCATCGGCCCGAAGGGAATCAGCACCACCAAGGGCGCCATCAACACGGTGAACATGAGACCGAAGTACGGCGGTCCCACCGAAACCTTGCCCAGATCGAAGGCGTCCGCCACCAGTGGGTACAAGGTGCCGATCAGCACCATCGCGCAGGCCACCGCCAGCAAGATGTTGTTCGCCAGCAGCAGGCTCTCGCGCGAGAACAGGCGCGTGGGCGGCGAGGGCTCCAGACGCGGCGCGCGGATCGCGTACAGGGTCAGCGCACCGCCGGCGATGATCGCCAGGAACACCAGGATGAAGGTGCCGCGCTCCGGATCACTGGCGAATGCGTGCACCGAGGTCAGCACGCCCGAGCGCACCAGGAAGGTGCCGAGCAGGCTGAGCGAGAAGGCGGCGATGGCGAGGAGCAAGGTCCACGCCTTGAAGGTGCCGCGCTTTTCGGTGACCGCCTGGCTGTGGATCAGCGCTGCACCCACCAGCCAGGGCAGGAAGGACGCATTCTCGACCGGATCCCAGAACCACCAGCCGCCCCAGCCCAGCTCGTAGTAGGCCCACCAGCTGCCCAGCGCGATGCCCAGGGTCAAGAAACCCCAGGCCACATTGGTCCACGGGCGCGACCAGCGCACCCATTGCTGATCGACGCGCCCATCAAGCAATGCCGCCACGGCAAACGCAAAGGCGACGGCGAAGCCGACGTAGCCCATGTACAGCATCGGCGGGTGCACGATCAGCCCAAAGTCCTGCAGCAGCGGATTCAGATCGTTGCCATCCGCCAGCGGCGGCACATGCCGCTCAAAGGGATTGGAGGTGAAGAAGGTGAAGCTGATGAAACCGATCGCGATCATTCCCATGACCGACAGCGCGCGCGCCATGAAGCGGTCGGGCAGGCTGCGGCTCAGGGCCGCCAGCGCCAGCGTCCACACGCACAGGATCAGCACCCACAGCAGCAGCGAGCCTTCGTGTCCACCCCAGACGGCGGAGAACCGGTAGTACCAGGGCAGCTCCAGGTTGGAGTTCTGCGCCACGTAGGCGACCGAGAAATCCTGAACCATGAAGGCATGAGTGAGCATCGCGTAGGAGATCGCGACGAACACGAACATGCCGTAGGAGGCCGGACGCGCCACGGCCATCAGGGCTGGCTGGTTGAGCTGCGCGCCAAGCAGAGGCACCACGGCCAGCACCACCGCCAGCAACAGGCCCAGGATCAGGGCGACTTGTCCAAGTTCCGGCATCATTGCGCCATCTCCCGCACCCTGGCCTTTTCCTGCTGGGCTGCGGCGATCGCCTCAGCCACTTCCTTGGGCATGTAGTTCTCGTCGTGCTTGGCCAGCACTTCCTGCGCGATGAACACGCCGTCCGCATTCAGGCTGCCATTGGCGATCACGCTCTGACCTTCCTTGAACAGGTCCGGCAGGATGCCGTCGTACTGCACGGCGACGTTCTTGAAGCGGTCGGTGACCACGAAATCGACCTTCAGCGAGCTGGGGTCGCGCTTGGTGCTGTCTTCCAGCACCACTCCGCCCAGGCGCATGGTGCGTCCGCTCGGGGCCTTGCCGGCGGCGATCTCGGTTGGGCTGTAGAAGTGATTGACGTTCTCGTTGAGCGCAGCCAGGGCCAGCGCGGTGGCGCTGCCCACGCCGAGCAGCAGCACCAGGATCAAGATGAGGCGGCGTTTGCGTAGCGGATTCATACGTCTTTCCCCGTGGCACGTTGACGCTTCAGTCTTTGCAGGATCTCGCGGCGCAGGCGGCGCTCGCGCATCCACGGCGGCAGGAAATCCGCCAGCAGGACCAGAAAGAACAGCAGGTAGGACACGGTGATGAAGCCCCAATGCCCCTGTGCTTCGAGCCAGGCCAGCATCAGCGCCCTCCCTGGGCGATCTCGATCGCCCACTGTTTGCCGCGCTCTTGCTCCAGCAACATGCTGCGAGCACGCAGCAGCAAGGCAAAGGCAAAGTAGAACTTGGTGGCCAGCGCCATGATCAGCAGCGGCCACAGCATCGATCCGTGCATGCTGGTTTCGCCGAAGACGCGCACGGTCTCGCCTTGGTGCAAGGTGTTCCACCAGTGCACCGAGAAATGAATGATCGGAATGTTGACCACGCCCACCAGCGCAAGCACGGCGGCGGCGCGCGCGCCCTGACGCTGGTCTTCGTAGGCCGCTGCCAGCGCCATCACGCCGAAGTAGAGGAACAGCAGCACCAGTTCAGAGGTCAGCCGCGCGTCCCACACCCAGTAGGTACCCCAGGTGGGTTTGCCCCACAGCATCCCGGTGAGCAGGGTGACGGCGGTGAACATCGCGCCGATCGGTGCACAGGACAGCAGCAGGATTTCCGACAGCTTGATGCGCCAGATCAGCGCGATGGCGCCGTTGATTGCCATCAACAGGTAAATGAACAGACTCATCCACGCCGAGGGCACATGGATGTAGATGATGCGAAAGCTCTCGCCCTGCAGGTAGTCGGCCGGTGCGATGAACAGCCCCTTGTAGATTCCGATGGCGCCGAGGATCAGTGCCAGGCCGCCGAACCATGGCATCCAGCGCGTGCTGAAGGCGTAGAAGTAGGGCGGCGAGCCCATTTGGTGGAACCAGCGCCACACGGGATGCATGTCTTATTCGTCTCCGATCCTGAGCGCGAGGGCGGCGGCCGGGGGCGCCAGGGTCAACAGGAACACACTTTGCGCCGCCAGCAGCAACAGCGCGCCTCGCGGCGAGTCGCCAAAGCGCACCGCTTCCACACTGCCGCTGCCGAAGATCAGCAGCGGAAGGAACAACGGCATCACGATCAAGGCCAGCAAAATACCACTGCGCCGCAGGCGGGCCGTCAACGCGGCCGCGATCAGGCCCACCTGGGTTGCACCCAAGGTGCCCAGCGCCAGACTGGTCAACATCACCGGTAACAGTTCCACGGGCAGATTCAGCAACAAGGCCAGGATCGGAGCCGCCAAGGTCAGGCCCACACCGTAAAGCAGCCAGTGCGCCAATGCCTTGGCGTACATCAAGCCAACCAGCGAACTGGAGCCGGCCAGCAGCTGATCGAGGGCGCCGTCATCCACATCGCCGCGAAACATGCCATCCAGGCTCAGAAAGCCGCTCAGCAGCACCGTGACCCAGATGATCGGCGCGGCCATCGGCGCAAGGCGCTCCTCGACCCCGCCGATGGCGATGGCGAAGAGCAGCACCACCAGCACCGCGAAGGCCAGCGGCATCAGCACGTCGGCGCGGCGGCGCCAGGCCAGGCGCAGATCGCGCCCGAGCAAGGCTCGGTAGGGGCGCAGCGTGCTCAATGAAGGGCCTCCAGGCGCAACTGGCGTGCCTGCAGCCGGATCGGCAGCACGCCGTGACTGGTCAGGATCGCGGCGCCACCACGTGCCAGGTGTTCGGCAAGAATCGACTCCACCACATCCATGCCCTGGCGATCCAAGTTGGCGAAGGGCTCGTCGAGCAGCCACAGCGGTCGCCGCGAGGCGGCCAGTCGCGCCAGGGCCGCGCGCTTGCGCTGGCCAGCCGAGAGCGAGCGTGCCGGGGTGTCTTCGTAGCCCGCCAGTCCCACGCGTTCCAGCAGCGCTTCGGGATCGCCATGCAGATCCTCGTCGGCCAGTGCCAGCGCCAAACGCAGGTTTTCCAGCACCGAAAGCTCGCCCTTCAAGGCGAGCAGATGGCCGAGCCAGTTGCAGGCGGCGCGCAACACCTCGCGCTGCTCCAGCACATCACGACCACGATGACACAGACGATCGGCCTGCAAGCGGCCCAGGCCCAGCAAGGCGCGCAGCAGCGTGGTCTTGCCAGCGCCATTGCGACCTTCCACCACCAGCAAATCACCTGCGCCGAGGCGGATCGCCACCGGCGCAAACAGCGCTTCGTCGTGGCGCAGGCATTGCAATCCCTCGGCGTCCAGCAACAGGCCGGAGTCGTGCACGGTGTCGATCTCACAAGGAGGTTCGGCGCGGATGCTAGCAGGGCCAGGAAGCGCGCCGGACGATCTGGATCAAGCTCGCGTACACCCTCATTCCAAGGCGCGCAGCACGTCCTCGGCCGCCACACCTTCGACCATCTCGGCACGGCCCACGTCACGCCACAGGATCAAGCGCAATCGATCGCTGAGTGCCTTCTTGTCCAGGCGCATCAGATTCACCATCGCCTCGGCGCGCGCCCATTCGGGCCGCGTGGTGGGCAAGCCCAGGCGCGTCAGCAGGCGGGCGAGTCGCTCGGCAGCGGCAGACTCGGCCATGCCCAGCCGGGCCGATAGCTCAGCGGCAAGCACCATGCCGATCGCCACCGCTTCGCCGTGCAGCAGGGTGTCGTAGTCGCCGAGCGTTTCCAGCGCATGGCCATAGGTGTGGCCGAAATTGAGCAGGGCGCGCTCGCCGGTCTCACGCTCGTCGCGCTCGACCACGCCGGCCTTGTGCAAGCAGGAACGGCGCACGGCTTCGATCACGGCGGCCTCGTCGCGCGCCAGCAAAGCCTCAGCATGGTCTTCCAGCCAGGCGAAGAAGGCGAGGTCGCCGATCGCCCCGTACTTGAGCACTTCAGCCAGGCCGGCGCGGTACTCGCGTTCCGGCAGTGTGGCCAGCGTGGCGACATCGGCCAGCACCAGGCGCGGCTGCCAGAAGGCGCCGACCAGGTTCTTGCCCTGCGGCAGGTTGACGGCAGTCTTGCCGCCCACCGAGGAATCCACCATGGCCAGCAGGGTGGTAGGCAGCTGGATGAAGTCGATGCCGCGCATGTAGCAAGCTGCGGCAAAGCCGCCGAGATCGCCGATCACGCCGCCGCCAAGGGCGATCAGGCAGGCATCACGCTGGGCCTTGAGATCCGCCAGTTCCTGCCAAACCCGTTCGCACTGCTCGATGCGCTTGTGTTGCTCCCCGTCGGGCAGATCCACGGCACGCCAGCGCAATCCCTCGAGCGCGGCGTGCAGGCGATCGGCATACAGCGGCGCCACCGTCGTATTGCTGAGCACCAGCACCTGGCGGCCGCGGACGGCGGCACGCAGCAAGGCATGCTGCTGTAGCAGGCCGCTGCCGATGTGGATGGGATAGCTACGCTCGCCCAGCCTGACCTCGACGACTACGGTTTCACGCATCCTTCAACTCCGTTGCCAGGATTGGTTCAAAGCGGCCAGCAGCCGTTCGGCAGTGGGGCCGGGGGCTTGCCGGTCGGTGGCGAAGCGCAGATCAGCAAGCCCTCGATAGATCGGTGTACGGATCTCGGCCATGGCTTCCAGCCGCGCGCGGCGATCACCCTGCGCCAGCAGCGGGCGGTCCCGCGCCCCGGCAAGGCGATCGAGCTGTAGCGCAACCGGGGTCTCCAGATAAACCACGAAGCCGCGTTCGCGCAGCCGGGCCTGGTTGTCGGGATCGAGCACCGCGCCGGCGCCGGTGGCCAGCACCACGGCGGCGCGCTGCGTGCATTCGTCCAGCAGAGCCGACTCGCGGCGCCGGAATGCAGCTTCGCCTTCGGTTTCAAAGATGCGCGCGATGCTGACGCCGCTGCGGGCCTCGATGAGCTGGTCGAGATCGACGAAATCCAGGGCCAATGCGCGCGCGATGCGTCGACCGACCGTGCTCTTGCCAGCGCCGGTGGGTCCGATCAGAAAGAGGTTCGACGCAGGGTTCATTCGCGGGATGCTATCAGCGCCTCCATCGAGCCCTGACTGCAGCGCGGGAACTTCCGTTCACTCGCCATGGTCTGGCCCAAGCTTGAGCTCGCCGCTGGTGTCGCGGCAACGCGCAGGGTCCGCCTTGCCGTGACCCCATGGCACTTTCGGGCTAGCATCCGCGCCCTTTGCGCCCACTCACCGGGTCCATCGCATGCTTCGTTTTGTTCTGATCTTCTTGGGTGTACTTGGCGGATTGTTCGCCTTCGAGGTCTCCACCATCGGCGGTCTGTACGTGGTCGAGCCCTTCACCAACGCGCTCGCCAAGCTGTCGACCTGGATCATCATGCTGTTTGACGATGATGTGCAGGCCTTCGGGAAGATCATCCAGAGCACCGCCAATGGCTTTGCGGTGTCGATCGAGCGCGGCTGCAATGGCATTGAGGCGGTGATCATCCTGATCGCAGCGCTGGCCGCATTCCCCTCCACCTGGAAGCAGAAGGCGGTGGGCTTTGGCATCGGCTTCCTGGCCATCCAGGCGCTGAACCTCGTGCGCATCATCAGCTTGTTCTATCTGGGTCAGTGGAACATGACCTGGTTCCACTGGTTCCATCTGTACCTGTGGCAAGCGCTGATCATTCTTGATGCCCTGATCGTCTGGCTGCTGTGGCTGCGCTGGGTGTCGCGGCAGAACCGCGAGCAGCGCGCCGCCGCGCAGGCGGCAGCTGCCGCTCCCGCACCGGCGGGCTGAGCCCGCGCGCATGCGGGTGCTGATCGCTGGCGCCGGAGATCTCGGAATCCGCCTGGCGCTGCGGCTGCCCGCCACTGACAGTGTCTATGGCCTGCGTCGGAACACGGCGGCCTTGCCGGCTCGGATGCTCGGCGTGACGGTGGATCTGCGCCGCGATCCGCAGCACTGGCCAGCGCCGCCCGAAGCCCTGGACGCTGTGGTGTATGCCCTGACGCCGAGTCAGCGCGACGAGGCTGGCTATCGCGAGGTCTACATCGATGGCTTGATGCGGTTGCGACGCTGGCTGCTGGGAGTGCCTCGGCTGATCTTCGTCAGCAGCACGGCGGTCTACGGCCAGTCAGCCGGCGAGTGGGTCGATGAGCAAAGCCCGGCCGCGTCGACCAGCTGGAACGGTCGGGTGTTGCTGGAGGCCGAGGCTGCGGCGCGCCGCGAATGGAACGAGGTGGTGCTGTTGCGCCTCGCCGGCCTGTATGGGCCGGGCCGTCTGTGGCTGCAGCGGCGACTGCAACAAGGCACCACCTGCCAGGCCGATCCGCCGGCATGGACCAATCGCATCCACATCGACGATGCCGCCGCGCTGCTCGAATGCCTGCTGCGTCACCCGGCGCCGCCGCCGCTGCTGATCGGCGTGGATCGCGAACCCGCGCCCGAATGCGAAGTGCTGAGCTGGCTGGCGGGCCAGCTGGGCTTGCCGGCGCCGCGCGCGGTGGCCAGTGCGGGCGCTTCTGCGGGCAAACGCCTGCGTAATGACTTGGCGCAATCCTTGGGATGGCAGCCTCGCTATCCTGGTTATCGGGCGGGCTATCTGAGTGTGTTGGGAGAACTGCGATGAGTCTCTGTTTCGAAGCCTTCAATCGTTTTCGCGACTTGATGGAGGCGGCCCGCGAGGCGGGTGAACCGGAGCCGACCGCGATGACCCTCGCCACTGCCGACAGCGAGGGGCGCGTGTCCGCGCGCACCGTGCTGCTCAAGGAGCTGGATGGCTGCGGCTTCGTCTTCTACACCAACTTCGAAAGCAACAAGGGGCGTCAGCTGCAGGCGCATGCGCCCTGTGCGCTCCTGTTCCTGTGGAAGCGACTGCTGCAGCAGGTGCAGGTGAAGGTTGAAGGTCGCGCCGTGCCGGTGACGCCGGGCGAAGCCGATGCGTACTTTGCGCAACGACCGCGAATGAGCCAGATCGGCGCCTGGGCATCCTTGCAGTCGCAAACTTTGGACCGGCGCGAGCTGCTGCTCGAGCGCGTGGCTGAGTTCGAACGCCGTTTCGAAGGGCAGGACGTGCCGCGGCCACCGCATTGGTCGGGCTTCCGCGTGATTCCGGACATGATCGAGTTCTGGTTCGGTCGCGACTTCCGCCTGCATGAGCGCGAGCGCTACGAACTGGTCGACGGCGAGTGGCGCAAGCGCTTCCTTTATCCGTGAGCGATCGATTCCCCAAGCGGATCGTGTGCCTGGTCGAAGAACCGACCGAGGTGCTGTACCGCATCGGCGAGCAGCATCGCATCGTCGGCATCTCCGGCTTTACCGTGCGCCCGCCGCAGGCGCGCAAGGAAAAGCCCAAGGTCTCCGCCTTCACCAGCGCCAAGTTGCCGCAGATCCTGGCGCTCAAGCCGGACCTGTGCATCGGCTTTTCCGACATGCAGGCCGACATCGCGCGTGATCTGATTCGCGCCGGCGTCGAGGTGTGGATCAGCAATCATCGTTCGGTCGAGGGCATTCTCGATTACTGCCTGCGTCTGGGCGCCTTGGTAGGGGCGCGTGACAAGGCGCAGCGCCTGGTCGACGAGATGCAGGCGGCCATCGATCGCGCCACCGCCCAGGCAGCGTCATGGGCGCGGCAACCGCGGGTCTACTTCGAGGAGTGGGATGAGCCGCGCATCACCGCCATCCAGTGGGTGGCCGAGCTGATCCGAATCGCTGGCGGCGCCGACATCTTCCCCGAACGCGCGGTGGCCTTGGCGCGCGATCGCATCCTGGCTGCGGACAGCGAGATCATCGCGCGCCAGCCCGAACTGATCCTGGGTTCCTGGTGCGGCAAGAAGTTCCAGCCGCAACGCGTGTGCGAGCGTACTGGCTGGGCGGCCATTCCCGCGGTGCGCGATGGCGAAGTCCACGAGATCAAGAGCGCGGTGATCCTGCAGCCCGGCCCGGCTGCGATTCTCGACGGTCTGCAGCAGATCCAGGCGCGCATCGCTGCCTGGCAGCAGCGTCTTCGCGGCCTGCCGGCCTAGGCGCTGCGCGGCGGCGCGGACGCCAGTCCACGGCCCGGCTTCAGCCGCACATACAGTTGCTTGCGCACGCGCGCGACCAGTTCGCCCTTGGCCGTGTGCACCGGGCAATCCAGCCAGCGCAGCACCTTCTCGCCGCCAGCGGCGGCCAGCTTGAGTTCGGCGATCAGGGCCTCATCGACGCGGAATTCGGCGTACACCGGTTCGGTCACTGCCTTGACGAATTCGATCTCGGCCGCGCGATCCCAGACCAGATAGTCGCGACCCAGGTTCTCCATCACCAGGATCATCCAGAAGGGATCGGTCATCGCGAACAGGCTGCCGCCAAAGTGGGTGCCGACGTAGTTGGCATTGAACCAATGCCGGCGCAGGCAGACCTTGGCGTAGCGCCAGTCATCGGCCAGTGCCTCAACGCGCACACCGGCAGCCAGGTAAGGCGGCCACAGGTTGAAGATCCAGCGCAGGCGGCGAGGGGTCATGCGCATCAGGGGCGGCTTCCGTGTCGGAGAGGCGCGATCATGCGCAGTCGGCGCCGAGTTTGGCCTCGATTCGGCGATCCGGGAGAGGGCCTCCGTCCCGGGCTATACTCCGCCGCCTCTTTCGGGACCAGGATTGCAGCCGCCATGCCAGCCAGCATCGCCGACATCAAGAAGGACGCCGAAGCGCGCATGAAGAAAAGCGTGGAGTCGCTGAAGACGGAGCTGATGAAGCTCCGCACCGGCCGCGCCTCCGCTTCCTTGCTGGACCATCTGCGTGTCGACTACTACGGTCAGACCGTGCCGATCAGCCAGGTGGCCACGGTCAGCGTGACCGATGCGCGCACCATTACCGTGCAGCCCTGGGAAAAGAACATGGTGGGCGCGGTGGAGAAAGCCATCCTGACCTCGGACCTGGGCCTCATGCCCAACACCGCGGGCCAGGTCATCCGCATCGTGATGCCGCCCCTGACCGAGCAGCGCCGCAAGGAACTGGTCAAGGTCGTCCATCACGAAGGCGAGAACGCCAAGGTGGCAATCCGCAATGTGCGCCGCGACGGCAATCAGCACTGCAAGGACCTGCTCAAGCAAAAGGCGATCACCGAGGACGAAGACCGCCGGGCCGAGGAGGACATCCAGAAGCTGACCGACCGCTACGTCAAGGACGTCGACGCGGTGGTCAAGCACAAAGAAGACGAATTGATGCAGATGTGAGCGGATGAAATCTCCGCTCTGCCCGAGGGGCGCGCTGCAATGACGGGGTCTGCCCAGGCGGCCCTGCCGCAGCACATCGCAATCGTCATGGACGGCAATGGCCGCTGGGCCAAGCTGCGCAAGCGTCCGCGCGCCTTTGGCCATCGCGCCGGCGTGCAGGCGGTGCGTGGCGTCATCGAGGCCTGTCTGCAGCGCGGCGTGCCGGTGTTGACCCTGTTCGCCTTCAGCAGCGAAAACTGGGCGCGGCCGCCCAGCGAAGTTCGCCATCTGATGGATCTGTTCCTCGGCGCGCTCAAGCGCGAGGCGCGCGAGCTGGGGGCCAACGGGGTGCGCGTCTGCTTCATCGGCGGTCGCGAGCGTTTCAGCGCTGACCTGCAAGCGGCGATGCGCGAGGTGGAGGCCTACACCACCACCAACCACCGGCTGACCTTGAACATCGCGGTCAACTACGGCGGGCGCTGGGACATCGTTGAAGCCGCGCGCAAGCTCGCCTTCGAGGTCAAGCAGGGCTTGATCGAGCCGGCCGCGGTGGACGCGCAGGCGCTGCAGCGGCACCTCTCGCTCGGTGATCTGCCGGAGCCGGATCTGTTCATCCGCACAGGCGGCGAGACTCGCATCAGCAACTTCCTGCTCTGGCACATCGCCTACACCGAGCTCTACTTCACTCCGGTGCTGTGGCCGGATTTCGATGGCCTGGCGCTGGACGCCGCCATTGCCGAGTTCGGCCGCCGTGAGCGCCGTTTCGGCCGCACCGGCGGTCAAGTGCGTGCGGCCTCGGGGACCTCCGCCGATGAGTGAAAACGCAAAGACTGGCTGGCGCGCGGACTCCGGCCTGCCGGCGCGGATCAAGACCGCGGCTTTCCTGGCCCCGCTGGTGGTGATCGGTGTGCTGTTCCTGCCCAGTCAATGGTTTGCGGCCGCCTTCGGCTTCGTCCTCTGTTTTGCCCTGTGGGAGTGGACGCGCATCATTGGTTTTCGTCTGCGGCGCCTGCGCGGGGTGATCGTGGGCGCCAACGCGGCCTTGATCGGCGTGCTGTGGCTGTACACGCCCGAGCATTGGCTGATGCCCATCGTCTACGCCGGCGCCGTGTGGTGGTGCCTGGCCCTCGTCTGGCTGCGTGCCTTCGATTTCGCCTCTGCCCCGACGCGCAAGAACAAGGACCTCAAGGTCATCGTCGGCAGCGTGGTCGTGGTGCCGGCCTGGGTTGCGGCCTGGCTTTTGCACAAGGAACCCGAACAAGGCCCGTGGTGGACGCTGTTCGTCCTGGTGCTGATCTGGATCGCCGACGCCGCCGCCTACTTCGCCGGCCGGCGCTTCGGGCAGCACAAGCTGGCGCCGCGGATCAGCCCCGGCAAGACCCTGGAAGGCTTGTATGGCGCCTTGCTCGGTGCGGTGGTCTACGCCGCCGCCGTGGGCGCCTGGCTCAATCCGAGCTGGACTGCGTACTTCTGCTTTGTGCTGCTGGTCACCGTGACGGTGTTGTTCTCGGTGGTGGGCGATCTCTTCGAAAGCCTGATCAAGCGCCATTCCAACATCAAGGACTCGGGCACCATCTTCCCCGGCCACGGCGGGATGCTCGACCGCATCGACAGCGTGCTGGCGGCGCTGCCCATCTTCGCCGCCGGTCGCAGCCTGTTCGGTCTATGAGGCGGATTGCGCTGCTGGGCGCCACCGGGTCTATCGGTGGCAGCACCTTGAGCCTGATCCGGCAACACCCCGGTCGCTTGCGGCTGGTCAGCGCAGCGGCGCAGCGCGACGTGGCCGGGATGCTTGCCATCATTGCCGAGTTTCGTCCGTCCCGGGTGGCGCTGGCCGATGCCGCTGCTGCGGCCGAGTTGCGCACTGCCGTCAACCACCAGGGCTGGTCCTGCGAAGTTCTCGAAGGTGCCGCCAGCCTCGACTGCCTGGCGGCCGATGACGAATGCGACACCGTGGTCGCCGCCATCGTCGGCGCGGCCGGTCTGCCGTCTTGCCTGGCGGCGGCGCGTGCCGGCAAGCGCATCCTGCTGGCCAACAAGGAAGCGCTGGTGATGGCCGGGAGCCTGTTCCTGCGCGCGGTACGCGAAGGTGGCGCCGAGCTGCTGCCGGTGGACAGCGAACACAACGCGATCTTCCAATGCCTGCCGCGAGGCCAGGTGGCGGGCGCAGGCGTGCGACGGCTGTGGCTGACTGCCTCGGGCGGACCTTTCCGCGGGCGCAGCGCCGCCAGCCTGGCGACGGTGACCCCGGACCAGGCCTGCGCGCATCCGACCTGGAAGATGGGGCGCAAGATCTCGGTGGATTCGGCCACGCTGATGAACAAGGGTCTGGAAGTGATCGAGGCCCATCATCTGTTTGGCCTGCCGGCGGAGTCGATCCGGGTTGTGATCCATCCGCAGAGCACGGTGCACTCGCTGGTCGAGTACGTGGATGGCTCCTTCCTCGCGCAACTCGGCGCGCCCGACATGCGCATTCCCATCGCCCACGCCCTGGCCTGGCCGGAGCGCATCGACAGCGGTGCACCCAGCCTCGATCCCACCAGCCTGGCCGCGCTCAACTTCGAGGCCCCGGATATGCAGGCTTTTCCTTGTCTGGCCTTGGCTTACCGCGCCATCGAGATGGGCGGCACGGCGCCGGCGATCCTCAACGCGGCCAATGAAGTCGCGGTGGAAGCTTTTCTGACTGGCCGGATCGCGTTCAGCGCAATCTCCGGTCTCGTTAACGAGGGTTTAAATCGGGTTCCCTTATCGTCCGCCCACCTGCTTGATGAGGTGTACGAGGCCGACCGCATGACCCGAGGCGTGGTGCAATCCCTGCTGCACACAGCCGCGAGCCCTGCATCATGAGGGGCTTGAGCGGGTTCTTCACAGCTCAGCCTAAGCGAGGGTCCACGGCGTGATCGAAGTCATCTTCGGCTCGGTGTTCTGGTTCATCGTGGCCACTGCCTTGCTGGTGGCCTTCCATGAGTTTGGTCACTTCTGGGTGGCGCGCCGCTGTGGCGTCAAGGTGCTGCGCTTCTCGGTCGGCTTCGGTCGGCCGCTGTGGATGCGCCGCGGCCAGGACGGCACCGAGTACGTGGTCGCAGCCATCCCGCTGGGTGGTTACGTGAAGATGCTGGACGAACGCGAGGGCGATGTGCCGCGCGATGAGCTGGCGCAGTCCTTCAACCGCCAGTCGCTGGGCAAGCGTTCGGCCATCGTGGCGGCCGGTCCCTTGTTCAACCTGGCCTTTGCGCTGGTGGCCTTCTGGGCCATGTTCCTGATCGGTGTGCCCGACTACCAGCCGGTGATCGGTCAGGCCAAGGGGCTGGCCGAGAGCGCCGGATTGCGCAGTGGCGATCGCATCAGCGAGATCGACGGCGCCCCGGTGGACAACTGGACGCATGTGGTGATCGGCCTCACCACCCGCGCCTATAGTGGCGAAAGCGTGCCCCTGCGGGTGGTCGACGAAGCCGGCCAGGAGCGCCTGCTGCGCCTGGATCTGGCATCGCTGGAAGACCAGGTGCAGGAAACCAAGATCCTGGAGCAGATGGGCATCGAACCCTGGCATTGGACGCGCCCGGCCCTGGTCGGTGGCACCGTGCCGGACAGCGCGGCCGCCAAGGCGGGCATGCGCGAGGGCGATCTGGTGCGCCGCGTGGGCGCGGTCGAGGTGGCCAGCTTTGTCGCCATGGCTGAGGAAATCCAGAAGCAGGCGCCGGCCAGCGATGGCCGCGTGACCCTGGTGGTGCGCCGCGGTGATGCCGAGATCAGCCTGCCGATGCGGGCCGTTTCCAGCGTCGAAGACGGCACCACGGTGTGGCGGATCGGCATGTTTGCCGAACTGCACACCACGGTCCGTCGCGCCGGTCCGCTGGCGGCGATCCCGGAATCCTTCAAGGAGGCCTGGCGCATCACTGCCGGCAGCGTGGCGATGATCTACCACCTGATCGCTGGCGATGCGTCCTTGCGCAATGTGTCCGGTCCGATCAGCATCGCGCGCTTCGCCGATGCGTCGGCACGTGCCGGGGTTGATCGATTCCTGTGGTTCCTGGGCGTGATCAGTCTCAGCCTCTTCATCATCAACCTGCTGCCCATCCCCATCCTGGATGGCGGTCATTTGTTGTATTACTTTATCGAGTGGGTGAAGGGCAGCCCCTTGAGCGAGAGCGCGCAAGTCGCCGGACAGTACGTCGGCATGGCGGCGTTGCTCGCGTTGATGAGCCTGGCGTTCTTCAACGACATCGTGGGATTGATGGCTCCGCACTGAGATCCCGTGCTGTTTTCCCGACCCGCAGACCACGCCCGGTAGCACAACAACGTGTGGCTGCATGACGTACCTCGCCGTACAAAGGCCTTGCGCGCATGAAAAAGTTGGTCGCGTCCATCCTCCTCGCCCTCGGCGCCGCCCCCGCGTGGGCCGCGAGCGATTTCGTCATCAGCGACATCCGCATCGAGGGGCTGGAGCGCATTTCGGCGGGTACGGTGTTCACCTACCTGCCGGTGGAGAAGGGCGACCGCCTGGATCGCGCCAACACCACCGAATCGCTGCGCGCGCTGTATCGAACCGGCTTCTTCGACGATGTGAAGCTGGAGCGCGAGGGCAACATCCTGGTGATCACCGTGCGCGAGCGCCCGTCGATCACCAAGATCACCCTGGTCGGCAACAAGGACATCAAGACTGATGAGCTGACCCGTGGCCTGACCGGCATCGGGCTGACCGAAGGCGAGACCTTCAACCAGCTCAACGTCGACCGTGTCACCCAGGAACTGACGCGGCAGTACAACAACCGCGGCAAGTACAACGTGCGCATCTCGCCCTCGGTGAAGAAGCTCGACCGCAACCGTGTCGAACTGACCATCACCATCGCCGAAGGCAAGGCGGCCAAGATCAAGCATCTCAACGTCGTCGGCAATCAGCGCTTCACCGACGACGAGATCCGCGAGGAGTTCGAACTCGACACCACCAACTGGCTGTCCTGGTACCGCCGCGACGACCAGTACTCGCGCGAGAAGCTATCTGGCGACCTGGAAAAGCTGCGCGCGTTCTACCTGGACCGCGGCTACGTCGACTTCGACATCGAGTCCACCCAGGTCAGCGTGAGCCCGGATCGCCGCTTCGTCTATCTCACCGCCAACGTCACCGAAGGCGAGATCTACGAAGTGGGCGATGTGCGCCTCACCGGTAAGTTCGTGATCGAGGAAGAGATCCTCAAGTCGTTGGTGCAGATCCAGAAGGGCGAGACCTTCTCGCGCAAGAAGCTGGAGCAGACCTCCGAACTGATCAAGAAGCTGCTCGGCAACGTCGGCTATGCATTTGCCGAGGTCAATCCGGTGCCCACCATCGATCGCGACAAGCGCATCGTGGACATCACCTTCATCGTCGATCCGGGCAAGCGCGTCTACGTGCGCCGGATCAACTTCGAGGGCAACAACAAGTCGCAGGACGAGGTCTTGCGTCGCGAAATGCGCCAGTTCGAAGGCGGCTGGTACAGCCAGGCAGCGATCGACCGTTCCAAGGTCCGCCTGGAGCGCCTCGGCTACTTCGAAAAGGTGGAAGTGGAAACGCCCAAAGTGGCCGGGACCGATGACCAGGTCGATGTGGTGGTGAAGGTCACCGAGCGGCAGACCGGCAACTTCCAGTTCGGCGTGGGCTATTCCGAACTGCAGGGCATCATCACCTCCATCGCGGTGAACTTCGAGAACTTCCTCGGCACCGGCAATCGCGTGGGCTTCGCGCTCAGCAACAACCAGATCTTCAAGCGCTTCGACCTCTCGTACTTCAATCCCTACTACACCGACGAGGGCGTCAGCCGCGGCTTCAATGTCAGCTATCGCGAGCTGGACACCGGGCAGGCCAACATCGCCAGCTATACCAACGACCTGGCTGCGGTGGGCTTGATCTACGGCATCCCCCTGAGCGAGTTCGATCGCGTGCAGTTCCGTCTGGCCGTCGATCAGACCAAGCTCTCCTTGTTCCGTGGCATCACGCCCGATGCCTTCCTCGATTACATCCGCACCTCCGACGGCACCTGCCCGACCGATGACGAGATCGAGGACAACGAGGACAACCCGAACTTCTACTTCGGCTGCAAAGGCAGCTACCAGGCACTGCGTGGCGAAGTCAGCTGGTTCCGCGACAGCCGCAATCGCTTCTTCGCGCCCACCGACGGCACGCTGATCCGCGTGGGCGGTGAAATCACCCTGCCGCCCAGCGACCTGCGCTACTACAAGCTGGGCGCGCAGTACCAGCGCTACTTCCCGCTGACCAATGCCTTCACGGTGATGGTCAACGGCGAGCTGGGTTATGGCGATACCTATGCCGGCAAGAACAAGGACGTGGGGCTGCCTTTCTGGGAGTACTACTACTCGGGTGGTGTGCGCTCGGTGCGCGGCTTCCGCGACAACACCCTGGGTCCACGCCTGGAGTCGGGCGAACTGGAACTGCCGGTGGGTGGCGCGCTTAATGTGCTCGGCAATGTCGAGTTCCTGTTCCCCACGCCTTTCGCCAAGACGGCCGACTCGGTGCGCGTCGGTGCCTTCTTCGACGTGGGCAATGTGTACAAGGACTTCGACGCCTTCGATGCCGGCGAGCTGCGTTATTCCACCGGCCTGACGCTGCAGTGGCGTGCGCCGGTCGGACCGATCATCATCAACCTCGCTTATCCCTTGAACGACGAGGAAGGAGACGAAGTGGAACGGATCCAGTTCTCCTTCGGCAACCAGTTCTAAGCCGTCTCCTACTGGGGAGTGGAGATGGCCGAGATGGCGCGCCGAGCCCGGTGGCTTGCTGTGCTGGCGCTTTGCTGCGCCGGGCTCGTCAGCGGCGTGGCCGTGGCCCAGGCGCCAGCCGTCGAGGGTGTGCGCATCGCCTACGTGGACATGCGCCAGATTCTCGACGCTGCCCCGCAGGTGGCCGCCACCCGCGAGCGCCTGAACCTCGAATTTCAGGCGCGCAATCAAGCACTTGCGGCAGATGAGGTGGCTTTGCGCCAGGAACTTGCGCGGCGTGACCGCGAGGGCTTGTCGATGGCGCGCGAGGAATTGGCCGAACTGAATCGCCGCATCGAAGCACTGGAAGCCGGCATCCGCCGGCGCAAGGCAGAGCTCAACGAGGCGCTGGCTGCGCGTCGCAACGAACTCCTGATCGAGATGGATCGCCAGATCGGTGAAGTGCTGGCCGCCTATGCGCGCGAGCAGGGCTACGATCTGGTGCTCACCCAGGAAGTGGCTTTCGCCAGTCCGCGCGTCGACATTACCAGTCAGGTGCTGGAGCGCCTGCGCCGCCAGAGCGCCAGCGGGAGCGCACGATGACTTTGCTGTTGGGCGACATCGCCGCGCGCTTCGGGCTTGAGTTGCGCGGCGACGCCGCCACGCCGATCTCGGGCGTCGGCACTCTGGAAGCGGCCGGGCCGGGGCAGATCGGCTTTCTGGCCAATCCGCGCTATCGCAAGCAGCTGGCCGAGACCCAGGCCAGCGCCGTGGTGCTGAGCGCGGCCGACGCGGCGCATGCCCCCGGCGCGGTGCTCGTTAGTCGCAATCCCTACGCTGATTTCGCCCGCATCGGCACCCTGTTCGAGCGCCGCGAGAAGCCGCTCGCAGGCGTCCATGCCAGTGCGGTGATCGATCCGAGTGCGATGGTGGCAGCGACGGCCAGCATCGGGCCCTGCGTGGTGATCGGACCGCGGGCACGGGTCGAAGATGGCGCGGAGATCGGCCCGCATTGCTTGATTGGCGAAGACTGCGTGGTGGGCGCGGATTGCCGCCTGGTGGCGCGGGTCAGCCTCGTCATCCGGGTCACGCTGGGGGCTCGCGTGCTGATTCATCCCGGCGCGGTGATCGGCGCCGATGGTTTCGGCCTGGCCATGGATCGCGGTCACTGGCTCAAGGTGCCGCAACTCGGCGGCGTCGTGATCGGCGATGACTGCGAGATCGGCGCCAACACCACCATCGATCGCGGCGCGCTGGGCGACACCGTGCTGGAACAGGATGTGCGGCTGGATAACCAGATCCAGATCGGCCACAACGTGCGCATCGGCGCGCACAC
>ERZ1066138.91-NODE-91-length-29321-cov-8.339951_pt1 | contig 29321 bp, 27 predicted proteins | sample MGYA00382785_ERZ1066138 | MGnify/ENA primary metagenome ERZ1066138 (study PRJEB33369, sample SAMEA5778368) | biofilm metagenome | biome: Industrial cooling water; feature: Water cooling tower basin; material: Biofilm | place: United Arab Emirates | collected... | reverse complement strand
TGCAGGCGCTGTACGCGCTGTTCGACAACTGCAACAGCCTGCACACCAACGCCTACGACGAGGCGATCACCACGCCCACCGAGGAAAGCGTGCGCCGCGCCGTCGCGATCCAGCTCATCATCAACCGCGAGCTCGGCCTCAACTTCTGCGAGAACCCCTGGCAGGGGTCGTTCGTCGTCGAGGCCCTGACCGACCTCGTCGAGGAAGCCGTCTACCGTGAGTTCGAGGCGATCAGCGAGCGCGGCGGCGTGCTCGGCGCGATGGACACCATGTACCAGCGCGGCAAGATCCAGGAAGAGAGCCTGTACTACGAGCAGATGAAGCACGATGGCTCCTTGCCGCTGATCGGCGTGAACACCTATCTGCCGCGCGAACATGCCGGCGAGACCGCCACCACCATCGAACTGATCCGCAGCACCGAAAGCGAAAAGGGCCAGCAGATCACCAACGTGGAGGCCTATCGCGCCGCCCGCAACGCGCGCGCTGCCAGCGCCGCGCATGGCCAGGCCCAGCCCGGAACGCTCGGCCACCTGCAACACACGGCGCGCGCCCGCGGCAATCTCTTCGAGGCGCTGCTGGAAGCGGTGAAGTACAACTCGCTCGGCCAGATCAGCCACGCGCTGTACGAGGTAGGCGGCGAGTACCGGCGCAACATGTGAGCCGTCGCTTCGTGCCCTCCGGTGGCGGCATTGGTCGCCGCCAGGGCACGGTCGATCCAGTGCGCGATCCTTGACCCGTCAGAGCTCGGTCCTGAGCGCTCGGACGGGCCTGCCGCCTTCGAACCGAGGCGTACGCCCATGATTCAGAACATCAGCCTCACCGCAGCAGACGCCAGCATCTCGGCCTGGGCGCAGATCCCGCCGCAGGCGCGGGTGGGTGTGATCCTGGTGCAGGAGATCTTCGGCGCCAATGCGCACATCCGCGCCGTGCTCGCCGACTTCGCCGCGCGTGGTCATGCGGCGATCGCGCCGTGCTTCTTCGATCGCATTGAGCGCGGTGTGGAACTCGACTACGACGAGGTCGGGCATCAGCGCGGCCGCGCCCTGGTCGGCCAGCTCGGTTTCGATGGACCGCTGCGCGACTGCTGTGCGGCGGAGCGTCATCTGCGGGCGCAGGGTATCGAGCGCGTCGCGGTGGTCGGCTATTGCTGGGGCGGGGCGGTGGCCTTTTTGTGTGCCACCCGCCTGGGTCTGCCGGCGGTCAGCTACTACGGTCGCCTGGTCAATCAGTACCTGCATGAGCGGCCGCAGGCGCCGCTGCTGTTCCACTACGGCCGTGACGATGCCCTGATCCCGCTGAGCGCGGTCGATGGCGTGCGCGCAGCGCTCCCGGAGGCCGAGCTGCACGTCTATCCGGCCGGTCACGCCTTCAACCGTCTGGGCGATCCGGCGGGCCATCCGGACAGCGCCGCGCTGGCCTTGTCGCGGACGCTGGCCTTCATCGAGGCGCAGGCGCGATGAGCGGCTTCGACCTGCATCCGGTTCTGGCGCAGGACAGCATCTGGCTGGCCGATGCGGACTTGTGTCAGGTTCGCGGCATGGCCGACCGACCCTGGCCCTGGCTGCTGTTGGTGCCGCGTCGTGCTGAACTCAGCGAGATCGATCAGCTCGACGCCGCCGAGGCGCAGCAGCTGATCCACGAGATCAGCCATTTCGGGCGCGCCCTGCGCGTGGCCTTCGCCGCCGACAAGCTCAATGTCGGCGCGCTGGGCAATGTGGTGCCGCAACTGCATGTGCACCTGGTGGCGCGTTTCCGTGGCGACGCCGGATGGCCAGGCCCAGTGTGGGGTCGTGCCGAGAGCCTGGAACGCGAGGCCGCCCGCGAGCGGCTGGAGCGCCTGCGCTGGTGCGTGCTGCAGGCGATGGCTCGATAAGGTCATCTGACGTAAAGGACGCGACGGAAACCAAGTACGCGAAGTACGCGACAACTTCCATCAGCGCGTCCAGGTCGTAGGCTTATCGCGGCATAGGAGGGGATGGCTCGTGCCATCAATGGCCGGGTCATTGCAGAACAAGTGACCCAAGGATCGTCTCATCGTCAATTCCCGTCGACTCAGTCGTGATCGACCGGATCGCCGCTGCGAAATGGTGAGTGCGCGAGCAGCGCATCGTGGTAGCGCGCCAGCGCGGCGTGTTCTTCGCCGAGATTGCGTCGGATGGCGGTGCGAAAGCCGGGGTGGGCGATGTAGTGCAGGGAGCGCACGCGCTTCGGCAGAAATCCCCGCGCCAGCTTGTGCTCGCCTTGCGCGCCGGGCTCGAAGCGCTTCAGGCCATGGCGCAGGCAGTACTCGATGCCTTGGTAGTAGCAGAGCTCGAAATGCAGGCCAGGCAGATCGGTCAGCGCGCCCCAGTAGCGGCCGTACAGGCACTCCGCATCGCGCAGGCACAGCGCCATCGCGACGATGCTATCGCCCTCGCGGGCCAGCATCAGCACCAGCGATTCCGGCATGCGCTGGCGGAGTTCGGAGAAAAAGCGCCGCGTCAGTGCCGGCGTGTTCCATTTGCGCTCGAAGGTCTGCGCGTACAGGGCGTGGATCTGGTCCAGCTCGCTCTCGCTCAGCGATGCGCCCTCGCGGCATTCGAGGGCCAGGCCGAGGCGCCGCACCTTGTCGCGTTCCTGGCGGATGTTCTTGCGCTTCTTCGGCAGCATGCGCTCGAGCACATCGGCGAAGTCGCGCGCGCCGGCGCTCTCGAAATGGAACTGCCAGTCATGTCGTGGCAGCCAGGGGTCGTGGGCGCCGGCTGCGGCATGCGCCTCGCTGGGGAAGTTGATGTGCGCGCTCGACAGACCGCCGCGCTCTACCAGTTGCGTGATGGCATCCAGCAGGCGCCGCCGATGCGAGGCGGCTGCTGCGCCAGCGCCCGCCAGCAGGCGCGGTCCAGGCACTGGCGAATAGGGCACGGCGATCAGCAGCTTGGGATAGTAGTCCAGGCGGTGGCGCTGATAGGCCTCGGCCCAGGCGTGGTCGAACACGAACTCGCCGTGCGAATTGTTCTTGAGATAGGCCGGCGCGGCGGCGCGCAGCGTGTCGCCCTGGTACAGGCACAGATGCCAGGGCCGCCAGCCCAGGGTTTCGCGCACGCTGCCGCTTTGCTCCAGCGCGTCGAGAAAGGCGTGGCGCACGAAGGGTTGGTCGCAGGCGAGCAGCCGATCCCACTCGGCGGCGTCGATCTCGGCGATGCGCGGGTGCGCGGCGATGCGCCATTCGCTCACGGCAGGGCCTCGTCCAGACGTGGCGTGAAGCCGCGCATGGACATGGCGCCGATCGGCCAGGGTACATGTTCACGGGTGTCGATGTGCCAGTCGAAGCGATGCAGCTTCTCGGCCAGCGCCGCGCCGCGTGGCGCGCGATCGGCCAGCCAGCGCAGGCTGCGCCACAGGGCTGCAGGCACGCCGCGCGTGGGCACGCCGGCTTGCTGCGCGCAGCGTTCGAACCAGTCCGGCACGCTGAGACGCTCCGCACCGCCCAGCGCATAAGTGCCGGCGACCGTGCTCACCTCGCCACGGACCCAAGCGAGCAGGGCGCCGCAAAGATCATCGCGATGCAGTGGCTGTCGCGTGCCGAGTGCACCAGTGGGGCAGGGCAGGAAGCCGCGACGCCGGGCAAAACGCAGCAAGGGCGCCACGGTGCGGTCGGCGGTGCTGCCGTAGACGCTGGCGACGCGCAGGATGATGGCCTGATGCACATCGCGCAGCTGTTGCTCCTCTGCCTCGATGGCTGCTGCAGCCTGGCGATGTGCGGCGATGCGCGAGCGCGCCAGTGCCGGCGTGCTCAGCGTGGACAGGCTGAGCACGCGCGGGACGCCCTCGAGTGCACCTAACGCGTTGCGGGTGAGATGCAACGGGCCCAGACCCAGGACCGCATCCACCGCGCTGACCGGCTCATTCCAGTGCAGCCGGCGCAGGTCGCGCCATGCTGGCGAGACGGCGCTCGCGCGGCTTCTGGCATGCACTGTAACGCCTGCGGCGAGCAGCGCTGGAATCAGGCCTACGCCCACCATGCCGCGTGCACCGAGCACCAGGACGGAAGGCATGTCGGCGCTCAGTGATGCGGGCCGTGCGCCTCCAGGAAGCGATCGGCATCGAGTGCCGCCATGCAACCGCTGCCGGCCGAGGTGATGGCCTGGCGATACACCGAGTCGGCCACATCGCCGGCTGCGAACACGCCCGGCACGCTGGTCATCGTGGCCATGCCCTGGGTGCCGCTGCGCACGCGCAGGTAACCGTGTTCCATGTCCAGCTGGCCTTCGAAGATGCCGGTGTTGGGCGAATGGCCGATGGCGATGAACAGGCCCTGGATCGCCAGATCTTCCTTCGCGCCATCGCCTTCGCGCGGGGCGATGCGCACGCCGGTGACGCCGGAGTCATCGCCCAGCACCTCGTCCACCACGTGGTTCCAGACCACGCGCACATTGGGCTTGGCGAAGAGCTTGTCCTGCAGGATCTTCTCGGCGCGGAACTTGTCGCGGCGATGCACCAGGGTCACGTGGCGCGCAATGTTGGAGAGATACAGCGCTTCTTCCACGGCGGTGTTGCCGCCCCCGATCACGGCCACGTCCTGGCCGCGGTAGAAGAAACCATCGCAGGTGGCGCAGGCCGACACGCCGCGGCCGCGGAAGGCCTGTTCGCTGGGGATCTCCAGATACTTGGCCGAGGCGCCGGTGGCCACGATCAGCGCATCCGCGGTGTAGCGCCCGCTGTCGCCGATCAGGGTGAAGGGCCGCTGGCCCAGCTCCACGGTGTGGATGTGGTCGAAGATGATCTCGGTGTCGAAGCGCTCGGCATGCTTCTGCATGCGCTCCATCAGGCCCGGTCCGGTCAGGCCATGCGGATCGCCGGGCCAGTTGTCGACTTCAGTGGTCGTCATCAGCTGACCGCCGGCGGCGATGCCGGTGATGAGCACGGGTTTCAGATTGGCGCGGGCGGCGTACACGGCAGCAGCGTAGCCGGCAGGCCCGGAGCCGAGGATGAGCACCCGGCAATGCTTGGAATCGGTCATGTATAGTTCGCGTCGCTTTCGGCGACGTGCCTTCGAAGTCGTCGTGAGAGGCCGGCAAGCTAGGGTCCAAGCGCTGACAGTTCAAGCCCGCCGCCGTGGCCTTTCCAACATTTCCCCACATTTCTGATGGAGCCAAGCTCATGCGCATCGGTGTCCCGCGTGAAACCAAGACTTTGGAAGGCCGCGTGGCCTTGGTGCCGGCAGCCTGCGGCGATCTGGTCAAGGCGGGCCATGAGGTGTACCTGGAGTCCGGCGCAGGCCGCAAGAGCGGCTTCACCGATGAGGATTTCATCAAGGTCGGCGTGAAGATCGTGCCCGATGCCGCGGCGCTGTACGAGGCGGGCGAGCTGATCGTCAAGGTCAAGGAGCCGATCGCCGGCGATCTCAGCCACCTGCGTCAGCATCATCTGTTGTTCTGCTACCTGCATCTGGCGCCGGAGCCCGAGCTGACCCGTCGTCTGCTCGACATCGGCCTGACCGGCGTGGCCTTCGAGTCGGTGGAAGAGGCCGATGGCTCGCTGCCGCTGCTGGCGCCGATGTCGGTGATCGCCGGGCGCATCGCGGTGCAGGTGGGCACGCATCTGTTGCACCAGCCGGCCGGTGGCAAGGGCAAGCTGCTGGGCGGTCTGCCGGCGGCCGAACGCGGCAAGGTGGTGGTGCTGGGCGCTGGCGCGGCCGGTGGCAACTCGGCTGCCCTCGCAGCCGCCATGGGCGCGCAGGTGGTGGTCTTCGACAAGCGTCAGGACCGCATGGAAAAGATGATGGCGCTGGGTTCCAACGTCACTGCGCTGTATCCCTACGAGAGCTACGTGGCGCGTGAAGTGGCCACCGCCGACATGGTGGTCGGTGCGGTGCTGGTGCCGAGCGCGCGTGCCCCGCGTGTGGTGACCACCGAGATGATCAAGTCGATGGAACCGGGCAGTGTGATCGTCGACATCTCCATCGATCAGGGCGGCTGCGTGGAAGGCATCAAGCCGACCACCTATGCCAACCCGACCTACGTCGAGCACGGCGTGACGCATTTTGCCGTCACCAACATGCCGGGTGCGGTGCCGCAGACCTCCTCGCAGGCGATCTCGGCGGCCATCCTGCCCTACGTGATGCGTCTGGCTTCGGGTCGCTGGCGCGACCACGAGCCGCTGCGTCGCGGCATCAACGTCGAGGGCGGCCAGGTCGTCCATCCGGCCCTCAAGAACCTCTGATCCTCAGGGTCCGCGCAGGCGCTCCGTCTTGGCGAAGGTCCGGCAGCTCGGCACCCATTGGATGGCTCGATTCCGCATGGCCGCGCGCGAAAGCGCGTTTGTCCTGCTGTTGCCGATCGCAGCCTATCTGACGGTGTCCTTGTGGTCCTATGACGCACTCGATCCCGGCTGGTCCAGCACCGGCGGGGTCGCCGATGTGGCCAACTGGGGCGGGCGTGGCGGCGCCTGGCTGGCCGATGTGCTGCTCTACCTGATCGGGCGGCTGGCCTGGCTCTTGCCCATTGCCTTGTTCGTGATCAGCGCACGCCTGATGCGCGCGCCGCCGCCATCGCGCGAGGCCGAGGGCGATGCGCTGGTGCCGGTGACGCGGGCCGTCGGCGTGGCCCTGACGCTGTTCGGCGGCTGCCTGCTGGCGGCCGTGCAGTTGAGCAGCAGCAGCCTGCCGGCGGGCGCTGGCGGCATCCTCGGCGCCTTTCTCGCCAAGCTCCTGGTGCCGGCGCTGGGCACTGGCAGCGTGACCATGTTTGCCCTGGCCCTGTTCCTGGTCGGTCTGACCTTCGCCACCGGGATCTCCTGGTTTGCGCTGATGGATCGAGTGGGCGCGTTGACCCTGCGTGGCATCGCCCAACTCGGCGTGCTGCAACAGCGCTTCCTCGACTGGCGTGTGGGCCAGAAGGCGCGCGCCGAACGCGAGGTGGTGCGCAAGGAAGAAAAGGCCAAGCAGCGCAAGCGCGAGCCGGTCAAGATCGAATCCGCGCCGGCGCCGGTTGAGAAATCCGAGCGCGCCGAACGCGAGCTGCAGATTCCCTTGTTCTCCAACATCCCGGACGGCAGCCTGCCGCCGCTGTCTCTGCTGGATGAGGCCAAGCCCAGCCTCAAGGGCTACACCGCCGAAGCGCTGGAAGCCCTGTCGCGCCAGGTCGAGCTCAAGCTGAAGGATTTCCGTATCGATGCCCGCGTGGTGGGCGTGTATCCGGGTCCGGTGATCACCCGTTTCGAGCTGGAACCCGCGCCGGGTATCCGCGGCAGCCAGATTTCATCCTTGGACAAGGACATCGCGCGCGGCCTCTCGCAGGTCAGCGTGCGCGTGGTCGACGTGATCCCGGGCAAGTCGGTGGTGGGCCTGGAGATCCCGAACCAAAATCGCGAGGTGGTGTACCTAAGCGAGATCCTGCGCTCCAAGGAGTACGACAAGGCCTCCTCGCCGCTGACCCTGGCCTTGGGCAAGGACATCGGCGGGCGGCCCGTGGTGGTCGATATCGCCAAGATGCCGCATCTGCTGGTTGCCGGTACCACCGGCTCCGGCAAGTCGGTGGCCTTGAACGCGATGATCCTGAGCCTGCTGTACAAGGCCACCGCGCCGGAAGTGCGCCTGATCATGATCGACCCGAAGATGCTGGAACTCTCGGTCTACGAGGGCATCCCGCACCTGCTGGCGCCGGTGGTGACCGACATGAAGCAGGCCTCCAACGCGCTGCGCTGGTGCGTGGCCGAGATGGAGCGCCGCTACAAGGTGATGGCGGCGGTGGGCGTGCGCAATCTGGCCGGCTTCAACCGCAAGGTGCGCGAGGCCACCGATGCCGGCCATCCGATCCTCGATCCCCTCTTCGATGCGGCCAAGGCGGCGCCGGGCGAAACGCCCAAGGCGCTGACGCCCTTGCCCTTCATCGTCGTGGTCATCGACGAATTCGCCGACATGATGATGGTCGCGCGCAAGCAGGTGGAGGAGTTGATCGCCCGCCTGGCGCAGAAGGCGCGCGCCGCCGGCATCCACCTGATTCTGGCCACGCAACGGCCCTCGGTGGACGTGATCACCGGCCTGATCAAGGCCAACATCCCGACCCGGATCGCCTTCCAGGTGTCGAGCAAGATCGACTCGCGCACCATCCTCGACCAATCCGGCGCCGAGACCCTGCTCGGCCATGGTGACATGCTCTACCTGCCGCCCGGCACGGCGAACACCGAGCGCGTGCACGGTGCTTTCGTGTCCGACGACGAAGTGCATCGCGTGGTGGCGCACCTCAAGTCCATGCATGGCCCCATCGACTACCTGGACGAGATCCTGGAAGAACGCCAGGAACTGGGCGACGGCCGCGTGGTGGGCGAAACCGGCCTGCCGGAAGAAGCCAGCGGCGATGCCGACCAGCTCTACGACATGGCGGTGCGCATCGTCACCGAGACGCGGCGCGCGTCGATCTCCGGCGTGCAGCGCCGCCTCAAGATCGGCTACAACCGCGCCGCCCGCCTGATCGAAGAAATGGAAGCCCAGGGCATCGTCAGCCCGCCCGAGCACAACGGCAACCGCACCGTCCTGGCGCCCCCGCCGCCCAAGGATTGAGTGCGAGGCGGCGGGATTGGGGATTTCGGCGCTTGGGCCGAAAGCTCAAGTGGACGCCGCTGCGCAGCCTTCCCACGTCAACCTTGATCTGATCGTCAAATCCCGCCGGCTCAATCAAGGCGGGATCAGGGGCTGGGGGCTGGGGCGCGGTGCTGGCAGGGTTCGCGGATTGGCCAAGTGGCGCAAGGCCGAGCCGCTCCGGACCGTCGTGGGAAATCGCCTTCGCGTCCTTCGCTTCCTTGGCGCGCCTTGCCGTCAACGATCGTGTCATCTGCAATTCGCGCCGATTCAATAGCCCCCAGCACCCAACACCCGCCGCGTCAGCACAAAGGCCACGCTGGCGGCGAGCAGGGCGCCGAGGACGTTGGCGAGCACATAGGCCAGGGCAAGGCGTTCCTGGCCCTTGAGCCACAGGCTGAGGGTGTCCAGGCTGAAGGCCGAGAAGGTGGTGAGCCCGCCCAGGAATCCCACCAGCAGCAAGGCGTGGGCACCGGCATGGTCCTGGCGCAGGCTGGCCCAGGCGAAGAAGGCGCCGGCCAGGGCGCAGCCGCCGAGGTTGACCAGCAGCGTGCCCCAGGGCGCGGCGGCGCCGAGTCCACGCAGCAGCGCCTGGCCGATCCAGAAGCGCGTCAGCGCGCCGCAGGCGCCGCCGAGCGCCACCAGCAGGCTCAGGCGCAGCGCGCTCATGAGCTGGCCTCGCGACGCCGCGCGCGGATCCAGTCCAGCTTCTCCTTGATCTTGATCTCCAGACCGCGCTCCACCGGCTCGTACAGCCGCTGCTCGCCCAGTTCGGCGGGGAAACCGAGCTGGCTGTAGGCGATGCCGTCGGCGCTGTCGTGGTCGTACTGATAGCCCTTGCCGTAGCCCAGCTCCTTCATCAGCCGGGTCGGCGCATTGCGCAGCGCTTCGGGGACGGGCAGGCTCCCGCCGGATTCGACCAGCGCGCGGCCTGCCTTGTAGGCCACGTAGGCGGCATTGCTCTTGGGCGCGATGGCCAGATAGAGCACCAATTGCGCCAGTGCGACCTCGCCTTCGGGCGAGCCCAGTCGCTCATAGCTCTGCCAGGCATTCAGGGCCAGCGCGAGGGCGCGCGGATCGGCATTGCCGATGTCCTCGCTGGCGAAACGGGTGAGACGGCGCGCCAGATAGTGCGGATCGCAGCCGCCATCCAGCATGCGACAGAACCAGTACAAGGCGGCATCCGGATTGGAACTGCGCAGCGTCTTGTGCAAGGCCGAGATCTGGTCATAGAAGGCCTCGCCGCCCTTGTCGAAGCGGCGATAGCTCTCGGTGAGCACGGCGGCGAGATCGGCCAGCGCGATGGTCTCGCCATCGGCCTTCTGGTCGGCGGCGATGTCGAGCAAGGTCAGGCCGCGACGCAGATCGCCATCGGCGGCCTCGGCCAGACGTTGCAGCGCGGCGGGCTCGATCAGCAGCTGGCGCTGGCCCAGGCCGCGTTCGGCATCACCCAGCGCCCGCTGGAGGGCAGAGGCCAGCGCCTCGGCCGACAAGGGCTTGAGCACATGCACGCGGCAGCGCGACAGCAAGGCCGCGTTGAGTTCGAAGGAAGGGTTCTCGGTGGTGGCGCCGATCAAGGTCAGCGTGCCGTCTTCCACATGCGGCAGGAAGGCGTCCTGCTGGCCCTTGTTGAAACGGTGCACCTCGTCGACGAAGAGCAGCACCCGGCGGCCCTCGGCGCGCCAGGTCTTGGCCTTGGCCACGGCCGCGCGCACCTCGGCCACGCCGCTCAACACCGCTGACAAGGCCAGGAACTCGGCATCGGCCAGGGTGGCGCACAGGCGCGCCAGCGTGGTCTTGCCGCAACCCGGCGGACCCCACAGCACCATCGAGTAAGGCCGGCCGGAGGCCAAGGCCCGAAACAGCGGCTTGCCCGGTGCCAAAAGGTGTTCCTGGCCGACGATCTCCGCCAACTCGCGTGGCCGCATGCGTTCGGCCAGCGGGATGCCCTGATCGAGCGGTGCGCCCATCGCTCAGGCGTCGGGATCGAGCTTGTCGACGCGTGGACGGTTGTCGAACTCGCCCACCACGTCCACGCCGTCAGGCGGATCGAAGCGGAAGTGATCGACGCCCAGATCCGGGTTGCGCTGCCAATCGGAGAACTCGATTTCAGTGCGCTGGCCCAGCTGATCGATCATTTGCATCCGCGTCAGGCGATCGCGGTCAAAGCCCAGATCCACCTGCGCCACCGCCTCGTCATTCTGGCGTGGCTTCAACTGCAGCCAGTCGGCGCCGGCGCGGCGACCCCCTTCGCTCAATGTGAAGCTCTGATTCAACTTGGACAGATCCAGCAGCACGGCCAGCGGGCTTTGCTGCTCGTCTTCGGCCTGCGGCCTGACGCTGGCCTGTTCCAGTTCTTCGTCATAGATCCAAACGTGGAAGCCATCGGCGACGATGCGCTGCGGCGAGGGGTCGAGATAGTCCCAGCGGAACAGGTTTGGCTTGGACAGGGCCAGGGTGCCGCTGCTTTCGTCGCTGATCTCGCCTTCGGCGTTGTACACCCTCTGCACGAAGCGGCCGGACAGGCTGTCGACCTGACCGGCGAAGCGCTGCAGTTGTGTCTCGGCGATCCCTGCCGCCAGCGCCGGCAGCGCCGGCAAGAGCGCGAGGAGCAGCAGGGTGCAGAGGGCAAACCAGCGCGGCGAATGAGATGCCGGGCAGGGCATCGAAGCAGAAGCGCAAGGCCTTGAGGTGCGGCGGGTCAGCATGGGCTTGGGATCGGCAAGCGGGCGATGAAAGTACATTAGCAGCCTGGGCCTGACGCGGGTTTGAAGTGCCGCCTCACGCCCGCGGAACTTTGCCGTGGCCGCACCTGCACGGTCGATTGCCAATCCGGCCGCGATCACCGACGCCCTCAAGGCTGTGCGTGCGGACGGCGCGGCGGCAAGATTTCCAAGGCTTGGAAGGCCGGAGCTCAGGTGCTCAGCAATTCCACCGCATCTGCAGCGCTGGCTGCCAGTTGGCGGTCGATGGTCAGCAAGCGGGCCTTGTGCGCCCGTGCCAAGGCCATGAGGTAGGCATCCGTGGTGTGCTTCGCATGCCGCACCTGCGCCCAGTCGACGTCGGTCGCGGCGGCAATGTCCGGCAGCGAGCGATGCAAGCCATCGGCCAGCAGGTTGCGGAGTATCTCAGCTGCCTGCGCTGGCGTCAGCGACACATGGAACACGCCGGGCATGCTGGATATGCGGATGAATCCGAGTTGGGTAATGGCACAGCTCGCCCACGCCTGTTTGCTATGCAAGCGCTTGATCGTAGCGGCGTGGTGTTCATGCTGTTCCCAGCCCAGCGCGAGCAGCACATTGACGTCGAGCAACAACAGCTTGCTCACAGCACACCTTCTGCATCAATCACCGCCTGCACTGCTGCTGCACCGACCTTGCTGCCATCCGCTGGGCCTGCAACGACGGTGAAGCGTCCCTTTTTCACCAAACGCGGTGCTTCTGACTGCAAGGCTTCCACCACCAGCGAGCCCAGCAAGGCGCTCATGGAACGCTTTTCGATGCGCGCACGCTGGCGGACGAGTTCATAGGTTGCCTGGTCGAGTTCGGCGGTGACACGCATGGGTGCATTCGATCTGATGTGTGCAGCACGCATCGTACATCAACCGACGCAGATGACACGCACGGTGCAGTCCGCAAGCGCAGGGGGCGCTGTCTCAGATCGCGGCCGGCACTTCCCGCTTGACCGGAAATCGCGACACTGCGGTGCCGCCCCTCACGCCCGCGGAACTTTGCCGTGGCATCCCCTGCACGCGGCGGTGGCGATGCTCGCCCGCGATTCTGGGCTGAGTCCGCTCGATGGATGCCATCCATATCGTCTGGTTCAAGCGCGATCTGCGCCTCATCGACCACGCACCGCTGTGCGCCGCCGCGGCGCGCGGCACGGTGCTGCCGCTGTACGTGTACGAGCCGGATCTATGGGCACAGCCCGATGCCAGCGCTCGCCAGTACGCGGTGATCCAGGCGGGCCTTGCGGATCTGCGCGAGGCCCTGACGGTATTCGGCGCGCCGCTGGTGATTCGGCAGGGCGATGTGCTCGAGGTGCTGGCTGCCTTGCGCCAGCAGTACACGATTGCTGGGCTCTACTCGCATGAGGAAAGCGGCAACGCGTGGACTTACCAGCGCGATCGACGGGTCGCCGCGTGGTGCCGGTCGCAGGGCATCGCCTGGCACGAGTTCCGCCAATTCGGCGTGGTGCGCGGGTTGCAGGCGCGGCGCGCGTGGGCCACGCAGTGGGAGGCGCAAATGGCGCCGGCGCCCTTGCCTGCGCCGCTGGAGTGGCACAGCGTGCAGGGCATCGAGCCCGGCGCCATTCCGCAGCTGCCGGTCGATCCAGCCTGGCAAGGCGGAGGCCGTCGCGCCGGATTGCGCTTGCTGCAGAGCTTCCTCGGCGCCCGCGGCGCGCGTTATCACCGCGAGATGTCGAGTCCGGTCTCGGCCGAATCCGCCTGTTCGCGCCTGTCCGTGCATCTGTGCAGCGGCAGCCTGTCGCTGCGCGAGGTCCTGCACGCGGTGCGTGCCCGCCGCGAAGCCCTGCGCGAAGCAGACGATCCGGCGGCGGCCGTGCAGCGGCGTGCGCTGAGTGCCTTCGATGCGCGCCTGCACTGGCATTGCCACTTCATCCAGAAGCTGGAGTCGGAGCCCGAGATCGAGTTCCGCAACATGCAGCGCGGCTACGATGGCATGCGCGAGCAGGATGTCGATCCGGCGCGGCTGGCGGCCTGGTGCGCGGGCGAGACGGGCTGGCCATTCGTGGATGCCTGCATGCGCATGCTGCAGGCCACCGGCTGGATCAACTTCCGCATGCGCGCCATGTTGATGGCAGTGGCCAGCTACCACCTGTGGCTGCACTGGCGCCCGACCGGCCTGCATCTGGCGCGCTGCTTCAGCGATTACGAGCCCGGCATCCACTGGTCACAGTGCCAGATGCAGAGCGGCGTGACCGGCATCAACATCCCGCGCATCTACAACCCGATCAAGCAGTCGCGCGACCAGGATCCCGAGGGCCTGTTCATTCGCCGCTGGCTGCCGCAGCTGGCTGGGGTGAGCAGCGAGTGGATCCACGAACCCTGGCGGATGTCGGCGGCCCTGCAGCGGCAATCCGGCTGTGTGCTGGGTCGCGACTATCCGGCGCCGATCACCGACCATCTGCAGGCCGCACGCGAGGCCAAGGCGCGGTTGACGGCGTGGCGCCGGCGTCCGGGGATGAGTGAGGGTAATCGTGCGGTGCTGATCAAGCACGGCTCGCGCAAGCGCGATGTGCGGGTGCGTACGCCGCCCGTTTCGGCGCAGCCTGATCTGTTCGGAGAGCCCGGTTGAAGCACCCCGATCGCAAGCGCAGCGGCAATCTGCCCAGCAAGCCCTGCGCCTGTTGCGGACGGCCGATGCAGTGGCGGCGCAAGTGGGCCAAGGTCTGGAGCGAAGTGCGCTACTGCTCGGACGCCTGTCGCAAGGGCACGCCGCGCTGACTGAGTCAGCCTGCAGGCGCTTCCAACTTGACCAGGATCACTTCTCCGCCGCCCGACAGCACCGCGCGTTCGGCCTGCGGCTGATCGCTGTCCAGCACCACGCCTTCTTCCTGCCCCAGGAGTTCGCTGCGCTCACCCAGGCGCAGTTCGGCCTGGCCAGCGAGCAGATAAATCACCCAAGTCGTCTGCGGCGGCAGGAACAACACCATGGCGCCGACCAGCGGGCGGGTCAGCAGTTGCGCCTGCACGGCGACCGGATCCCAGATCAGATTGGCGACCTGGACCGGGCCCTCGATCAGTTCGGCGCTGGGCGCGGGCACTCCTTCGAAAACGACGGGCTTCAGCCGCTGCGTCAATTCGATCAAGCGCGCATCGGCGAAGTTGAGCCGCAGCCCTTCACCGGCCAGCAGCGCCTGCGCGCGCATCTGCCCGGGGAACTCCGAATAAGGCCCGGACTGCGCCACCTGGGCCAGACTCAAGCGCCACAGGCTGTGGCTCGGATCCCCGGCCGACTTGCGCAGCGCGATCTCGCGCGTCATGCCACCGCCGTTGCGCCAGGGCACATCGGCATACAGGCCAGGATGCAGGCGGCGCCAATGCATCAGCCGGGCTCTGCAGCGCTCGCCAGCAGCGCGGCCAGTTCGGCACTACTCAGGCGCAGCGACTCGTCCCACGCATAGCCGACGATGGCCCGGCCGCTCAATGCGTCGCGGAAGCTCTCTTCCTGGCCGGGTCCGAGCAGGTGGCGGTAGTCCACGGTGATTTCCTCGCCCGCCACCAGATCGCGCCGCGCGAAGACAAAACCCAGATGCCACAGCGCGCTGGGTTCAAAGGCGTGGTTGATGTAGCACTCGTCCGGCCACTCGGGCGTCACCGTGTAGCGGTCCTCGAACCAGCGCACGGTGGCGGCGAGCAGGTCCTCGGCATCGGTCAGTTGCATCAGTTCCTCCCAGCGATACACGCGGGGAATGGCGTCCGGCGCGACGATGATCCTGCCGGCGGCAACGGCCTCGTCAAGAAACAGGCCTTTGCCTGCGCCTTGGATCAAGGAGGGTGCAACGCGATAGGCAGGCAGGATCATGCGGGTTGAGAGGCGGGGCGGGGCCCGCAGCATAACGGCATGTGGCGCCGGCTCTGCTGGCACCGGCGCGTGGCCTTGGGAAACTGCCAAAGAGATGGCGGCCATTCGGCCGCCTGCGTTCCATCGCGCCGCTGTCAGAGCGGTCTCCGGGGCGGGACGAGGGACTCATCCAGCCCCTGGCTCGCGGGGCGGCGGTCCTGCTGGGGATCAGGACCGCCGCCGCTACGCCGCGCCGGGTGTGGGCGCACCCGGCCAGCGCCTCGCGATCAGCGCGCAGCCGGCTTGGCGGGGGCGCCGCCCAGGCGGATCAGCTCGCGGTTCTTCTCCACCGTCTTCAGGCCGATGCCCTTGACCTTGGCCAGCTCGTCGGCGCTCTTGAAGGGGCCGTTTTCCTGGCGATAGTCGACGATGGCCTGGGCCTTGGCATCGCCGATGCCGTTCAGTGCGGCGGCCAGCGTGGCGGCATCGGCGCTGTTGATGTCCACCGGCTGGGCGGCGAAGACCGGCAGCGACAGGGACAGGGCGAGGGCGAGGGCGGTGATGAACTTGCGCATGACGTTGCTCCTTGGTGTCTGGTTTGGTTGATCCCGGTGGTGACCGGGTGAGACACAAGTTAGGCGCCGATCCGTGCCGCGTCGTTGGCAAATCGCCGCGTCCAGCGGTGCGAAAACTGCACCAGGGCGTGTAGGAATTTGCTTACACGCCTGGTGGGCGAGCGCACGCCGCTCGATCTCGCCAGGGCTTTGGGCAGCTGCCGGCGCGTGCTTCGCCGACCCAACTGGGCCAAGGATCCGGTCGCGCATACACAGCGGCCGCCGCCTTGGCCATACTGCGGCCCACTACTGGCGGCCCGGCGCCGCCGTCGACTGAGGGCTGATCCATGCACACGCAGAAGGTGATGGACTTCGTGTCCGAGAAGTGGGACCGCGAGATCGTTCCGCAGCTCAGCACCTACATCAAGATTCCCAACAAGTCGCCGATGTTCGACCCGCATTGGTCGGAGCGCGGCTACATGGACGAGGCGATGAGCCTGCTCGAGACCTGGGTGCGCGAGCAGCCGATCGCCGGGATGACGGTCGAACGCATTCAGCTGCCCGGGCGCACACCGCTTTTGTTCATGGACATCCCGGGCAAGGGCACGGACACCGTGCTGCTCTACGGGCACATGGACAAGCAGCCGGAGATGGTGGGCTGGAACGTGGATCTGGCGCCGTGGAAGCCGGTGCTCGCGGGCGACAAGCTGTATGGCCGCGGCGGTGCCGACGATGGCTATGCCACCTACGCCTCGCTGACCGCGATCATGGCGCTCAAGGAACGCGGCCTGGATCACTCGCGCTGCGTGGTCCTGATCGAGGGCTGCGAAGAGTCGGGCAGCTATGACCTGCCGTTTTACATCAATCATCTGGCCGAGAAGATCGGCAGTCCCAGCCTCGTGGTCTGTCTGGATTCGGGCTGCGGCAACTACGACCAGCTGTGGTTGACCACTTCCTTGCGCGGCCTGGCCGGCGGCACGCTGCGAGTGCGTGTGTTGGAGGAAGGCGTGCACTCTGGCGATGCCTCGGGCGTGGTGCCCAGTTCCTTCCGCATCCTGCGCCAGCTGCTCAACCGCATCGAAGATCCCACCACCGGGCGCCTGCTGATCGACCCGCTGTACGTCGACATCCCTGGCGAGCGTGTGGATCAGGCGCGCGAAGCAGCGCAGGTGCTGGGCTCGGCGGTGTACGACAAGTTCCCCTTCCTGCCCGGCATGCAGCCGATGCATCAAGATCTGGCCGAACTGGTGTTGAACCGTACCTGGCGGCCGACGGTGTCTGTCACCGGTGCTGAGGGCCTGCCCAGCCTGACCGATGCCGGCAATGTGCTGCGTCCGCACACCGCGGTGAAGCTGTCGGTGCGCCTGCCGCCCACGCTGAGCGGCGAGCGCGCCTCCCGGCTGTTGAAGGAAGCGCTGGAGAAGGATCCGCCCTACGGCGCCAAGGTGGAATTCGAAGTGGAGAAATCGGCCACCGGCTGGGCTGCTCCGGCCACTGCGAGCTGGCTGCGCGAGACCGTGCACGAAGCCTCGCGGCAGTTCTTCGGTCCGCGTGCGGCGGCGATGGGCGAGGGCGGCACCATTCCCTTCATGAACATGCTGCAGGAGCGCTTCCCGGAAGCGCAGTTCGTGGTCACCGGCCTGCTGGGGCCGAAGTCGAACGCGCATGGGCCGAATGAATTCCTGCACATTCCCACCGGCAAGAAGCTCACCGCCAGCATGGCCAAGGTGATCCACGAGCACTACGTCAATCGCGGTGCCCCGCAGCCGGCTGCCGCCTGAGCATGGCGAGCTTCAAGGCCAGCTGGCTTCTGTACGGTGCCACCGGATACAGCGGTGGCTTGATCGCCGAGGCGGCGCGCGCAGCCGGACACAATGTGGTGCTCGGCGGCCGCGATGAAGGCCGCTTGCAGCCGCTGGCCGAGCGTCTGGGCGTCAAGTACCGCTGTTTCGACATGGCGGCGCCGCGTGATGCGGTGGATCGCGCCCTGACTGGCGTGCGCCTGGTGCTGAATGCCGCCGGGCCGTTTTCGCTGACCGCGCCCACGCTGGCCCAGGCCTGCATGCGCACCGGCACGCATTACCTCGACCTCGCGGGCGAGGTACCGGAGCATCGCGGGCTGCATCGACTGGACGAACGTGCACGCGAAGCGGGCGTAATGCTGCTGCCCGGCGTGGGCTTCGGCATCCTGCCCAGCGATTGCCTGGCCATGCTGCTCAAGGAGCGCATGCCCAACGCGGTGACCCTGGATCTGGGCTTTCTGAGCACGGCTGGCGCCTCGCGCGGCACGCTGCACACCTTGATGGAGAGCCTGCTGCAGCCCGGATTCGTCTGGCAGCGCGGACAACTCAGCGCGGCCGAGGCGGCCTCCGATCACCACGATTTCGATTTCGGCCCCGGCGGCACGCGGCGGGCGCTGCTGTTTCCGTGGCGCGCCGACAGCTTCAGCGCCGGCCTGTCCACCGGCATTCCCTTCGTGCGCAGTTACGCCGCCGTCCCCTGGCCCTTGCAGTGGGTACTCAAGCAACGCCGCTGGTTTGCCGAGGGCCTGCCGCGACGATTGCTGGAGCGCTATGCCGCGCGCGCGCCACTGGGACCGGATGCCAACACCCGCAACACCGCGCGCAGCTACATCGCCGGCGAAGTGGTCAACGAAGTCGGCCAGAAAGTCCGCGCGCTGCTCGAACTGCCGGAAGCCTACGAGTACACCGTCCGCGCCGCGCTGTATGCCGTCGATCAGGTCCTCGCCGGCCACGCCCCCGAAGGCTTCCGCACCCCCGCACAGGTTTTTGGCAGCCAGGCGGTGGGCGCGGTCAGTGGAGCCAAGCTGAGCTTTTTGACTTGAAGCGGGAGTCGGGATTCGGGACTCGGGACTCGGGACTCGGGACTCGGGATTCGGGATTCGGGATTCGGGATTCGGGATTCGGGACTCGGGACTCGGGACTCGGGACTCGGGACTCGGGACTCGGGTGAAGCGGGGCTGGGGGCTGGGGATTGGGGGCTGGGGCGTGTACACCCAGGGACCAGGCTTTGCCGACTCGGGACTTGGGAAGAAGCACGCGTCACCTCGCCGCACTCACCACTCACCGCTTACCACTTACCACTTACCACTTACCACTTACCCCTGCGATCCCCAGCCAGGCCTCGCGCACGGTCCGCACCTTCGGCGCTCGCTCCGGTCATGCCCTCATGACCTGAACTCATTTCCCTGAATGACGCGTTTGTTGCGCAATGCAGCATCAGCATTGTCATCAAGGGAACTGCCATGAAGCTGCGTTCGATTCTGTTGTTGCTGTCGTTGGTGCTGGCCTGGCCGCTTGCGGCTGCGGACTACACGCTGCTCAACGTGTCCTACGATCCCACCCGTGAGCTCTACGACGAGGTCAACAAGGCCTTTGCGGCGCAGTGGGCGGCCGAGAACGGCGGTTCGGTACGGATCCGCCAGTCGCACGGTGGCTCAGGCAAGCAGGCGCGCTCGGTGATCGACGGCCTCAAGGCTGATGTGGTCACGCTGGCCCTGGCCTACGACATCGATGAGATTGCCAATCGTGCACAGTTGCTGGCGCCGGACTGGCAGAAGCGCCTGCCGGACAACAGTGCGCCCTACTACTCCACCATCGTTTTCCTGGTGCGCAAGGGCAATCCGAAGGCCATTCGCGACTGGGAGGATCTGGCCAAGCCGGGCGTGGCGGTGATCACGCCCAATCCGAAGACCAGTGGCGGCGCGCGCTGGAACTATCTCGCCGCATGGCAGTACGGCCTGGAGAAGTACGGCAGCGAGTCAGCCGCGCTCGACTTTCTCACGCGCATCTTCCGCAACGTGCCGGTACTCGATTCCGGCGCACGTGGCTCGCTCACCACCTTCGTGCAACGCGGACTGGGCGATGTGCTGCTGGCTTGGGAAAACGAGGCCTTCCTGGCGGTGGAAGAACTTGGCAAGGGCGAATTCGAGATCGTCGTGCCCTCGGTTTCGATCCTGGCCGAACCGCCCATCGCGGTGGTGGACAAGATCGTCGACGAGCGTGGCACGCGCGCGGTCGCCGAGGCCTATCTCAAGTTCCTCTACACCGAGGCGGGCCAGGAACTGATCGCCAAGCACCACTATCGCCCGCGCGATCCCGAAACTGCGGCGCGCTTCCGTCATCGTTACCCAGACCTTCGGCTTTACCGTATCGGGCTCGAGCTTCCGAGCTGGTCCGACGCGCATGCTCGGCACTTCGCCAACGGCTCCAGTCTCGATCAGGTTTTGGCCAACGCCCGCCCATGAAGGCTGTGCTTGCCTGGGCGTCGCCAGTGCAGCGTCCCATTTCGATCCTGCGCGGCTTTCGCCTCACCCTGGGACTGAGCCTGGTTTGGCTCGCAGTGATCGTGCTGTTGCCCTTGTCGGCCGTGTTCGTGCGCGGCTTCGACGAGGGCTGGCGGCATTTTGCCGAGGTGGCGTTCTCGGCGCGCGCCTGGGCCGCCTATCAACTGTCCTTCGGGGCGGCCCTGCTGGCGGCGGCGATCAACGCCGTGCTCGGCTTGCTGCTGGCCTACGTGCTCGTGCGGCGGCGCTTTCCGGGGCGCGCACTGGTCGATGCGCTGGTCGATCTGCCGATTGCCCTGCCCACCGCGGTGGCCGGCATCGCGCTGAGCGCGCTGCATGCGCAGAACGGCTGGATCGGCCAATGGCTGGCGCCGCTGGGACTGGACCTGGCCTTCTCGCCGGCCGGGGTGGTGCTCGCCCTGGTCTTCATCGGCTTGCCCTTCGTGGTGCGCACCTTGCAGCCGGTGCTGGAGGATCTGGGACGCAGCCAGGAAGAAGCAGCCTTGAGCCTCGGGGCCTCAAGGGTGCGAGTGTTCCTGCGCGTGGTGCTGCCGGCCATCGCACCGGCCTGGTTGACCGGCGTGGGGCTGGCTTTCGCGCGTGCCGTGGGTGAATACGGCTCGGTGATCTTCATCGCCGGCAACATGCCTTACCGCTCGGAGATCGCGCCGCTGCTGATCGTGATCCAGCTGGAGCAGTACGACTACGCAGGCGCCGCTGCCATTGCCGTGGTGATGCTGGTGCTGTCCTTCCTGCTGTTGCTTGGCATCAATGCATTGCAGGCCTGGCAGCGACGCCGGCAGGAAGGTGTGGCATGAAGGCCTTGGGCGTGAGCTCGCGGAGCCTGGTGGATGCCTTGCCGCTGCTGGGGGCGCTGAGCGTGGTGGTTGTGCTGCTGGTGATGCCCTTGCTGGTGGTCTTCACCGAAGCCTTGCACGAGGGGCTGGGCGAGTACTTCCTGGCTCTGCGCGAGCCCGATGCACTGGCCGCCTTGCGCCTGACGCTGACCGTGGCCGCCATTGCGGTGCCGCTGAACCTGGTCTTTGGTGTGGCCGCGGCCTGGGCGATCACCAAGTTCGAGTTCCCGGGACGCCAGCTCTTGATCAGCCTGATCGACCTGCCGCTGGCGGTATCGCCAGTGATTGCCGGCCTCATCTACGTGCTGCTGTACGGCGCGCACGGCTGGTTCGGTCCCTGGCTGGCGGAGCGCGACATCCAGATCATCTTCGCCGTGCCGGGCATCGTCCTGGCGACAGTCTTCGTGACTTTCCCCTACGTGGCGCACGAACTGATCCCGCTGATGCAGGCCCAAGGTCGCGAAGCCGAGGAAGTGGCGATGTCGCTCGGTGCCTCGCCCTGGCGCAGCTTCTTCACCGTGACCCTGCCCAACATCCGCTTTGCGCTGCTGTACGGCGTGCTCTTGTGCAATGCGCGGGCGATGGGCGAGTTCGGTGCGGTGTCGGTGGTGTCCGGGCACATCCGTGGCGAGACCAACACGCTGCCGCTGCATGTCGAAATCCTCTACAACGAGTACAACTTCGTCGCCGCCTTTGCGGTGGCGTCTTTGCTGGCCCTGCTGGCGCTGATCACCCTGGCTCTGAAGAGCTGGCTGGAATGGCGGCACGGCGATGCCCTGGCTTCCGGGAGTGTGCGATGAGCATCCGCATTGAGAACTTGAGCAAGTCCTTCGGCGCCCAGCCGGTGCTGCATGCGCTGGACCTTGCCATCGGCGATGGTGAACTGGTGGCCCTGCTCGGGCCCTCAGGCTCAGGCAAGACCACCTTGCTGCGCGTGGTCGGCGGCCTGGAGCAGGCCACGCAGGGGCGCGTCTGCTTCGATGGCGAGGATGTCAGCGGCTGGCCGATCCAGCAGCGCAAGGTCGGTTTCGTGTTCCAGCACTACGCGCTGTTCCAGCACATGAGCGTGTTCGAGAACGTCGCCTTCGGCCTGCGCGCGCGGCCGCGCGCTGAGCGCTTGTCGGAGAGTGCGCTGCACCAGCGCGTGCGCGAGCTGCTCGCCCTGGTGCAGCTCAGCGAGTTCGAGTTGCGCCATCCGGGCAAGCTCAGTGGCGGGCAGCAGCAGCGGGTGGCGCTGGCGCGGGCCCTGGCCATCGATCCGCGCGTGCTGCTGCTGGACGAGCCCTTCGGCGCCCTGGATGCGCAGGTGCGCAAGGAACTGCGGGCCTGGGTGCGAGCGGTGCACGAACAGACGCGACTGACCACGCTGTTCGTCACCCACGATCAGGATGAGGCGCTGGAGCTGGCCGATCGCGTGGTGGTCCTGCGCGACGGGCGCATCGAGCAGATCGGCACGCCGGACGAGATCTACGATGAGCCCGCCACGCGTTTTGTGCACGGTTTCGTCGGCGAGAGTTCCAGCCTGCGCGTGCAGGTCTGCCACGGTCGCCTGTGCCTGGGCGATCAGGCGCTGGACCTGATCGTCGGCCGCGACATCGAGGGCGAGCACGATCTGGTCTTCCGTCCGCAGCATGTGCAGTGGCTGGAAGCCGGGCAGGGCGGACTGGCGGCTCGGCTGTTGGAAGTGCTGCGCGTCGGGCCGCGTTTTCGCGTGGGCCTGGACTGCCAGGGCCAGCGCATCCACGCCGAACTCGACGCCCGGCCCGGTGTCGCACCCGGCGCGCTGGTGCACATCAAGCCCACCCGCTGGCGCCTCTACCGCCGCGAATCACCCCAGGCCGTGGCCCGCGAGAATCGCCTGGAGGAGGAACAAGAGCGCCCCGCTTCAAGGCGACGCCTCGGCTAGGAGTGCCCGGCGGGCGGCGGTCTGGCGCAAGCGAGACGCGCTCCCTGTAGGAGCGCGCTCGCGCGCGATCAGCCTCACACCGCGGCCAGACCCTTATCGCGCCGAAGGGGATCTTTTGTAGGAGCGCGCTTGCGCGCGATCAGCCTCACACCGAGGCCAGACCCTTATCGCGCCCAAGGGCGCTCCCACAAGGGCTGCCCCACACCGAGGCCAGACCCTTATCGCGCCCAAGGGCGCTCCTACAAGGGCTGCCTCACACCGATGCCAGACCCCTATCGCGCCCAAGGGCGCTCCTACAAGGGCTGCCTCACACCGAGGCCAGACCCTTATCGCGCCCAAGGGCGCTCCTACAAGGGCTGCCCCACACCGAGGCCAGACCCCAATTCGCGCCCAAGGGCGCTCCTACAGGGGCGTCGCCAGGGCCGTTGCCTGCAACGCGCCCCAGCCCCAATCCTGCTTCACCCGTTACAACAAATGAAAGCCATCACCGCCCTGGCCCTTGATGTCGTACAGGGCCGAATCGGCTTCCGAGTACCACTGGGGCCACAGCTGGCTGCGTTCGCAGAGGATCGCGCCGACACTCACCGAGGCGCGCAGACGCTCGTTGGGTTCGGCAAAGCGCAGTGAGCGCACGCCGGTGACGATCTGCAGCGCGCGGCTCTCCAGTTCGTTGCGATCACGCACCTGCACCAGCAGCGCAAACTCATCGCCGCCCAAGCGACAGGGCAGGTCGTTGCCAGTGGCGGCGCCTTCCACTTCGCGGCCCACGGCGCGCAGCGCCAGATCGCCGGTCAGATGGCCGAACTTGTCGTTGATCTGCTTGAAGCGGTCGAGATCGATCAGCAGCAGGCCGAGTTGCATGTCGGGCGCCATGCGCTGCTCAAGCTGGTTGAGATAGGCGTACAGGCCGCGCCGATTGGCCAGGCCAGTGAGCTCGTCGGTCTGGATCAGGCGCTCGGCGGTGTTGAGCTGGGTCTGCGTCTGGCGCAGCGAATCCAGGGTGACCATCAGGTCTTCGTTGCGGCGCTTGAGACCGGCGATCAGCTGCTGCTCGCTGGCCACCAGATAGGCGAAGGAGCGGCGCATGAACTGTGCCAGCAGGGCCGGTTCGCGGTTCAGCAGTTCCTCGAAACTGGCCGACTCGATGACATGCATGATGATGTCGGTGGCCGCCTCGGCGTTGGCCACGCGGGCGTGGTTGCCGATGAACAGCGCCAACTCGCCGAAGAACTCACGCGGGCCGATCAGCTTGTCGGGCAGCCCGTCACCGAGCTCCAGCCGCACCTGGCCGGTTTCGATCACGAACATCGAACGCCCCAACTCGCCGCGCCGGAAAATGGTGGCCCCCGGCGCAACCTCGCGGGTACGGCCGGCGCTGCGGAACAGCGCGAGCTCGGCATCCGACAGTTCGCGCGGCAACAACAGCGGGCGCGGACGCGCCGTGCCGAGATCGGTATCGCCTGCAGCCATCTGCTTGAGTGGGTGGCGCGCTTGCATTGGCACCTGAGCCGAGTCTGGAAGCCGGCCGAGTCTAGCAGGATGCCGCGACGGTCCATCCAGGCATGGAAAAGGCGGGATCGGGGGCTGGGGGCTGGGGCGCGGTGCTGGTGTGCTGCGGCAAGTCTGGGAAGCGCGATCGCGCGTCAGCTCGCCATGGCCAGCCGTTCCCCGGCGGACATCCTGAGTCCCTTCGAACTTGCGCCCCAGCCCCCATCTCCCAGCCCCGCTTCTGCCAAGCCCGTGGATCTGCGGCTTCCAGGCCCCATTGCCTGCTGCCTTGGCTATGCTCCGTCGCGTCCCATCGGCAAAGCCCTCGCCATGACCGCCAATGAGTTGCGCATCGTCTTGATTGTGATCGGCTTGCTGGTGCTGGCCGCGATCTATTGGTTCGGTCGGCCCGGGCGGGCTCGGCAGGGGGCGCGCAGCACTGCCTTCGAACGCCGTGAGCCGGTGATCCAGGGTGAGGAAGTGCCCAGTTTTGCCGCCACCGACAGCGACAGCCGCGAGGGTGACATTACCCTGGAATGGTCGCCGGAACCGATCGCTGGCTTCAGTGAGCGCGAGGACGTGCGCCTGACCGATGCCCATGACGACGGCCGCGCCAAGCCTGGCCATCGCGATGACGCCGAATTCGATCGCATCCTGACCCTGTTCGTGGTGGCACAGGATGGCGATGTCATTCACGGTCCCGAACTGGTCGTGGCTGCCGAGAAGGCCGGACTGGTGCATGGCGATCGCAACATCTTCCACCGTCTGGTCGACACCAAGCCGGAAGCCGGCCCGATCTTCAGCATGGCCAATATGGTGCGCCCGGGCGACTTTGACCTCGGCCAGATCGACAGCTTCACCACGCCGGGCGTGGCCTTGTTCATGACCTTGCCGGGGCCCTTGAGCGCGCTGGATGCCTGGGACGCGATGCTGCCCTCGGCGCAGCGTCTGGCCGAGCTGCTGGATGCGCAGTTGCTCGACGATCAGCGCTCGCCGCTGGGACGGCAGCGCATCGCCAGTCTGCGCGATGAACTCCGCGCCTACGATCGCAAACGCGAGCAGTTGCAGATCAAGCCGCGCTGGTGAGCGCCATGGATCCGATCCGGCAACGCATCGAGGCACTGCGCCGCGAAATCCGCGAGCACGACCATCGCTATCACGTGCTGGACGCGCCCAGCATTCCCGACGCCGAGTACGATCAGCTGTTCCACGAGCTGCGCCGGCTGGAGGAAGCGCATCCCGAGTACGCCAGCGCCGATTCGCCCACGCAGCGCGTCGGGGCGCGGCCGGTCTCCGATTTCGCCGAAGTCCGCCACGAGTTGCCCATGCTCTCGCTGGGCAATGCCTTCAGCGAGCAGGACGTGCGCGATTTCGAGCGCCGCGTGCTCGAAGTGCTGGGTCCGGTCGCGGTCAGCTACTCGGTGGAGCCCAAGTTGGATGGCCTGGCGATCAGCCTGCGCTATGAGCAAGGCCAGCTGGTGCGCGCCGCCACCCGTGGCGATGGCGTGACCGGCGAGGACGTCACCCACAGCGTGCGCACCATCCAGAGCGTGCCCTTGCGTCTGCAGGGCGAGGACTGGCCGGCGCTGCTCGAAGTGCGTGGCGAGGTGTACATGCCCAAGGCCGGCTTTCTGGCCTACAACGAACGCGCCCGGCAGCGTGGCGAGAAGGAGCTGGTCAACCCGCGCAATGCCGCCGCCGGCAGCGTGCGTCAGCTCGATCCGCGCGTGGCCAGGCTGCGTCCATTGGCCTTCTACGCCTACGGTCTGGGCGTGGTGTCGGGGCCACCGCTGGCCAGTCGTCACAGCGAGATGCTGCAGGCCTTGAAGCGCCTGGGCTTGCCGGTCTCGCCGGAAGTGCGGGTGGCCGAAGGCGCCGAGGGCTGTCTGCGCTACTTCGCGGAGATTGGCGCGCGCCGGGCGCAATTGCCCTACGAGATCGATGGCGTGGTCTACAAGGTGGACCGCTACGACTGGCAGGAGCAGCTGGGTTTCGTGTCGCGCGCCCCGCGCTTTGCCATCGCCCACAAATTCCCTGCTGAGGAGGCCAGCACGCGCCTGCTGGCGATCGATCTGCAGGTCGGGCGCACCGGTGCGGTGACGCCAGTGGCGCGGCTGGAGCCGGTCTTCGTCGGTGGCGTCACTGTGTCCAACGCCACCTTGCACAACTTCGATGAAGTCGCGCGCAAGGATGTGCGCGTCGGTGACAGCGTGATCGTGCGCCGCGCCGGCGATGTGATCCCCGAAGTGGCGCGCGTCATCCTCGAGCGCCGCCCGCCCGAGGCCGTGCCGCCGGAATTGCCCACCCAATGTCCGGAGTGCGGCTCGCCGCTGGCGCGGCAGGATGGCGAGGCAGTGATCCGCTGCACCGGCGGCCTGATCTGCCCGGCGCAGCGCAAGGAGGCGATCCGCCACTACGCCTCGCGCCGCGCGATGGACATCGAAGGGCTCGGCGACGAGATCATCGACCAGCTGGTCGAAGCCGGGCTGGTGCGTCACGTCAGTGATCTGTATCGGCTGGACGCACGCACGCTGGCCACCCTGGAGCGGATGGGCGAGCGCTCCGCCGAGAAGCTGATCGCCGCCATCCAGGGCAGCAGGCAGCCCGCGCTGGAGCGCTTCCTTTACGCGCTCGGCATTCGCGATGTGGGCGAATCCACCGCCAAGGCGCTGGCCCGCCACTTCGGCAGCATGGATGCGCTGGCGCAGGCCAGCCTGGCGCTTGCGCCCTTCTTTGCCAGCGCCGATGGCCTCAGCACCTCGGCGCAACGCAAGGCGCTGAGCCAGACGGCCTTGATGCAGGTGGCCGATGTGGGGCCGGTGGTGGCGCAGCGTCTATATGGCTTCTTTGCCGACGCCAACAACCAGGCCGAGATCGCCGCGCTGCGCGAACTGGGCGTGGCCTGGCAGGAAGGCCCGCCCAAGGCCATGGATGGCGCCTTGAACGGCCAGACCGTGGTGCTGACCGGGACCTTGTCCAGCATGACGCGGGATGCCGCCCAGGCGCGACTGGAAGCCCTCGGCGCCAAGGTTTCGGGCAGCGTGTCGAAGAAGACCAGCCTGGTGATTGCCGGCGCCGAAGCAGGCTCCAAACTGGCCAAGGCACAGGAACTGGGCGTGCCGGTGCTCGACGAGGCCGGCTTTCTCGCGCGTCTGGCCGAATGGGAAGCCGGCAGCGCGGGCGAGGGCGGCGCAGCATGAGCACGGCGCTGCGCGAGCGGCTGGCCGCGCGCGCCCGCCTGAATGCCCTGATTCGCGAATTCTTCGCCGCGCGTCAGGTGCTGGAAGTGGAAACGCCGGTGCTGTCGCAGGCGGGCAACACCGATCCCAACATCGAGAGCTTCGTCAGCGAGTACCGCGGGCCGCGGGCGGGTGCGGCGCCAGCACGCTGGCTGCGCACCAGTCCCGAGTTCTTCCACAAGCGCCTGCTCGCCGCTGGCGCGGGCGATATCTACGAGCTGGGCAAGGTGTTCCGTCAAGGCGAATTCGGCGCCCGCCACAATCCCGAGTTCACATTGCTCGAGTGGTACCGACTGGGCTGGGATGAGCGGCAGCTGGCCGACGAGGTGGTGGCCTTGCTGCAGACGGCGGCCGAGGCTTTCGGGCGTCCGATCAAGGCGGTCAAGCGTCTGAGCTATCGCCACTGGTTCCTGCGCGATGCCGGGGTCGATCCCTGGCGCGCCGATCGCCAAGCACTGCTGCACGCGCTGGGCGATGTGCTGTTCAGTGACGAGGGCCTGTCCCGCGACGACCTGCTCGATCTCCTGCGCACGCATGTGCTGGAGCCCAGGCTGGCTGCCGATGAGGTGCTGGTGGTCGATGCCTTCCCACCCACGCAGGCGGCCCTGGCGCGCTTGCGCGGCGCTGGCGAGGAGGCCGTGGCGGCGCGCTTCGAGGTCTATCTGGGGCGGCAGGAACTGGCCAATGGCTATCACGAGTTGACCGATGCTGCCGAGCAGGCGGTGCGCTTCGAACGCGATCTGGCAGTGCGGCAAGCGGCCGGCAAGACACAGCCGCGCGTCGATCAAGCCTTGCTCGCCGCGCTCGCGCGCGGCTTGCCGGATTGTGCAGGTGTGGCCCTGGGCGTGGATCGCTTGCTCGCCTGGTTGGGCGCCAGCGACTCGATCGCCAGCACGCTGAGCTTCCATTTCGGCGAGGCTTGAGGCCGCTGCGCTGCGTGCCAGTGCATGCGATTGACTTAGTACGAACGTTGTCGTATCAAATCGCCGACCCTTACGGAGTGTCCACGATGCGTCGAACCCTAGCCCTGATTGCCGCCCTCAGCCTGTCCTTGGCCGCCTTTGCCGAAGAGACCGCCACCATCACTCGCGAGAAGCTGGATCCGGCTGCTTTCTCGCAGGTTGCCCAGGAAGTGCGAGCCGAATTGACCGATCAGGGTCGGTACTCGTACATCAAGCCGCGCGACCGCCAGAAGATCGATCAGAAGCTCGGCGTGATGGAGCGCTTGCTGGAAGGCAAGTCCTCGGTCAACGAGCTGTCGATGGACCGCAAGGTGGCCTTGTACAACGCGCAGGAAGAGATCAACGCGCTGATCGAGCAACGCAAGGCGCAGCGCACCGTGTGCAGCAACCGCCGCCCCACCGGTTCCAACATCAGCAAGACCACCTGCGAGACCTATGGCGAGCGTGAAGCGCGTCGCCAGGAACTGATCAACGACGCCCAGAAGGGCATGCGTCAGCCCTGTACCGGCGTGGGCTGCGGCGGTTGATCGACTGACAGCCGCGTCAAGGGCGCGACTGTGTCGGCCTGGCCTGAACGCCGCAGCAGCTGCCTTTCCGCGGCTGCTGCGGCTGAGCCTCACTGGGCCTGGTCGAGGGTTGCGCGGACCCAGACATTGCTCGGGCTCGCGCAGCCAGGGATTGCGCGGTACTGCAGCTTGAAGCTGTCAAAGCGGATCGACTCTGGCGGCTGCACGCGCGCCGTGACGATCATCGCGCCCGCGTCCTGATGCTGAATCTGCTGTATGGCGGAGTTCGGCAGATGACGGCGCGGGTAAGCGTGGTGATGGTCGAAGTAATGGACCGTCTGACCATCGATCAGGACACGGAACTCACCGCAGAGACTGCTGGGGTTGCCGTTGACCTGGGTATCGGCGTCGATGAAGCG